>Ga0164243_10000472_pt1 | contig 75365 bp, 64 predicted proteins | sample OricompcompostOP_FD_108781 | JGI IMG/M metagenome (GOLD analysis project Ga0164243, IMG submission 108781) | Organic Plus compost microbial communities from Emeryville, California, USA - Original compost - Organic plus compost (OP) | ecosystem: Engineered > Solid waste > Mixed feedstock >... | reverse complement strand
CAAAGGTGCTCAAATATACCGACCGCAGCGAATATTTCGAAGCTGACGCGGTCGTGCTCGATGACAATCTCGGCGAGCATGTCGAAGCCGAAGCGATGGCGCGTTCGGTGGTCACCGAGTTTGAGAATTATGTGAAGCTGAACAAAAAGGTTTCGCCGGAAGTCGTTGGCGTTGTTCAGCAGATCGAAGATCACGCCAAGCTTGCCGACACCATCGCCTCGCATCTGCAGGTGAAGATCGCCGACAAGCAGACCATCCTCGAGATCATGAGCGTGCCGGAGCGCCTGGAAAAGGTTCTCGGCCTGATGGAGAGCGAGATCTCGGTCCTGCAGGTCGAGAAGCGGATCCGTACGCGCGTGAAGCGTCAGATGGAGAAGACGCAGCGCGAGTATTATCTCAACGAACAGATGAAGGCGATCCAGAAGGAGCTGGGCGACGAGGACGGCAAGGACGAACTGGCCGAACTCGAAGATCGCATCAAGAAGACCAAGCTCTCGAAGGAAGCGCGCGAGAAGGCGCAGCACGAACTGAAGAAGCTGCGGCAGATGTCACCGATGTCCGCCGAGGCAACGGTTGTGCGCAACTATCTCGACTGGATGCTTTCGATTCCGTGGCAGAAGAAGACCAAGGTCAAGAAGGACCTCAAGGGTGCGCAGGAGATCCTCGACGCCGATCACTATGGCCTGGAGAAGGTCAAGGATCGGATCGTGGAATATCTTGCGGTCCAACAGAGGGCCAACAAACTGACCGGTCCGATCCTGTGCCTCGTCGGGCCTCCCGGCGTCGGCAAAACGTCGCTTGGCAAGTCGATCGCCAAGGCAACGGGACGCGAATTCGTGCGCGTGTCGCTTGGCGGCGTGCGCGACGAAGCGGAGATCCGCGGCCATCGGCGCACTTACATCGGTTCGATGCCCGGCAAGATCATCCAGTCGATGCGCAAGGCGAAATCGTCCAATCCGCTCTTCCTGCTGGACGAGATCGACAAGATGGGCGCCGACTTCCGCGGCGATCCGTCCTCGGCTTTGCTTGAAGTGCTGGATCCGGAGCAGAATACGACGTTCAACGACCACTATCTTGAGGTCGATTACGACTTGTCGAGCGTGATGTTCGTGACCACGGCCAACACCCTGAACATTCCGGCGCCCCTGATGGACCGCATGGAGCTGATCAGGATTGCCGGCTACACCGAAGAAGAGAAGCTTGAGATTTCGCGCAAGCATCTCATCCCGGCTGCGGTCGCCAAACATGGTCTGAACGACAAGGAATGGTCGATCGATGACGAGGCTTTGCTAACCGTCATTCGCCGCTACACGCGGGAAGCCGGCGTGCGTAACCTCGAGCGTGAGATTTCGACGCTGATCCGTAAAGCGGTGAAGGAATTGACGCTGACCAAGAAGAAGTCGGTTGCCGTCACAGCCAAGGACCTCAGCGATTATCTCGGCGTTCCCAAATATCGCTACGGCGAGATTGAGGACGAGGATCAGATCGGCGTGGTCACGGGCCTTGCATGGACGGATGTCGGCGGCGAGCTGCTGACGATCGAAGGCGCGATGATGCCCGGCAAGGGCAAGATGACCGTCACCGGTAATCTGCGCGATGTGATGAAGGAATCGATCTCGGCCGCCGCCTCCTATGTGCGGTCGCGCGCGATTGGCTTCGGCATCGAGCCGCCGCTGTTCGATCGCAGAGACATCCACGTGCACGTGCCGGAAGGCGCGACGCCCAAGGATGGACCCTCGGCCGGCGTGGCCATGGTGACCGCCATTGTGTCGGTGATGACCGGCATTCCGGTCCGCAAGGATGTCGCCATGACAGGTGAGATCACGCTACGCGGGCGGGTGCTGCCGATCGGCGGCTTAAAGGAGAAGCTGTTGGCGGCGCTTCGTGGTGGCATCAAAACGGTGCTGATCCCCGAAGAAAACGCCAAGGACCTGGCTGACATCTCGCAGAACGTGAAGAGCGGGCTTGAGATTATCCCGGTCTCGCGGATGGACGAGGTGCTGGCCAAGGCCCTGGTCCGCAAGCCTGAGCCGATTGAGTGGGAAGAGCCGGTGGCAAAGCCCAACGCTGACAAGGTGTCCGAGGAAGAAGCTGCGGCGCTGCGCGCTCACTGATCCTTCGGAACAATGAAAACGGAAAACGGCGGTGCGGTTGCGCCGCCGTTTTTTATTGGCGCAAGCCGGCGATCGCGCTGACGCTGCGATGCGGTGAAGCTTTCGCGAGGCGGGTGGGAATTACTCTTGCGCCAGAGCGGCCGAACACCCTAAGAGAAGGGCCATCGCGGCCGAGAAGGCTGCCGGTTTCGCAATCGTGAAACCTGACCGGGCGGTTAGCTCAGCTGGTAGAGCGCCTGCTTTACACGCAGGATGTCGGCGGTTCGATCCCGTCACCGCCCACCATTCCTAGATTTTCATATCATCCGCGCGACTCGGGCGCGATTGCAGTTGCAACCGCAGGCTGTGAAAGGCACTGGCGTGAGCAGGCGTGTTAGCCAAAGCAAAATCAGCGCTTTTCAACGCAGCTGTGGGTAATCACAGCCTGCAGTTGCAAGCGACAGGCGAATATGCAGAAAATATACAATCAAAGGTTGCATTGAGATCGAGATGACCAGCATCGCGCAGACGGAGATTGTGGAGACGCTAGCTCACGTCAGAGGCAGTTTTGAACGCCAGTTGGCAGGCGCCGGTCGTTACCGCGCTCTGCGGAGCATCGAGGACACGCTGGTCGACCTGATGGATGACGACGATGCGGTCGTCCAACCGCTGAATGGCGTGCGCGATCTATTGATCCATCGGCTGCAGGAGCGGCCGGACTTTCGGGCGTTGCGAACCATCGACTCCATCGTTCCGCAATTGCTCGATGTGCTGTCGTTGCACGCACAACAGACAGATGGCTTGCGATCCGACGTGGTTCCGAATGACCCCGCGCCGAACGACAGTGAGGCGTTGGTGCTTGAGAGCGCAATCACCGGGGCTGTTGTCGGCTCCGAAGCCACCGAGCCATTGCCGTCCAGTGTTGTTGAGCAAGCCGATCAACAGCTTGATGTTTCACGTCAGCCTACCGCGGCAACGGACGACGCAGGAGTAACCGGTGTTGAGAGTGCGTCAGCGGCGGCAACCCATACGGCTGCAAACAGCGCAGAAACGGCAGCATTTGCGCCGATCGTGCCGCAGTCCTTCAACCTCGCGACGGTAGCCGTGCCGGCGCAGGTTGCGGACACACTAAACATCGTGAATGAGCCAGTGGACGAGCAGACATCCGGCGCGCCGCACCGCCTGGATGCTGATGATGCTCGCGAAAAGGAGCGGGCCGCCTAGCCCGATCCCGCTGGTTCAGACGCGACGTCCGCGTCACGGGACGTCGCGGAACAGGGAAGCAGGATTCGTATCTCGTACCTGCTTCTTCTGCTTCATTCAGGCGCATGATGCACGCGTGTTGATGTAACGCCGGCATCGATCGTCAGTGTTGCGCCGACAGCACGACCTTTCCACACATTAAACCGCCGCCTCGTCAGTTGAAGCGGATCGCCTGGGAAAAGAACAAGCTCGTCTGGGTAACCGCGGCGGGGAAGGCCGGCATCGGCGCCGCCCGGGCGATGGTCGCCATTGCTTCCGCATCCACCGCCGAATTGCCGGATGAGCGCGCAAGGCGGCGGGACGTGACGCGGCCGCTGCGATCCACCACAAAGCTCACGACAGCTGTGCCACTGCCACTCGCCGGCTTTTTGAAGCGGTTGATGTGGGCGCTGAGCATGCTGGCATAGGTCGCTTTTGCCTGGTTTGAGCTGGCGCTGCCGGGATTGGGAGCCACCATCCTGGCGGCGCGCTTCGGTGTCTTTGGTGCGGCCTGCTGCTGCGCCGTCGACTTCTTGCTCTCCTTGACCGGCTTTTCCTTGACTGGCTCCGGCGGCTTCGGCTTTGGCTCTTCTTCCTTCTCGACAACTTCTTTCTTCTGCGGAATGACGATGTCCGGCTCTGGCGTATCGGTCGGCGGAACTTCGACGATCGGCTCCTCCGCGACCTCCTGCTTGACCTCCGGCTCAGGCTTTTCTTCCGATTCCTGTGCCTCTTCGCCCGGCGCGAGGTCATCCTGCGATTCGGGCGCGGCGGCTTCCGGGGCGAAGTCGATCAGCAAGGGCGGGGAGGCGGCGCCGGCCACATCGGATTCCGGCGCCAAAAACATATAGCCGGCGATCAGCGCCGCATGCGTTGCAACGACGATCGCACCGGCCAGCGCCCAGCGCCCGAGATGCAAGCCATCATCGTCCTCAGCAAACGACGCCAGGGTGCTCATTTCTTGTCGTCTCTGACTTCGAGGCCAACAAGGCCAAGCTTCAGATAGCCGGCGGATCGAAGATGATTCATCACCTCCATCACGTCGCCATAGGACACGGCGCGATCGGCGCGCACGAAAATGCGTTCGTCCTTATTGCCCTTGGTCGCGGTATCGAGCGCCGATGACATCGTTGTCGGCGTCACCATGTCTTCGCCGATAGCGACCTGCATGTCGGCCTTCACGGTGACGAAGACCGGCTTGTCCGGCCGCTTGGTCTGTTGCGCCGATGAACTCGGCAGATCGACGGGGATATCCACAGTCGCCAGCGGCGCCGCCACCATGAAGATGATCAGCAGAACCAGAATGACGTCGATAAAAGGCGTGACGTTGATCTCGTGATTTTCAACATCTTCGTCGTCTTTGGCAAAGCGAGCGCCCATGATTCTACTCCGCTGCCTGCTGGGCCGGATGGCGAAGCTTCATGCTGCCGCGGTCGAGATCGCGCGAGGCGAGGCGCAGCACATTGGCCGAAGCATTGCCGAGGATGAGCCGATAGCCGCCGATCGAGCGCGTGAACATGTTGTAGATCACGACGGCGGGAATGGCGGCGACGAGACCGAGGGCGGTGGCGAGCAAGGCTTCGGCGATGCCGGGCGCGACGACGGCAAGGCTGGTCGTATGCGACTTCGATATGCCGATGAAGCTGTTCATGATGCCCCAGACGGTGCCGAACAGGCCAACGAAGGGCGAGGTTGCACCGATGGTGGCGAGCACGCCCATGCCATTGCCAATGCGGCGGCTGGCGCTCGCCTCGATGCGTTCGAGTTGCAGGATGATGCGCTCTTTTACGCCTTCAACCGCAAGTCCGTGGGACAGCTCGACCTCATGCGCGGCCGCACGGACCAGACGCGCGACCGGGTCCTTGTCCTTGGCGAATTGATGCACGGCGTCGTCCAGCGACTTTGCATGTTCAAGCCAGCGGTTCTTCTTGCGGGCTCTGCGCTTCTCGAAGCGGATTTCAAAGCTCTTGGCGAGCCAGACTGTCCAGGTGACGAGCGAGGCAAAGGCGAGGCCAACCATCACCGCTTTCACGACGATGTCGGCCTGCATGAACATGCCCCAAGGCGTCAGATCATGCGGCAGCATGCTGGCGGGGATCGATGCTGCATCTGCCGCCGTGTCAGGCGCGACCATCGGCGCTGCTGAATCGGGTGAAACAGATTCGGCAGGCGGCGTCGCGGGAGCCGCCGGTTGCAACGGCGCTGTCGGGGCGGAAGGCGCGGCATCGACAGCAGCTGCACCGGACGGAGCAGGCGTAGCGCTCGGTGCCGGTTCTGTCGCGCTCTGCGCGAAGGCCGTCTGCACGAAGACCAAAGCTGTGAGGGTGGATGTTGAAAATACGCGCGAGATCGCAGTGAGCGATGTTGAAAGCGAGATCATGGTTCGATCCTTCGCACGCTGTTGATGGAGAAGCGCGCTTGATATGTGCGGGCGCCGTCAGTCGCCGCAACAGAGTCTTGATCGCTGTTCAATCGCAAAAAACAGCTGCAACGCAACAACAAAAATACATTCGAACCATTCCAGCAGCAGTTCAGATTCATTCCAACCCTGGAGCGCTCACTTGAGAGTCATTCCAGTTCGAAAATGATCAGCCATGCTGTGGTGACATTGCTGCAGCTCCCATTCTGTTGCTAGCTAAAATACTGAATCACAACAGGTTTTACTGGTTCTAAAGTGGGTTGGGGGACTGCAATGCGAAGTGGTGTGTCACATGACGGGGGTCATGTTGAAACGCGTAGACACGTAATCGAGCAAAATTCAGGCGAGTCGATTGGTATTCGGTCCAGCGCGCGCAAACCGGTGATGCACGCTGCGATTGGTCTTGCGTCGATGGCGATGGCTGGCGGTGCGGTTGCCCAGGAAGCGTTGCCGACGATCGATGTATCGGGCCAGGGGCAGGGCGGCGCTGCCGGCGAGACAGATTATCGCGCGACATCCACCGGTATTTCGCGCGTGCCGACGCCGTTGCGTGACACGCCGCAGACCGTCAACGTCGTGACCGAACAGGTTATTCGCGATCAGGGCGCACGCACGATGGAAGATGCGTTGCGCAACGTGCCCGGTATTACATTCTCCGCCGGTGAAGGCGGCACGCAAGGCGATGCGCCGCTGATCCGCGGCTTCTCTTCGCGTACTGATATTTTCCGTGACGGCATTCGCGATCCCGGCTGGTATACGCGCGATATTTTCGCGACCGAATCCATTGAGGTCTTCAAGGGGCCGTCGGCCTTCGCATTTGGACGCGGTTCGACGGGTGGCGCGATCAACCTTACCTCGAAACAGGCGACCGGGGCGAAATTCGTCGAAGGCACGTTGACGGGCTCGACGCCGAAAGGCGTGCGCGCCGAGCTTGATGCCAGCGGCCAGATCAATCCCAATATCGATGCACGTATCGCCGCGATGTGGCAGGATGTTGATACGCCCGATCGCGACAATGTCTGGACCAAACGTTGGGGTGTCGCGCCGTCGATGACTGTGCGGCTGAACGAAGATGCTAGGGTCAAGCTGAATTACATCTATCAGGGCGAAGAAGGCGTGCCGGATTACGGTCACCCTTATCTGCCCGCCCCGACGATCTCGAACAGCACAGGCCAGCTAACAAACCCGGGCTATTATGGCGACGGTCGTCCGACCGGCCCCGTTCCGGTCAAACGCAGCAATTTCTATGGTGTTGCTGGAGGGCCGCTCGCGGACCGAACCACGACCGAAACCAATATTCTGACCGGCCGGTTTGAATATGACATCACCAATCAGCTGAAGTTTTCGAACACTACGCGCTATTTCACGAACGATCGTTCGACGCGGCCGACCGCGCCGCGTTCGCTTGGTCGTGCCGACAACACGCTGTTTTCTCCGCTCGGGCCGGGCGATGTCAATTATCCCGTCGGTGACATGACCATCGGCCGCCAACATTTCTGGACCGAAACCAATAACAACCTGCTTGTCAATCAAAGCGAGATCACCGGCAAGATCGATACTGGTGCATGGCAGCATACCGTCGTGTTGGGCATGGAATACGACAAGGAAAACCGGTTCCAGCGTCGTGCCATCGGCATGGGAAATACGGCGAACCTCTGCAATCCAGCTGCGATCGATTGTCGGACGGATTTGTCCAATCCGGTTCAGACCAGCTACGGTGGCGAATTCCTAGGTTGGAATTTGCCGCAGAAGACCACCGCAGACACCTACGCCTGGTACGCATCTGACTCGATCAAGCTCAACGAATACTGGGATATCATGGGTGCCGTCCGGAACGATACATTCCGGGTCAGCTATCTCGATATGACTCAGGCAAATCCGTATTCCGAGCGTACGGACAACATGTTGAGCTATCGCGCCGGCGCCGTGTTCCACCCGACAAAATATTCCAGCATTTACGGAGCGTATGGCGTCTCGTATAACCCGTCTGCTGAAGCCGGCACTTTGTCCAATAACCCCAATGCGACCAATGGCGTGCTGCTGGCGCCGGAAAAAAACAAGACTTGGGAAGTGGGCGCGAAGGTCGATGTCATTGAAGAGCGCCTGACTTTGAGCGGTGCCTATTTCAACATCGAAAAGACCAACCTGCGTATCCCGACAGATCCCGCCGACACCACCCTCCCGCTCATTTTGCAGGGGCTCGCGGTGTCGAAAGGCGTCGAGTTCGGCCTCGTTGGCCGCATCACCGACAAGTGGCAGATGACGGCGGGCTATGTGTATAACGAGACCGAAATTGTCCGGACCACCAATCTGGGCGAAATCGGAAAACGTCTGCCGAATACGCCGCTCAACAGCTTTACGCTGTGGACGACCTATGACGTCACCAATCAATGGACAGTTGGCGGTGGCGCGCAGTGGCAGTCGGAAGCTTTCGTCAACACCACCAACACAAGCTATGTGCCGGACTTCTGGAAGTTCGACGCCATGGTGCAGTACAAGGTCGACCAGAACTGGACGCTGCAGCTCAACGTCTACAATCTGACCAACGAGCTTTATTACGCTCAGTATTACGGCGGTCATGCCGTGCCCGCAGCCGGCCGTTATGCATCGCTGTCGGTGCGTGCGCGCTGGTAGGACGCGTTTAAACAAGACCGATCCCGCCGCAGCGATGCGGCGGGATCATTGTATTTTCAGGGTCGCGTAAGGTTTTCCGATGCTCATTCATATTCCGCATGTTCTGACCGCCGAAGAACTCCGCGAGGTTCGGGCCATCATCGAAGCCGAAGCCTGGATTGACGGCAAACAGACCGCCGGCGATCAGGCCGCCAAGGCCAAATACAATCTGCAAATTCAGGAAGGCTCACCGGCCGGCATGAAGGCTGGTGACATCATCCTCAAAGCGCTTGGCCGCAATCCGACCTTCAATTCCGCCGCCATCCCGCTGCGCGTTCTGCCTCCGTTGTTCAACCGTTATGACGCCGGCATGAAGTTTGACGCCCATGTCGACGGTGCCATTCGGGTCCTGCCGCATGCCGGCATCCGTATGCGCGCCGACGTGTCATCGACGCTGTTTCTCACCGATCCCGCCGATTATGACGGCGGCGAACTGGTGATCGAGGACACTTACGGTTCGCACGAGGTGAAGCTGCCGGCCGGCGACATGATCGTTTACCCGGCGACAAGCCTGCATAACGTCACGCCGATCACGCGCGGCAGCCGCTGGTCGTCCTTCTTCTGGACCCAGTCGATGGTCCGCGACGATGGCAAGCGCACGGTGCTGTACGATCTCGACATGGCGATCATGGAGGTCCGCCGCCGCCTCGGTGATGACGAGCGCGCATCTGTGGCGCTGGTCAGCCACTATCACAATCTGCTGCGCCACTGGGCCGAGCTATGAAACGGGGCCGCTCTGCACAGGTTGCGAGCGACCCGATCTACTTTACGTCGCTCGCCCGGATGTCGGCGGAGGCGCTGCGCGACAAGCTCGCTGAAGGCCCGGAGGAGGCCGCCCGCATCGCCTACGCCGCTGCTGTCGGTGGCAGCATCGCCGCGCAGCTGATCTATGGGCAGATGCTGCTGGATGGGCATGGCGTGTCGCGCGATCCGCATGCCGCTTTCCGCTGGTTCAGCATTGCCGCCAAGGCCGGCGATGCCGATGGCATCAATATGCTTGGCCGCTGCCATGAACTGGGCTGGGGCACAGCGATTGACATCGCGCAGGCGAGGGCCTGTTACGAACGTGCCGCCGCCAATGACCACGCCTGGGCGCAATTCAATCTCGCGACCTTGTTGCTGCGGGAAGAGGGCACGCCGGGCGCGGTAGCAACGGCGCTGACATTGCTCGTGCGATCGGCGCGGCAGGGCAACGCCAAGGCCATGAACATGATCGGCCGCTACCGTGAATTCGGCTGGCTCGGTCCGGTCAATATCCCGTCTGCCATCCGCTGGTATCGCCGCGCAGCACAGCGGGGATGTTTTCGCGGCGCCGCGCATTCCGCACGCTTCCTGTTGGCGGCAGGGCGGTTGGAGGAGGCTGTGGAGTGGTATCGGCGTTCGGCGCTAGCAGCGCCTGTGGTGTTCTGCCGCGATCTCGCCGAGCATCTGTTCCAGTCGCAGCACGCGCAGCTGCATGTCGTTGCGCGGCTCGCGTTAAAGCGCGCGGCCGAAGGCGATGAGGGGGAAGACCTGTTCGCTTATGGCCATGCGCTGGCGCATGGACGGGGCGGGCCGGTGCGGCTCGATGAGGCTGCGATCTTTCTCGCCCGCGCCGACGCGAAGGGCTTTCCCGGCGCGCTGGCCTTGCTTGAGACGGTGCGACGGCGATAGCCGCTTCATCGAAGCGGCGCGCGCTTACCCACAAAAGAAAACGCGCCGGCAGGGCCAGCGCGTTTCTCATATCAGCGTCAGTGACGCGAAGACGCGATCAGATCGCGTCCTTCAGTTCCTTGGCCGGACGGAAGGCCACTTTTTTCGAAGCCTTGATCTGGATCTCTTCGCCGGTCGCGGGGTTGCGGCCCGTGCGGGCAGCGCGCGAACGGACCTGCAGGATGCCGAGGCCGCCGATGCGAATGCGATCGCCGTTCTTCAGATGGTCGGTGATCTTGGTGACGAGGTCGCCGAGCATGGCTTCGCTCTGCTTCTTCGACAACTGATGATCCTCGGCCAGTCCAGCCGCGAGATGCTTCAGGGTAATGGTGGGAGCTGTCGCCGGCTTTGCATCAGCCATAAGGGGCCCTCCTTTGATCAGGCGCCGTAACAAAAAACCACGGATTGTGGCGTTTAGACGATTCGGCGGTGACCGAACACGCTGTGAGTATGGGGCTCAAGAGCATTTTTGTGGGGCTGACGCAAGGGAAAGGCGGTCTGTACTTGACTTCGTTCCAACTGAGATTTAAGTCCGCGCATCCCTGAATTGGGGGCGTAGCTCAGTTGGTTAGAGCGCCGGCCTGTCACGCCGGAGGCCGCGGGTTCGAGTCCCGTCGCTCCCGCCAGATTGTTGAAGAAATTCAACGATTTGGCGTTTCGATCCGCCCGAATGCGGCGATCCTGACAACAGATGCGCCCTCAGCGGCTTTTCCAGAAAATTGAAACGAACGTCTGCCGCGGATAGCACGTATCGTCGCATCTCCTCGCATTTTATTGATCGTTGATGGCCAGCGGACCGCGCCTCGCGCGATCCGCCCCACCAGACACAGTCAGCCGGCATTGCCGGTGAGTGCGTCGCGCTCCTTGGTCAGGCGTTCGAGCTCGTCGGCCTGTTGCGCGATTCGGTCTGACGCGAGCGCTTCGTCGGCCGCGCCCGAATATGCGGCAGCCTGTTCCATCAATTCTGACAGATTGGCTCTGGCGATGGCGATGCGCTCATCGAGCTCGGCAAGGGTTTTCGGATTCGCCATATCGTCTCTCCTGTCGTCCGGGTGATGCGCGCGCCATCGAGGCTGCGCCATCGATCATCAACGGATTATCGATAAGGATTGATGACTGTCGAGCCCTTGCATTCCTCAAACATTGAATCCGCCGCGTCAGATCGCCGACAAGGAATAGGCGCTGCCATAGCGGCCGAAATCATGGCTCGTGACATTGTTGCGGATGCATCCCTGATATTGCGGCAACGGCGCGACCGCCGTGACCTTGAGGATACCGACATGTCCCGGCTTGAGTAGGCCGGCATGCACGGCGGCGGCGCTGAGCGATGAATCGCCGGTATAGACATCCGTCCCCCAGAGCGGGCCTTCGGCTTCGCCACGCACGCGGAAATAATAAACAGCGCCGATGGTGCCGGCGAGATCGATCATGTTGGGCGGTGCGTCGGAGGCGAGATAGCCTTTATCCAGCAACTGACGGATCTCCTTCCGGGAGAGCTGTCCGCGCCGGTCGAAATAGGTGACGAGATCCTGCACGACTTTCATGGCTATCGCTCGCTCATGACGATGATGCGCCCGTAAGGCGGGGCGAAAGGCTGTGCGCCGGGCGGCAGCGCCCACAGCACCTGATAGGGCATCGATGTTTTCGGAAAATCGATCTCGCCGTCGGTGATGATGACCGTCGCCGTCACATGCGGATCGCGCGCCAGCGCTAGCATGGCCGGTGACAGATCGCTGCCGCCATAGCCGCTGATGGTAAAGGCCGCGAGCGCGGACGGATCCACCATGTCGTCGGCGGTCACCGCCGTGTCGCATTGCATGACGCGGATATGCTCAACGCCGGTGTCGTCGCAGAGATCGGCGATGGCGCCGAGCGCGCGGGGAATATGCTGGGTCATCGAGCCGCTGGTATCGAGAACGATATTCAACATGAAGGATTGCCGCTCGCGACCGGGCAGCACGACATCGCTGCGATTGGCGCCACGCCGCGACGGCCGACTGAACGTCCGAGGACCGGGAGACGATGCTTCGATCCATCGCTGCAGCGCGCTTTGCCAGGCTGGCCGCTGTCGTCCGCGTATGCTGGTGACGACCGCCTGCTGGCTATTACCGCCGCGCCCACTACGTCCTTTCGATGCTTTGATCGCTTCGGCGAGTTCGCGGCCGCGCGCCGCGGCTCTCGCGATCTCGGCCTTCTGCTTCGCCTGTTCGTCAGTATCGGCGGGATAAAGCTTGCGTTCGGTCTGGTCGCTCAGGACATCGCCGGCCTTGTCAGTCTCGTCCGCACCGCCGCCACGATTGCCGAACACCTGCCGCACCGAGGCCTGCGCACCGTCGAATACTTGCGTGCGCGTCGGCATTCTGTCGGCATTACGCCGCATCTCCAGTACGATCTCTTCGGCCGATAGTTCGCGCGCGCCTGGCATATCGAGCCCGCCGGCGGGAATGGTGGCAAAGCCAAGTTCGCCGCGCAGGATGTCGTTGATGATGTAGTCATGCGCGAAATTGAATTCGAGCCGGTTGCTACCGCGCGCGCGGTCATGCGTGCGCAAGGCCAGATGCAGCAATTCATGCGCCAGAACGAAGATCAGTTCGTGTTCTTTCAGGCGCGCTGCGAATGCCGGATTTACGAGGAGGCGGCCGGACGCGAAGATACCCATGGTCGGCACGCGCCAGTCGAGATGAACGCGAACAGCGGCAGCCAATCCCGCAAGATGCGGCAGCGGTACCGTCAGCATGCGAAGGCCCATATCGATGCGGGTCAGCAATGACGCGTCCGCGCCGTGATGGTGAAGGGCCGCGACGCTCATGATGCCGTCACCGTTTTGAGAAGATCACGCATGGCTTTATCGGCGCCGAGCGCGCCCCATTGCTCGACCAGGTCCGTAAGCAGCGTCAGCGCGCTTTCTGGGGGCAGATGGCGAAGGAAGCGATTGACGGCGCGCGGCTTCACATGGCCAAGCCGGCCGGCTTGCACATGCTGGCGGATGCAATTGAGAATGAACCAGCGCGCCGTATCGCCTTTCGGCAGGGTGTCCGGCTTTTCGACATAACTTTCGACCGAGGTCATGACGCCGATGGACTCTTCAGCCAGCGCGCAGAACACGGCGGCGTCTTCCGCCGACAGCCGGCCAAAGGCCAGAGCCCGCCGTGTCTCGCGCGTGAGAATGCCGGTCTTCTCTGCCATGTCGAGTGAGCGCGAGAACAGCGACCAGGCGCGCGGCGTCGAGAATGGAATGGGTTCGTCCGGCACTTCGCGCATCAGGGCGTCCGGCATGAAGGTGATGTAATTGCGGATGTCCTCGCGGATGCCGCTCCTCCGCGCCCAGTCCTGCCATTCGTCGGCATCCACCCGCAGATTGAGAATGGTGACGCGATTGACCAGCGCCGAACTCATCGCCCGCACCAGGGCGCGATCCTGCTGGCGATTGCCGGCGGCGACAACCCAGGTGCCGGGCGTCAGCGCGTGTTCGCCAAGGCGGCGCTCCAGCAGTAGCGAATAGAAGGCTTTCTGCACATCGGGCGCGCAAGCCGGTAGTTCATCGAGGAACAGGCAGAAATCGTGCGGATTTTCCGGCAGCAGCAGACGCGGCGGACAGAACACAGAGCGCTCGCCGACGATTTTCGGCACGCCGCTGACATCTTCCGGCGCGATCTGCGTGCCGAGCAGCGAACGGCAGGGCAAGCCTGCTTCCGCTGCAGCCTGCATCACCATCTCGGATTTGCCGACGCCGGGCGGCGACAGCAGCAGAAAACTCTGTTCGTGTGCCATGCACTGAACGAGCTTCTTGGCCTGATTGAGAGTGATGGAGGGTTGAAAAGCGCTTTGCGCCGCGACGTCCATGACGGGTTCCTACGGTGAAGAGCTGCACGTTCCCTCACCAGGAACAGGACCACTATAGGCCGGTGATTGTGGCTTTCCCTCGGCTGTCCGAAATTTAATGAAGCGGCGACGCGGCCGCGCGCGACACACGCAATTGTCGAAAATTTCTAGTCTTTCAGCAGCGGCCGGAGCGGCGTATTCAACAGCCAGATGATCGCACTGGCCGCTGCGGCAATGCCGGAAACCATCAAAAAGAAGTGTGGCTTGTCCATCGCGCTCCAGTAGCTGCCGAGCCATCCGCCGATAAACGCGCCGGCAAAATTTGCAGACAGCCAAAAGCCCATCAGCATCGACACCAGCCGCAACGGCGCGATCTTGGTGACGAGCGACAAGCCGACGGGCGAAACAAACAATTCACCCACCGTGATGATGGCGAAGAACAACAATAACCACCACCAGCTGGCCTTGGCACCGCCGGCAGACCAGGCGGCGACAACAAGAACGAGATAGGCAAGCGCGATGCCGAAACAGCCGAGTGCCATCTTGGTTACGGTGGACGGCTCGCGCTTGCGCTTCGCCTGCCACGCCCAGAGCGTCACGATTAGCGGCGTGAAGGCAAAGATCATGAACGGGTTGAACGCCTGAAACCATGTGGTCGGAATCTCGCCACGCCAGAACAAGAGATTGATGGAACGATCGGTATTGGCATTGGCAAACAAAGCGACCGTATTGCCTTGCTGTTCATAGGTTGCCCAGAACAAGGTCACCGGCAGAAACAAAAGCCCAAGCGCGATGATGGCGCGCCAGTCCTCGCGCGCCAGCGGCTGTGGATCAGAAACGACGCGCTGATGCTGATCGGGCGGCAGCGCCGGTCCGCCAACGATATAGATCACCAGCGCCAGCAGCATGCCGACGCCGGCGGCGGTGAAGCCGTAATGCCAGCCGTAGATCTCGCCGAGCGTGCCGCAAACGAGCGGCGCGAGAAACGCGCCAAGATTGATGCCGACATAAAAGATCGAATAGGCGCGGTCGCGCCGTGGATCGCCGGCGGGATAAAGCCCGCCGACCTGTGTCGAGATATTCGGCTTGAAGGCGCCATTGCCGAGAATGAGAACGAGCAACGCCGGCAACAGCAACGTCTCGAACGCCATCATGAAATGGCCGGCCGCCATCAGCGCCGCGCCGATCATCACCGATCGGCGTTGGCCGAGCCAGCGGTCGGCGAGGATGCCGCCAAGGATCGGCGTCAGATAAACCAGTGAAGAATAGAGCCCGTAGACCTGCGACGACATCGGTTGCACGCCGAGCGGCCCGAATATGCTTTCGAGGATTGACTTTAACGTTGCATAGCCGACGACATGTTCGACCCGCCCCTCCAGCAGCAAATATTGCGTCATGTAGAGGATCAGCAGCGAGCGCATCCCGTAATAGGAAAAGCGCTCCCACATCTCGGTCGCAAACAGAACCGCGAGGCCTTTCGGATGACCGAAGAGCAATGGCTGCGGTGTCGAGATGGTTGGATCAGACGGCGCTGATGTCATCGGCGAACAGACTAGCCGAAGATATAGGAAGCGAAAGACTGCTTTCGTTTTAAGTCACGCTTTGCTTTTGTCCGCCCGTTCGGCGTTGCGGACGATGCCGCCCGCAACATCAGACAAGGTCGGGCGCGGCAAAGCCGCAAAGGGCAGGGGCCGCGTGACTTCTATCGCGGCGATGCCAAGGCGCGCCGTCAGCAACCCATTCAGCACGCCTTCGCCAAGCCGCGCTGATAGCTTCGCTGCAAGGCCATGGCCGACCACTTGCTGGATCAGGCTGTCGCCGGCCGCCATGCCACCGGTAATGGTGAGATGCGCGATCACATGCCGCATCAGCCGGAACAAGCCAAGTGTGCCGGGTCGGCCGCCATAGAGCAGAGCCAGTTGGCGGCACAGCCCAAGCGCGGTGATCAGCACGAAAAAGATGTCGATGGCGGCGCGCGGCGAGACCGCGGTGACGATCGACACGCGCTTGGCGGCATTGCTGACCAATTGGCGGGCTTCGCGGTCGAGCGGCGTCATCAATTCTCGTTCGGACAGCCGGATCAGATCGGCACCATCGATGATCTCGTCGAGATGCGGCTGCAGGCGGGCGCGGCTTTGCGCCAGGTTCGGTGTCTGGCTCTCGATCGCCAGCAATTCGCGCATGATCGCGCGGCCTTCGTCGCGATCGTCAGTGATCAGCGTTTTGGTCGCTCGCTCGCGCAAGGCTTCGATGGTTGCAAGACGCGATAGGCCGGCGAGTTCACGGGCGATCAGGGCGATGAAGGCGAGCAGGGCAACTCCAGTGAGGGCGACAGCCAGCCAGCCGAGCGCTTCGAAGCGTGCGAACAGATCCTCGATCAGCCGCGTGACGGCAAGGCCGATGCCGAGCGACACGAGACCGCCCAGCGCGCCAAATAACAGCTTGCGCCAGGGCCAGCCGCGCTTTTGTTTGGTCGCGGCAGTCAGCGCTGGTAATTGCGGCTCGGCCTCGGTGCCGGTGACGATATCCAGCAGCGGATCATCCTTGGCGGCGGTCACCACCACATCAGGATCGTCCGGCGAAAAGATCACGGGTTTGCGCGGGCGCGTCGGTGTCATCGCAGGCGGTCCCCGATCAGGAATTCCAGCGCGCGGTCGAGCCGGATATGCGGCAGCGCCGGGATGCCGGCCTCGGTGCGTTCGAGCAGCGGCGGACGAAAGCGCAGGAAGCGGTAATCGACGTCATCGGACGACGCGGAGGCCAGCCCGCGAAAGCCATGCTCGCCGGTGCCGAAGATCGTTTCCGGGTCGTCCGGCAGGTCACCCGGATGGATGACGATCTCCGATTGCCCGTCAAACACCCGGCCGCCGGCCTGTTCGCCGGCGAGCGGCGTGCCGACGATCGCCGGCAGCGCGCCGCGCACGGTGGCCTCCCGCGTGGCGCGGACGGAGGCCATGGCGATGGCGTCGATCTTGGTGCCGCTGACATTGGCCTTCTTGCTGGCCTCGCTCACCAGCCGCTCAAGGATGCGCTCCAGCCGATCATGCGAGGAGTGGTGCAGCAGGTCCGCCTTGCTGGCGGCAAACAGGATGCGGTCGATGCGGGGCGCAAACAGCGCCGAGAGGATGGAATTGCGGCCGATATTGAAGCTATCGAGAATGGCGATCAGTGCGCGTTCGAGATCGTGGACGGCGTCCGGTCCGGCATTGAGCGCGGTGAGAGCGTCGACCAGCACCACCTGGCGATCCAGCCGGGCGATGTGATCGCGATAGAACGGGCGGACCAGCGCGTCCTTATAAGACTCATAGCGTCGCCGCATCATCGCCCAGAGCGAGCCGGACGGCGCGCTGCCTTCCAGCCGGTCCAGCGGGGCGAAGGTGAGGGCGGGGGAATCGGCAAGTTCTCCCGGCATCAGGAAGCGGCCGGGCGGCAGAAGGCTGAGTGCGAAGCGTTCATCACGGCAGGCGCGCAGATATTGGGTGAAATGCCGGGCCGAGACCTGCGCCGCCTTCTCGTTCTGTGGCGCGTTGGGATCGAGCACCTCGAGATCGCGGTGCCAGTCGGCAGCGAGATGCGCCCGGTCCTTCTGCCGCGACAGGGCGATCGCCTGCGCCGACCATTCCTCATAGGTCATTTTCAGCAGCGGCAGATCGAGCAGCCACTCGCCGGGATAGTCGACGATATCGAGGGTCAATTCCCGCATCGCGCCGTTGCGCGACTGGTAGTCGATGACGAGCCGCAGCTCGCTGATCTGCTTGGTCGATTCCGGCCATTCCCGACCCTTGAGGAGGTCATCGAGATGCGCCTCATAGGCGAAGCGGGGAATGGTGTCGTCGGGCTGCGGCGCCAGTCGGACCCGGGCGATGCGGCCGGAGGCCAGCGCTTCAAAGACGGGGAAGCGGCCGCCGCGCAGGAGCCCGTGCACAAGCGCGGTAATGAAGACGGTCTTGCCGGCGCGGGACAGCCCGGTGACGCCGAGGCGGACGGTCGGCTCGAACAGGTTGTTGCCGTATTCCAGCAGGGCCTGGGAGGTCAGGCGAGCCTGTTCAAGGAGATTGGAAAAAACGTTCGCCATCCTGCTCAGCGCTGCCGTGCCCAATGATGCCTACCGCAAGGCATGCACCTGAAGGCTACAAATATGCTCGGACAGCCGGGATGCCAGCAGGCGGCACTAAACTGGTTTAACAAGTCCGGCTGAGGATAACGGCCTAAGCCATTGTGGATACACGAAAACCGGGTCCTAGCGACCGCGCCGCTCAGCCTGCCAGGTGCCCGAACAATCGCCCGAGGCCGATTTCCAGCGGCCGGCACCCTGATCGCGGCCAATCCGTCCATTGCCGGCAGCGCTCTGGCTGCCACGTGACACACTGACCTGCGCGGCGCCATTGCTGGCGACCCGGCCATTGATCCGGAAGCTGGAATTGGCCGGATCGGCATGCATGACCCTGCCGCCCTTGATCCGAACTGCATAGCGATAGCCGCGATCGCAGTTGCCGCGCTCGGTGATGATGAGGACGCTCCACAGGCCGTCATGCGGCGCGGCCTGCGCCGGGAGCGCCGATCCGCCGGCCAGCGCCGCCGCCAGCGCCAGGCTGGCCAGTCCTGTCTTCAGCTTGCTCATGGAGGAACTTCCTTCCGCGCCCCTCAGGGGGCCGCGTTTTTGGGTTGGTCCGCTTTGGGGTGGTCCGGGAGGTCTGGTGTTCTACGCAGGAACGGATTTGGGCTCTCACCCTGTCTAAATCCAGCCTCATACAGGGCTTTCATGTAATCGGTATCAAACGGCCCGCGGGACGGCGCCGAGAAGCCGGCATCCACATAGGCCAGGTGAAAACCGATATTGCTACGCTGGGCGGTGGCGTAGACCCGGTCGATGGCGTTACGGATCACGATCCGGATCGCGGTCGCGACGGTGCGGCCGAGAATGGCCAGCGTGTTGCGCTCGGTAACCTCAAAATCGGGGTTCAGCTTCATATTGGCGACCACATAGAGATCGGTCACCGGCAGGTTCGATGTGGCGGTGCTGACCAGCATGGAATCCGGCGCGACATAGAATTGCGCGCCAAGCCCGCCATCGACATGCATTTCCTGGAATTTGCGGCCATTGGCCTCGACATCGATCAGCACCGGCGGGAACGCGCCCGGAATGCTGATCGAGGCGAAGATCACCTGCCGCACCAGCTCCAATGCCTTGTCGCCGCCATGGGTGGCGATGGCGCCGATATCCCAGGCGACCGGGCGACCGGCGTCGAGATTGGTCGTCATGACGAACAGCCGGCGACCCTTGGCGTGTTCGGCGGCGATGGCCTTGAGAAGGTCGGCCGTCACCCGCTTGGCGATCAGCTGCTTGAGCGGCCAGGTATCGAGGAAGCTCTCGCCCTTGCCGCCGACCTCAAAAATGTCGATCGCGCCGATGGTGGTGTAGGCCTCGCGCAGGGCATCATCATATTTGGAGCCCAGGAAGGCGAAGGGCGCGATCAGCGCCCCGGTGCTGGTGCCGGTGACGAGGGTGAAGTCCGGCCGGTTGCCGGTCTTGCTCCAGCCGTTCAGGAGCCCGGCGCCGAAAGCGCCATCGGCGCCGCCGGTCGACAGGATCAGCCAAGGACCGCGCTCTTTCGGAAGTGCGCGCAGATAGTCCTGTTCGGCATCGGCCCAGAACCGCGCCTCCGGCATGCCGGCGATCGCGGCGGCATTCTGGTCGGCGGCGGTGAAGGGCGTGCGGGCCGGCAGGCCCTCCGGCTCACGCGATTCGGCCTGTTTCTCGCGACGCGTGTTCTTTTTGCCGGTCTTCTTCTTGTTCTGGCTAGAGAAAGTGTGCGCCGACGCCGTCTGACCCGCAGCTTCGGCAGCCATGGCAGGGCTGAGCCGCGCCTCGGTGGCGGCGGAGGAGGCGATCACGGCGCTCAGCAGAATAAAGCCGGCGAATCGAAAACGGATTTTGCAAGGGGGATTCATCACGTTCATCTTGGCGTATGGACGGGGCGGTGGCAATTCACCGGACGGTTTCGCTTAATTTGTTTCACATCAGATTGGCCGTCTCTTTCTGGCACGAACCCAGGACGACGGAGTGGCTGCGCAATACTTCCTTTTGAACATCGGCCACGGGCGACATTTGCCCCCTTCGCACGGTTGCTGAACCAAATTGCGGCAAAGACATGCGACAGAGCGGCGCTTGCCGCGACGCGGCCGGCCGAGGCTCTGTACTTTGCAACAGCAGCGTCTTCCTCACGTCATGGACGGGTTGCGCGCCCGGCGGGCTGCTTTTTTCATCACCCGAGCCTATCTGCGGACAGAGTATAAGGTCTGTCTTTTCTGATGCTTGCGGGCCGGGAGTCGGTGCGCTAAGGCTGCCGCGAATTTCTTTCTTGGAACGAATCCGAGCTGGCTTTCGGCTTGCGAGGCTTTCGGCTTGCGAGGCTTGGGGCTTGCGAAGGGGGCATCTGAGGCGATCTGCGCCAGCGGATGCTTCATGGACGGACTTTGACCGGTTCCTGCGCCCCGATGAGGACATGATGAGCGCAATTCTGCAGGACTATCTTCCGCTCGCGGTGTTCATCGCCGTGGCGCTTGGCCTGAGCGCCGTATTGCTGATCGTGCCCTTCATCATCGCCTATCAGCAGCCGGACCCCGAAAAGATGTCGGCCTATGAATGCGGCTTCAACGCATTCGACGATGCGCGCATGAAATTCGACGTGCGCTTTTATCTGGTTGCCATCCTTTTCATTATCTTTGATCTCGAAGTCGCCTTCCTGTTTCCATGGGCGGTGGCATTCGGCGAATTGGGCGTCTTCGGCTTCTGGTCGATGATGGTGTTCCTCGCCGTGCTGACCATCGGCTTTATCTATGAATGGAAGAAGGGGGCGCTCGAATGGGATTAGAGCGTGATGCCGAAAAGTGTGAAGCGGTTTTCGGGCCATATCACGCTCGCCCTTATTGGATGAGCGAACCATGAACGCTGTCACATCACCAGCTGCGACCGGCATTCTCGATCCGCATACGGGCAAGCCGATCGGATCGGATGACGCTTTCTATACCAGCCTGAATGCGGAGCTGGCCGACAAGGGCTTTCTCGTCACCACCGCCGACGACCTGATCACTTGGGCGCGGACCGGTTCGCTGATGTGGATGACCTTTGGTTTGGCCTGCTGCGCCGTCGAAATGATGCAGATGTCGATGCCGCGCTACGACGCCGAGCGCTTTGGCTTTGCACCGCGCGCGTCCCCGCGCCAGTCCGACGTGATGATCGTCGCTGGCACGCTGACCAACAAGATGGCGCCGGCCCTGCGCAAGGTCTACGACCAGATGCCGGAGCCGCGCTACGTCATCTCGATGGGCAGCTGCGCCAATGGCGGTGGTTACTATCACTATTCCTACTCGGTGGTGCGCGGCTGCGACCGCATTGTGCCTGTCGACATCTATGTGCCGGGCTGTCCGCCGACCGCTGAAGCCCTGCTGTATGGCGTGATGCTGCTGCAGAAGAAAATCCGCCGTGTGGGAACGATCGAGCGCTGACCATGAGTGAGAAGCTGCAAGCGATCGGTGAGGCGATCCAGGCGGGGCTGCCGGGCAGCGTCACCGGTTTTGACCTCGCCTATGGCGAATTGAATGTCTTCGCCAAGGCGGAGGACATTGTCGCGGTGGTGCGCTTCCTGCGCGACGATCCACGTTGCCAGTTCTGGAATTTCATCGACGTGACGGCGGTGGACTGGCCGCAGCGCGAGCAGCGTTTCGATGTCGTCTATCATTTCCTGTCGCCCAAGCTGAACGCTCGGGTGCGCGTCAAGGTGATGACCGACGAGACGACGCCGGTGCCATCGATCATCAGCGAATTTCCAGGCGCCGACTGGTTTGAACGCGAGACCTATGATCTCTATGGCGTGCTGTTCACCGGCCATCCGGACATGCGCCGGCTGCTGACCGATTACGGCTTTGAAGGCCATCCGCTGCGCAAGGATTTCCCGCTCACCGGCTTTGTCGAAGTCCGCTGGGACGATCAGCAGAAGCGCGTGGTCAACGAGCCCGTGCGGCTCAATCAGGAATTTCGCAATTTCGATTTTCTCTCGCCCTGGGAAGGCACTGATTACAATCTTCCCGGCGATGAGAAGGCGAAAGGGCAGGGCAACAAGCTCACCGGCGAGCCTGAAAAGAAGGCGGGTGCGTGATGATGTCCGCCATCAGCAAAGCACCCTTCGACAAAAGGACTGGCGGTTGCCTGTGCGGGGCGGTGCGCTTCACAGCCACGCCGTCGGATGGAGAGTTCGGCATTTGCCATTGTGGGATGTGTCGGCGCTGGTCCGCTGGCCCATTCTTCGCAATGGATTGCAGCACCACGGTTCAGATCGAAGATCCATCAAAGCTGGGCGTCTACCGCTCGTCGGAATGGGCAGAGCGCTGTTTTTGCAATGTCTGCGGCAGCGTCCTGTTCTACCGACTGGTCGGCAAGGACACGCACTTTGTCTCCGTCGAAGCGTTCGATGATCGCAGCGGCCTCTCGCTGACCAACGAGATTTTTATCGACGAGAAGCCGTCCTATTACGATTTCGCAAACGCCACCGAGAAGATGACCGGTGCAGAAGTGTTTGCCGCCTTTGGCGCCACCGAAGGAAGTAACGTCGCGTGACCGCATCCGCCGAACGTAATTTTACGATCAACTTTGGACCGCAGCATCCGGCCGCGCATGGCGTGTTGCGTCTTGTGCTCGAACTGGATGGTGAAATCGTCGAGCGCGTCGATCCGCATATCGGTCTTCTGCATCGCGGCACTGAAAAGCTGATCGAACAGAAGACCTATCTGCAGGCGATCCCGTATTTCGACCGGCTCGATTATGTCGCGCCGATGAATCAGGAGCACGCCTTCTGCCTTGCCGCCGAAAAGCTGCTCGGCATCGAGGTGCCGCGCCGGGCCCAGCTGATCCGGGTTCTATACTGCGAGATCGGACGTCTGCTGTCGCATCTGCTGAACGTGACCACGCAGGCGATGGACGTCGGCGCGCTGACGCCGCCGCTCTGGGGCTTCGAGCCGCGCGAGCAACTGATGGTGTTTTATGAGCGCGCGTCGGGCTCGCGCATGCATGCGGCTTACTTCCGCGTCGGCGGCGTGCATCAGGATCTGCCGCAGAAACTGATCGACGATATCGACGCCTGGTGCGATCCGTTCCTGAAGACGCTGGATGACATCGATGCGCTCTTGACCGGCAACCGCATCTTCAAACAGCGCAACGTCGATATCGGCGTGGTGTCGCTGGAAGACGCGTGGAAATGGGGCTTTTCCGGCGTGATGGTGCGCGGCTCGGGCGCAGCTTGGGATCTGCGCAAGAGCCAGCCTTACGAATGCTATGCTGAGATGGATTTCGATATTCCGATCGGCAAGAATGGCGATTGCTACGACCGCTATCTGATCCGCATGGAAGAGATGCGCCAGTCGGTGCGGATCATGAAGCAATGCGTCGCCAAGCTGAATGCGCCGGACGGCAAGGGCCGTGTCAGCGTCGATGATCAGAAGATCGCGCCGCCCAAGCGTGGCGAGATGAAGCGGTCGATGGAAGCGCTGATCCATCACTTCAAGCTTTACACCGAAGGCTTCCATGTGCCGGCCGGCGAAGTTTATGCCGCCGTCGAAGCGCCGAAGGGCGAATTCGGCGTCTATCTCGTCGCCGACGGCACCAACAAACCCTACAAATGCAAGATCCGCGCGCCGGGTTTTGCGCATCTGCAAGCCATGGATTTCATGTGTAAGGGCCACATGCTGGCCGACGTGTCGGCCGTGCTCGGCTCGCTCGATATCGTGTTCGGTGAGGTCGATCGCTAATGGCCGTCCGTCGTCTCGCTCCCAAGGAATTGCAGCCGAAGGATTTCTCCTTCACGCCGGAGAATCTGGCCTGGGCTCGCAAGCAGCTGGAAAAATATCCCGATGGCCGTCAGGCCTCGGCGGTGATCCCGTTATTGTGGAAGGCGCAGGAACAGGCCGGCGGCTGGGTGCCGGAAGCGGCCATCCGCTATGTCGCCGAGTTTCTGAACATGGCGAATATCCGGGTGATGGAAATCGCCACCTTCTACACCATGTTCAATCTGGCGCCGGTCGGCCGCCACCATGTCCAGTTATGCGGCACAACGCCCTGCCGGTTGCGCGGGGCAGGCGAGTTGATCGATATCTGTGAGAAGCGGATCGGTCATCAGTTCGAGGTGACGGCAGACGGCGCGCTGTCCTGGGTCGAGGTCGAATGCCTCGGCGCTTGCGTGAACGCGCCGATGGCGCAGATCAATTACGATTTTTACGAGGATCTGACGCCAGACAGCTTCGCGCGCATCCTCGATGATCTCGCTGCCGGCAAGGAAGTGCCACCGGGACCGCAGGTCGATCGGCGTTTCTCGGCTCCGCAGGGCGGTCAGACGACGCTGCTCGAAGAGCCGGTGCGTGTCTCCAGTTCGCCGCGGACCGCAGGACCGGCTCTGACCGACAGCGACGCCAAGAAGCCTGGCGAAGCCGCTAATATTCGTGAGGCTGCGGTGCCGAAAGGCCCGATTGCCGATTCCTCAGACAAGAGGAGCAAGTGATGCTGGCTGATAAAGACCGCATCTTTCAGAATCTCTACGGCCAGCATGACTGGGGCCTCAAGGGCGCGATGGCGCGCGGCGGCTGGGATGGCACCAAGCAGATCCTCGAGCGTGGCCGCGACGGCATCATCAACGAGATGAAAGCCTCGGGCCTGCGCGGCCGTGGCGGCGCCGGCTTTCCGACCGGCATGAAATGGTCGTTCATGCCGAAAGAAAGCAAGGATGGCCGTCCGAGCTATCTCGTGGTCAATGCCGACGAATCCGAGCCGGGCACCTGCAAGGATCGCGAGATCATGCGGCACGATCCGCATCTGCTCGTGGAAGGCTGCCTGATTGCCGGTTTCGCGATGGGTGCGATCGCGGCTTACATTTATGTTCGCGGCGAATTCATCCGCGAGCGCGAGCGCCTGCAGGCGGCGATCGATCAGGCTTATGAGGCCCGGCTGATCGGCAAGAACAACATTCACGGTTACGACTTCGACGTTTACGTTCATCACGGCGCCGGCGCCTATATCTGCGGCGAAGAAACGGCGCTTCTGGAAAGCCTTGAAGGCAAGAAGGGAATGCCTCGGCTGAAGCCGCCATTCCCCGCCAATGTCGGCCTCTATGGTTGCCCGACCACGGTCAACAACGTGGAATCGATCGCGGTGGCGCCGGACATCATGCGGCGCGGCGCGGCCTGGTTTTCGTCCTTTGGTGCGCCGAATAACGTCGGCACCAAGCTGTTCTGCATTTCCGGCCATGTGAACAGGCCGTGCAATGTGGAAGAGGCGATGAGCATTCCCTTCCGCGAGCTGATCGAGAAACATGCCGGCGGCATTCGCGGCGGCTGGGATAATCTGAAGGCCGTCATTCCGGGCGGCTCGTCGGTTCGCATGGTGCCGGCCGAACAGATCATCGATTGCCCGATGGATTTTGACAGCCTGTCGAAGCTGCGCTCGGGCCTTGGCACTGCCGCCGTGATCGTCATGGACAAGTCGACGGATCTGATCTCGGCGATTGCCCGGCTGTCCTATTTCTACAAGCACGAAAGCTGCGGCCAGTGCACGCCGTGCCGCGAAGGCACCGGCTGGATGTGGCGGGTGATGACGCGCATGGCTGAAGGCCGCGCGCACAAGCGCGAGATCGATCAGCTGCTGGATGTCACCAAGCAGGTCGAGGGTCACACCATCTGCGCTTTGGGTGACGCTGCAGCCTGGCCGATCCAGGGCCTGATCGCCCATTTCCGTCATGAGATCGAAGAACGCATCGATCGCTATTCCGCCAATCCTTATTCGGATGGCGTGCGCGATCCGATGCCGGCGGCGGCCGAGTAGTTGAGATGCCATCAATTACTGAAAAAACACTGACGCACATCCAGACCGGCTTGATCTTTGCTGGTGCTGCCGCGAGTCTCGGGTTGTTTATTTACCTTCTCAAAGCCCAGGTATATGGACCTGTTGCTTTGCTCGCGTGCGGCGCATGCATGATTGGTGTCTGCGCTGTTGCACTTGGATTGAAACAACCTCCTAAAGGACCCATTCGACAAATTGCTTGGGGTGGCCTCGGCTTTTTCGCAATGGGGATCGCGGTTGCAGCAGTCGTCATGCACCGGGAAGTGAGCGGCCAATGAGCAAAATCATCGTCGACGGGATCGAGGTCGACGTACCCGCAGAATACACGCTGCTGCAGGCTTGCGAGGCGGCGGGCGCGGAAATTCCGCGTTTCTGTTTCCATGAGCGGCTGTCGATCGCCGGCAATTGCCGCATGTGTCTTGTCGAGCTGAAAGGCTCGCCGAAGCCGGTCGCCTCCTGCGCCTGGGCCGTGCGCGACTGCCGGCCGGGACCCAATGGCGAGCCGCCGGTCGTCAATACGCGCACCGCGATGGTGCGCAAGGCGCGCGAAGGCGTCATGGAGTTTTTGCTGGTCAACCATCCGCTCGATTGCCCGATCTGCGATCAGGGCGGCGAGTGCGACTTGCAGGACCAGGCGATGGCGTACGGCGCCGACACCTCGCGCTACATCGAGAACAAGCGCGCGGTCGAAGACAAATATATCGGCGTGCTGGTCAAGACGTCGATGAACCGCTGCATTCATTGCACGCGTTGCGTCCGCTTCTCGACCGAAGTGGCCGGTGTGCCCGAACTCGGCGCCATCGGTCGCGGCGAGGATATGGAAATCACCACCTATCTCGAACAGGCGATGACCTCGGAGCTTCAAAGCAACGTCGTCGATCTGTGCCCGGTCGGTGCGCTGACCTCCAAGCCGTATGCCTTCACCGCGCGTCCGTGGGAATTGAACAAGACTGAATCCATCGACGTGATGGATGCCGTCGGTTCTGCGATCCGCATCGATACGCGCGGCCGCGAAGTGATGCGCATTCTGCCGCGCGTCAATGAAGACGTGAACGAGGAATGGATTTCCGACAAGACCCGTCACGTCGTTGACGGCCTGCGCGCGCAGCGGCTCGACACGCCGTATATCCGCGAGAATGGCCGCTTACGTCCGGCACGCTGGAACGAAGCCTTTGCGCTGATCGCCGAAAAGGTGAAGGCGACGTCGCCCGACCGCATCGGCGCTATCGCCGGCGATTTGTGCGCGGTCGAAGATATGTTCGCCGCCAAGGATCTCGTGACGCGTCTTGGCTCGCGCAACATCGATGCCCGCCAGCGTGGCTCGATGATCGATCCGCGCTGGGGCCGCGCGGCCTATCTGTTCAACGCCACCATTCCCGGCATCGAGCAAGCCGACGCGCTGCTCATCATCGGCTCCAATCCGCGCAAGGAAGCGGCGATCATCAATGCCCGCATCCGCAAGCGCTGGCGGGCAGGACATTTCCCGATCGCGCTGATCGGCGAGAATGTCGACCTGACCTACCCGTATCACTATCTCGGCGCCGGTCCGGATTCGCTGGCTGAGCTCGCCGCCGGCAAGGGCGATTATGCCGAGATCCTGAAGAAGGCCGAGCGCCCGCTGGTGCTGGTTGGCGCGTCTGTCTTCACGCGCCATGACGGTGCGCGGATCGCCGCGCTGGCTGCGCGCATCGCCACCGAGATCGGTGCCGTGACCGACAGCTGGAATGGTTATTCGGTGCTGCATTATGCGGCCTCGCGCGTCGGCGCGCTCGATATCGGCTTCGTGCCGGGCGAGGGCGGACGCACCGCACTGCAGATGGCGGCCGGCGAAGTCGATGTGTTGTTCTCGCTCGGCGCGGATGAACTCGATGTCGAGCGCGGCCCGTTCGTTGTCTATATCGGCACGCATGGCGATGCCGGCGCGCACAGAGCCGACGTGATCCTGCCGGGCGCGGCCTATCCGGAAAAGTCCGGCATCTATGTGAACACCGAAGGCCGCGTGCAGATGGCGACCCGTGCGTCCTTCCCGCCGGGCGATGCGCGCGAGGATTGGGCGATCCTGCGCGCGCTCTCCGACGTGCTGGGCGTGCGGCTGCCGTATGACTCGCTGATGCAATTGCGGCAGGCGCTGTTCGCGGCGCATCCGCATCTGCAGCGGATCGGCGAAGTCACGCCGGCCGATATCGCCGACCTGCGCCGGCTGGCGCAATTGTCAGGCGCGCCGGAAAAGACGCCGTTCACATCGATGATCGACGATTTCTATCTGACCAACCCGATCGCGCGCGCCAGCGCGGTGATGGCGGAATGTTCGGCGCTGGCCGAACAGCGTGCCGTCATGACGGCAGCGGAGTAGGGCCTTATGGCTGAGTTTTTCTGGAGCTGGATCTGGCCGTTGATCATCATGGTGGCGCAAAGCCTCCTCTTGATGGTGATCCTGCTCGTCGCCACTGCCTATGTGCTTTACGCCGACCGCAAGGTCTGGGCTGCGGTTCAGATCCGGCGCGGTCCGAACGTGGTCGGCCCGTATGGCCTGCTGCAATCCTTCGCTGACCTGATCAAATTTGCGCTGAAAGAGCCGGTGATCCCGGCCGGTGCCAACAAGGGCCTGTTCCTGCTTGCGCCGCTCGTCACCTGCGTGCTGGCGCTCGCCGCCTGGGCGGTAATCCCGGTCAATGCCGGCTGGGTGATCGCCGATATCAATGTCGGCATTCTCTATATCTTCGCGATCTCCTCGCTTGGCGTCTATGGCATCATCATGGGCGGCTGGGCGTCGAACTCGAAATATCCGTTCCTGGCGGCGCTGCGCTCGGCGGCGCAGATGGTATCCTACGAAGTCTCGATCGGCTTCGTCATCATCACCGTGCTGCTCTGCGTCGGCTCGCTGAACCTGACTGCTATCGTCGATGCGCAGAATGGCCGCTTCGGCATGTTCAGCTGGTTCTGGCTGCCGCTGTTGCCGATGTTCGTGATCTTCTTCGTGTCGGCGCTGGCGGAAACCAACCGTCCGCCCTTCGATCTCGTCGAAGCGGAATCCGAACTCGTCGCCGGCTTCATGGTCGAATACGGCTCGACGCCGTACATGATGTTCATGCTCGGCGAGTATGTGGCGATCGCCACCATGTGCGCGATGGGCACCATTCTGTTCCTCGGTGGCTGGTTGCCGCCCGCGAATATCGTGCCCTTCACATGGGTACCGGGCGTGATCTGGTTTACGCTGAAATGCCTGTTCCTGTTCTTCATGTTTGCGATGGTCAAGGCGATCGTGCCGCGCTATCGCTACGACCAGTTGATGCGGCTGGGATGGAAAGTGTTCCTGCCGATCTCGCTGGCGATGGTTGTGATCGTCGCCGCCGTCCTTCAGTTCGGGGGGCTGGCACCGAAATGACAGGCATCACGAGACAGACCCTGTCCGGCCCACTGATGGTCCGGACCTTCCTCTCGCCGTCGTGCAGCCGGGGAATTCGACATGAGACTTGATCAGGCCGCGCGCTCGATCTTCCTGACGGAGTTCGTCCAGGCGTTCTTCCTGGGCATGCGCTATTTCTTCAAGCCGAAGCCGACCTTGAACTATCCGTTCGAGAAAGGCCCGATCTCGCCGCGCTTCCGTGGCGAACATGCCTTGCGCCGCTATCCCAATGGCGAAGAACGTTGCATCGCCTGCAAACTGTGCGAAGCGGTCTGCCCGGCGCAAGCCATCACCATCGAGGCAGGTCCCCGCCGCAATGACGGCACCCGCCGCACGACGCGTTACGACATCGACATGGTCAAATGCATCTATTGCGGCCTGTGTCAGGAAGCCTGCCCGGTCGACGCCATCGTCGAAGGGCCGAATTTCGAATTCGCCACCGAGACCCGCGAAGAACTCTATTACGACAAGGAACGGCTGCTCGCGAATGGTGACCGCTGGGAGCGCGAGATTTCCCAGAACATCAGGCTCGACGCCCCGTACCGGTAACCGACCATGATCCTGTCTGCGCTGTTCTTCTATCTGTTTGCGACGATCTGCATCGCCTCGGCGCTGATGGTGATTGCGTCGCGCAATCCCGTCCATTCGGTGCTGTATCTGATCCTGGCCTTCTTCAATGCGGCGGGTCTGTTCCTGCTGCTCGGCGCAGAGTTTTTGGCGATGATCCTGGTCGTCGTCTATGTCGGCGCGGTCGCGGTGCTGTTCCTGTTCGTTGTGATGATGCTGGATGTCGACTTTGCCGAATTGCGCGAAGGCTTCCTGCAATATCTTCCGGTGGGCGCGCTGATCGGCGTGATCCTCTTGGCGGAAATCCTGATGGTGGTGGGCGCCTGGACCATTGGCGGCGGCACACCGCGCGTCATTGCCGCACCGACGCCGACCGACATTTCCAACACCGAGGCGATCGGCCTCGTGCTCTATACGAAGTATCTGTACTTCTTCCAGGCCTCGGGTCTCGTACTGCTGGTGGCGATGATCGGCGCCATCGTGCTGACGCTGCGCCACAAGGAAGGCGTCAGGCGGCAGAACATCGCCGAGCAGGTCGCCCGCACGCCGGCGACCGCCATGGAAATCCGCAAGGTCAAATCAGGGCAGGGGCTCGAAGTATGATCCCGAAAAGTGGCATCCGGTTTTCGGATCAGATCATACGTGAGGGTGAAGTATGACAATCGGTCTCGGTCATTATCTGTCGGTCGCCGCGATCCTGTTCACGCTCGGGATCTTCGGCATCTTCCTCAACCGCAAGAATGTCATCGTCATCCTGATGTCGATCGAGCTGATCCTGCTCGCCGTCAACATCAATCTGGTGGCGTTTTCGAGCTTCCTTGGCGATCTGTCCGGGCAGATTTTTGCGCTGTTCGTGCTGACCGTCGCCGCGGCCGAAGCCGCGATCGGCCTTGCCATTCTCGTCGTCTATTTCCGCAACCGCGGCTCGATCGCGGTTGAGGACGTCAACCTGATGAAGGGCTGACGCATGATCGCAACCAACGGCATCCGGTTTCCGGATCAGATCATGCGCGGCAAGAGATAAGTCATGTATCAGGCCATCGTCTTCCTTCCGCTTCTCGGCGCTCTCATTGCCGGATTGTTCGGACGCATCATCGGCGCCCGCCCGGCGGAGCTTGTCACCACGCTGCTGCTGTTCGCATCGGCGGCGTTGTCCTGGTACGCCTTTGCCCGCGTCGGCTTTGGCCATATCGACGATCGCATCGTGCTGCTGCCCTGGATGCAGTCCGGCGACTTCAAGGTCGACTGGGTGATCCGCGTCGACACGCTGACGGCGGTGATGCTGGTCGTGGTCACGACCGTGTCGTCGCTCGTGCATCTCTATTCAATCGGCTACATGCACGAGGATCCGCATCGTCCGCGCTTCTTCGCGTACCTCTCGCTATTCACCTTCGCCATGCTGGCGCTGGTCACCGCCGACAATCTCGCCCAGCTATTCTTCGGCTGGGAGGGCGTCGGCCTCGCCAGCTATCTGTTGATCGGCTTCTGGTACCAAAAGCCGGAAGCCTGCGCCGCGGCGATGAAAGCCTTCATCGTCAATCGCGTCGGCGATTTCGGCTTTGCGCTCGGCATCTTCGCGCTGTTCATGATGACCGGTGCGATCGATTTCGACACCATCTTCGCCCAAGCTCCGGCGCTGACCGGCAAGACCATCACCTTCTTTGGCTGGCATGCCGATGCGCTGACGCTGATCTGCCTGTTCCTGTTCATGGGCGCGATGGGCAAGTCCGCCCAGTTCCTGCTGCACACCTGGTTGCCGGACGCGATGGAAGGACCGACACCGGTTTCCGCGCTGATCCATGCCGCCACCATGGTGACGGCCGGCGTGTTCATGGTGGCGCGGCTGTCGCCGCTATTCGAACTGGCCCCCGTCGCATTGATGGTGGTGACGCTGATCGGCGCGACCACGGCGCTGTTCGCGGCCACCGTCGGTCTCGTCCAGAACGACATCAAGCGCATCATCGCCTATTCGACCTGTTCGCAGCTCGGCTACATGTTCGTCGCCATGGGCGTCGGCGCCTGGTCGGTCGGCATGTATCACCTGTTCACGCATGCCTTCTTCAAGGCGCTGCTGTTCTTAGGGTCAGGCTCTGTGATCCATGCCATGCATCATGAGCAGGACATCCGCCACATGGGCGGCCTGCGTAAAAAGATCCCCGTCACCTACTGGCTGATGGTGATCGGCACGCTGGCGCTGACCGGTTTCCCGCTGACCGCCGGCTATTACTCCAAGGACGCCATCATCGAGGCCGCTTATGCCGGCACCAATCCGTTCGCGATCTACGGCTTTGTCTGCACCGTCGCGGCTGCGGCGCTGACCTCGTTCTATTCCTGGCGGCTGATCTTCAAGACCTTCCATGGCGAGCCGCATGACCATCATCACTACGATGAGGCGCATGAGAGCCCGCTGGTGATGCTGGTGCCGCTCTTCGTGCTGGCGGCCGGATCATTCATTGCCGGCTGGCCGTTCAAGGAATATTTCGCCGGCCATCACGTCGAGGAATTCTTCCGCCACTCGCTGGCCTTCTCCGAGAAGAACAACATTCTCGAAGCCATGCATCATGTCCCGGCCTGGGTGGTCTACACGCCGACGGTGATGATGGTGCTCGGCTTTGCCGTCGCCTACCTCTTCTACATCCGCGATCCGCGCATCCCGGTGGAAATGGCGCGCAATCATCAGCTGCTGTACCGCTTCCTGCTCAACAAGTGGTATTTCGACGAGCTGTATGACTTCATCTTCGTACGTCCGGCCAAGTGGCTCGGCACGATGCTGTGGAAGCGCGGCGATGGCTGGCTGATCGACGGCTTCGGACCCGATGGCGTCTCGGCCCGCGTGCTCGATGTCACCCGCAGCGTCGTCCGCCTGCAGACCGGTTACCTTTATCACTACGCGTTCGCCATGCTGATCGGTGCTGCCGCGCTGATCACCTGGTTCATGTTCGCAGGGGTGCATTGAACATGACCACCTGGCCGATCCTGTCCGTCACCACCTTTCTGCCGCTGGTGGGTGCGCTGTTCCTGATGCTGCTGCGCGGCGACGACGAAGCCGTCAAACGCAACGCCCGCTGGGTGGCGCTTTGGACCACGCTCGTCACCTTTGGCGTCTCGCTGATCCTGGTCTGGCGCTTTGACTCCTCGACCGCCGACTTCCAGTTCGTCGAGAAGATGCGCTGGCTCGGCGGCTATGCGTCCTATTCGATGGGCGTCGACGGCATCTCGCTGCCGCTGGTGATCCTCACCACGGCCGTCATGCCGATCTGCATCATCGCCAGCTGGGATTCGATCCAGCACCGCGTGAAGGAATATATGATCGCCTTCCTCGTCCTTGAGACGATGATGATCGGCACCTTCTGCGCGCTCGACCTCGTGCTGTTTTACCTGTTCTTCGAAGCCGGCCTCATTCCGATGTTCCTGATCATCGGCATCTGGGGCGGCCCGCGCCGGGTCTATGCCAGCTTCAAATTCTTCCTCTACACGCTGCTCGGCTCGGTGCTGATGCTGCTCGCCATCATGGCGATGTACTGGAGCGCCGGCACCACCGACATTCCGACGCTGCTCAAGCACAACTTCCCCGCCAATCTGCAGACCTGGGCGTGGCTGGCTTTCTTTGCCTCCTTCGCGGTGAAGATGCCGATGTGGCCGGTCCACACCTGGCTGCCGGATGCGCACGTTGAAGCGCCGACGGCGGGCTCGGTCGTGCTGGCGGCGGTGCTCTTGAAGATGGGCGGCTACGGCTTCCTGCGCTTCTCGATCCCGATGTTCCCGCTGGCCTCCGCCGATTTCGCGCCGCTGATCTTCGCGTTGTCCGTCGTCGCCATCGTCTACACCTCGCTGGTGGCGATGATGCAGGAGGACATGAAGAAGCTGATTGCCTATTCGTCGGTCGCCCATATGGGCTTCGTGACCATGGGCATTTTCGCGACCACGGAGCAGGGCGTCGGTGGCGCCGTATTCCAGATGATCTCGCACGGCATCGTCTCCGGCGCGCTGTTCCTGTGCGTCGGCGTCGTCTACGACCGCATCCATACCCGCGAGATCAAGGCCTATGGCGGTCTTGTCGAACGCATGCCGATCTATGCAGCGATCTTCATGCTGTTCACCATGGCCAATGTCGGCTTGCCCGGCACCTCCGGCTTCATCGGCGAATTCCTGACGCTGCTCGGCACCTTCAAGGTCAATGTCATGGCCGCCACCCTGGCGACCCTCGGCGTCATCTTCTCGGCCTGCTATGGCCTGTGGCTCTATCGCAAGGTGGTGTTCGGCAAGCTGGATAAGCCAAAGCTGATGAACATCCAGGATGTCTCGCCGCGCGAAATCCTCACCTTCGTGCCGCTGGTGGTGCTGACCCTTCTGTTCGGCTTCTATCCCAAGCCCGTGCTCGACATGTCGTCGGCGTCGGTCAACGCGCTGGTCAGCCATTATCAGCAGGCGGTCAATGACAAGACGCCCGCGACCAAAGCCGCAGCGGCGCAAACCAATACCGGCGAAACCCGATGACCTTTCCCATGCCCGATCTTATTCCGGCCCTTCCTGAGCTGATCCTCGCCGTCGGCGCCTTGACGCTGCTGATGGTCGGCGCCTTTGCCGGCGAGCGCTCCAATTTCATCGTCAGCGTTCTGGCGATCATTCTGCTGGTCGTGGCCACCGCGGTTGTCGTGATGCTGCCGGCCGGACGCCTCGTGACCTTCAACGGCAGCTTCGTTGTCGATGACTTCGCGCGCTTCGTAAAAGTGCTGGCCTTTGGCGGCACGGCAGCGGCGATCCTGATGTCGTTCGATTACGTCAAACGCGCCGGCATGCGGAAATTCGAATATCCGGTGCTGATGGTGCTGTCGTCGATCGGCATGGGCATGCTGATCTCGGCCAGCGATCTGATCGCGCTGTATCTCGGCCTCGAACTGATGAGCCTGTCGCTCTATGTCATCGCCGCGATCGATCGCGATTCCGCAAAATCCACCGAAGCGGGACTGAAATATTTCGTTCTCGGCGCGCTGTCGTCAGGCATGCTGCTCTATGGCTCGTCGCTGATCTATGGCGCCACTGGCCAGATTTCCTTTGCTGGCATTGCCCAGGCGGCGCCGCAGGGCGGCCTCGCGCTCACCTTCGGCCTCGTCTTCCTGATGGCGGGCCTCTGCTTCAAAGTGTCGGCGGTGCCGTTCCATATGTGGACGCCTGACGTCTATGAAGGCTCGCCGACGCCGGTCACCGCCTTCTTCGCCGGCGCCGCCAAGGTGGCGGCGATGGCTATCTTCGTGCGCGCCACCATCACCGCATTTCCGACCATCGTGCTGCAATGGCAGCAGATCCTGGTCTTCGTCGCCATCGCGTCGATGGCGCTCGGCTCGTTCGCCGCGATCGCGCAGACCAACATCAAGCGCCTGTTGGCCTATTCCTCCATCGGCCATATGGGCTTTGCGCTGGTTGGTCTTGCAGCCGGCACGGCGGAAGGCGTGCAGGGCGTCTTGGTCTATATCGCCATCTATATCGCCATGACGCTCGGCACCTTTGCCTGCGTGCTGTCGATGCGCCGCGCCGGCCATATGGTGGAATCGATTTCCGATCTCGCCGGCCTCTCGCGCACCTCGCCGATGATGGCGTTTCTCTTGGCGATGCTGATGTTCTCGCTGGCCGGCATTCCGCCGCTCGCCGGCTTCTTCGCCAAGTTCTATGTCTTCATCGCAGCCATCAATGCCGGCCTCTATGCGCTGGCGGTGATCGGCGTGCTCACCAGCGTCGTCGGCGCCTATTATTATCTGGCGATCGTCAAGACGATGTATTTCGACGAGCCGCAAAAGAGCTTCGAGCCGATGTCGGGCGAGCAGGTGCTGGTGCTGGGTCTTGCCGGCGCCTTCAACCTGTTGTTCTTCGTCTATCCCGGCCCGCTGCTGGACGCGGCGACGGTGGCGGCGAAGTCGCTGTTTTGATGGCGTTTGCGGTCGGACCGCGGGCTGCCAAGGCCGGCTTTCGCGTCCGCAGTTACGAGCAATTGGATTCCACCAACAGCGAGGCGATGCGCCTCGCTGCCTTGGGCGAGGCTGGGCCGCTCTGGATCGCAGCCGCCGAGCAGACTGCAGGTCGCGGCCGGCAGGGCCGGGTCTGGCAATCGGGCGCCGGCAATCTCGCCACCAGCCTGCTGATCCGTGACCAACTCAAGCTTTCAGTGGCGGCGGCCCTCGGCTTCGTCGCCGGCCTTGCCGTTTATGAGGCCTGCGCGGCACTCGCGCCCGGCCTGCAGCTGTCACTGAAATGGCCCAATGACGTTCTGGTCGATGGCGGGAAGTTGGCGGGCCTTTTGCTGGAATCGCAAAGTGTTGGCGACCGGCTGGCGCTTGTGATCGGCATCGGCGTCAATGTCACAGCTGCGCCGGAAGGCATTCCATATCCTGCGGTGTCGCTGGCCGGCCTTGGCATCACCGTGCCGGCCGAGCATCTGTTCGCCGCCTTGACCGACAGCTTTGCCCTCTACCATAGCCTGTGGGATGGCGGCCGGGGCTTTACCGAGATCCGCCGCCTGTGGCTCGCGCGCGCGCATGGTGTCGGCGGCGCGGTCTCGATCCATCAGGGCGACATCATCGAGCAGGGCATTTTCGAGACCCTGGACGAGCAGGGTTGCCTGGTTTTGCACAGGGCCGACAAGACGCGATGCGTTATTGCGGCCGGTGATGTGTATTTTGGCGATGCGCGCACCGCGCATCCGGGAGTCGTCAGATAGTGTCGTTGCAGGAAAGCTCTTCGCAGGAAAATTCAGTCGCCGGCCCGCTGGTCTTCGCGCCGCTGGGCGGCTTCGGCGAGATCGGCATGAATCTGTCGGTTTATGGCCTCGGCGATGCGCGCAATCGCAAATGGCTGATCGTCGATTGCGGCGTGTCCTTTGCGTCCGAGGAGCATCTGCCCGGCATCGATCTGATCTTTCCCGACATTCGCTATCTCGTCGAGGAGCGCAAACAGATTGCCGGCCTTGTGCTGACGCATGCGCATGAGGACCACTTCGGCGCTTTATTCGATCTGTGGCCGAAGCTGAAAGTGCCGGTTTATGCGACGCCTTTCACCGCGGCGCTGATCGAGGCGAAGCGGGCGAGCGAGCCGGGCGCGCCGGAGATCGACGTTCGCGTCGTGCCGCTCGGCAGCCGCTTCGAGGTCGGGCCGTTCGATGTCGAGTTGTGCTCAATGGCGCATTCCATTCCGGAATCGAATGCGCTGATCTTGCGCACCCCGCACGGCAATGTCGTTCACACCGGCGACTGGAAAATCGATCCGACGCCGGTCGTCAGCCTGCCGACCGATGAAGCCAAGCTGCGCAAGCTGGGCGAGGAGGGCGTCCTTGCCGTCATCGGCGATTCCACCAATGCGGTGCGCGACGGCAAATCACCATCGGAGACCGATGTTGCCCGCACGCTGGCGCAATTGATCGCGGCGGCGCCGGCCCGCGTTGCGGTCACCACCTTTGCCTCCAACGTGGCCCGCATTCGCGCTGTCGCCGATGCCGCCCGCGCGGTGGGCCGCGAGGTGGTGGTGGTCGGGCGGGCCATGGACCGCATGGTGCAGGTCGCCCGCGAGACCGGCCATCTCGATGGCGTGCAGGATTTTCGCGGCGCCGAGATGTACGGCTATCTGCCGCCCGACAAGGTGGTGGCGCTCTGCACCGGCAGTCAGGGCGAGCCGCGTGCGGCGTTGGCCCGGATCGCAAGGGACGATCATCCGGACATTACTCTCAGCCCGGGCGACCAGGTGATCTTCTCCTCTCGGACTATTCCCGGCAATGAGAAGGCCGTTTCTACGATCATTAACAGCCTCATCGATCAGGGGATCGAGGTGATCACCGATCGGCATCATCTCGTGCATGTGTCGGGTCATCCCCGCATCGCCGAGGTCGAGGAATTGCTGAAATGGCTGTCGCCTCAGATACTTGTGCCGGCGCATGGCGAAGCTTTGCACCTGCATGAGCATGCCGCGATCGGCCGAAGGCTCGGCATCCCTAAAGTGATCGAATGCCGCAACGGCGACCTTCTCCAGATCGCCCCGAAAGCCCCTGAAATCATTGACGAATTGCCGCACGGCCGGGTCTACAAGGACGGCGGCCTGCTGATCGGATCAGAGAGCCGCACCGTCGCCGATCGTCGCCGGCTGAGCTTTGCCGGCTTTGTCAGCGTGGCTATCGCATTGACGGAAAAGGGTGTTTTGGCCGGCGATCCCGAGGTGGAGTTGATCGGCATCCCTGAGCGCGGTCGCGATGGCTCGGTGCTCGCCGAACTCGCCGAAGATGCCGTGCTGGATACCGTGGAGACTCTCCCGCGCGCCCGCCGCCGCGACCCCGACAGCATCGCCGAATCGGTGCGTCGCGCTGTCCGCGGCGCCATCGCCGCGCAATGGGGTAAAAAGCCCATCTGTCACGTCCACGTTCTCACTGTATAATCGCAGCCATGATCGGACGATTGAATCATGTTGCGATAGCGGTGCGCGATATCGGCAAGGCTGCGGATATCTATCGCACAACGCTTGGCGCTGATGTTTCGGATGCCGTCGCGCAGCCCGCGCATGGCGTCACCACGGTGTTTATCACGCTGCCGAATACCAAGATCGAACTGCTTGAACCGCTTGGCGCTGACTCGCCGATTGAAAAATTTCTGCAGAAGAATCCGGACGGCGGCATCCATCACATCTGTTACGAGGTCGATGACATCCTCGCTGCGCGAGACACGTTAGTAGAGAAGGGCGCCCGCATCCTCGGTGATGGCACGCCGAAAATCGGCGCGCATGGCAAGCCGGTTCTCTTCCTGCATCCCAAAGACTTCAGCGGCACGCTGGTCGAACTCGAGCAAGCCTGAGGTTTTTTGGTGAGTGTTTCGACCGCGCTTGCGATCTACTTTCTTGTCTGGTGGCTGACCTTGTTCGCGGTGCTGCCGTTCGGCATCCGCTCCCAGCATGAAGAAGAAACAACGCCGGGAACTGACCCCGGTGCCCCGGTTCTGCCGCGAATTCTCTCCAAACTTGCCTGGACGACACTCGTTTCCGCCGCGATCTTTGCGGTGATGTATGTGCTCTATGTGTATCGGCTGGTCGATCTCGACACGATCCCTGGCCTGCCGAAGCCGATCTGACAGTATCCAGCGTCTGGCGTAACGGGATGCAGCCATGCGTCCGGGGGTAACCGCGTATTTGTAATCCGAGGGAGAGGAACCGGGTGGCGGGCCTTTCGGTTATCCGCCGCCTACCGATTTTGGGCAAAGACTGGGGTTCTGACATGTCCGAGACACGTTATTTCATCGTTCAGAAAGACGACGGCTGGGTGATCCAGTTCGGCGGCGACGACTTCGGACCATACCAGACGAAGCGTGAGGCCATGCTGTTCGCTGTCGATGCCGCCCAGCAGCTGGGTGAGAAGGGACAGACGGCGGAGGTGTGCCTGGTCGGAGAAAATGGCCATTTCCTGCCGGAATGGACGTTCGGCCGCGACGCCTATCCACCGCGGCTTTGAGCCGCCGCAGCGGAGCGAAATTTTACGATAGCGCCGGAACGTTGTTGGTTTTGGCGGATTAACCGTCCGCACTCATGAAGATGCGGTGCTCGCGCCGGACGACCTACACCCCTCCCCAACAGAAGGGTCGTCCGGCGCTTTTCCTTGGATGCGTTTGATCCAGCTTTTGAGAGGCAGCCTTTTGCGATAGCGCAAGGCGCCATTCGATCGTCGCAATAAGCTGGCTGGAATAAAAAAGAGCAGGGCCTAACGGACCCTGCTCTGAAACATGCATCGCTTCCGGCCAGCGGTTCCCGCTTATACGAAGCGCTCAGCGCCCCCGAGGGGCAGCAAGTCCTCCCAAGACTTGGACCGGTTGGGCAATGCCCAACGTGGAGGCGGAGGTTACATCATCTTTTCGTCACACGGCAAGAGGGTGCAAAAAGAATAACGTGGCCACGCCTAAGCTTTGGGCAAATTAACACTACTGGAATGGCCGGCGGCGGCCGGAATCTCCTCCCTGACCGTCTGGACGTGGATTTTGCCTCCGAGCCAGCACTCACGTAAGAGGGGCCTTGAAGAGCCTGATTCCTCATGCGGATTGGGCCGCACAACCCTTTGCCGGCATTCAGCCCAAGAGCCATTCGTTATGCGACTGTCGCGTTATTTCCTGCCGATCCTGCGCGAAACGCCCAAGGAAGCGGAGATCATTTCCCATCGCCTGATGCTGCGCGCCGGCATGATGCGCCAGGAGGCTGCCGGCATTTATGCGTTCCTGCCGCTCGGTCTTCGCGTGCTGAACAAGATCAATGCAATCATCCGCGAGGAGCAGAATCGCGCCGGCGGCGTCGAATTGTTGATGCCGACCATCCAGTCCGCCGATCTGTGGCGGGAGAGCGGGCGTTATGACGCCTATGGCAAGGAGATGCTGCGCATCAAGGACCGGCACGAGCGCGACATTCTTTACGGTCCAACCAATGAGGAAATGATCACCGATATCTTCCGCGCCTATGTGCGGTCGTATCGCAATCTTCCGCTCAATCTTTATCACATCCAGTGGAAATTTCGCGACGAGGTGCGTCCGCGTTTCGGCTTGATGCGCGGCCGCGAATTCCTGATGAAGGATGCGTATTCCTTCGACATCGATCAGGCCGGTGCGCGGCACTCCTACAACAAGATGTTCGTCGCCTATCTGCGCACCTTCGCGCGCATGGGTCTGAAAGCCATTCCGATGGTCGCCGAAACCGGCCCGATCGGCGGCAATCTCTCGCATGAATTCATCATTCTCGCCTCGACCGGCGAGAGCGAAGTGTTCTGCCATCGCGACTATCTGAATTTCGACGTGCCGGGCGAAGATATCGACTTCGACAATGTCGAGACGCTGCAGAAAAAGGTCGATGAATGGACTTCGCTCTATGCGGCAACCTCCGAGATGCACGACGCCGGCACCTTCGCGCAATTGCCGCAGGATTCGCAGATGTCGGCGCGCGGCATCGAGGTCGGACACATTTTCTATTTCGGCACCAAATATTCCGAACCGATGAAGGCTGTTGTGACGGGCCCCGATGGCACCGATACGCCGGTACATATGGGCTCCTATGGCATCGGCCCATCACGCCTTGTCGCCGCCATCATCGAGGCGTCGCATGACGACGCCGGCATCAAATGGCCGGAGGCGGTGGCGCCGTTCAAGGTCGCCATCCTCAATCTGAAACAAGGCGATGGTGGTACCGATGCGGCCTGTGAAAAGCTCTATGCCGCCTTGCAGGCCAAGGGCGTGGACGTGCTGTACAACGATCTCGACGAGCGGCCGGGCTCGAAATTCGCGACCACCGATCTGATCGGCATCCCCTGGCAGGTGCTGGTGGGACCGAAAGGGCTGGCGGCTGGCCAGATCGAATTGAAGAAACGGGCCGATGGCAGCCGTGAGATGCTCAGCCCAGAGGACGTTCTGACGCGGCTGAGCTAGCGCTTATGCACCGGTTTCTGGCGGAGACCGGTGCCATTGGCGCGAAATTCCTGCTCAAAAGGGAAATGTGTGGGTTGGCGCCTGCGCGGTAATCCGGGATGGCATGAAACCGCCAGAATCAGGTGAAATCCGGAACCCGGGAGATTTTATGAGCGCATCAACCGCGACCCGTCCGTTTGCACCCTTCGAGTGGCTGCTGTCTTTGCGCTATTTGCGCGCGCGGCGGAAGGAGGGCTTCATCTCGATCATCGCCGGCTTTTCCTTTCTCGGCATCATGCTGGGCGTGGCGACGCTGATCATCGTCATGGCGGTGATGAACGGTTTTCGCAAAGAGCTGCTCGACAAAATTCTCGGCTTGAATGGCCATCTCCTGGTGCAGCCGCTGGAATCCCCGCTGACGGATTGGGATGCGGTGACGCAGCGGATCAGCGGCATTCCCGGCATTCGTCTCGCGACGCCGATCGTCGAAGGGCAGGCCCTTGCCTCGTCGCCATTTCATTCAACCGGCGTGCTGGTGCGCGGCATTCGCGCGTCCGATCTCGAAAAGCTGACGTCAATCTCCAAGAACCTGAAACAGGGCAGCCTTGAAGGCTTCGATGACGGGCAGGGCATCGTTATCGGCCGCCGGCTGTCGGACGCCTTGTCCGTCAAGGCCGGCGATAACATCACGCTCGTGGCACCGCGCGGGGCGGTGACGCCGATGGGCACGACGCCGCGCATCAAGGCCTATAAGGTCGCGGCAGTGTTCGAGATTGGCATGTCGGAATATGACAGCGCGTTCGTCTTCATGCCGTTGGTGGAAGCGCAGGCCTATTTCAACCGCGCCAATGACGTTACCGCGATCGAGGTCTATCTCGACTCGGCCGACAAATATCGCGAATATCGCAAACTCATTACCGACAATGCGCAACGGCCGATCTTCATGGTCGACTGGACGCAGCGCAATGCCACTTTCTTCAATGCGCTCCAGGTTGAGCGCAACGTCATGTTCTTGATCCTGACGCTGATCGTCCTGGTCGCGGCGCTGAATATCGTTTCCGGTCTGATCATGCTGGTGAAGGACAAGGGCAGGGACATCGCGATCCTGCGCACGATGGGCGCGACGCAAGGCGCGATCATGCGCGTCTTCCTGATCACCGGGGCGTCGATCGGCGTTGTCGGAACGTTGCTCGGCTTTCTTGTCGGCTTGCTGGTCTGCGCCAATATCGAGTCGCTGCGCCAGTTCATTTCCTGGATGACCTCCACGGAATTGTTCTCGCCGGAATTGTATTTCCTGTCCCGCCTGCCAGCCGAGGTCGATCCCGGCGAGACCACGGCCGTGGTGGTGATGGCTCTCGCCCTGTCGCTCCTTGCCACGCTTTATCCGTCATGGCGCGCCGCCCGTCTCGATCCGGTCGAGGCGCTTCGTTATGAATGAGCGGGTCATGAACGAGCATGTCAGAACGGACGACCAGATGGCGGCGCATCAGCAGCAGGCGCCCGTGCCCGCGCTCTATCTCGCTGGCGTCGAACGGCGCTACCAGCAGGGCGACAACATGCTGGATATCCTGCGTGGCGCCGAACTGGCCTGCTGGCTCGGCCAGTCGATCGCCTTGATCGCGCCGTCCGGTGCCGGCAAATCGACCTTCCTGCATATCGCCGGGCTGCTCGAACATCCTGACGGCGGCGAAGTCTTCATCGATGGCCAGCCGACCTCGACCCTCTCGGATGCCGCGCGAACGGAGATCCGCCGCAACGAGATGGGCTTTGTTTATCAGGCGCATCATCTGCTGCCGGAATTTTCTGCGGTCGAGAATGTCATGTTGCCGCAGATGATCCGCGGGCTGTCTCGCGGCGAAGCGCGCAAACGTTCGACGGAATTGCTGTCCTATCTCGGTCTGAAGGCGCGTCTCGATCATCGCCCATCGGAATTGTCGGGTGGCGAACAGCAGCGTGTCGCCATTGCCCGCGCCGTCGCCAATGCGCCGCGCATTCTTCTGGCTGACGAGCCGACCGGCAATCTCGATCCGCATACCGCCGACCACGTCTTCGATACGCTCAATCAACTGGTGCGTGCGTCGGGTCTTGCGGCGATCATCGCCACCCACAATCTCGATCTCGCGCGCCGGATGGACAGGCGCGTGACGATCCGCGATGGCGTTGTGATCGAACTGGATTGACGATGCGCGTTGGATGGAAGAGCAAAAGCTGCGATGCGAAAGTGTCGTCGATCTGCCATGGATACGCCTTCAAAGCTTTTTAACTGCGTGACCCTTTCCAGCTCATATCCCATTTAACGGTCAAACTCAGGCACCCCATGACTGAACCTACCCCCGCCGCCGATGTCGTCGGTCGCGAATTACGCCCCTTGCCGTCATTGATCTTCGGTTCGCGCTGGCTGCAATTGCCGCTTTACCTGGGTCTGATTGTCGCCCAGGGCGTGTATGTCTTTTTGTTTTTGAAAGAGCTTTGGCACCTCATCAGCCATGCGACCAATTTTTCCGAGCAGCAGATCATGCTGGTGGTTCTCGGGCTGATCGACGTGGTGATGATCTCAAACCTGCTGGTGATGGTGATCGTCGGCGGCTACGAAACCTTCGTGTCGCGCCTGAGATTGCAGGGCCATCCGGATCAGCCGGAATGGCTGAGCCACGTCAACGCCAGCGTGCTGAAGATCAAACTGGCAATGGCGATCATCGGCATTTCGTCGATCCACCTTCTGCGGACGTTTATCGAGGCCGGCAATCTCGGCAGCGAACGCGCCAACTACACCGAGACCGGCGTGATGTGGCAGACCATCATCCATGTGGTGTTCATTCTGTCGGCGATCGGAATCGCCGCAGTCGACCGGATGGGACATGGTAACGGCAGTCACGCCAAGCATCACTGATGCATCGTGCATCGCGCGCCTGCATGTGATGGCGCTGAACTCATGCAATAAAAAAGCCTGGCGCAGTGACGCCAGGCTTTTTTATTTTTCGCCTTACTCGGCGGCGTCGGCCAGCGCCGGATAATCGATATAGCCCTCGGGCCCCTGCGCATAGAAGGTCGCGCCATTCCAGGCATTGAGCGGCGCACGTAGCGCGAAGCGCTTGGGCAGATCGGGATTGGCGATGAACAGCTTGCCGAAGGCCACGGCGTCGGCTTCGCCGGCCTCCAGCACCTGTTCGGCCGTTTCCAGCGTGAAGCCTTCATTGGCGATGTACACGCCGCCAAAGGCTTGTTTCAGTTTCGGTCCGAGGCGCGGTTCACCGAGATGTTCGCGTGCGCAGATGAAAGCGATCTGCCGCTTGCCGAGTTCGCGCGCGACATAGCCGAAGGTGGCCGGCAAATCGCTGTCGCTGACATCATGCGTGTCGGCGCGCGGCGACAGATGCACACCGACTCGGCCTTTGCCCCAGACGGAGATTGCGGCGTCCGTCACCTCGAGCAGCAGCCGCGCGCGGTTTTCGACTGAGCCGCCATAGCGGTCGGTGCGCTTGTTGGTGCCGTCCTGCAAGAACTGATCGAGCAGATAGCCATTGGCGCCGTGAATCTCGACGCCATCAAAGCCGGCGGCCTTGGCATTCTCCGCACCCTTGCGATAGGCCTCGACGATGCCTGGGATCTCATCGGTCTCCAGCGCGCGCGGTGTCACATAAGGCTTTTGCGGACGAACGAGACTGACGTGGCCTTTCGGTGCAATCGCGCTGGGCGCTTCGGGCAATGCGCCGTTTAGATAGATCGGATCGGAGATGCGTCCGACATGCCAGAGCTGGGAGAGCATGGTGCCGCCGGCGGCGTGAACCGCATCGGTGATCACCCGCCAGCCGTCGATCTGCTCCTGCGACCAGATGCCCGGTGTATGCGGGTATCCGACGCCCATCGGCGTCACGGAGGTCGCCTCCGAGATGATCGCACCGGCGGAGGCGCGCTGGACGTAATAGTCGCGCATCATTTCGTTCGGCACGCGGCCGGGGCCGCTGGAGCGGTTGCGCGTCAGCGGCGCCATCAAAATGCGGTTGGGCAGTTTCAGATCGCCAATGGTGATCGGCTCGAACAGCTTGGACATGGTCTTGATCCGTGGGGAGGCCGCGCTGCGGCCGGGGGTAGTGTGCACCGCAACAGATGGTGCCTCACGCGATGAAGGGAAGGGTGAGACTTGCCAGAATAAAGCCCGCTTGACAGGAGAACAAAACTAGAACTATGTTCTCTGTATGTTCTTAAACAAGCGAGGACCTGATGTTACGCGCTGTTGTGGAAGAAGCCGCCGCCTTGGCTTCACTGTCGTTGTTTCTGGGCATGGTGGCAATCTGGGCGCAGGTCCTGTCCAGCTTGTGAGGTTTCAGTCCTCGATGGGGGACACATTGGACGCGTCCTGAGGACGCAGTTTCGGCCGGGTGCGGATGAGTGCGATCAGTGGCGCATCCGGCCGCTTCTTTCTCTCGTTCTTGAGGCTAGCCGTCGGTAGCCACGCAGCTTGGGGACAAGCGCCGCCCATGGGCCTCACGCGGGATGGCGAGCTTTGGTGCCCGCCGGCTTTGGGTTAGAGATTGCGGGTAGACAGGGGCGGGGACCGTCCCCACCATCACCCTCAACCAGACCAGATTCGTGAGGCTCCCGGTGTCGGATGCGCCCTTCGTGCACCTGCATGTGCATTCGTCCTATTCGCTGCTGGAAGGCGCGCTGAAGATCGGCAAGCTTGCCGATCTCGCCAAGGCCGACAAGCAGCCGGCGCTGGCGCTGACCGATACCGACAACATGTTCGGGGCGCTGGAATTCTCCGAAAAGATGGCCTCGGCCGGCATCCAGCCGATCATCGGCACGTGCCTGTCGATCGACTTTGGCGACCAGCCGCGCGATCCGCGCAATCCCGTTCAGAACAAGTCCTTGCCGCGTCTTCTCCTGCTGGCCGCTCGTGAGGATGGCTACCGGCGCCTGATGCAGCTGTCGTCGCGGGCCTTCCTCGAAACTCCGCCGAACGAGACGCCGCATATCCAGGCCGCCTGGCTGGAAGGCCACACCGACGGCATCATCGCGCTGACCGGCGGCGGTACCGGCTGCCTCGATACCGCGATCGTTGCCGGCAGAGTCGATCTCGCCCAGCAGCGCGCCTCCTTGTTGCGCGACCTGTTCGGCAACCGACTATATATCGAGCTGCAGCGCCACGGCCTGCCGCAGCAGAAATTCACCGAAAGCCATCTCCTCGACATCGCCTATACGCAATCGCTGCCGCTGGTTGCGACCAACGAGCCGTTTTTCGCCAAGCCTGACGATTACGAATCCCACGATGCGCTGATCTGCATCGCCGAAGGCCGCATCCTCGCCGAGACCGACCGGCGCAAGCTGACGCCGGAGCATTACTTCAAGAGCCGCAAGGAAATGGCGGCCTTGTTCTCCGATCTGCCGGAGGCGATCGCCAACACCGCCGAGATCGCGCAGCGCTGCTCCTATCGCCCGCGCAAGATGAATCCGATCCTGCCGCGCTTCTCCACCGCCGAGGCCGTGGTCGATGACGAGGCGGTCGAGCTGCGCCGTCAGGCCGAGCAGGGGCTCGACCGCCGCATCGCCGCGCATGGCATGGCGCCGGGCTTCACCCGCGAGGATTACGCCAAGCGGCTCGATCACGAACTCGGCGTCATCGAGCGCATGAAGTTTCCCGGCTACTTCCTGATCGTCGCCGACTTCATCAAATGGGCGAAGTCGCAGGACATCCCGGTCGGTCCCGGCCGTGGCTCGGGCGCCGGTTCGCTGGTCGCGTACTCGCTCACCATCACCGACCTTGATCCGATGCGGTTCGCGCTCTTGTTCGAGCGCTTCCTCAACGAGGAACGCATCTCGATGCCGGACTTCGACATCGATTTCTGCCAGGACCGCCGCGACGAGGTGATCCGCTATGTGCAGGATCGCTACGGCCGCGATCAGGTCGCGCAGATCATCACCTTCGGTACCCTGCAGGCGCGCGGCGTGTTGCGCGACGTCGGTCGCGTCCTGGAAATGCCGTACGGCCAGGTCGACAAGCTGTGCAAGCTGGTGCCGCAGAACCCGGCCAATCCGGTCACGCTCGCCAAGGCGATCGATGAAGAGCCTAAGCTGCAGGCCGAGCGCGATGCCAATCCGACGGTGCGTAGAGCCTTCGACATCGCCCGCAAGCTGGAAGGGCTGACCCGCCACGCCTCTACCCACGCTGCCGGTATCGTCATCGGCGACCGACCGCTCGCCGAGCTCGTACCGCTCTATCGCGATCCCAAATCCGATATGCCGGTCACCCAGTTCAACATGAAATGGGTGGAGCCGGCCGGCCTCGTCAAATTCGACTTCCTTGGCCTCAAAACGCTGACGGTGCTGAAGTTTGCCGTCGATCTTCTCAAGCGGCGCGGCATCGAGCTTGATCTGTCCGCCATCCCGCTCGACGACAAGGCGACATACGATCTTCTGGCACGGGCGGAAGCGGTCGGCGTGTTCCAGCTGGAAAGTCAGGGCATGCGCCGCGCGCTGCTCGACATGAAGCCGGACAGGTTCGAGGATATCATTGCGCTGGTTGCGCTCTATCGCCCGGGTCCGATGGCGAATATCCCGACCTATTGTGCGCGCAAACATGGCGAGGAGGAGCCGGATTACATCCACCCCAAGCTGGAAGAGGTGCTGAAAGAAACCTTCGGCGTCATCGTCTATCAGGAACAGGTGATGCAGGCCGCCCAGCTGCTGGCCGGCTATACGCTCGGCGAAGCCGACAATCTGCGCCGCGCCATGGGCAAGAAGATCCGCTCGGAAATGCAGGCGCAGCGCGAGCGCTTCGTCTCCGGCTGCGTCGAACGCGACATCGCCAAATCGCAGGCCGATGCGATCTTCGACTTGCTGGAACGTTTCGCCGAATACGGCTTCAACAAAAGCCACGCTGCCGCTTACGCGCTGGTCGCCTATCAGACCGCCTATATGAAGGCGAATTATCCAGTCGAGTTTCTCGCCGCTTCGATGACGCTCGATATGGGCAATACCGACAAGCTGTCGGAATTTCGCGGCGAAGCCGAGCGCCTGGGCCTCAAGCTCGAGCCGCCATCGATCAATCGTTCGCGCGAATATTTCGATGTCGACGGCAAGACGATTTTCTATTCGCTGGCAGCGCTCAAGGGCGTCGGCAAACAGGCGGTGGAATCGATCGTCGAGTCACGCGGCGATAAGCCGTTCCGCGATCTGTCGGATTTCGCCGTGCGGCTCAATCCGCGCGCCGTCAACAAGCGCGTGCTGGAAAGCCTTGCTGCGGCCGGCGCATTCGACAAGCTCGATCCCAATCGGGCCGGCGTTCACGCCGCCGTTGAAACGATGCTGTCGACGGCGACGCGCACGCATGAAGCAGCAGCCGTCGGCCAGAATGACATGTTTGGTGGCCCGTCCAATCGCGAGCCGTTGCGCATTCCGCCAGTCGATCCGTGGATGCCGTCCGAGCGTCTGCAGCGCGAATATGAAGCCATCGGCTTCTTCCTCACCGGCCATCCGCTTGATGACTACACCAATGTGCTCAAGCGCCTGAAGGTGCAAAGCTGGGTGGAATTTACAAAGTCTGTGCTGGCCGGAGCCAGCGGCGGACGCACTGCCGCAACCGTTGTCTCGCGCATGGAACGCCGCACCAAAACCGGCAACAAGATGGGCATCATCGGCCTGTCCGATCCGACCGGCCAGTATGAAGCGATCCTGTTTCAGGAAGCCCTGACGCAATATCGCGATCTCCTGGAGCCAGGCAGCGCGGTGCTGCTGGCGCTGGCTGGCGAAGCGCAGGGCGAAGAAGTGCGCGCCCGCATCCAGACCGTCGAGCGGCTCGATCAGGCGACCGAGAAAATGCAGAAGAGCTTGCAGATCTTCCTGCGCGATCCCGCACCGCTTGCGCACATCACCAATCGGCTTGAGCCGAAAGGCGATGGCGAGGTGCGGTTCGTGCTGATGCTCAATGACGGCAGCGAGGTCGAGATCAAGCTGCCCGGTCGCTACAAGGTCTCGCCGCAGATTGCCGGCGCCATCAAGGCTGTGCCGGGCGTCATCACGGTAGAAGCGGCCTAGAGATCACGGCGGAAGCCAGTGTGAGGGGCTGACTCAAAGGAATCGACGGTTTGCCGCGTCAGAAGCCAAGGATACCGTCATGGCCGGGCTCGACCCGGCCATCCACGACTTTGCCTATGTCCAAGACGTGGATGCCCGGCATTCTCCGGGCATGACGGTGTACTAAGGAGCCGGGTGTCAGTTCACCTCAATGCCGGACTCGCGCACGTACACGCCCCACTTGTCGAGTTCGCTCTTCATGTAGGCGTCCATCGCCGAAGCCGGCAACGGCGCGGCATCAAGCCCGATCGCCGACAAACGCTGCTTCATCTGCTCCGATGTCATGATCTCGGCGGTGTCCTTGCTCAGCCGCTCGGCGATGTCGGCCGGCAGCTTGGCCGGGCCGAATACGCCATTCCAGAACGTCAGATCGAAATTCTTGACACCCAGTTCCTGCAGCGTCGCGACGTCCGGCATCAGCGGCGTCCGCGTCGCCGACGAAATCGCAAGCGCGCGCACCTGGCCGTTCTTGACCGCCGACAATGCTGCGGCCACATCGACAAAGGTCATGGTGAGATTGCCGCCTATGACATCCGTCATTGCCTGTGGCGTGCTCTTGTAAGGCACGCGGATCATGTCGATGCCGTATTCACGCTTGATGCGTTCGGCGGCGATCTGCGAGCCGCTATTCGATGAGCCGTAGGTCAGCTTGCCGGGCTCGGCCTTGGCGGCCTTCACGAGATCGTCGAGCGAGTTGATCTTGCTATTGGGTGAAACCACCAGCACCGCGCCGGCGGTGGCAAGACGCGAGATCGGCGTGAAGTCCCGCAGCGGATCGTAGCGCAATTCCTTGAACAGATGCGGATTGGCGGAATGCGTGGTGTTGCCGCCCATGAACAGCGTGTAGCCATCAGGCGCCGACCGGATGACATATTCCGCCGCCGGAATGCTGGCGCCGCCCGGGCGGTTTTCAACGACCACAGACTGACCGATCTTCTTGGAGAGTTCGTCCGCCAGTGTGCGCGCCATCACGTCGGTGCCGCTGCCAGCGCCGAATGGCACGACCAGCGTCACCGGACGATTGGGATAGGACGATTGCGCATGAGCGAGCGTGCATGACGCGAGCAGGGCGGCGACAACAATTCGGAGCATGATCAAAACCTTTGTCGAATGAGCGGATGAAATCACGGGCGGAGCGGATCGAGGATGGCATCGAGATCAAGGTCTTCGATGCCGGGGAATTGGCGGCGACGAAACACGTCGCGCATCTTCATCGGCGCGGTCGCATCGATGCCGATCTTGCCGCGATGGGCGTCGCGCACGTCTGACCGCTGGAAGCTACCGAGATGCGGAATGACATACGCGCCGGTCTCCGGCGTATGCCTTGTGTGAACAGCCCACATCACTTCATTGGCGTCATGCGGATCGACATCGGCATCAACGATGATAACGACCTTCATCCAGGGATGCGCGGCGAGCGCCGCCAGCATCACCGCGCGCGCCTGTTCGTCGCTGGTTTTCTCAAGGCTGACCACACAGCCAAAGATATGGCCGGGCGTGCCGATATCGCGGATCTTTCCGAAGGCGGAGACGCGTTTGTACACTTCGGTCTGCAGCGGCACGCCGAGCAATGTGGAGTCCTCGGTGCCGCCCGCCAGGATGACGTGATAGATCGCGTCCTTGCGGCGCGTGATCGCCGTCACCTGCATGACATTGTTCGGGGCCTTGGCGACATAGCCGTCGGTGAACTCGCCGAACGGGCCTTCCTCTTCCATCACATGCGGCGGCACATAGCCTTCGATCACATATTCCGCATCGGCCGGCACCATCAGCGGCACGGTCTTGGCTTGAACGACGCGCAGCGGCTTGTCCTGCCAGCCGCCGGCCGTCAGCAATTCGTCGGCCTCAAACGGGATTTTGGATGCCGCGCTCAGCATCAAGGCGGGCGGCGCGCCGATCACCACGGCGACGGGCAGGGGCTTGTTGTCGCGTTCGGCCGCGGCCTGATACTGGCCGAGATGCTGGGGCGCCATCATGCGGATGCGCATATGGTCGCCGCTGACCAGCTGGATCCGGTTCCAGGAGGCGTTATGGACGCCGGTATCCGGATGCTTGGCAATGCAGATGCCGGCGGTGATGTAAGGCCCGGCATCCTCGGCGCAGTGCACGACCTGCGGGATTTCCTTTTCGACCCGGATGTCCTGCGTCACCACATGCTCGTGAACGGGAGCGTCGGTGACGATATCGAGCGGCCGGGTCTGGCCCTCGCGCTTGATCAGGTCGGGCAGCAGGCTGTCCAGCCGCAGGCTCAGCGCATCGGCGAGAATCGACCGGCGGCACAGCACGTTGGTGGCGATCGGCGAGGGGCTGCCGGGGACATTTTCAAACAGCAGCGGCTCGTTGGCGCCCTTTTGGACCTTTCGCATGATCGAGACCAGTTCGTGTCTGGCATCGACCGGGCGGCTGACATGGCGGAGCAGGCGGGTCTCATCGAGGTGCTGGAGCAGCCCCCGAAACTCGGTTTGCGGCATAAAAAGCGCGTTCCTCAAGGATTTGGGAGCCGGGAGCGGTGGGCGCGGCAGCGGGGGGCCGTCGCCAGCAAGATTTAGCCCACCGGAGGCTGTGGCCACAATGTGTCCTTCAGGATGTGGCGGGCTGGTCGCTCGCCAAGGCTGTTGCTTTGCCTTGCCTTTTTCCGGCGATGCGGCTATATGCCCGCCCATCTCACACGCGGATATTTGGTTTTTGAGCCCCAAAAACGGGCTTCGAGGCCGTCCGGTAGCGGCAGGCCTTCGGTTTGTCGTTCACGCATCCGCGGAGGACAAACCGGAGACGATCAAATGGCGCTGCCCGATTACAGCATGCGTCAGCTTTTGGAAGCTGGCGTGCACTTTGGCCATCAGGCCCACCGCTGGAACCCGAAGATGGGGAATTACATCTTCGGCGTCCGCAACAACATCCATATCATCGACCTCGCCCAGACCGTGCCGATGCTGCATCAGGCGCTGCAGGCGGTGTCCGACACCGTGGCCAAGGGTGGCCGCATCCTGTTCGTCGGCACCAAGCGCCAGGCCCAGGACGGCATCGCCGATGCAGCCAAGCGCTCGGCCCAGTATTACGTCAATTCGCGCTGGCTCGGTGGCACGCTGACCAACTGGAAGACGATCTCCGGATCGATCCAGCGTCTGCGCAAGCTCGACGAAATGCTGAGCTCCAACGAAGCGCAGGGCTACACCAAGAAAGAGCGCCTTGATCTGCAGCGCGAGCGCGACAAGCTCGACCGTTCGCTCGGCGGCATCAAGGACATGGGCGGCATCCCCGACATGCTGTTCGTGATCGACACCAACAAGGAAGACATCGCGATCAAGGAAGCGCAGCGGCTGAATATTCCGGTCGCCGCGATCGTCGATACCAATTGCGATCCCGCCGGCATCACCTATCCGGTGCCCGGCAACGACGATGCCAGCCGCGCGATCTCGCTGTATTGCGACCTGATCGCCCGTTCGGCCATCGACGGCATCTCGCGCTCGCAGGGCGAACGCGGCGTCGATATCGGCGCGGCCGCCGAGCCGGTCATGGAAGACCTGTCGGCTCCGGCTGACGAGACCGGCTACGAGGTTCTGCCTGGACCGCGCGGCGTCGCCGACGATCTGAAGAAGCTGCCGGGCGTGTCGCCCGCGATCGAGAAGCAGCTCAACGATCTGGGCGTGTTCCACTATTGGCAGATCGCTGATCTGGCCCATGACGCTGCCCATAAGCTGGGTGAATCGGTGGGTCTGCCGGGCCGCGCCGACCAGTGGGTCGCCAAGGCCAAGACCTTTACCGCTGAGGCGGAATAAGGACCTTACCCGCTATTGCGGGATAAGGCTTCGCCGCTGCGGCGGCCTTGAATTCGATCCGGTGCGGGACACGCCCGCACCGTCATCCATTCACGTTACTGATCGTTCGGAACATTGACATGGCAGAAATCACCGCTTCGCTCGTGAAGGACCTGCGCGAGCAGACCGGCGCCGGCATGATGGATTGCAAGGCGGCGCTGACCGAAACCAAGGGCGACCTCGAAGGCGCGGTGGACTGGCTGCGCAAGAAGGGCCTTGCCAAGGCCGCCAAGAAGGCTGGCCGCGTTGCTGCGGAAGGCCTTGTCGGCGTCAGCATCGAGCCGAAGAAAGGCGCGATGGTCGAGGTCAATGCCGAGACCGATTTCGTCGCCCGCAACGACCATTTCCAGGGCCTCGTGAAGATGATTGCCCACGCTGCTCTGGCGACCGACGGCGACGTCGAGAAGCTGAAGGCGGCCAAGGTTGGCGACAAGACCGTCGAGGAGGCGATTGCCTCGGCCATCGCCACCATCGGCGAGAACATGACGCTGCGCCGCACCGCCGCGCTCTCGGTCAAGGAGGGCGTGATCGGCACCTATATGCATAACTCGGTCTCCGACGGCCTCGGCAAGATCGGCGTCATGGTGGCGCTGGAATCGTCCGGCGACGTGCAGGAACTGGCGGCGCTCGGCCGGCTGGTGGCCATGCATGTGGCGGCGTCCAATCCGGTCGCCGTCGATCCGTCGGGTGTTCCGGCCGATGTCATCGCCCGTGAAAAGGGCGTGCTGGCCGAGAAGGCCAAGGGCAAGCCGGACAACGTCGTCGAGAAGATCGTGGAATCCGGGCTGAAGACCTATTTCAAGGAAGTCTGCCTGCTCGATCAGCCGTTCATTCACGAGCCTGACAAGACCGTTGCGGCGGCCCTCAAGGCTGCGGAAAGCAAGGTCGGCGGCCCGATCAAGCTCGTCAGCTTCGTCCGCTACGCCCTCGGCGAAGGCATCGAGAAGCAGGAATCGGACTTTGCAGCCGAAGTCGCCGCTGCTGCGGGCACGAACTAAGCGTTAAAGTCATGCCGAAAAGCGTTCAGCGTTTTTCGGATGATCATGCTCTAAAGTGTTGGAATCGATCACATTCATGACTTTGGATCGATACGATCTGAAGTCATGGTGATCCAGGGAGCAAGGACGGTCGCCAGCATGGCCGAAGCGGTCTATGGACGTGTGATCGTCAAGCTGTCCGGCGAAGCTTTGGCCGGCTCGGCAGGCTTCGGCGTGGACCAGACGATCGTCGAAAACCTGGCGCAGGATATCGTCGCCGCGCATCGCGACGGCGTCCAGCTGGGCATCGTCGTCGGCGGCGGAAACATCTTCCGCGGTGTCGAGGTTTCGGGGCGCGGCGTGCCGCGGCCGACCGGCGACACCATGGGCATGCTGGCGACGGTGATGAACAGCCTCGTGCTGGAAGCCGCGATCAGCCGTAACGGTGCGCCTGCGCGGGCACTGTCGGCGGTGCCGATGCCGACCATCTGCGATCCGTTCTCGCGTCAGCGGGCGATCGATCTGATGAATGCCGGCAACGTCGTGATCCTGGCGGGCGGCACCGGTAATCCGTTTTTCACGACCGATACGACAGCGGTGCTACGGGCCGCCGAGCTTGATTGTCAGGCTGTGCTCAAGGCCACCAATGTCGACGGCGTCTACAGCGCCGATCCCAAGCTCGATAAATCGGCCACGCGCTACGACCGGTTAACCCCGAGCGAGGCGATGGAGCGCAATCTCAAGGTGATGGACACCACGGCGTTCGCGCTTGCCCGCGAAAATGCTATGCCTATCATCGTCTTCTCGATCCGCGAACCGGGCGCGATCGGGGCCGTCCTGCGAGGCAAAGGCCGCGCGACGATCGTTGCCGATTGATGCGCTTCGCCTTCGGCGAGAGCATCGCGGTCAACGGACGGTTGGAATGTCCGGCACGTTCAAGAGAGCAATGAGATGGCAGCACCGACGCACGATATCAACGACCTCAAGCGGCGCATGCAGGGTGCCCTCGGCAACTTGAAGCAGGAATTGTCGGGCTTGCGCACCGGTCGCGCCAGCGCCAACCTTCTCGAGCCGGTTCAGGTCGAAGCCTATGGCACCCATATGCCGCTGTCTCAGGTTGCGACCGTCAGTGTGCCGGAAGCGCGTCTGCTCAGCGTCCAGGTCTGGGATCGCGGCATGGTGCATGCCGTCGAAAAGGCGATTACGGCGTCCAACCTTGGCCTCAATCCGCAGACCGAAGGGCAGGTGATCCGGCTTCGCATCCCCGAATTGAACGAGGAACGCCGCAAGGAGCTGGTGAAGGTCGCTCATAAATACGCCGAAGCGGCCAAGGTTGCGATCCGCCACGTGCGCCGCGACGGCATTGACGTTCTCAAGAAGCTCGAAAAGGACAGCGAGATCAGCAAGGACGATCACGAGCGCTATTCGGGCGATATCCAGAAAGCGACCGATCAGATGATCCAGGAAGTCGATCAGATGGTCGCTCACAAGGAAAAAGAAATCTTAACGGTCTAGACCTTGTCGCCGGGCGCGAACGGATCTCTCGATGTCGATGCCAAAGGTTTTACTGGACGGGACTTCGGGGTTTGGAGTTCCCCGGCACGTGGCCATCATCATGGATGGCAACGGCCGCTGGGCTGCGGCCCGTGGCCTGCCGCGTGCCGAGGGGCATCGCCGGGGCGTCGAAGCCTTGCGTCGCACCGTGAGCGCAGCGGCTGAGCTTGGCGTCGGCATTCTGACCATCTTCGCTTTCAGTTCTGAAAACTGGTCTCGTCCCCAATCGGAAATTCGTGATCTGCTTGGCTTGCTGCGTCTGTTCATTCGCCAGGATCTGGCCAGGCTGCACAACAACAACGTCAAGATCCGCATCATCGGTGATCGCGACAGCCTCGATGGTGATGTCAGCAATCTTCTCGTCGAAGCCGAAGAGAAGACTCGCGACAATGACGGGCTGACTCTTGTTGTCGCCTTCAATTACGGCGCGCGGCAGGAGATCGCGCGCGCTGCGCGGCGGCTGGCAGAACAAGTCGCAGCCGGCGAATTGACGCCGTCCGAAATCACCGCAGAACGCATCTCCAGTTTCATGGATGCGCCCGATCTTCCCGATCCCGATCTCATCATCCGCACCAGTGGCGAACAGCGATTGTCGAATTTCCTATTGTGGCAATCGGCCTATAGCGAACTTGTTTTCCTGCCGACCTTTTGGCCCGATTTTGATCGCGCTGCGTTGGAGCAGGCGATCTCGGAATATGCGCGACGGGAACGTCGCTTCGGCGGTTTGGCCGCCGCGGCTGGTTCATGACCATGCCCAGCGACCCAACGATGCCGCTAGCGGAGAATACGAGCACGCCTTCGTCGCGGAATCTGTGGCTTCGCATTGCGTCCGCGGCGGTGCTTGCACCACTCGCGATCGGGTCAGCCTATCTGGGCGGTTGGCTGTTCACGATCTTCTGGCTGATCGCCGCTGCCGCGGTCTGGTGGGAATGGGTCGGCCTTGTCGATTCCGTCGAGCGGCACGTGCTGATTGCCACGGGCTTTTGCGCGCTGCTGTTGCAGGCGATCCTGGTCGAACTGGGCTACGACGTCACTGCGATGATGGTGATTGCGCTTGGCGTTCTTGCAGCCGTTGTCACTGCAGGGCGCGGAGCACCATGGATTGCCGCTGGCATTGTCTATGCGAGCGCATTGTTGATCGCGCCGGTGATCCTGCGCGCCGATCCTGAATTTGGTTTGTTGGCGATCCTGTTTCTGTTCGCGGTTGTGTGGAGCACCGATATCGGCGGCTATTTTGCCGGTCGCGCGTTCGGCGGCCCGAAACTGGCGCCCGCCATCAGCCCGAAGAAAACCTGGTCTGGCGCCATTGGCGGAACGCTCGCCGCGATCGCAGCCGCTGTTGCGATCTCTGTCTATTTTGCGCCTGGTAACCATCTGCCGATGGCAGTCATCGCACTTGTATTGTCAGTCGCGTCGCAGGCCGGCGATCTGTTTGAATCCTGGCTCAAACGCCGTGTCGGCGCCAAGGATTCCAGCCGGTTGATCCCGGGCCATGGCGGTGTCATGGACAGGCTTGATGGCTTCATTTTCGCCGCCGCCATTGCGGCATTGTTCGGCGTCATCCGGGGTGGCCTCGAAGGGCCCGCGGCGGCGCTATTTGTCTGGTAATCATCCGGTAGCTCATTGACCATTCCAACACTTCAGAAAAACGCGGCGCCTGCGCCCAGCAGCGTCAGCATTCTCGGTGCCACCGGCTCGATCGGCACGAGCACGATCGATCTGCTGTTGCGGCAGCCCGATCGCTACACAGTTGAAGCCGTCACAGCGCAACGCAATGTCGAGGCGCTGGCCAAGGCGGCCATCGCGCTGAAGGCCAAATTCGCGGCGGTTGCCGAACCTGAGCAAGGGCCGGCGCTCAAGGATGCGCTGGCCGGCACCGGCATCGCCTCCGGCGCGGGCGAGGCGGCCATCATTGAAGCGGCAGCGCGTCCGGCCGACTGGCTGATGGCCTCGATCAGCGGCGCCGCAGGGCTCGCGCCGACCATGACGGCGGTCGAGCGCGGTGCGTCGGTCGCGATCGCCAACAAGGAATGCCTCGTTTGCGCCGGCGGGATGTTCATGCGCCGGGCAGCAGCGCGCAACACCATCATTCTTCCCGTCGATTCCGAGCATAACGCGCTGTTTCAGGCGATGGCGGCGGGGTCCCGGGGCGATGTCCGGCGGCTAATCCTGACGGCGTCGGGCGGGCCGTTCCGGACCTGGAGTGCGGAGGCGATCCGGGCGGCTACACCGGAACAGGCCCTGAAACACCCGAATTGGTCCATGGGCGCCAAGGTGACCATCGATTCCGCGACCCTGATGAACAAGGGGCTGGAGCTGATCGAGGCGCACCATCTGTTTCAGATGGCGGCCGGCAGCATCGATGCCTATGTCCATCCGCAATCGATCGTGCATGGCATCGTCGAGTTTCGTGACGGCTCCTTCATCGCCCAGCTGGGCGCACCGGACATGCGGATCCCGATCTCGCATTGCCTCGGCTGGCCGGATCGGATCGATGAGCCGGCCCGGCGTCTGACGCTGGAGGAAATGGCGAGCCTGACCTTTGAGGCGCCGGACCTTGAGCGCTTCCCGGCACTGCGGCTGGCGCGTGAGGCGATCGAGGCGGGTGGGGCGGCGCCGACCGTCCTGAACGCAGCCAACGAGGTCGCGGTCGCCCAGTTCCTGGATCGCCGCCTCGGATTTGCCGCCATTCCGGCGCTCGTTGAGGCGACGCTCGATGAGGCGGTGCGGACCGGAATGACCAGCGAACCGGACAGCGTTGCCGAAGCGCTGTCGATCGACAAGGCCGCGCGGGCGATGGCCGAGAGATTGCTGCCGAGCATTGCGTACAACTAGACTTCCAGCGCGAACAGGATAGCAGACATGGGTTTTCTCGAGCATTTCAGTCTGTGGGGCGGCGGTTTTACCGGTGCCCTGCTACCATTCCTGTTCGTCCTGACGATCGTGGTATTCTTCCACGAACTGGGCCACTTCCTGGTCGCGCGGCTCTGCGGCGTCCGGGTTTTGACCTTTTCGGTCGGTTTTGGCCCGGAAATCGTGGGTTTTAACGATCGTCACGGCACCCGCTGGAAAATCTCGGCCATTCCGCTCGGCGGCTATGTGAAATTTTTTGGCGACGAGGATGCCGCAAGTACGCCCGATCAAGCCTCCATTGCGGACATGAGTGCGGCGGAAAAGCGGGAGAGCTTCCATCATCAGCCCGTCGCCTCCCGCGCCGCCATCGTCGCAGCCGGTCCGATCGCCAATTTCATCCTGGCGATCGTCATCTTCGCCTCGATTTTCACCTTCTACGGTCGTCCTTCTACCACCGCCCGCGTTGATGCGATCCAGGCGGACAGTGCCGCCGCGCAGGCCGGCTTCCAGGTTGGCGACGTGATCGTGGCTATCAACGGCCGGCCGATCGAGACTTTTGCCGACATGCAGCGCGTCGTCAGCACCAATGCTGGGGAGGGGCTGACCGTGACCATTGAACGCGGTGGGGCCAGGCAGGATCTAAAAGCCACCCCGACCCTGCGCGAAGTGAAGGACAATTTCGGAAATACCCACCGTATCGGCGTTCTTGGCATCACCCGCTCGATGGGTGCGGCAGACGCAACGCTCGAAAAAGTGCCGTTGCCCAAGGCCGTAATGATGGGAGCGCAGGAGACGTGGTTCGTCGTCGACCGGACCTTATCCTACATCGGCGGGATTTTTTCCGGCCGTGAATCAGCCGACCAGCTGGGTGGCCCGATCCGGATCGCCCAGGTCTCCGGGCAGGTGGCGACCGTCAGCTTCATCGCCGTCCTGAATCTGGCGGCTATCCTGTCGGTGTCGATCGGCCTTCTGAACCTGTTCCCGGTGCCGCTGCTGGATGGCGGCCACCTGTTATTCTACGGAATTGAGGCAGTCAGGGGCCGGCCGCTGTCCGAGCGGGCGCAGGAAATGGGCTTCCGCGTCGGCCTGGCGCTGGTCGTCATGTTGATGATTTTCGCAACTTTTAATGACATCATTCACCTTACTGCCTCATAGCATCGCGAGTGCTGCTTAAAATCTGTGGCGATGCGGCAACGTGGTGCCGGCTCGGTTAACGAACGTCGTTAGTTTCGTTTGCACCATCGGCATGAGCCTGTAAAAGCTAGTGGGGTTAGAGGCTTGTTTACGATTCTGACCGCCAAAGGGGCAGGATAAAGGGCGTGGTAGTGGGAATGGCTGGGCGGAAAATGCGGGGGGCGGGACTGGCAGCGCTTCTCCTGGGGGGCATTATTTCGGGCGTCGTCACCGTTGCGGTGCCGACTGGCGTCGCCATGGCGCAATCCGCCAATGTCGTGGTCGAGGGTAACCGGCGCGTCGAGGCGGAAACGATCCGCTCCTATTTCAAGGGCACCAGCGCCGCCCAGATCGACGAAGGCCTGAAAGGGCTCTATGCCACCGGTCTGTTCCAGGACATCCGCATCAGCCAGCCCGGCGGACGGCTGGTGGTGTCCGTGGTGGAAAACCCGGTCATCAACCGCATCGCCTTCGAAGGTAATATCAAGGCCAAGGACGAACAGCTGACGGCTGAAATCCAGTCCAAGCCGCGCGGCACGCTGTCCCGTCCGATCGTGCAATCCGACACCCAGCGCATCATCGAGACCTATCGCCGCAACGGCCGCTACAACGTGCGGGTGGTGCCGAAGATCATCGAACTGCCCAATAACCGCGTCGACCTCGTGTTCGAAATCACCGAGGGCAAGAAAACCGGCGTCAAGCAGATCCGCTTCATCGGCAACAATTTTTACAGTGACTTCCGCCTCAAGGACGTCATCAAGACCACGGAATCCAACTTCCTCAGCTTCTTGAAAACGTCGGACGTCTATGATCCGGATCGGATCGAGGCCGACCGCGACCTTCTGCGCCGCTTCTATCTGAAGCATGGCTTTGCCGATGTGCGCATTGTCTCGGCGATCAGCGAGTTCGACCCGGCGCAGGAAGCCTTTATCGTGACCTTCACGATTGAAGAGGGCGACCAGTATAAATTCGGTGTGGTCGATGTGCAGTCCAACGTGCGCTCGGTCGATGCCGCCAGTGTCGCCGGCAAGCTGAAGGCTCAGCCTGGCGCGACCTATAACGCCGAAGCGGTCGAGAAATCGGTCGAGGCGCTGTCGGTCGAAGTGGCCCGGCGCGGTTATCCCTTTGCCGTCGTGCGTCCGCGCGGCGATCGTGACTTCCAGACGCGCAGGATCAACGTCGTCTTCACCGTCGACGAAGGCCCGCGCGCCTATATCGAGCGCATCCAGATCCGCGGTAACACCCGCACGCGCGATTATGTGATCCGGCGTGAATTCGATCTCGCCGAAGGCGACGCCTATAACCGGGCGCTGATCGATCGCGCCGAGCGCCGGCTGAAGAACCTGAACTACTTCAAGTCGGTGAAGATCACCAATGAGCCGGGCACGTCGCCGGATCGCGTGGTGGTCAATGTCGATGTCGAGGAAATGTCGACCGGCGAATTCTCGATCTCCGGCGGCTATTCGACCCAGGACGGTTGGCTGGGTGAAGTCTCGATCGGTGAGCGCAACTTGCTCGGCCGTGGTCAAGCGGCCCGCGCCTCCGTGCAATATGGTCAGCGCGCGCGCGGCTTCGAACTCTCCTTTGTCGAGCCGTATTTCCTCGATTACCGTCTCGCGCTCGGCCTCGATTTCTTCGCCAAGGAAACCAACGGCCAGCAATATACATCTTACGACACGCAGACCATCGGTGGCGCCGTGCGGCTCGGTTTCGAGCTGCGTGAAGACCTGACGTTGCAGCTGCGCTATTCTGCCTATCAGCAGGAATTGTCGCTGCAGGACAATTACAACAACTGCTTTGCCAAGATCCCGTACAGCCCGACTGGGGATTGTAAAGACGCGACTGTCGTGCCGTCACTGCCTGTGCGTCTGAGCCTTGATCAGGGGCCGGTGCTGACGTCGCTCGCCGGCTACAGCCTGATCTACAATACGCTCGATAATAACCGGGCGCCGACCCAAGGCATTCGCGCTGAACTGAAGCAGGAATTTGCCGGCATCGGCGGCGACGTGAATTTCATCCGCAGCTCGGGCGACATTCGCTTCTATCACGAGGTCGTGCCGGACTATATCGCGCTGCTGCGCTTGCAGGCCGGCAATATCACTGGCTGGGGCGGCAAGGATCTGCGTTTCATCGATATGTATCAGGGCGGTCCGAACCTCGTCCGCGGCTTCCGCCAGAATGGCTTTGGTCCGCGTGACCTGACGAGCTACACAACGCATGACGCGCTCGGTGGCACCAACTACTGGGCCGCCAGCCTGGAGCTGCAAATTCCGCTTTACTTCGTGCCGAAGGATGTGGGTATTCGCGCCGCGCTGTTCGCCGATGCCGGCTCGGTGTTCGATTACAAGGGCCCGACCTATGCTTTCGGGGAGAGCATGAAGTACGTCGACTCCAATGCTGTTCGCTCGTCGGTTGGTGCAGGCTTGGTCTGGGATTCGCCGTTCGGCCCGCTCCGCTTCGACTATGCGATCCCGCTGACCAAGCAAGGCTACGACATCGTTCAGGAATTCCGGTTCGGTGGCGGAACGCGGTTCTGATTGAGGTCGCTGCCACCAGGTTGCTGACCGCAATGGCGGTGGGATGACTGATCCGATCTTTTTCAAACGCGAAAGCGGTCTCTCCGTAGGAGAGATCGCCGCTATGACAGGCGCCAAGCTATCGGATCCGTCGCGAGCCGATCATCGCATTACCGATGTGGCGCCGATCGATCGGGCCGGTCCGCATGACCTGACCTTCCTCGAAAACTTGAGCTATTCTTCAGGGCTGGCTGGCACGCGGGCCGGAGTCTGTCTCATTGCCGAGCGTTTCGCGAAGGATGCGCCACCGCATCTGTTGCTGCTGGTCTCGCGTGATCCTTATCGCGGCTTTGTGGCTGTCACCCGGAGCTTGTTTGCGGATGCGCTGCGGCCATCGTCGTTGTTCGAGGCAGCCGGCGTCAGCCCAGGCGCTTCAATTCATCCGACTGCGCGTCTGGAAGACAATGTGACGATCGAGCCAAACGCAGTGATTGGGCCTCGCGCCGAGATCGGTACCGGGACGCTGATCGGAGCCGGCGCTGTGATCGGTGCCAGCGTGCGCATCGGCCGAAATTGCCATATCGGCCCACACAGCTCCGTCATCAACGCCCTGATCGGCGACCGGGTTATCCTGCATCCGGGCTGCCGGGTCGGGCAGGACGGCTTCGGCTATGTGATGGGTCCCAGCGGACACAGCAAAGTGCCGCAGGTCGGACGCGTCATCATTCAGGACGATGTCGAGATCGGCGCCAATACGACGATCGACCGGGGCGCCATTCGCGATACCGTCATTGGCGAAGGCACAAAGATCGATAATCAGGTCCAGATCGGACATAATGTTTCGGTTGGTCGCCATTGCGTGATCGTCGCGCAAGTGGCCCTGGCCGGTAGCGTGACGCTTAAGGATTTCGTCGCGCTTGGTGGATGTGTCACGGTCAACAACCACGTTACCATCGGTGAAGGCGCTCAGGTGGCGGGGCGTAGCGGTGTCAATTCGGATATTCCGCCGGGCGGCCGCTATGCCGGACTGCCGGCGAAGCCGGCCAAGATGTGGATGCGCGAAGTGGCCTGGCTCAATCGCGCCGCGCGTGGTCAGGTGGCACCGAAGGACACGGCCGGGACGGAGGGCTGATTGGCATGAGCGAGACAACCCAAAACACCGAGACGCCGACGAAGCTCGAGAGCGCCGATATCGCGAAGATTCTGAAATCGCTGCCGCATCGCTATCCCTTCCTGATGATTGATCGTGTGATCGAGATGCATGCCGATGAGACAGCGATCGGCATCAAGAACGTGACTGCCAACGAACCTCAATTCATGGGGCACTTTCCTGAAAACCCGGTATTTCCAGGCGTGCTGATGATCGAGGGAATGGCGCAGACTGCCGGCACGCTCTGCATTTGTTCGGGCGCGACAGGTGGTGAAACGAAAAGTGTCTTCTTTCTCACCATCGACAAGGCCAAGTTCCGCAAACAGGTCCAGCCCGGTGACACGATCGAGTATCACGTCACCAAAATCGCGCGGAAGAAGATGATGTGGTGGTATCGATGCGAAGCCAAGGTTAGAGGTGCTTTGGTGGCCGAGGCTGAAGTCGGAGCGATGATCGTCAATGGCTGAAGCGTCTGAGCCGACGATCGACCCGACCGCACGCATTGCCTCCGGCGCCGTCATTGGACGGGACGTCAATATTGGTCCCTATTGCGTCATCGGCCCTCATGTCGTGATCGGCGATGGTTGCCGCTTGGTGAGCCATGTCAACGTCACGGGCCACACCACGATCGGCGATCGCACGGTTATTTACCCGTTTGCCTCGCTCGGCACGCCGCCGCAATCGGTGAAATATCGGGGTGGCCCGACGCGCCTGACGATCGGTATGGATTGCGAAATTCGCGAACACGTCACCATGAACACCGGCACCGAGGATGATGGTGGCCTGACCTCGGTCGGAAACAAATCCATGTTCATGGTCGGCTCGCATGTGGGGCATGACTGCAAGGTCGGCAACAACGTCATCATGGCCAATAACGCCGTGCTCGGTGGCCATGTGGTGGTTGAGGATTATGTTTTCATGGGCGGCCATTCTGCGGCTCACCAATATGTCCGTATCGGCGAAAGCGCGATGATCGCCGGCGTCACCGGTCTCGGTGCCGATGTTATTCCGTTCGGCTTTGCGATCGGCCAGCGCGGCGAACTCGATGGCCTGAATGTCATCGGCATGCGCCGGCGCGGATATTCGCGTGCGGACATCCACGGCCTTCGCCAGGCTTATCGCGCGCTGTTTCTGGTGCGCGGGCATTTCAAGGAACGCGTCGACGCTGTTGAACTCAACTTCGCTGACGATCCCGTTGTGACGAAAGTCATCGCCTTTATCCGGGCCGGCGGCTCGCGGCCACTGATGAAGGCCAGCAAGACCGGACGGGCCGGTGAGGGAAATCTGGCAACGGACTCATGACGAGTGCCGATCTCGCGGCTGGCGAGGGACCGGTGGCCATCATCTGCGGCGGCGGTACCTTTCCTTTCACCGTCGCCGACGCGCTGCTCCGGAAAAACCGTCAGGTCGTGCTGTTCGCCCTGGCCGGCTGGGCCGATGCCGAGCGCGTGAAGAATTACCGGCATCATTGGGCGCATGTCGTGCAGCTTGGCCGCTTTCTGCGGCTGGCGCGCCGGGAGGGCTGCCGCGATGTAATCTTCATCGGCACGCTGGTGCGGCCGAGCCTGCGCCAGCTGATCAATTTCGATCTCTCGACCTTGCGGGTGTTGCCACGCGTGGTGCGTCACTTCTACGGCGGTGACGATCACCTGCTCACGGGCATGGCGCGGATGCTGGAGGATCACGGCTTCCGCTTGCTGGCGGCCCATGAGGTGGCGCCGGAAATCCTCATGCAGGAAGGCTCGCTCGGACAGCGGACGCCCTCGGAAAATGATGCGGACGACATTCGTCACGGCTTCGAGGTTCTGCGGGCGATGGGACCACTGGATATTGGGCAGGGCGTGGTCGTCGCCAACCGGCATGTGATCGCGGTCGAGGCGGCCGAGGGCACCGACCAGATGCTGGCCCGGGTCGCTGATCTCCGGCGCAGCAAGCGCTTCCGGGCGCCGCTCGGCACCGGCGTCCTCGTCAAGGCGCCCAAGCCCGGCCAGGATCGCCGTTTCGATCTGCCGTCGATCGGACCTCGTACGATCGAAGGGGTTGCCGCAGCCGGACTTGCCGGCCTCGCCGTGGCAGCGGGCGGTTCGATCGTTGCCGAACCGCAGATCGTGGTTCAGAAGGCTGATACGGCGAAGGTGTTCGTGACCGGATTTGGCGAAACCGCATGAAGGTGTTTCTGGTCGCAACCGAGGAATCCGGAGACCGGCTGGGCGCCGCCCTGATGCGGGCACTGAAGGCCAAGCTCGGATCCTCCGTCGAGTTTTGCGGTGTCGGCGGTTACGAGATGGCGGCTGAAGGGCTGCCGTCGCTGTTTCGCATCGATGGCCTTGCGATCGTTGGCTTTTCCGGGATCGCGCAGGCGCTGCCGATGATCCTGCGGCGGATCAACGAGACGGTGCAGGCGGCGCTGAAGGAACCGCCGGACGTCATGGTCATCATCGACTCGCCCGATTTCAGCCATCGCGTGGCCCGACGTGTGCGCAAAGCTGCGCCCTCCATCCCGATAGTCAATTACGTCTCGCCCTCGGTCTGGGCCTGGCGGCCGGGGCGGGCGCGGGCGATGCGCAAATATATCGACCATGTGCTGGCGCTCCTGCCTTTCGAGCCCAAGGTTCACGCTGAACTGGGCGGCCCGCCTTGCACCTATGTAGGCCATCCGCTGGTCGAGCAGATCAACGAGTTGCGGCCGAATGCTGAAGAATTGCAGCAGAGAACAGGCGGAACGCCCTTGCTGCTGGTGCTGCCGGGCAGCCGAAAAACCGAAGTCAGACGCCTCATCGAGCCGTTCGGGAAGACGGTGGAGCGGCTGGCCAAGACGGTATGGCCGCTGGATATCGTCATTCCGACGACGCCGCATCTGCAGGACATTGTCGTGCGGGAAACGGCCCATTGGCCCCTGCGACCGCAGATTGTGGTCAAGCGTGAGGATCGGCGCGCGGCCTTCCGCCGGGCGCGGGCTGCGCTCGCCAAATCCGGCACGGTGACGCTGGAATTGGGCCTCTCTGGCGTGCCGATGATCGCCGCTTACCGGGTATCGGGAATTGAGGCCGTCATCGCAAGGCGCCTGATACGGGTGCCTTCGGTGATCCTGACCAATCTCGTGCTGGGGGAAAATACCGTGCCCGAATTCATCCAGTCTGAATGCACGCCCGACAAGCTTGCCGCGTCGCTCGCACCACTTTTGCGCGAATCTCCGCAGCGGCAGAAGCAGATCGAGGCACTGGCAAGGCTCGATCAGATTATGGAAATCGGCTCCGCCCAGCCGGCGCAAAAGGCCGCGGACATCGTCGTAGAAGTCGCCAGAAAAGCCGTTGCTCCAACCTGACAAATGCCTCGAACATTGTTATCACGCAATTTACTCTAGCTTCTCCGCGGCATCTCTCGCCGTTCCAGAATGTGGCGAACTGGCATGCGCAACGGTCATCTGAAAACCCCGGCCATCACCGGCGTTTGCGGTTACGTCCCGGACTATGTCCTGACCAATGCGGAACTCGCCCAGCTGGTCGATACCTCCGACGCTTGGATCATGGAGCGCACCGGCATCCGCGAGCGCCGCATCCTGAAGGGTGAGGGGCTCGGCACCTCGCATATGGGCGCTGAAGCGGTGAAGGGCTTGCTGGAGAAAACCGGCAACAAGCCGGGCGACATCGACCTTCTGATCTGCGCGACCACGACGCCGGACTTCGTCTTTCCGTCCACCGCCAATCTGATCTGCGACATGGTTGGCGTCGGCCCGGTCGGCTCGTTCGATGTGCAGGCTGCTTGCTCCGGCTTCATCTACGCCATCACCATCGCTTCGCAATTTGTCGCCAGCGGTCAGTGCAAGAAGGTCGTCGTCGTCGGCGCCGACAAGATGTCGGCGATCATCGATTATACCGATCGCAAAACCTGCGTGATTTTCGGCGACGGCGCCGGCGCCGTGCTGATCGAGCCCAGTCCAAACGGCGAAGGCATTCTCGATACCATTATCCGCTCCGACGGCTCCGGCATGATTCATCTGCATCAGAAGGCCGGCGGCAGCCGCTTGCCGCCGAGCGCCGAGACCGTCGCCAAGCGCATGCACTACGTCTATCAGGAAGGCGCAGCGGTTTATAAATTCGCCATCGCCAAGATGGCCGAAGTGTCTACCGAGATTATGACCCGCAACAATTTGCGCGGCGACATGATCCAGTGGCTGGTCCCGCATCAGGCCAATATGCGCATCATCCAGTCCACGGCCGAGCGTATGGGCCTGCCGATGGAGCGGGTGATGATGACGATCCAGAAATTCGGTAACACCACAGCGGCGACCATTCCGCTTTGTCTGTGGGACTATGAGAACCAGCTCAAGGCTGGCGATCGCATGGTCCTCGCAGCCTTTGGCGGCGGCTTCACCTGGGGCGCGGCCTATGTAACCTGGGCCTATAACGGCGCCGAAAGGGCCGCTGCGTAGGCGCAAGGATTAGCCGGCGCTGTACGAAGCGCAGCGTTGTTTCCGAGGCGCTACGCTTTCTTTTGGAGCGCCCTTCTTTTCCGTGTTCACCCCTTGTTGTCATTGTCCGCGAACGGGTCCGCACAAAGCGCGGCCCCGATGACAGGCTCCGGCGGGCAATCCATTATTAAAATGGCTGGATGCCCCGCCTTCGCGGGGCATGACAATGTGGGAGGCGGCCGCCTTCGCATGCGATGGCGACGCATCGTGTCGTAGTCAAAAAAAAAAGCCCGCTTTGCTTTCGCAAGCGGGCTTTTTTTGTCTCTGCTCGAAGCGTCGGCTCTGATCAGATCAAAGCCGAAGCCAGCGTAAATGCAGGCCCTACGCCTTGCGGGTCGAAATCGGCACGTAGTCACGGCGCGTCGCACCGGTATAGAGCTGGCGCGGACGGCCGATCTTCTGCTGCGGATCTTCGATCATTTCCTTCCACTGCGCGATCCAGCCGACCGTGCGGGCCACGGCGAACAACACCGTGAACATATCCGTCGGGAAGCCCATCGCCTTCAGGGTAATGCCCGAATAGAAGTCGATATTCGGATAGAGCTTCTTCTCGATGAAATACTCATCGCTGAGCGCGATACGCTCAAGCTCCATCGCCACCTGCAGCAGCGGGTCGTCGCCATGGCCGACTTCGGCCAGCACTTCATGGCAGGTCTTCTGCATGATCTTGGCGCGCGGGTCGTAGTTTTTATAAACGCGATGGCCAAAGCCCATCAGACGGAACGGATCGTTCTTGTCCTTGGCGCGCTTCACATATTCCGGAATGCGGTCGACGGTGCCGATCTCAGCCAGCATCTTCAACGCGGCTTCGTTGGCGCCGCCATGCGCAGGGCCCCACAGGCAGGCGATGCCGGCGGCGATACAGGCAAACGGATTGGCGCCCGATGAACCAGCCAGACGCACGGTCGAGGTCGACGCGTTCTGCTCGTGGTCGGCATGCAGGATGAAGATGCGATCCATCGCCCGCGCAAGCACGGGATTGGCGGTGTAGTCTTCGCACGGCACGGCGAAGCACATCTTCAGGAAGTTCGACGCATAATCGAGCGAGTTGGTCGGATACACGAAGGGCTGACCGACCGTGTATTTGTAAGCCATCGCCGCCAGCGTCGGCATCTTCGCGATCATGCGGATGGAGGCCACGAGGCGCTGATGCGGATCGGAGATGTCCGTGGAGTCGTGGTAGAAGGCCGACAAGGCGCCGACCGAACCGACCATCACCGCCATCGGATGCGCGTCACGACGGAAGCCCTGGAAAAAGCGGCTCATCTGCTCGTGAACCATCGTGTGATTGGTCACGCGACGATCGAAATCCGCCTTCTGCGCAGCGGTAGGCAATTCACCGTACAGCAGCAGATAGCAGGTCTCGAGAAAGTCGCCGTGCTCGGCGAGCTGCTCGATCGGATAGCCGCGATACAAGAGCGTGCCTTCATCACCATCGATATAGGTGATCTTCGACTCGCAGCTGGCGGTCGAGGTGAAGCCGGGGTCGTAAGTGAACATCCCGGTCTGAGCGTACAGCTTGGCGATGTCGATGACCGACGGACCGACGGTCCCGGCTTGCACCGGCAGGTTCCAGCTTTCGTCGCCAATAGAGACCTTTGCGGTCTTGGCATCCGTCTTCGCGTCCATACTATATTCCTTTGCGCGGGGACGGTCGTCCGCTGCGCCGGTTAGAGGCCGGCCCACCTGGTTGACGACCGACGAATTGGGTCCGGGATGTGGCGTATCGCATCCCTTACCGCGTCGCAAGATGGGCGGCAATCGCCCGAAGGAACCGTGGGTCTGGGTTGCGGCAGAGGTATGAAAACCAAGCAAAAAGCGTATGACAATCAGGGGATAGCGGGCGAGCCCACGTCTACCTGATCGCGCATCCGGGCCAGGCTTTCGCTTTTGCCAAGGACGGCCAGCACGTCGAAAATGCCGGGCGAGGTGACGCGGCCTGTCAGCGCCGCCCGCAGCGGCTGGGCAATCGAACCAAGCTTGATATTGGCCTCTTCAGCATAGGCGCGAACGGCAGCTTCCGTCGTCTGCGCCGACCAATCGGAAATCGCCTCAAACGACGTTAATAACGCCGCAAGCACATTGCGCGCGTCGGACGTCAGCAGCGCCTTGGCGCGGTCTTCCAATTGCAGCGGTCGCGGCGCCCAGATGAAGCGCGACTGTTCGAGCAATTCGATCAGCGTTTTGGCGCGCTCCTTCAAGCCGGGAAAGGCCTGCAACAATTTGCCACGCAATTCGTCATCGAGCTTTGCGGCCAGCTCGTTGCCGTTGGGAAGATAGGGCAGAGCCTGTTCGAGTTTTTCGAGCAGCGCTTTGTCATCGCACTGGCGGATGTAATGGCCGTTGAGGCTTTCCAGCTTGACGAAGTCGAAGCGTGCAGCCGAACGGCCGATCTGCGGCAGATCGAACATCTGCGTCATTTCATCGGTGGAGAAGATTTCCTGATCGCCATGGCTCCAGCCGAGGCGAACGAGATAATTACGGAGCGCTTCCGGCAAATAACCTAGCGCGCGATAGGCATCGACGCCGAGCGCGCCGTGCCGCTTCGACAATTTCGATCCGTCAGGGCCATGGATCAACGGGATATGCGCCATCACCGGCACATTCCAGCCGAGCGCATTGTAAATCTGCGTCTGGCGTGCGGCATTGGTCAGATGGTCGTCGCCGCGAATGATATGCGTGACCCCCATGTCGTGATCGTCGACGACGACCGCGAGCATGTAGGTCGGCGTGCCGTCAGATCGCAGCAAGACGAGATCGTCGAGATCCTCGTTGCGCCAGACCACGCGGCCCTGCACCTGATCCTCAATCACGGTCTCGCCGCTGGTCGGGGCCTTGAGGCGGATGACCGGTTTCATGCCGGCCGGCGCTTCGGACGGGTCGCGGTCGCGCCAGCGGCCATCATACATGCGGGCGCGGCCGGCCTTTCGGGCCTCCTCGCGCATCTGCGTCAGCTCTTCCGGCGTGGCGTAGCAGCGATAGGCGTGCCCTGAGGCCAGCAACTGCTCGGCGACCTCGCGATGGCGGGCGGCGCGGGAGAACTGGTGGACGGCCTCGCCATCCCAGGTGATGCCGAGCCAGGTCAGTCCGTCGAGGATGGCGTCGATGGCGGCATCGGTCGAGCGCTCGCGGTCAGTATCCTCGATCCGCAGCAGCACCTTGCCGCCGCGCCCTCTGGCATACAGCCAGTTGAAAAGAGCGGTGCGCGCTCCGCCGATATGGAGGAAGCCGGTCGGAGACGGCGCAAAACGGGTGACGACGGGGTCGGACATCCTGAACTCGATCAGCGGGGTCTGGGGCAGATACTGCAGCCCTCTGGCAGAAACGCCGGGGGGTGGAATCAGGCCCATCTATCACGCGATATGAAGGCCGGAAACAGCGCATCGCCCCTTAATACGGCAAGGGCAGGGCAAGTTAGATCGTGCATATATAGTTAAAGCAGCTGGCATGGTTGGCCCCGAGGCTGGGGCTTGTTAGGGCCCTTGGCGGCCCATGGCGAATTTGGCAGATAGACGCCTCGCGAAGTGCCGCGAGACAGCAGAGGCTTTGAGCGAATGGCGGTTGACGAGACGACGACAGCGGAAGCAGGCCGCGATTTCATTCGCGACATCGTGCAGACCGATCTGGAGACCGGCCGCCATCAGACGGTCGTGACCCGGTTTCCGCCGGAGCCGAACGGCTATCTGCATATCGGACATGCCAAATCGATCAGCCTGAATTTCGGCATCGCCCAGGAATTCGGCGGCCGCTGCCACCTGCGGTTCGACGACACCAATCCGGCGCGGGAAGAACAGGAATATATCGACGCCATCAAGACCGATGTGCGCTGGCTCGGCTATGATTGGGGCGACAATCTCTTTCACGCCTCCGATTATTTCGAGCAGCTTTACGAATGGGCCGAATTGCTGATCCGCGATGGCAAGGCCTATGTCGATGACCAGACGCCGGACGAGATGCGGGCCAATCGCGGCACCCTGACCGAGCCTGGCGTCAACAGCCCGTTTCGCGAGCGGTCGGTTGAGGAAAATCTCGATCTGTTTCGCCGGATGCGGGCGGGCGAATTTCCGAACGGCGCCCGCGTGCTGCGCGCCAAGATCGACATGGCCTCGGGCAATATCAATCTGCGCGACCCGGTGCTCTATCGCATTATCCATGCGCATCATCCACGCACCGGCGACGCCTGGAAGATCTATCCGAGCTACGACTTCGCGCATGGCCAGTCGGATGCGATCGAACACATCACCCATTCGATCTGCACGCTGGAATTCGAGGACCATCGGCCGCTCTATGACTGGTTCATTGCCCATCTGCCGGTGCCGTCCAAGCCGCATCAGTATGAGTTCGCGCGGCTCAATCTCACCTATACGATCCTGTCCAAGCGGGTGCTGACGCAGCTCGTCCGCGATGGCCATGTCTCGGGCTGGGACGATCCGCGGATGCCGACGCTGGCCGGCTTGCGCCGCCGTGGCGTGCCGCCGGCGGCGTTGCGCGATTTAGTCAAGCGTATCGGCGTCGCCAAGGCCAACAGCGTGGTCGATCTTGGCATGTTCGATTTCACCATTCGCGAGCAGCTGAACAAGACTGCCTTGCGGCGTATGGCGGTGCTGCGGCCGCTGAAGATCGTGATCGAGAATTATCCTGAAGGGCAGACCGAGGCGCTGGAGGCCGTCAATCATCCCGACAAGGAAGACGCCGGCACGCGCACCATCCGCTTCGGCCGCGAAATCTATGTCGAGCAGGATGACTTCATGGAAGACCCGCCGAAGAAATTCTTCCGGCTGTCTCCGGGCAAAGAGGTGCGGCTGCGCTATGCCTATTTCATCACCTGCCGCGAGGTGGTCAAGAACGACGCCGGCGAGGTGATCGAGCTGCGCTGCACCTATGATCCTGAGACCAAGGGCGGCAATGCGCCGGACGGCCGCAAGGTGAAGGCGACCATCCATTGGGTGTCGGCTGCGGATGCCGTGGATGCGCAGGTGCGGATCTACAATCCGCTCTTCTCGCGGCCGGACCCGGATGCCTCGGCTTTTGCCGCGGATATCAATCCGAACTCGCTGGAGATCCTGGAGAATGCCAAGCTGGAGCCGGCTTTGGCTGGCGACAATTCCGGCGAGCCGGTGCAGTTCGAGCGGCAGGGCTATTTCGTCGCTGATCGTGACAGCACGCCCGGCAAACTGGTGTTCAACCGCACCATCGGCTTGCGCGACAGCTGGGCCAAGATCGCCGGCCAGTAGGCGAAGTAACCCTACCTCACGCGCCACATGACGACGTAGTTGCTGACGGTATAACCTGCCACCTGCGGTATCGGGTGGCGTATGGCGGACGAGGGCGGAGGGAGAGGCCGGACGGGCGCACGGACAGGTGCGCGAACCTGGCCCTTAGGCGGGCCACGCGCCGGCACGCACGGCGTTTTTGACCGCTGGCGCGATCTCACAACACCGCTCGTTGATGCCACCGCCGCCCGGCTGCGCGACTGGATCGCCACCGACGTTGCGCCGGGCCGGCTGATCCCATGGCTGCCGGTCGCCTTTGGGCTCGGCGTCGTCCTCTATTTCACCGCCGATCGCGAGCCCTCGCTCTGGGCCGGCATCGCCGCCGTCGCGATAGCCCTCGCCATCTGCGTTGCCGCAAGGGCGCGGCCGATTGCCATGCCGGTCATGCTCGGCATCGTCTCTGTCGCCGCCGGCTTCGCCTTTGCGACCTGGCGCAGCGTGCAGGTTGCCCATCCGATCCTGACAGCGCCTGCTTACAACGCCACCCTGAGCGGCTTTGTTGAAAAGCGTGAGGAGCGCGAGCGCAATGACCGCATCGTTGTGCGTGTTCACACCATGAGCGGCGCATCGGAAAAACTCGAACGCGTCCGCGTCACCGTGCGCAAGGGACTGGCGCCACCGCTCGCATCCTTTGTCGAATTTCGCGCAAGGCTCAACCCGCCGCTGACGCCACTCCGGCCGGGCGGATACGACTTCGCGCGCGATTATTACTTCCAGCAACTCGGCGCCACCGGCTTTGTGCTCGGCGCGATCAAACAGGTAACGCCGCCGCAATTGTCAGGATTCTGGCTCGGCTATGCCTCTATCATCAGCCAATTGCGCGATGGCATCGACGCGCGCATTCGCGCTGTGCTGCCGGGCGACAAAGGCGCAATCGCATCGGCTCTCATTACCGGCAAGCGCGATGCCATCTCGGCTTCGGTGAACGAAGCGATGTATATCACCAGCCTCGCACATGTTCTGTCGATCTCAGGCTATCACATGGCGGTGGTCGCCGGCGTCGTGTTCTTCGTCGTGCGGGCGGCGCTGGCGTTGTTTCCGCTGATCGCCAGCCGCTATCCCATCAAGAAATGGGCGGCAGCCGTCGCGCTTATTATGGCCGGTTTCTATCTGCTGCTGTCAGGTGCTGAAATCGCCACTCAGCGCGCCTTCATCATGACGGCGATCGTGTTGATCGGCGTGATGTGCGACCGGCCCGCGCTGACATTGCGCACCATTGCGGTCGCAGCTTTGGTGTTGCTGGCGATCTCGCCGGAATCGATCATTCATCCCAGTTTCCAGATGTCGTTCGCGGCAACGCTGGCCTTGATCGCAGTCTATGAACGTGGCCTGCCATGGCTGGCGCAGGGGCCGGATACATCACGCGGTGCGCGGATGATGTTGTGGGGCGGCCGGCAGATCATCGCGCTGATGATCGCCTCGCTGGTTGCCGGCTTCGCGACCACATTGTTCGCAGCCTATCATTTTCACCGGCTGGCGCCCTACGGCATCCTCTCCAATCTGTTGGCGATGCCGGTGATTTCGGGAATCGTGATGCCGGCCGGATTGCTGGCGCTGGTGGCGGCGCCGTTCGGCTTCGATCAGCCGCTCTGGTGGCTGATGGGCGAGGGTATCGCCTGGGTGATCGTCTCGGCCAATTGGGTGGCACATCTGCCGGGCGCGGTGGGGCGGGTGCCAGCCTTCGGCACCGGTCCGCTGCTGACGGGGACCGCCGGCCTCGTTCTCCTGTGCCTATTACGATCGCCGCTGCGCTGGGCCGGAGCCGGGCTTGGCCTGCTCTGTATTGGCTTGGTTGCGCTGACGCCGCGCCCCGACATTCTTATCTCCGCCGATGCGGCGATGGTGGCGGTCCGCGACACCAGCGGCACGCTGAGGGTGATGGCGATCCGTCGTGACGAGTTCAGCCTCGGCGAATGGCTGGCTGCCGACGGCGATCCACGCACGGCCAAGGATCAATCGCTGGGTGACGGCATCCGCTGCGATGATGGCGGCTGCGTCGCGCGGCTGGCGGATGGCCGGCCGGTGGCGCTGTCATTCACTGCGGAGGCTTTGGCCGAGGATTGCGAGATGGCTGCCTTTGTGGTGACCAGCCGGAGCGCGCCGCCAGGCTGCGCGGCCACCATCATCGACCGCAACGCCGCACGCTCGCATGGTGCCAGCATCGCGCGCTGGAGCGGCTTGGCCTTCCCCATCGAAGCTGCGCGTCCGGGCCAGCGGCTGCGGCCATGGACGGTGAAGCCGCCACAACTGGCCAGTCCTGCCCGAACGAGCGCCCCGCCGCCGGACGCGACACCGCGTCTGCAAGAT
>Ga0164243_10000471_pt1 | contig 75440 bp, 84 predicted proteins | sample OricompcompostOP_FD_108781 | JGI IMG/M metagenome (GOLD analysis project Ga0164243, IMG submission 108781) | Organic Plus compost microbial communities from Emeryville, California, USA - Original compost - Organic plus compost (OP) | ecosystem: Engineered > Solid waste > Mixed feedstock >... | reverse complement strand
TCAGCGACGCATCGGCACCGCCGGCGGCGCCAGTTCGGTGAACTGGCCGTTCCAGTAGGGGTAGTGGGGGTAGGGCGGCGTGACGGCGCTGGCCGCGTCCAGGAGGGCCATCTGCGCCGGCGTGAGCTGCCAGCCGATGGCGCCCAGGTTCTGGCGCAGCTGTGCCCCGTCGCGCGCGCCGATCAGCACGCTGCTCACGGTGGGTCGCTGCAGCAGCCAGTTCAGGGCGATCTGCGGCACGCTGCGGCCGGTCTCCTCGGCCACCGCATCGAGCGCGTCGACCACGCGGTACAGGCGCTCTTCCTCCACCGGCGGCGCGAAGCCCGCGGTGTCGTGCAGGCGGCTGCCGGGCGGCAGCGGCTGGCCGCGGCGGATCTTCCCGGTCAGGCGGCCCCAGCCCAGCGGACTCCACACCAGCGCGCCCAGGCCCTGGTCCAGGCCCAGCGGCATCAGGTCCCACTCGTAGTCGCGGCCGACGAGCGAGTAGTACGCCTGGTTGGCGACGAAGCGCTCGGTGCCCAGCCGGTCGGCCGCGGCCAGCGCCTTCATCAGCTGCCAGCCCGCGAAGTTGGAGGCGCCGATGGCCCGCACCTTGCCCGCGCGCACCAGGTCGTCGAGGGTGCGCAGCATCTGCTCCACCGGCGTGGCGGCGTCGAAGGCGTGCAGTTGCAGGATGTCGATGTGGTCGGTTTGCAGCCGCCGCAGTGCCGCCTCGGTCGCTTCGACGAGGTGGTGGCGCGACCAGCCGGCGTCGTTGGGGCCGTCGCCCGCGCGCAGCGTCAGCTTGGTGGAAATGATCGCGCGATGGCGCCGGCCGGCCAGCGCGGCGCCGAGGATCTCCTCCGATGCGCCGTCGGAGTACACGTCCGCGGTGTCGAAGAGGCTCACGCCGTGCTCCAGGCACAGGTCGATCATCCGCCGCGCTTCCTCCAGGCCGGCGTTTCCCCAGGCGCTGAAGAGCGGCCCGCGCCCGCCGAAGGTGCCGGCGCCGAAGCCCAGCACCGGCACGCGGAAGCCGGAGCGGCCGAGCAGTCGATGTTCCATGGTGTCGATTCCTTGAGAAGAAGAGGTGAAGGTTTCAGGCGCCCAGCGCTTCGCAGCACACCGGCCGCCGGCGCCGTTCCAGCATCTGGCTGCCGAGAGCCAGCACCAGCCCGGCCAGCGTCAGCGCTGCGGCGGCCAGGCCCAGGCTCATCAGGCCCGGCCGGCCCGGCTGGTGCGCGATGACCGCGCCGCCCGTCCACGCGCCCAGCGCGTTGCCGAGGTTGAAGGCGGCGATGTTCAGGCTGGAGGCCAGGTTCTGCCCCGCGCCGGCGGCCTGTTCCAGCACGCGCATCTGCAGCGGCGCGACGGTGGCGAAGGCGGCCACGCCGAGTACGGCGATGAAGGCCACGGCCGCGATGGCGTGCGGCATCGCCCAGCGCGCGGCAGCCAGCACCAGTGCCAGGGCGAGCAGGGTGCCGACGGCGGCGCGCATCGCGCCCCGGTCCGCGAGCCGGCCCCCCAGCAGGTTGCCGACCGCCAGCCCGCCGCCGAAGAGCAGCAGGACGGGCGAGACCGCCGATTCGGGCAGGCCGCTCACCCGCGTCAGCAGCGGCTGCACGTAGGTGTAGAAGGCGAACACGCCGGCAAAGCCCAATACCGTCATCGTCAGCCCCAGCCAGACCTGCGGGCGGCGCAGCACGGCCAGTTCCTCGCGCAGCGGCGCGGGCTCGGCGCGGCCGCCGTCGCGCGGCACGAAGCGCCACAGCACCGCCAGCGCCACGATGCCGATGGCCGCAACCGCCCAGAACGCCGAACGCCAGCCGAAGTGCAGGCCGATCCACGCGCCCGCCGGCACGCCCAGCAGCGTGGCCGCCGTCAGGCCGGTGAACATCAGCGCGATGGCCGAGGCGCGCCGCTCCGGCGGCACCAGGCCGGTGGCCACCACCGAGCCGACGCCGAAGAAGGTGCCGTGCGCCAGCGAGGTGAGCACGCGGGCGGCCATCAGCGTGCCGTAGTCCGGCGCCAGCGCGCAGGCCAGGTTGCCGAGCGTGAAGATGGCCATCAGTGCCAGCAGCACCGTCCTGCGCGGCAGGCGCCGGGTGGCCAGGGTCAGCAACGGGGCGCCGACAGCCACGCCGATGGCGTAGCCCGAGATCAGCAGGCCGGCCGCCGGGATGGAGACGCGGAGGTCCGCCGAGACCTGCAGCAGCAGGCCCATGATGACGAACTCGGTGGTGCCGATGCCGAAGGCGCCGGCGGTGAGGGCGAGAAGTGCGAGGGGCATGATGCTCCGTACTGTGCGGGCTGGTGCCTTCGATGACTAGAATGCCGCATCGACAAGAAGATGTGAGTTGAATTCACATAAAAGGAAGCTCGTGCCGCGCATCGAGGTCAACCGTTCCGGCGAGATGGAAGCCTTCGTCCAGGTGGTCGACCGGGGCGGCTTCTCGGCCGCCGCGCGCGTGCTGGGGATGACGCCCTCGGCCGTCAGCAAGCTCGTCGCCCGGCTCGAAGCGCGCCTGGCCGTGCAGCTGGTGCATCGCTCCACCCGCAAGCTGCAGCTCACCGCCGAGGGCCGCCACTTCTACGAGCGCAGCGTGCGCGTGCTGGCCGACATGGACGAGGCCGAACGCTGCGCCGCCGGCGCCGCGCCGCGCGGGCGGGTCAGCCTCAGCGTCAGCGTGCCCTTCGGCCAGCACGTGCTGCTGCCGCTGGTGCCGCGACTGCTGGCCACCCACCCCGAACTCACGCTGGACCTGAGCCTGACCGACCGCGTCGTGGACCTGATGGACGAGCGCGCCGACATCGCCATCCGCTGGGGCCGGCTGGCCGACTCGGAGCTGGTGGCGCGCCTGCTGGGCCAGACCGAGCAGGTGATCGTCGGCACGCCCGACTACCTGGCGCGCCACGGCACGCCGCGCACCCCCGACGAGCTGCTGCGCCACAACCGCCTGGGCAACACCTACCGCCGCAACGTGCCGGACTGGCCGCTCAAGGTGGACGGACGCATCGTCGAGGTGCCCATCGCCGGCAATGTGCGCGCCTCCGACGGTTCGGCCCTGCGCACGCTGGTGCTGCACGGTGCGGGGCTGGCGCGGCTGTCGGTCTACCACGTGAAGGCGGACATCGCGGCCGGCCGGCTGGTGCCGGTGATGGAGGACTTCAACCCGCGCGAGCTGGAGCCCATCCACGCGGTCTACCTGGGCCGGGCAGGGCGGCTGCCGGCGCGCGTGCGTGCGGTGCTGGACTTCCTCGCGGCCGAGGTGCGGCTGCCCGCGCTTTCGGCGCAGAATCGGCGCGCGCCGCCCGCCGCCGCGGGCCGCCCCGCATGATGCAGCCATCGACACAACCCTCCGACGCGGCCTGGACGGTCTTCCCGACCGCCATCGGCCACGTCGGCCTGGCCTGGAGCGAGGCCGGGCTGCTCGGCGCCCAGTTGCCCGAGGCCGACGAGGCCGCCACCCGGGCGCGCATGGCGCGGCGCTATCCGGCGCTGCCGCAGGTCGATGCGGCGCGCCTGGGCAGCGCGGCGGCGCAGGCGATGGAGGGCATCGCCGCGCTGATGGCCGGCGAACCGCGCGACCTGCTGGAGATCCCGCTGGACCTGCGCGGCGTGCCCGAGTTCAACCAGCGCGTCTATGCGCTGGCCCGCCGCATCCTGCCCGGCCAGACCCGCACCTACGGCGACCTGGCACTGGAACTGGGCGACAAGGCCCTGTCGCGCGCCGTGGGCCAGGCGCTGGGCCACAACCCCTTCGCGCCGGTGGTGCCCTGCCACCGCATCCTGGGGGCGGGCGGCTGGAGCGGCGGCTTCTCGGCGCACGGCGGCGCGCTGACCAAGATGCGCATGCTGACCATCGAAGGCGCCTGCCCCGGCGGCACGCCCTCGCTCTTTCCATATTGACCCGTCACCGCAACACACTGCCGCGGCCGAGTGTGTATTGGAAACTTTCGTGTTCAAAAAGTGGCGAATGGATCAATAATGCCGTTACAAGTGGCACGCATTGTCACGAGACAGACTTTTGCCGCATTCTTGCGCCCTCCCCATGGACAGTTCTCCGCCGGCCCCCCAGGACCACGCCGCTGCCGCGGTCGAAACCGCATGGCAGCTGGCATCGTCCGCGCTGCAGCTGCTGTCGATGCTCGACGTCGTGCAGCAGTGGTCGCTGGAGGACGCGGACCATCTGGCGGACCTGGCGGAGCAGGCGGACCGGCTCTCGGTGCTGGCCGCGGCACGCACGCCCCCGACCACGCCTGAGCAGGCCAAGCGCATCGCCAAGGTGCTCGACGCGGGAAGCTGGCGCGCCCACCGGCTACTGCCGGCGGTGCAGGCGCAGGCCCGCGACAAGGCCAGCGCCGCCGCCGTCGAATCGGCCCTGCGGCGCATGGGCGACGCGCTGGAGCGGCTGCGCCGCGCCCTGGGCCTGGCGCCCGCCGACGACGACGGCGCCTGAAACCCGGCGGGCGGGCCGCCGGCGCAAGGGCATCGGCGCCGCCGCCGGTGCCGCAGGGCCGCCGCGCCGACAATGCCCCGATGCCTTTTTCCTCATCGCCGCGCCTCGCGGAGGATTCGCTGGCGCCTGCCCGCCCGCCGGCCGGCAGCACCTGCATGGACGGCCTGCCGTTGGCCGAACGCCGGCGCGCCATGGTCGTGCTGGTCCTCGGCATCGCCCTGGCGGTGCTCGACGGCACCCTGCTGAACCTGGCCCTGCCGGGCATCGCCACCGAACTGCAGGCCACGCCCACGCAGGTGGTGTGGGTGGTCAACGCCTACCAGATCGCCACGCTGGTGCTGCTGCTGCCGCTGGCCACGCTGGGCGACCTGGTGGGCTACCGGCGCGTGTACCTGTGGGGCATGGCGCTGTTCGCGCTGGCCTCGGTGGGCGCCATGCTGGCGCCGTCGCTGCCGCTGCTGATCGCGGCGCGCGCGGCGCAGGGCATGGCAGCGGCCGGCATCATGAGCGTGAACGCGGCGCTGGTGCGGCTGATCTACCCGCGCAGCCAGATCGGGCGCGGCGTGGCCATCAACTCCATGACGGTCGCCGCCTCCTCGGTGGCAGGGCCGTCGGTGGCGGCGGCGGTGCTCTCGGTGGCCTCGTGGCCCTGGCTGTTCGCGCTGAACCTGCCGCTGGCCGCCCTGGTGCTGACGCTCGGCCGCTCCGCGCTGCCGGCCAACCGCGAGCCTCCGGCCGCCGGCGCGCGCATCGATCCGGTGGACGTGCTGCTCAACGCGCTGATGTTCGCGCTGGTGTTCATCGGCGCCGACCGGCTGGGCGCGCGCGAGGGCCGCGCCGCGGGCTTCCCCTTCGACGCCGTGCTGCTGCTGGCCGCGGGCATCGGCGTGGGCGTGCTCTACCTGCGCCGGCAGCGCGGCCGCGTGGCGCCGCTCTTCCCGGTGGACCTGCTGCGCATCCCGGTGTTCGCGCTGTCGATGGGCACCTCGGTGAGCGCCTTCTGCGCGCAGATGCTGGCCTACATCGCGCTGCCCTTCCTGCTGCTCGACGCCTGGGGCCGCAGCCACCTGGAGGCGGGGCTGCTGATCACCGCCTGGCCGCTGGCCATCGTGGCCATGGCGCCGCTGGCCGGAAGGCTGATCGGCCGCGTGCCCGACGGGCTGTTGGGCGGCATCGGGCTGGGCCTGATGGCGCTCGGGCTGGCCCTGCTGGCGGCGCTGCCGCACAACGCGCCGGACGCCTCGGTCGTGTGGCGCATGGCGCTGTGCGGGCTGGGCTTCGGGCTGTTCCAGTCGCCCAACAACCACACCATCGTCACCTCGCCGCCGCGGCACCGCAGCGGCGCCGCCAGCGGCATGCTGGGCACCGCGCGCCTCACGGGGCAGACGCTGGGCGCCGTGCTGCTGGCGATCATCTTCAGCATCTGGAACCCGCACGACGGGCAGGGCCCGTCGGTGGCGCTGGCCGCGGCAGCGGCGTGCGCGGCGCTGGCGGGGGTGTGCAGCACGCTGCGGCTGCGCGCCGCGGCGGCCACGCACTGAGCGCGGCCGGCCGGCTCAGGCGCTCATCGAACGGCTGCCGGCGACGATGCGGTCGAGCGCCTCCTCGGCCTCGGCCAGCCGGCGCACCACGGCGCGGCCGGCCGCCACCGCCTCGGCGTGACTGCGCAGCGGGCGGGCGGAGGATTCGATGCGGTGAAAGAGCGGCACGTCCTGCGCCGGGTTGTCATCGGCCTGCAGCACCACCCAGTGGAAGCAGGCCTCGCCGCGCTGTTCGACGGTGATGGCCATGGTCCTGAGAGTCGGCATGTCCTGCTCCTGCGAGATGCACCGATCGCAAGACGATCGGGCAGCGCCTGATCTGAACATGCCGGGTGGGCCCGGCGGCAACAAACTGTTGACGGCCTGGTGCCGCTCAGCCCGCGCCGCCGGCCGGCTGGGCGGGCAGCGCCGGCGCGCCGCGCATGGCGCGGTTGAACAGCGGCGTGGCCATCAGCGTGCTCGTCACCGCCATGACGACCAGGATGGCGAACAGCCCCGGCTCGATCACGCCGGCCTGCAGGCCGATGTTGATGATGATCAGCTCCATCAGTCCGCGCGCGTTCATTAGCGCGCCGATGGCCATGGCGTCGCGCGGCCCCTCGCCCGACAGGCGGGCCGCGCCCCAGCAGGCCAGCCCCTTGCCCGCGAAGGAGGCCAGCAGGATCGCCAGCGCCGCCAGCAGCAGGCCCGGCTGCATCACCATGTCCAGCCGCGTGTTCAGGCCGGAGTAGGTGAAGAACATCGGCAGCAGGAACACCACCACGAACGGTTGCAATTGCGCACGCACTTTTGCGGCGAAGTCGCGCTCGCGCGGCAGGCACACGCCCAGCACGAAGCCGCCGAAGACGGCGTGGATGCCGATCGCGTCCATGGCCCAGGCGCTCAGGCAGAACAGCGCCAGCACGATCGCGAGGGTGCCGGCCGCCAGCGGCTCGCCCGGCCGGGTTTGCATGGCCAGCCCGGCCAGCAGCCGGCGGCCGAGCAGCAGCATCAGCAGTGCGAAGGCCGCGCCGCCGCCGATGGCCAGCCAGGCGCCGCCCCAGGTGCCGCCGAAGCTGGCCAGCACCACGGCCAGGATGCACCAGGCGGCGGCATCGTCCGCCGCGCCGGCCGTCAGCGCGAGCGTGCCGAGCGAGGTGCCGGCGATGCCGCGCTCGTGGATGATGCGCGCCAGCATCGGGAAGGCGGTGATGGCGATGGCCGCGCCCAGGAACAGCGAGGCCTCCAGCGGCCGCGCCTTGGCGGCGAACAGCCCCGGCGTCCCGAGCAGCCACGGCGCCATGGCGAAGGCCAGCGCGAAGGGCACCGCGATGCCGGCCGCCGACACCGCCAGGGCGCTGCGCGCGCGCTGGCGGAAATGCGCCGCGTTGAACTCCGTGCCCACGAGGAACATGTACAGGCCCACGCCGAGCTGCCCGCAGACGTACAGCATGCCCAGTGTCGGCTTGGGGAAGAGGGCCTACTGCGCAGCGGGCAGCAGCAGCCCGAAGAGCGACGGGCCGAGCATGACGCCGGCGATCATCTCGCCCACCACCTGCGGCTGCCCCAGGCGCTGGGCGAGCCGCCCGACCGCCCGGCATGCCAGCAGGATCACCGCCGCCTGGAGGAAGAAGTGCACCGAGAGCTGGGCGATGGGCATGGCGGGAAGTGTCTCAGACCAGCCGCTGGATGCGCTTGTGGCGCCACACCAGCCGGTAGTAGGCCGCCTGCAGCGCGAAGATGGCGAGGAAGGCCGCCGGGTAGGCGTACCAGACGCCCTCCAGCCCGATGCGCCGGCTCATCACCCAGGCCACCGGCACCTCGACCAGCGCCAGGCACAGGATCGAGATCAGCGTGGGCACCAGCACGGAGCCGCTGGCGCGCATGATGCCGGCCAGCGCCGAGCCCATGCCGAAGATCACCGTGCTCCACAGCATCACGTGCAGCAGCGTCTGCGCCACCTCGATCACCTCCGGACGGGTGATGAACAGGCCCATCAGCGGCCGCGAGAACAGGTAGCCCAGCAGCACCAGCGCGCCGGTGAGCAGCAGGTTCATCAAGAGCGCCGTGCGCGTGATGGCGCCCAGGCGGTCGGCATGCCCGGCGCCGATGGCCTGCGCGCCGAGGATCGAGGCGGTGATGGCGATGGAGATGGCCGGGAACTGCACGTAGGCCACCACCTGGTTCACCGCGCCGTAGGCGGCCGTGGCGTCGGAGCCGAAGCCGTTGACCAGCGACAGCAGCGCCAGCTCGGCCAGCGACACCACGATCATCTGCACGCCGGTGGGCACGCCCAGGCGCAGCACCGCCACCAGCAGCGCCGGGCGGATGCGGATCTCCTTCAGGAACGCCGCGTCCGGCGCGAGCGGGCTCTTCTTGCGCCGCAGGTGCCAGCCCAGCCACAGCGTGGCGACCACGAAGGCCACCACCGAGGCCCAGGCGCCGCTGGCCACGCCGAGCTGCGGCAGCCCGGCCCAGCCGCGGATCAGCGCCGGCGTGAGCACCAGGCCGACCGTGGTCGAGATCATCAGCGTGAGCATCGGCGCGATGGTGTCGCCTACGCCGCGCAGCATCGCGGTGGACAGCAGGAACACGAACAGGCCCGGCATCGCCACCAGCATGATGCGCGCGTAGCCGGTGGCGTCCGGCAGGATGTCCGGCGGCGTGCCCAGCGCCTTGAGCAGCGGCGTGGTGAAGGCGCCGCCGAAGACCGCCACCAGCAGCCCGAACACCAGCACCACCGCCAGCGCCGTGCCGGCGATGGCGCGCGCCTTGGCCACGTCGCGCGCGCCCCAGGCCTGGCCGATCAGCACCGAGGCGCCGGCGCCCAGGCCGATGATGAAGGCGATGAAGAAGAACAGCAGCGGGAAGAAGCCCGAGACCGCCGCCAGCGCCTTCACGCCGATCATCTGGCCCAGGTAGATGTTGTTCAGCGTGCCCGAGAGCGACTGCAGGATGTTGGAGGCGAGCATCGGCACCAGGAAGACCAGGAAGGTCTTCCACAGGGGCCGGCTGCCGGTGATGGCCGGCGCGCGGGCGCCGGAGGGCGGGGCGGCGGGGCTGCTGGCCCCTGCGCCCGGAGAGGAGGGCTGGGTCACGGATGCGATGCGCGGCCGGCGGCGGTGCGCCGGCTGCGCCCTGTGGGTGTGGTTGTTGTTGTGGAGATGTGCGGGCGGTCAGGCCGCGGCCCAGCTCGGCGCCGCCAGTTTCTGCGCGTAGGCGGCCACGTCTTCGGGCCAGCCCTCGATCTGCGCCTGGAAGCGCTCTCGCTCGCCGGCGAAGAGGGCGCGCGCGGCTTCCTCGAAGCCGGGCAGGTCGCCCGCCATCACGGTCATGAAGCGGTAGGCGGCCTCGCGGGCGGCGCGCACGCTGTCGCGCTCGGCGTAGTTGCGGCGGGCCTCGTCGATCAGCCTGCGCAGCGCGACCGAGGCGCCGCCCGGCTGGCGGCTGAGCCAGTCCCAGTGGCGCGGCAGCAGCGTCACCTCGCGCGCGACCACGCCCAGGCGCGGCCGGCCGACGCCGCGCGGCGCCTCCTCGGCCGGCGCTGCGGCATCGGACGAGTCGGGGCGCAGGTCCAGGTCGAGGCGCTCGCCGGTGCGGTCGTCGAACACGAACACCGAGGCGGCGTCGGGGCGCTGGCGCACGCTGGCCATCACCTGCGCGGCGTCGCCGGAGGCGATGCGGTCGAAATCGAGGAACGCGGTCAGAAAAGAAGGTGCGTCGGACATGAATTCATTGTACCCGGATTAAATTGCCGTGCAATCCAGCCGGACGGGTGGTTCAGAATCGCCGCCATGAAACGAGTCCGCGGCCTGATGGTGTGCGAAGGCTGCGATGCGGTCTTCCGGCGGCCTGCGCTGGGCCGCAGGGAAGTCGCCCGCTGCCCGCGCTGCGGCACCGAACTGGCCCGCCACCACGGCCTGCAGCAGCAGCGCATTCTGCCCCTGGCTGTCGCCAGCCTCATTCTCTTCGCGATCGCCAACCTGTTCCCGATCGTGGAGATCGAACTGCGCGGGCTGCACAGCCAGACGACGCTGGTGGGCGCGGTGGTGGTGCTGTCGGGCGAGGGCATGTCGCTGGTGGCGATGCTGGTGCTGGCGACGACGCTGCTGTTCCCGCTGGTCCAACTGCTGATCCTGTGCTGGGTGCTGGTGCCGCTGGCTCGCGGCCGGCGCGCGCGCGGCTTCGGCTGGATGCTGGCGCTGCTGCAGTCGCTGCGCCCCTGGGGCATGGTGGAGGTCTTCCTGCTCGGCGTGCTGGTGGCGACGATCAAGCTCTCGGGCATGGCGACGGTGATCGCCGGCCCGGCGCTGTGGGCCTTCGTCGCGCTCACCGTGCTGCTGACGGTGGTGGTGTCCTTCGACCCGCGCGGGCTGTGGGACCTGGCTTTCCCCGCGGACGCGGAGGCGGCCGCTTGAGCACTACGGCGCGCGCCCGCCGCATGGCCGCGCTGGCGGCGCACGCCGCCACGCCGCACCTGCCGGTGCGTGCGGGCGAGGGTGAACCCGCCACCGCCGCGCAGCAGGGCCTGATCGAGTGCCACCGCTGCAGCGCCGTGTGGCAGGACGCGCCCGAGGGCGCCGCCTGCGGGCGCTGCGGCGCGCGGCTGCACCGGCGCAAGCGCCAGAGCATCGCGCTGACCTGGGCGCTGCTGGTGGCGGCGGCCATCATGTACCTGCCCGCCAACCTGCTGCCGGTGATGATCACGCGCAGCCTGTTCGGCACCCAGCAGGACACCATCCTCTCGGGCGTCATCTTCTTCTGGGTCTCCGGCTCCTACGGCCTGGCGGCGCTGATCTTCACGGCCAGCTTCCTGGTGCCGCTGTTCAAGCTGTCGGCACTGTTCGTGCTGGTGGTCATGGCGCAGCGGCGCAGCCCGTGGCGCCGGCGCGAGCGGGCGCGCCTGTACCAGTTGCTGGAGATCATCGGCCGCTGGTCCATGCTCGACGTGTTCGTGGTGGCGCTGCTGTCGGGCCTGGTACGCATGCAGGGGCTGGCGGAGATCACCGCCGGCGTGGGCATCGCCGCCTTCGGCGCGGTGGTGGTGCTGACCATGCTGGCCTCGCTCAGCTTCGACCCGCGCCTGACCTGGGACACCGGCCCAACGCAAGACGACAAGACGACGACATGAACGACGACGACAAGCACGAAGCCGCGGCCGCCACGCCGGAAGTGGTGCGGCGGCGCGACTGGCTGCCCTCGCTGATCTGGCTGATCCCCATCGTGGCGGCGCTGGTGGGCATCTCTCTGGTGGCGAAGATCCTCTGGAACCGCGGCCCCGAGATCGTCTTGAGCTTCAACACGGCCGAGGGCCTGGAAGCGGGCAAGACCGCCGTGAAATACAAGGACGTGCAGATCGGCACCGTGCACGAGATCCGCCTGGCGCGCGACCGCTCGCACGTGCGGGTGTCGGTGCAGCTCGACAAGGACGCGGCCGAGGGCTTCACCGCGCGGGACGCGCGCTACTGGGTGGTGCGCCCGCGCCTGGACACCTCCGGCATTTCGGGCCTGGGCACGCTGCTGTCGGGCGCCTACATCGGCGCCGACGCCGGCACCGCGGAAGAGAAGGCTCATGAATTCACCGGCCTGGAGGCGCCGCCCATCGTCACGCGCGACCTGAGCGGGCGCCAGTACACGCTGCGCGCCAGGGACGTCGGTTCGCTGGACATCGGCTCGCCGGTGTACTTCCGGCGCATCAAGGTGGGGCAGATCGCCTCCTACGAACTGGACGGCGACGGCCGGGGCGTGACGCTGCGCGTCTTCGTCAACGCGCCCTACGACAAGTTCGTCGGCGTCAACACGCGCTTCTGGCACGCCAGCGGGCTGGACGTGCAGCTCGGCGCCTCGGGCGTGACGCTGCGCACGCAGTCGCTGGCCACCATCCTGCTCGGCGGGGTGGCCTTCGCCGCGCCCGACGACGCGAACGGCCCGGTCGCGCCCGAGAACGCGACCTTCGCCCTGGCCGACGACGAGACGGCGGCGATGAAGGAGCCCGACGGCCCCTCGCAGACGCTGCTGATGTATTTCAACCAGTCGGTGCGCGGCCTGTCGCCGGGCGCGCCGGTGGACTTCCGCGGCGTGGTGATCGGCGAGGTCAAGTCGATCGGCGTGCAGTTCGACCGCGACGAGCGCCAGTTCCTGATGCCGGTGCTGGCCACCGTCTACCCGGACCGGCTGCGCCGCGCCAGCGTGGTGCAGGGTGTGGCGCCGACGGAGTCGAAGTACACGCAGGAGGAGCGCCTGCGCTTCCTCATCGGCCGCGGCCTGCGCGCGCAGCTGCGCACCGGGAACCTGCTCACCGGCCAGGCCTACGTGGCGCTGGACTTCTTCCCCAAGGAGAAGCCGGTGAAGGTGGACACCGCGCAGAACCCGATCGAACTGCCCACCGTGCAGAACAGCCTGGACGAGATCCAGTCGCAGGTGCAGGAGATCGCATCCAAGATCAACAAGATCCCGTTCGAGGAGATCTCGGCCGACCTGCGGCGCACGATGAAGTCGCTCGACCGGACGCTCGGCACGGCCGAGGCGACGGTGGCGCGCATCAACAATGACGTGACGCCGGAGCTGGCCGCCGCGATGAAGGACGCGCGCCGCACCATCGACAGCGCCGGCCGCACGCTGGCGGAGGACTCGCCGCTGCAGCAGGACCTGCGGCAGACGCTGCAGGAACTCACGCGCGCCGCGGGCTCGATCCGCGTGCTGACCGATTACCTCGAACGCCATCCCGAGTCGCTGCTGCGCGGCAAGCCCCAGGACGACAAGAAGCCATGAAACGCCTGTTCCTCCTCCCGATCCTCGCCCTGGCCGCGGGCCTGCTCGCGGCCTGCGGCACGCCGGTGACGCGCTACTACTCGCTGGCCGAGCCGCTGGCCGCCGCGCCGGCGCCGCAGGCCGCGCCGCCGGTCTTCATCGAGCTGGCGCCCCTGGCGCTGCCCGAGCGCCTGGCGCGCCCGCAGATGGTGGTGCGCAGCGGCGCCGACGCCAGCGCGCAGGTGGAGGTGCTGGAGCAGCACCGCTGGGCCTCCTCCTTCGAGAGCGAGCTGCGCGACGCGCTGGCCGCCGGCGTCGCCGCGCGCCTGGGCGCGGTCGACGTGACGAAGGGCGGCCGCGCGAACGGCGCGCCGGCCTGGCGCGTCGCGGTGCAGCTGCGCCAGTTCGACGCGGTGGAGGACAGCCGCGTCGATGCCGCGATGAGCTGGACGATCCGCCGCAGCGACGACACGCGCAGCGCCGCCTGCCGCTGGTCGGCCAGCGAGCCGGCGGGCGCCGGCATCGACGCGCTGGCGCAGAGCGCGCGGCGGCTCGTCGCCGGCGCGGCGCAGGCCATCGCGCAGCACCTGCGTGCGATGCAGGCCGGCACGGCCGCCGACTGCGCGGGCTGAGGCACCGCGCGCTCCTCAGCGCAGCAGCGGGGGCTCCTGGCGCCAGCGCGGCGGCAGCAGGTCGAACAGCGGCGTGCGGTCGCGCTGCAGGGGCAGGGCGGCCGGGGCGGCGACGTCCGGCCGCGGCCAGGCGGATGCGATGTCCAGCGCCGCCAGCTCGCGCATCCAGGCCACGTCGATCTGCCCGCCCGGCGCCGGCCGCGAGGTGATGAGCGCCAGCATGCGCTGCGCCTGCACGTTGCCCGCCTGCGCCGCCAGCTGGTAGAGCCGGATCGCCTCTGCGAAGTTGGCGGGCACGCCCTCGCCGCGATGGAAGCGCTGCGCCATCGCCAGCCACTGCTCGCCGGCCGAGGCGGCACGCGAGCGCGGCGCGGGCAGGGGCGCGAGCCGCTGGCGCAGCAGTTGCGCGTTGGCCGCCGCGGCAGGCGAGCGCGCCGCCGCCGACTCGAAGCTGCGCGCCGCGTCTTCCGGCCGGTCTTCGGCGAGCTGGGCGAAGCCCTGCTCGATCCGGGCCGCCGCATTGCCGCCGCGCGCGGCGCGGGCCAGCAGCGCCTGCTGGCGGGCTTCCTGCCGGCGCGCCGCCGCGTCGCTGCCGGCGTGCGGCGCGGCCGAGGGCGGCGCCAGCCGCTCGCCCAGCAGCCATTCCAGGTACTGCGCGCGCGGCGCATCGACGGCGCGCAGCGCGGCGATCCAGCGCCGCGCCGCAGCCGGGTCGGCCGCGCCGCCGTCGCAGGCCTCGATGGCGCACCAGGCCAGCCCGGCGGCGGCCATCGTCTCGCCCTGCGTGTAGGCCTGGGCCATCCAGCGGCGCGCCTCGCCCGGGCGGGTGTCGGGCACGATGCCGTTGAGGTGGAGCAGGGCCAGCCGCCAGGCGGCCTGGCGGCCGGCCGTGCCGCCGCCGGCCGCCAGCGCGCGCAGGTGCTGCAGCTCGGCCGCCAGGGCCGGGTCGTCCGGCCCGGCCAGCCGCGGTGCCGTGCGCTCGATCTGCGCGGGGTCGACCCCCGGCGCGGGCGGCGGCAGCGGCTGTACGCGGGCGGCGGCGCCGAGCGCGGCAGCGGCCAGCAGCACCGCCAGCGCCGGGCCGCGCCGGTGCGTGGGGCATCGCACAGCCATCGCCGCCTCACCGGCGAGGGGCCGCGGCTGCCGCCGGGCGAGGCGGCGCCACCGTCCACTGCAGCGCGGCGCGGCCGAAGCCCTCGGCGCCCAGCGCCTGGGTGAAGGCCTCGTCGACCGCGGCGGCGCTCCGCACGCCGGCGATCGGCTCCAGCGCCGGGCCGCGCAGGGCCTCGGGCAGTTGGTCCGTCACCTCGTCCTCGGTGGCGTAGCAGACCACGCCCTGGCGGCCGGGGCCGCCGCCGTCGAGCACGAAGGCCGGCGAGGGGCTCATCCAGTCCGGCAGCCGGGCCGCGATGCCGGCCGGCACGGCGCTGGCCGAGTTCACGTCGTTCGGCGTCAGGCGCATGACCACGCCGCGCTCCTCCCACATGTAGCAGTACAGGAAGGAGGCGCGCGAGACGGTGGCCGACAGGAAGATCTGCTCGCCGGCCTCGAAGGCGTCGCGGCCGGTCATGACGTTCTCGATCTGCATGTCGATGCGGCGCGGCTCGGGCGGGCTGCCCAGCGGCCGCACCGGGTACGCGGAGGCGACTTCCGAGGCCGGCGGCACCGGCAGCGGCGTGCTGCTGGTGGGCGCCCAGCCAATGCGCGCCAGGTGGCCCTGCGCGTCCAGGCCGACGAAGCCGCCCAGCGCCTTCTCGTAGGTGGGGAAGTCCAGCTCGCCGCTGGCCGGCATGCCGCGGTCGGTCTGGAAGCGCGCCAGCGCCTCGCGCAGCTGCCGCGACTGCGGCGGCAGCGGCTGCGCCTGCGCGGGCAGGTAGCCCTGCATCACCAGCGACTGCTGCACCAGGGCCGAGCGCGTCTGCGCCGCGCCTTCCTCGTACCAGTCGCGCATGGTGCGCTGGAACTCGGGGTGTGCCTGGTCCAGCGTGAGGCACTGCCAGTAGGGCACGCGCGCCCACTTGCCCACCAGCTCGATGGTGGCCAGTTCCACCAGCGTGCGCATGGCGGCGCCGGCGCCCTGGGTGTAGTCGCGCCCGATGGTGAACTGCACCCCGTACGAGCCGATGCGCCCGGCCAGGTCCAGCCCTTCGCCGCCGGTGCCGATGATGACCTCGTTGGCCGAGTCCAGGCCGGGGATCAGCGTGCGCGTGCGGAAGTCGCCCAGGTGCAGCTCCAGCGCCACCAGCGCCGCGTTGCGGCTGCGGCTGTAGCCGGTCTCCAGGCGCGAGGCCGAGGTGCCGAAGTCGGCGTGGCCGCTGAGCACGTTCTGGTCGAGATAGGAGATCGCGCCCGAGAAGTACAGGCCCGGGCGCTGCAGCTGGAGCTGGTTATTGTTCAGCAGGATGGTGGTCAGCGTCTGCACCGTGTCCTGGCGCGCCAGCTCGACCTCGTAGTCGACGTAGCGGAAGGCATTGCTGGTGCGCGACATCTGCGACAGGGCCGTGATGATCATGTCCTTGGTCGCCACCGGCATCTTGCCGGAGTAGTCGGGGATCTGCTTGCTGGTGACCAGCGTGGTCGGCAGCTCGGCGGCGCGCAGCATGCGGTCCATGCAGGCCAGCGATTCGGAGAAGCTGGACACCGAGCGCACCGGCCGGTTGTTGGGCCGGTCGGCGACGTGCGCGTGCGACTGGAAGGCCTTGTCGCGCCGCGCGTCCATCGGCATGGCGCAGCCCGCCAGCAGGACGACGGCGGCCAGGCCCAGCACGCCCAGGTGCGCGAGGCCCGCCGGACGCGGTGGTCGGTGGTTCATGGCATGTCTCCCTGCGGCAGGAAAAAGATGGCTGCCGGCTAGCGGCAGACGTTGACCACGTCGCCGCGCAGCACGACGACCTGGTCCTGGCCCTTGGGGCCGTACTGGCTGAAGCCGTTGCCGGCCGGCGCGGCGGCGCCCAGGTCCTGGATGCAGGTCTTGTTCATGCCTTCGCTGGCGGCCTGCGTCGTCAGGTCCTTGTCGGTGCGCATGCCGGCCGGGTTGCCCATGGCCTTGGACTCGAAGCGCACCACGCGGGCGCGCAGCCAGCTCGGCATGCCGTCGGTGAGCACGGCGTCGGACGAGCGCGGCGCCGGCGCGGTCGGCAGCATGTTCACGTTCTGCTTCTGCGTCAGGACGACGGGGTCCTCGCCGGGAGCGGCCCAGGCGAGGGCGGATGCGGCCAGGGCCAGCCAGGCGGCGGGAAAGCGGGAGGCTCTCATGACGGACTCCTCGGGGGCGCGGGAGGAAGGGGCCCCGGCCGCGCGCACGCCGGGGCGCGCGGGCCGGAGCGGGCTCGTCAGCGGCCGTGCTTGTCGGCGCGGCGCTCGTACACGCCCGTGCAGGTCACGCAGGCGTTGTTGGAGGCGATGTTCTGGATCGCCAGCGACTTGGCGCCGTCGGCCAGGTTGCTCACATGCGCGCCGTCGCCCAGCGTGATCTGCGTGGACTTGCCGGCGATCGTCACGTCGCCCAGGTTGGACGAGACGTTCTGGCTGGCGATGGCGTCGTGGCCCTTGGCTTCGTTGGTGAACGAGCTGTTCTTGGTGGCCACCACCTGCAGCGACTGGGCGCGGCTCTCGACCTGCACGTTGCCCGCGTTGCTGGCCAGGTTCTGGTTGGCGAAGGTGTCGGCGTTCGACTTGTTCGACACCGACGTGTTCTTCAGCACCGCGATCTGGGTCGACGTACCGTCGATGTTGATGCCGGTGGACGGGCCGGTGGCCAGCGCCGTCCCGGAGGCCAGCACGGCGGCAATGACAAGAAGCTTCTTCATGATCGTTCCCTCGAAGGAAAGAGTTGGATGAAGACGCCCGGCAGGCATGGCTGCCACCCCGGTCGCCAGCGCCGCGAGGCCCATGTCCTTGCAGCACCGGGACCGAGTCTGGGCAGCCGCCGCGGGGGCGCAAATGCCCTGGCCGGGGCAGTCCGTGGGTATGGCCGACGGACTACCCCCCGCAGGTCAGCATCTCCGATGAACTAACGATTTACAGAGTGAAGTGCCAGGCGTAGAAAAAAGGTGTCGTCAAGGAATTACTTGGCGAAACGGGGGAGTTACGAAGTGCAAGTGCCGCGAGCAATCGAAAAGCGGCCGGCACGGCCTGGAGACGGCCGCCCGACGGCGGTCGAGAAGGAGACCGGAGTGGATGCATGGGCTCAGCAGGATGCCGCCGCCGTCCTTTGCCGCGGCATCGTGATCGATGAGGACCCGCGCAGGGCGGGCCCGGCCTGGCCGGCGCACCTGACGGGCCAGGCGGCCCGGCCGGTGCGCGTGGTGGTGGTCGACGACGACGCCGGCGCGCGCCGGCTCATCGCCCAGTCGCTGGTGCGCGACGAACGCGTGTCGCTGGAAGGCGAGGCCGCCAGCCTGGCGGAGGGGCGGCGCCTGCTGGCGCGCTGCGCCTTCGACGTCGCGCTGATCGACCTGCGCCTGGGCGACGGCTGCGGCCTGGAACTGGTCGAGGCGGTGCAGCGCGGCCGCAGCGAGGCCGAGTGCATCGTCGTCTCGGCGCTGGAGGACGAGCGCCGGGTGCTGCGCGCCTTCGAGCTGGGCGCCACCGGCTACCTGCTCAAGCACTGCTGGTTCCAGGACTACGCGCGCGCCGTGCTGGAGGTGGCCAACGGCGGCGCGGCGATCACGCCCAGCCTGGCGCGGCGCCTGCTGTCGCGGCTGCCGCGGGCCGAGCCGCGCGCCGGCGCCCTGGCGCCGCCGCCGGCGCCGTCGGGCGCGCTGTCGTCGCGCGAATGCGAGATCCTGCGGCTGGTGGCGGCCGGCCACGTCAACGACGAGGTGGCGAGGGAACTGGACATCAGCGCGCAGACGGTGCACTCGCACCTCAAGAGCATCTACCGCAAGCTGCGCGTGCACACGCGCGCCCAGGCGGTCGGCCTGGCGGGCCAGCGCGGGCTGCTCTGAGCCCGGACCGGACGCGCGCCATGCCTTGCACGGCGAGACGGCGGCGCTGGCTTGCCGCGGGTGCGCTGCTCGCCGCCGCGCTGATCGGCGCGCGGGCGCTGCGAGCGCCCCGCCCAGGGGTCGGCGACGACGAGGCGGCCCTGCAGCGCCTGGCGGCCGACCTGCACGACGGCGTGGGCGCCCGGCTCGGCGCGCTGCTGGCCGCGCTCGATCCGCACGACGCCGCGCAGCGGCCGCTGTGCCTGGCGCTGCACGACTGCCTGCTGGAGCTGCAGATGGCGGTGGACGACATCGACGTCTTCGACGGCGAGGCCGTGCCCGAGCGCCTGGGCCGGCTGCGCCACCGCATGCAGCCGGCGCTGGACCGCCTGGGCATCCGGCTGGAGTGGCAGGTCTCGCCCGACGGCCTGGGCGTGGGCGGCGTGCGGGCACGCGAAGTGGGGCGCATCGCGCAGGAGGCGCTGTCGAACGTGCTGCGCCACGCGCAGGCCACCAAGGTGGCGTTCCGTTGGGGCGCGGACGCGCGCGGCCGTCCTACGCTGCAGGTGGTGGACGACGGCGTCGGCCTGGCGCCGCCCGCCCGGGCGCCCGGCCGCGGGCTGGCCGGCATGGGCCGCCGGGCGCAGCGCATCGGCGGCGAACTGCAGGCGATGCCGTTGGCGCCGCACGGCACCGCGGTGCTGCTGCGGCTGCCCGCGGGCCCCGGCTGAGCGATGCGGGCCCTATGGCAAACTCCCGCGCTTTTCCCCCAGGGCAGACCCGCAAAAGATGCAGAAGATCATTCGCCAGATCGCCGCCGAACTGAAGGTGGGCGAGCACCAGGTCCAGGCCGCGACCGACCTGCTGGACGGCGGCGCCACGGTGCCGTTCATCGCCCGCTACCGCAAGGAGGCCACCGGCGGCCTGGACGATGCGCAGTTGCGCGAGCTGGAAGTGCGCCTGACCTACCTGCGCGAGCTGGAGGAACGCCGCGCGGTGGTGCTCAAGGCCATCGACGAGCAGGGCAAGCTGACGGACGCGCTGCGCGTCGCCATCGCCACGGCGCCGACCAAGCAGGAGCTGGAGGACATCTACCTGCCCTACAAGCAGAAGCGGCGCACCAAGGGGCAGATCGCGCGCGAGTTCGGCATCGAGCCCTTGGCGGACAAGTTGCTGGCTGATCCGACGCTGGACCCGGCGGTGGAAGCGCAGGCCTTCCTGAAGCCGGCCACCACGCTCGATGACGGCAAGCCCGGCCCGGACTTCTCCACCGTGCAGGCCGTGCTCGACGGCGTGCGCGACATCCTTTCCGAGCGCTGGGCCGAGGACGCGGTGCTGGTGCAGTCGCTGCGCGAATGGCTGTGGGCCGAGGGGCTGCTCAAGTCCTCGCTGGTGGCCGGCAAGAACGAGAACGACCCCGAGGTCGCCAAGTTCCGCGACTACTTCGACTACGACGAGCCGATCGGCCGCGTGCCTTCGCACCGCGCGCTGGCGGTCTTCCGCGGGCGGCAGCTGGAAGTGCTCGACGCCAAGCTGGTGCTGCCGGTCGAGCCCGAGCCGGGCAAGCCCAGCATCGCCGAAGGCCGCATCGCGCTGCACCTGGGCTGGAGCCACCAGGGCCGCCAGGCCGACGACCTGATCCGCAAGTGCGTGGCCTGGACCTGGCGCGTCAAGCTCAGCCTGTCGAGCGAGCGCGACCTGTTCACCCGCCTGCGCGAAGACGCCGAGAAGGTCGCCATCAAGGTCTTCGCCGACAACCTGCGCGACCTGCTGCTGGCCGCGCCGGCCGGCGAGCGCGTGGTGATGGGCCTGGACCCCGGCATCCGCACCGGCGTGAAGGTGGCCGTGGTGGACCGCACCGGCAAGCTGGTCGACACCGCCACCGTCTACCCGCACGAGCCGCGCAAGGACTGGGAAGGCTCGCTGCACACCCTGGGCAAGCTCGCCGCCAAGCACGGCGTGAACCTCATCGCCATCGGCAACGGCACCGCCAGCCGCGAGACCGACAAGCTGGCGGCCGACCTGATCAAGCTGCTGGCCATGATGCAGGCCCAGGCCGGGCAAGCCGCCCTGCCCATCGAGAAGGTGGTGGTCAGCGAGGCCGGCGCCTCGGTCTACAGCGCCAGCGAGTACGCCAGCCAGGAGATGCCCGACGTGGACGTGAGCCTGCGCGGCGCCGCCAGCATCGCCCGCCGCGTGCAGGACCCGCTGGCCGAGCTGGTGAAGATCGACCCCAAGAGCATCGGCGTCGGCCAGTACCAGCACGACGTGAACCAGAGCGAGCTGGCGCGCACCCTGGGCGCGGTGGTGGAGGACTGCGTGAACGCCGTCGGCGTGGACCTGAACACCGCCAGCGTGCCGCTGCTCAGCCGCGTCTCGGGCCTCACGCCCAGCGTGGCCAAGGCCGTGGTGCGCTGGCGCGAGTCGCACGGCGCCTTCTCCACCCGCCGCCAGCTGATGGAGGTGACGGGCTTCGGCCCGAAGGCCTTCGAGCAGAGCGCCGGCTTCCTGCGCATCCGCGGCGGCGCCGACCCGCTGGACATGACCGGCGTGCACCCCGAGACCTATCCGCTGGTCGAGAAGATCATCGAGAAGACCGGCAAGCCGGTGGCCGAGCTGATGGGCCGCGCCGAGATGCTCAAGACGCTCAAGCCCGAGCTGTTCGCCAACGAGCAGTTCGGCGTCATCACCGTCAAGGACATCCTCGCCGAGCTGGAAAAGCCCGGCCGCGACCCGCGCCCCGACTTCAAGGTGGCGCGCTTCAACGAGGGCGTGGAGGACATCGCCGACCTGAAGGAAGGCATGGTGCTCGAAGGTACGGTGAGCAACGTCGCGCAGTTCGGCGCCTTCGTGGACCTGGGCGTGCACCAGGACGGGCTGGTGCACGTGAGCCAGCTCTCCTACAAGTTCGTCAACGACGCGCGCGAGGTCGTGAAGACCGGCGACATCGTGAAGGTCAAGGTGATGGAAGTGGACGTGGCGCGCAAGCGCATCGGCCTGACCATGAAGCTGGACGCGCCGACCGGTGCACGGCGCGATGGCCCGCGCGAGAACCGCTTCGAGGGTGCGGGCCGGGGGCAGGGCGGCCGGCGCGACAGTGCGCCGCAGCCCGGCGGCCAGATGGCGGCGGCCTTCGCCAAGCTGCAGGGTTCGCGTCGCTGAAATCTTCTCGGGCATCTTTTCAGGTCGGTGCTTCGGCGGGCCGACGGGCCTTCCGGCCATCGTCCGAGACGGCGTCGGCACCGCTCTTGCACAATCGCGCCCGTCCATGAAAGCGCTTCGCATCCACGCCGGCCCGGCGGCACGGGCCCACATCGCCGGGCACGGGCTCGCGCCGTCGCACGTGAAGGTCATCCCTGGCGCCGCAGGCGGGCCCAAGGGGCTGATCCTCGGGCCGCTGGACCGCTTCCTGTTCGGCGAGTGGCTGCCGCAGTCGTCGCAGCCCATCGACCTGGTCGGCGCCTCGATCGGCGCCTGGCGGCTCGCCACGGCCTGCCTGGACGACCCGGCCGGGGCCTTCGCCCGCTTCGAGCACGACTACGTGCACCAGCGCTTCGACATCCCGGCCGGCCAGAAGCGCCTGACGGCCGCGCAGGTCAGCGCCGATTTCAGCCGCAGCCTGCAGGGCTTCTTCGGCGGCCGCGCCGGCGAGGTGCTGGCGCATCCGCGCTATCGGCTGCACGTCGTCACGGCGCGCGGGCGGCACATCCTCGGGCGCGAGGGCAGGGCGCGCACCGTCGCCGGCTACCTGGGCGCCTTCGCCAGCAACAGCCTGAGCCGGCGCAGCCTGGGCGCATGGCTGGAACGCTGCGTGTTCTCCGTGCCCGGCGCGGCGCTGCCCTTCGACACGCTGGACTTCCGCACGCGCCGCGTGGCGCTGGACGAGGCCAACTTCCAGCCGGCGCTGCAGGCCTCGTGCTCCATCCCCTTCGTGCTGCAGGCGGTGCACGACATCCCGGGCGCGCCGCCCGGCGCCTACTGGGACGGCGGCATCACCGACTACCACCTGCACCTGCAGTACCGCGCCGCCGAGGGCATCGTGCTCTACCCGCACTTCCAGCAAAGCGTGGTGCCCGGTTGGCTCGACAAGGGGCTGAAGTGGCGGCACCGGGCCACGCCCTTCCTCGACCGCATGGTGGTGCTGGCGCCGGACCCGGAATGGGTGCGCACCCTGCCCGGCGGCAAGCTGCCGGACCGCACCGACTTCACCGGCTACGGCGGCGACACCGAGGCGCGCATCGCCGCCTGGGCACGGGCCACGCGCGAGGCGCAGCGCCTGGCGGACGAATGGGCCGAGTGGCTGCACCGGCCCGATCCGGCGGCCGTGCGGCCGCTGTGATGCACGGCCCGGCCGGCGTGGATACTCGGGCCCTCGACCACTTCCACGGACGGACGGAATCCACCATGAACGCCACCCGCATCATCGGCATCGTGCTCATCGTCGCCGGCATCGTCGCGCTGTCGCTCGGCGGCTTCAGCTTCACCAAGGAGACGCACCAGGCCAAGATCGGTCCGCTCGAGCTGTCGGTGAAGGAGAAGGAGACGGTCAACGTGCCGACCTGGGCCGGCGTGGCGGCCATCGTGGTCGGCGGCGCGCTGGTGCTGCTGGGCGGCAAGCGGGGCTAGCCCGGCAGGCGGCCGATGCGGTTGGACAGGCAGCCGATCCGCTCGATCTCGACGTCCACCTGATCCCCCTCCCTGAGCCACACGGGAGGCTGCCGCGCGAAGCCCACGCCGGCCGGCGTGCCCATGACGATGACGTCGCCGGGCTCCAGGGTCATGCACTGCGTGAGGATCTCGATGGTCTCGGCCACGTCGAAGATCATCGAGGAGGTGTTGGCGTCCTGCATGACCCGGCCGTTGACGCGGCACTGGATGCGCAGGTCGCGCCCGCCGGGCGGCAGTTCGCTCGCCAGCACCAGCGCCGGGCCGAAGGGCCCGCTGGCGTCGAAGTTCTTGCCGATGGTCCACTGCGGCGTCTTCTTCTGGTAGTCGCGCACCGACAGGTCGTTGAAGCAGGTGTAGCCCAGCACCAGGTCCAGCGCCCGCTCGCGCGGCACCTGCTTGCCGCGCCGGCCGATGACCACCGCCAGTTCGGCCTCGTAGTCGTACTGCGACGACACTGCGGGCAGCGGCGCCGGTTCGCCGTGCGCCAGCAGCGAGCTCGGCGCGCGCAGGAAGAACCAGGGGTAGGTAGGCCTGTCGCGGCCCCCTTCCTTGGCGTGATCGAAATAGTTCAGGCCCAGGCAGACGATCTTGCCCGGCCGCGTCAGCAGCGGCGCGAAGCGGGCGGCCCCGGCGGGGATGCGTTCGCCCGGCGAGCGGGCGCGCTGCGCCAGGTCCTCGCCGCGCACGATGCGCTCGCCGAGTTCGGCCGACGGGTCGTCGGCGGCCGGCAGCAGGCGGTAGTGGTCGCCGTCGGTGACGGCCGCGCGCGCGGCGCCTTCGTGGATGAGGTTGACGAATGCCACGGCGCTCACTTCAGCAGCAGGGCCGCCGCCTCGCGTGCCGTCTGGCCGACGCGCACGCCCTTGGCCTGCGCCACGCTGTTGGCGGCGCTGATCACGCCGTCAAAGTAGGTGCTCTGGCCGTCGCCCATGCGCGCGGTCAGCGCGTCGACCGAGGCGCCGGCGATGCCGTCGGCCTCCACGTCCTGCAGCGCGGAGATGCCCGACTGGTTCTTGCCGATGCCGCCGTCGGAGCAGATGAAGGCCCAGGGGCGGAACTGGCGGAAGTACTCGACCACGCTGCGGCCGGTGTGCCCGGCGGTGCACAGCACGTTGCGCTCGCGGTCCTCGGGCAGGGCGAAGGCGATGGAGTCCGTGCAGACGATGCTGCGGCCGTGCTCGCCGGTGTGGACCACGAGGCGGCGCGCGGGATCGAAGGAGGCGGGCTTGAGCGCACCGGTCTTGAAGGCCTCGGCCACCTCGCGCACCTGCATGCCCGGCGCGATGCCCAGGCGCTGCGCGCTGTCGTTCACGCGGCTGATGACGCCGTTCTCGTACAGGTCCCGGCCGTTGCCCATCTCGGCCGTCATGGTGTCGGTGGCCGCGGCGGGCACGCCCAGGGCCTCGTAGTACCACAGGCCGGCGATGCCCGCGCCGTCCTTGCCGATGGCGCAGTCCAGGCCGATCACGGCGCGCGGCCGCGCCGACATCACCATGCGCGCGCAGAGCACGCCGGAGTAGGATGCGTTGACCACCACGTCGCCCCGGCAGGGGTGCGCGGCCACGTAGGCTTCGACGTGCGTGGCCGAGTCGAACACCAGCGTGCGGCCGGCGGCGGTTTCGTGCAGGGTGGGGAGATGCAGTGCCATGGGTGTGCGGTCGTTGAAGAGGAGGTCAGCGGATGGGGGAGAAGTCGGCCGGCACGAGCAGCCGGTTGTTCATCGACTTGAGCATGGGGCGGATCTTCACCAGGTAGTCCTGCCACAGGGGCTCGCCGGCGAGCGCCGCGCGGCGGCGCGCGCGCTCCTCGAAGCTGTCGTAGCCCCACAGGTGCACGACGGCGTTGAGCTCGCCGATCTCCGTGACGAAGTAGCCCAGGAGCCTGCCCAGGGTCTTCACCTGCAGGTCCAGGGCACCGCTGCGGCGATAGAGATCCAGGTACATGGCGGGAGTGTGCTCTGCGTGCAGCACGTAGCAGCGTTCTTCGATCAGCATGGTCACGTGGTCACTTCAATTCCTGGCCCGCCAATTCGCCCACGAGGAACTTGTTGGGCTTGAGGAAGAAGGAGAGCACCAGCGCGCCGCCGGGCGAGCGCGCGACGTGGCGGTTGCCCTTGGGCCGCCAGACGTAGTCGCCCTCGCGCACCTCGCCCTCGTCGTCGACGATGCTGCCGGAGATCACGTAGGTCTGCTCGATCTCCACGTGCTCGTGCAGCGGCAGCGCGGTGCCCGGCTGCCAGCGGAACAGCGCGGTGAGCAGGCCGCTCTGCGCGTCCTCCATCAGCACCTTCATGTCGATGCCAGGCGTGGGCGTGGGCTTCCAGGGCAGGGCGTCCACGTCGACGTAGCGCGAATCGAGGGGGGCGAGCGCCTGCTCGCCGGCGAGGCCGGGGGTGGTGGCCATGGTGTGCACCTTTCTTTGTGTGAGAGGAGGGGTCAATGCCCGTGGCCGCCGTACTGGTCGGCCTTCGGCTGGGCGTGCATGAGCGGGGTCTCGAGGAAGCCGCCGTCGACGATTAGGTCCTGGCCGTTGACGAAGCCGGCGGCGTCGCTCGCCAGGTAGGCCGCCGCGTCGGCGATGTCGCCGGTCGTGCCGAGCCGGCGCACCGGGACCAGGCCGGTGCGCCATTGCAGCATCTCGTCGCTGGCGTAGTGCACGGCCGACAGGGGCGTGCGGATGAAGCCGGGGCTGACCGCGTTGGCGCGTACGCCGCGCGGGCCCCACTCCACGGCGGTGTGCCGCGTGAGCGCCAGCACGCCGGCCTTGCTCACGCTGTAGGCCGGCGAGGCGTTGGGCTTGCCGGCGGCGATGGAAGCGATGTTGACGATGCTGCCGCGCCCGCGCGCCAGCATCAGCGCGCCGAACGCGCGCGTGCAGAGGAAGGGGCCGCGCAGGTTGACGTCCATCAGGCGGTCCCAGTCCGCCAGGTCCATGCCGTCGAGCGAGGCATGCCGGCCCAGCACGCCCGCGTTGTTCACCAGGATGTCGCAGCCGCCGAGCTGCGCGTGCACCCGTTCCGCCGCGGCCGCCACCGAGTCCGGGTCGGCGATGTCGCAGACGCCGGCCAGGCCGCGCGTCGGCAAAGTCCGGCGCAGGTGCTCCAGCTCGGTTGCCGCGCGCGGCAGATCGAGCAGCGCGACGCCGGCGCCCAGTGCGGCGAGCCGCTGCGCGATAGCAGTGCCGATGCCGCCGGCGGCGCCGGTCACGACCGCGACGCGGCCGTCGAGACGGTGGCGCTCCGCGGGCGCGTCCGTGTGGTCGTTCATGGCTGTCTCCCTTCCCGGAAACGGCCGGGCGTGGATGGAATCAAATCTCAATAAGAGATAAATACCATCATATGCGACTTTTGATTTTTATACCGATACGGGAAATTCACTAGACTTCAGTGCGCTCGCCGCGACTATCCTCCGGCCCCGTTCAGGCCCGCACGGCGAGCCCGCGCCCATCCACTCACCCCGACACAGGAGACTCCCCATGAAGCTTCGTCATCTCGCACTCGTCGCCACCCTGGTCGCGGCATCCGCCGGCGCACTGGCGCAGGACGTGCGCGACCGCGTGATCAAGTTCGGCCACCTCGTGCAGCCGGGCCACCCCATCGCCCTGGGCACAGAGAAGTTCGCCGAGCTGGTGGCCGGCAAGAGCGGCGGCAAGATGAAGGTGCGCGAGTACGGCGCCTCCGTGCTGGGCAGCGAGACCCAGCAGGTCAGCGCGCTTCAGGGCGGGGTGCAGGAGATGTTCGCCCCGGCCACCACCTCCGTGGCCGCGCTGGTCAAGGAGATGAGCCTCATCGACACGCCGTTCTCCTTCAGCAATGCAAAGCAGGTGGACGCCCTGCTGCAGGGCCCCTTCGGCCAGGCCATGCTGAAGAAGCTGGAAGACAAGGGCCTGGTCGGCCTGGACTACTGGGAGACGGGCTTTCGCAACGTCACCAACAGCCGCAAGCCGGTGACGACCCCCGAGGACGTCAAGGGCCTGAAGATCCGCGTGATGGGCAACCCGCTGTTTCTGGAGTCCTTCTCGGCGCTAGGCACCAACCCTGTCCCCATGGCCTTCGGCGAGCTCTACGGCGCGCTGGAATCGCATGCGCTCGACGCACAGGAGAACCCCTACAGCATCGTGCTGACCAGCAAGTTCTACGAGGTGCAGAAGTACATGAGCGTGACCAACCACGTGTACACCGCCAACCCCGTGCTGGTGAGCAAGAAGTTCTGGGACCGCCTGTCGCCCGCCGAGCAGAAGATTCTGCGCGATGCCGCCCGCGAGGCCGGCGCCTACCACCGCGCGCTCAGCCGCGAGGCCGCAGAGAAGGACCGCCAGGCGCTGCTGGCCAAGGGCATGCAGATCAACGACGTGTCCAAGGAAACCATCGCGAGGATGCGCGAGATCACCAAGCCGGTGGCCGACAAGTTCGCGGCCACCTACGACCCGGCGCTGGTGGAGCTGTACCGCGCCGAGATGAAGAAGATCCACGAGACGGTGCACTGATCGCCGGGACGGCCGGATGAAGCGCCTGATCGACCTGTACTGCCGGCTGCTCGACGTGCTCAACGCCGCGCTGCTGGCCGCCATCCTCGTGCTCGTGTTCGGCAACGTGGTGCTGCGCTACGGCTTCAACGCCGGCATCCTGATCTCCGAGGAACTGTCGCGCTGGCTCTTCGTCTGGCTCACTTTCCTCGGCGCCATCGTGGCGCTGCACGAACGCGCGCACCTGGGCACCGACATGGTGATCAGCCGGCTGGCCCGGCCGGCGCGCCTGGCCTGCTTCGGCGTCGCGCACGTGATCATGCTGTACGTGTCCTGGCTGCTGCTGTCCGGCAGCTACACCCAGGCCGAACTCAACCTGGACGTGAGCGCGCCCGTGACCGGCATCCCGGTGGCGGTGTTCTACGCCTCGGGCATCGTCTTCGGCGTGTCGGCCATCGTCTTGCTGGCCTACGCGCTGTTGCGCCTGTTCAGCGGCCGGCTCAGCGACGCCGAGACCGTCATGGTGCGCGAGTCCGAGGACGAGCCCCACACCTACCCGAGCGCCCCTGCGGAGTCTTCCCGATGACCGTCGTCATCTTCCTCGGCGCGCTGCTGGCCGCCATGGCCATCGGCATCCCGATCGCCTATTCGCTGCTGGTCTCCGGTGTCGCGCTGATGTGGCACCTGGACATGTTCGACGCACAGATCCTGGCGCAGAACGTGATCAACGGCGCCGACAGCTTCCCGCTGCTGGCGGTGCCGCTGTTCATGCTGGCCGGCGAGATCATGAACGTGGGCGGCCTGTCGCAGCGCATCGTCAACCTGGCCATGACCCTGGTGGGGCACAAGCGCGGCGGCCTGGGCTACGTCACCGTGATCGCCGCATGCCTGATGGCGGCGCTCTCGGGCTCCGCCGTGGCCGACGCGGCGGCGCTGTCGGCGCTGCTGCTGCCCATGATGGTGCGCGCGGGGCACGACCCGGCCCGCGCCGGCGGGCTGATCTCGGCCTCCAGCGTCATCGCGCCCGTCATCCCGCCGTCCATCGCCTTCATCATCTTCGGCGTCGCCGGCAACGTGTCCATCGGCAAGCTGTTCATGGCCGGCATCGTGCCCGGCCTGCTGATGGGGGTGGCCGTGGCCGGCACCTGGGCCTGGGTCAGCCGCCGCGAGCAGGTCACCCTGCCGCCGCGCGCCTCGCGCGCCGAGCAGTTGCGGGCACTGCGCGATTCGCTGTGGGCACTGGCGCTGCCGCTCATCGTGCTCGTGGGCCTGAAGATGGGCGTCTTCACGCCGACCGAGGCCGCGGCCGTGGCGGCGGTGTACTCGCTGTTCGTGGCGACCGTGGTCTACCGCGAGCTCAGCCTGCCGGCGCTGTACCGGGTGTTCGTGTCGGCGGCCAAGACGACCGCGGTGGTGATGTTCCTCATCGCGGCCGCCATGGTCTCGGCCTGGCTGATCACCGTGGCCGACATCCCGGGCGAGGTCACGCGCATGCTGGAGCCGCTGCTGCAGCATCCCACGCTGCTGATGCTGGCCATGATGCTGCTGGTGATGGCGGTGGGCACCGCGATGGACATGACACCGACGGTGCTGATCCTCACGCCCGTGCTCATGCCCGTGGTCAACGCCGCCGGCATCGACCCGGTGTACTTCGGCGTGCTGTTCATCATGAACAACGCCATCGGCCTGGTGACGCCGCCTGTTGGTACAGTGCTCAACGTCGTGGCCGGGGTGGGGCGCATGTCCATGGACAGGATCACCATGGGGGTGCTGCCCTTCATGATCGCCCAGTTCGGACTGCTGCTGCTGCTCGTGTTCTGCCCGTGGCTGGTGACGGTGCCGGCGCGCTGGTTCGGCGGATGAGGCGCCGGAGCCCCATGCCCGGCCCCTTCGCCCTCCCCATGAACCGGACGTGAGCAGACCGTGAACAGCAGCTTCGCCAAAGGCCTGAGTATCCTGGACTACTTCCGGGAAGGACGCATCAGCGCGCACCTCGACGACCTCGTCGAGGCGCTCGGCACATCGCGTGCGACCACCTACCGCTACCTCGGCACGCTGTGCGATGCCGGGCTGCTGGCGTCCATGGCGGGCGGGGTGTACGTGCTGGGGCCGCGCATCGTCGAGCTGGACCGCCTGATGCGCATCAGCGACCCGCTGCTCACGGCCAGCAGCAGGCTCATGCACGAGGTGGCCGCGCGGCGCAAGCTCAACATGATGCTGGCGAGCTTCTACCGCGACAGCATCATGTGCGTGGACATCGCCTGGCCCGATGCCTCCATCGCCAGGCACTTCGAGCGCGGGCGGCCCATGTCGCTGTTCCGCGGCGCCATGGCCAAGATCATCCTGGCGCACCTCTCGCCCTACCAGCTGCGCAACATGGCGCTGCACCACGCGGACGAGATCCGCGCCGCCGGGCTGGGCAACAACTGGGCCGAGTTCCGCACCCAGATGGCGCAGCTGGCGCGCCAGGGCTACGCCATCACCCGCGCCGAGATGGTGGCGGGCACCGGCGGCATCTCGGCACCGATCTTCGACCCCGAGGGCAAGGTGCTGGGCAGCATCACCTTCGTGGTGGCGGAGAGCCGCTGGGAGGCCACCGATTTCGACCGCCTGCGCCGCTCGATCGTGGAGACCGCGCAGCAGATCACCGGGACCATCGCCCGGCAGAAGTCGGGCGAGGGCGGGGAGACGCCGGCGAAGGCCGATCCTCCGCCGCCGGCCGCCAGGCCGGCACCCGCCGCCCGCCGCCGGGCCGCGCCGGGAAGAAAGAAGAAGGACAAGCAGACGTGATGGACATGCGAGAGAAGTTCGAGGCGCTGGAGGACATCCGGTCGCTGAAGGCGCGGTACTGCCGCTACATCGACACCAAGCAGTGGGAGCGCCTGCGCGGGCTGTTCAGCGCCGGCGCGCGCTTCGAAGGCTTCGGCTCGGCGCCCGAGGGCGCGGACGCCGACGCCTTCGTGGCCGGCGTGTCCGCGCGCCTGGCCGATGCCGTTTCCGTCCACCACTGCCACACGCCGGAGATCGTGTTCCTGTCGCCGGAGCGCGCCCGCGCCGTCTGGGCCATGCAGGACCACCTCGAATGGCCGCAGCCGATCCGCCTGAAGGAGGCGCCCGAGGCCCGGGGCTTCACCGGCTGGGGCCACTACGAGGAAGCGTATGTCCGCGAGGACGGCGCCTGGAAGATGGACTTCCTGCGGCTCACACGCCTGCGCATCGACCCGCTGCCCGTCGGCGGCGCCTTCCCGGACACCGCCGGGCTGCGTCGCGCCGCGCCCGACTGGCTGGACGCCCGGGCATGAAGCACGCCCTCGTCGTCGGCTCAACCGGCGTGATCGGCGGCGCCGTCGCCCGCCACCTTGCGCGCGCCGGCGACTGGCGCGTCACCTGCGCCGCCCGGGGCGGTTCGGCGCCCGCCGGCGCCCAGGGCCTCGCGGTCGATCTGCTCGACCCTGCCTCGGTGCGCTCGGCGGCCGCGGCGCTGGCGCCGGTCACGCACGTGTTCTACGCGGCCTACCAGCACCGGCCCACGCGCACCGAGGAGGTGGCGCCCAACCTGGCCATGCTGCGCCACGCCATCGACCTCGGCGAAGCGCAGCCCGGCGCCCTGCAGCGCTTCGTGCTGGTCACCGGCGGCAAGTACTACGGCCTGCAGTGGGGTGCCATCAAGACGCCGGCCCGCGAGACGGACCCGCGCCACCTGGGCCCCAACTTCTACTACGCGCAGCAGGACCACCTGGCCGAGCGCGCAGCGGCCGCGGGCTGGACCTGGTCGCACCTGATCCCGCCCTACGTCACGGGTTTCTCCGAACGCGCGCCCATGAACCTGGTGATGGCGATCGGAGTGCTGGCGACGCTGTCGCGCGAGCAGGGCCTGCCGCTGCGCTTTCCCGGCCCCGCGGCTTCGTGGAACGCGCTGCACCACCTGGCCGACGCGGACCAGATCGCCGCTGCCGCCGCGTGGTGCGCCACCGGTGCGACGGCGGCCAACGAAATCTTCAACATCGCCAACGGGGACTCCGGCCGCTGGCGCAACAGCTGGCCTGTGGTCGCGGGCCACTTCGACCTGGCGGCGGGCGAGCCGATGCCCGTGCCGCTGACGCAGGTGGCAGAGGAACTCGCGCCGCTGTGGCGGCGCATCGCCGAACGCGAGGACCTGCGCCAGCCCGACCTGCATGCCTTGGTCGACTGGCAATGGGCCGACTACATGTTCAAGACCGCCTTCTCCAATGACGTGCTGTTCGAGCTCGGCAAGATCCGCCGCGCCGGCTTCGGCGGCTGCCTCGACTCCGAGGCGGCACTGCTGGGCCGCTTCGAGGAATTGCGGCAGCAGCGCCTCATCCCCCGGTCCCGATGACGATCTACCGCAGCGCCCTGATCAGCCGCCGCGAGGGCCTGAGCGAAGCCCGGTTCCGCGACCACTGGATCCGCATCCACGGCGAACTCGCCTCGCATCTGCCCGGCGTCGGCACCTACCGCCAGAACCACATCGCCGAGCGCTTCCACGAGGCCGGCGACGTGCCGGTGCAAGCCATCGACGGCATTTCGCAGCTCGCCTTCGGCAGCATCGCGGCGATGGAGGTCTCCGACGCCTCGCCAGAGTACGCCAGGGTGAAGGCCGACATTCCGCTGTTCCAGGGCGGCATCACCATCCTCGTGCTGCAGGCCGAGCGGCTGTTCGGCAGCGAGCGCCTCGAGCGCGGCCAGCACCCGGCCAAGCTGCTGTGGCTGTCCACCCGCCGAGCGGGCGTGCCGGCCGACGGCCTGCAGGCGCGCTGGCTGCGCGAGTCGGCGGCGGCCGGCGTGGCCGTGCCCGGCGCGCGCCGCCAGGTGCAGAACTTCGTGATAGACCGCAGCCACCCGGTGCACGCGGGCGTGCCCGCCGGCAGCGCCGACGCGGTGGAAGCGCTCTCGGAGCTGTGGTTCGACGACGTCGAAGCGCTGCGCGCCGGGCTGGCCTCGCCGGCCGGTCAGCGCCTGGTCCACGCCGACCCGCTGCTGGCACCGATCGCGGTCTACCGCATCGAGGAAATCCACATCATTTGAAGTCCGGCGCAGCCGGGGCAAGGAGACACATCCATGTCGGTTCTGGGTCGAGCGGCGCTGGCCATGTGGTGGAGCATGGCGCCGGAGATGCGTGCGGAGTTCGAGCACTGGCACGCGCACGAGCATTTCCCGGAGCGGCTGGGCATCCCCGGCTTCCTGCGCGCCGCGCGCTGGACCGCGGCCGACGGCGGCGAAGGCATCTTCGTGATGTACGAACTGCGCGACCATGACGTGCTGTCGTCGGCGCCGTACCTCGAGCGGCTCAACGCACCCACGCCCTGGTCCACGCGGCTGATGCCGCACCACCGCGACATGGTGCGCAGCCAGTGCCACGTGCTGGAAAGCCGCGGCGGCGCCGTGGCGCGGCACGCGCTCACGATCCGCCTGTCGCCCGCCGCCGGGCAGGCCGACCGCCTGCGCCCGGCCCTCGCGCTGCTGGCGGGCGAGGCCATGCTGGCGCCAGGCATCGTCGGCATGCACCTGCTGCGGCACGAGGCGCCGGCCATCGCGGCGACGCAGGAGCAGAAGATCCGCGGTGGCGACGCCGTGGCCGACTGGGTGCTGGTGACGTGCGGCTACGACGCGCAGGCCCTCGAGGCGCTGTCCGCGTCGAGGCTGTCGGAGCAGGCGCTTGCGGAGATCGGCGCGGCCGCCGGCGCGGTGCGGGCGCTGTACACGCTGGCACAGGCCGCCACGCCGCCGGAGATGACGTAGCCGGGAAGCGGGCAGGCCTGCGCACGGAGGTCATGCAGAATCGATGCAAGCCTTTTCCGCAACATCGCACTGACCGGCCACGCCTGCCGGCATGGGCACCGGAAGATCCATGCACATCGTCCTGTCCTTCTTCTCGACGCGGCCCGTCGAGGGCCTGGAGCGCAACCATGCCGGCTATGCGCAGGCCCACGGCTACGAGCACGTGGTCGTCGACGGCACGGGCGTTTTCGGCGAGCGGCAGGGCGTGCTGCACCGCTACCACGCCATCTACCAGCAGCTGCTGCGCCTGCCCGACGGCGGCCTGCTGCTGGTGCTCGATGCGTTCTCGGTCGTCTACGCGCCGCACGACCTGGCGGCCGTGGCGCAGGGCCACGACGCGGTCGTCGCCAGCCAGGCCAAGGACTCCCCGCTGCCCACCCCCAGCGGGATGATCCTGCGCGCCACGCCCGAGGTCCGCGAGCGCGTGCGCGCGCTGGTGCTGAGACTGGGGCAGTGGGCGATGTACCTGCCCGAATGCGCCGCCATGGCCGAGGCCGAACTGCTCGGCGAGGCGTTCCCGGTCCAGCCGTTCCAGGACCGGCTGCGCAATGGCCACTTCGCGTCCGTGCAGGCCGTCTGGCCGACCGGCCATGCGCTGGATGCGCTGCACGATGCGGCGCCGCTGGTCGTCCACAACGCGCCCGTGTGGGAGCGGCGCGAGGGGCTGTGGCGGCCTTCGCCGGGATACGACTTCCGCTACGTGCAGGCGTTGCTGGAGGAAGCGTCGGCGCGCGCCCGCGGCACGCCGCTGCACGCCGCCCAGGCCTGGGAGGCCGCCTCGCGCGCGCAACGCGCACCCGCGCTGCACCTCAACGAGCAGGCGCCGATCGCCTTCGTGACCCTGCACACGCACCACATCGCCGGTTACGCCGACGTGCACGAACGCAGCCTCGCGGCCTATTGCCGCCGGCACGGCTACGCCTACCACTCGTACCGCGCCGCGCCCGGCTTCCTGCCGGAGGGCCTGCGCGCCAGCGCCGGCAACTGGGCCAAGGCGCACCTCGTGCGGCACCATCTGCCGCAGCACGAGTTCGTCTTCTGGATCGATGCCGACATCCTCGCCGTCAACCAGGCGCTGCCCATCGAGCCGGTGATCGAAGGGCGCGATTTCGTGATCGGCACGGACCACAGCGCCTGGTCGGTCAACAGCTGCATGTTCGGCCTGCGCCGCACGCCGGCGATGCAGCGCCTGGCCGAGCGCATGTGCGAAACCATCGAGGCGGTGGAAGACCGCTCGTCGGTCTACGCCAGCGGGGGCGACCAGCAGCTGATCATGCTGACGCTGATGGAGGCCGGCATGGTCGACGCGCGGCACGTGGTCGACGCGATGACGCTGGCGGCCTCGCCGGCGTATGCGACGCGCTCGCACCGTTTCGTGCACTTCCCGGCCCAGCTCAACCACTACCGGGCCGTGTCGATGGCCGTGTGGGACCGCTGGAGCACGCATGCCGGCGGCGACGGCCCCACCGCCTGATCACATCGAGCTGGCCAGCATCTCCCGGTAGTCCTCGCGCGAGGCCAGCCGCGGGTTGGTCGTGTGGCAGTGGTCGGCCATCGCGCCGTCGATGATCTTCTCGAACATGGCGTCGGTCACGCCCACTTCCGCCAGGCCGCGGGGCAGGCCCAGGCGGGCGTTCATGTCGCGGATCGCCTCGGCGATGTCGCCCGGCTGGTCCAGGTGCATGGCGCGCGCCATGCGCTGCAGGCGCTGCTCCTTCTGCACCGACTCGGCGCCCGCGTTGAAGCGCACCACCGCCGGCAGGAACAGGGCGTTGAGCGTGCCGTGGTGCAGCCGCGGATCGATGCCGCCCAGGCTGTGGCTCAGGCTGTGCACGCAGCCCAGGCCCTTCTGGAAGGCCATCGCGCCCTGCATGCTGGCGCTCATCAGGTTCAGGCGCGCCTCGCGGTCGCTGCCGTCCTTGGTCGCCCGCTCGATGTGGCCCCAGGCGCGCTCCAGGCCGTCGAGCGCGATGCCGTCGGCCGGCGGGTTGAAGGCGGCCGACATGAAGGTCTCCATGCAGTGCGCGATGGCGTCCATGCCGGTGGCGGCCGTCAGCCGCGGCGGCAGGCCCAGCGTGAGCTCCGGGTCGCAGATGGCGGCCTTGGGCATCAGGAACCAGCTGTGGAAGCCCAGCTTGCGGTGGTCGTCCACGATGACGATGGCGCCGCGCGCCACCTCGCTGCCGGTGCCGGCGGTGGTGGGCACGGCGATCAGCGGCGCGACGCGGTCGGTGATCTTCGGCGAGCCGCCCTCGATGGTGGCGTAGGTCTTGAGCGGCCCCTCGTGCGTGGCGGCGATGGCCACGCCCTTGGCGCAGTCGATGGCCGAGCCGCCGCCCACGGCGATCAGGCCGTCGCAGCGCCCGCCGCGGTAGACCTCCACGGCGGCGCGCACGGCCGCCTCGGTGGGGTTGGAGGGCGTCTGGTCGAACACGGCCGCTTCGAGCCCGCCGAGGGCCGCGAGCGTCCTGTCGAGCAGCCCGGCGGCGCGCACGCCGGCGTCGGTGACCACCAGCGGGCGCGCGATGCCCACGCGCCGGCATTCGTCGGCCAGCAGGCGCAGCGCGCCGAACTCGAACTGGATCTGGGTGAGGTAGTTGATGAGGGCCATGAGGCAGGGCGGTCGAAAAAGATGAGGCGATACGATGCGAGCCGCCCAATCTAACAAAGAGGAGCTTTCCATGCGCCCCGCCCAAACCCTCGCCGTTGTCGCGCTGGCTACAGCCTTCGCCGCACTGCCGGCCGCCGCGGCCTGCCTGAGCGACGCCGAAGTCGACGCGCTGGCCGAGGCGATCGCCGCGAAGACGCCCGCCGACACGCCCGAGGGCCTCTCGGAGGCCGACGCCGCCTGCACCCGCGCCGCGCTGAACCGGCGGCTGGCCGCGCGCCACGGCGCCGTCGCCGGCTACAAGGCGGGCTTGACCAATGCCGCCGTGCAGAAGCGCTTCAACTACGACAAGCCGGTGTGGGGCGTGCTCTACCAGGACATGCTGCTGGACACGGGTGCGGTGGTCGATCCGGCTTTCGGCGCCCGCCCGCTGTACGAGGCCGACATGCTGGTGCGTGTGAAGAGCGAGGCCGTCAACCAGGCCAGGACGCCGGCCGAGGTGCTGGCCGCCATCGACCAGGTCATCCCCTTCATCGAGCTGCCGGACCTTGCGGTGCAGGCGCCGCCCAAGCTCAACGGGCCCGGCGTGGCGGCCATCAACGTCGGCGCGCGGCTGGGCGTCAAGGGCGTGCCGGTGGCGGTGCCGCAGGACGAGGCCGGCCGCGCCGCCATGCTCGATGCGCTGCAGGGCATGACCGTGCGCCTGAACGACGGCCGGGACGGCAAGGAACTGGCCCGCGGCAAGGGCAGCGACATCCTCGACCATCCGCTCAACGCCGTCGCCTGGCTGGCCGAGGCGCTGGGCCGGGAAGGCCTCTCGATGAAGCCGGGCGACCTGATCAGCCTGGGCTCCTTCTCGCCGCTGCTGCCGCCCCAGCCGGGCCTGAGCGTGCTGGCCACCTACGACGGGCTGCCCGGCGCGCAGCCGGTGGTCGTGAACTTCGCGCCCGCCCGGCCGTGAGCGCGGGCGCCGGGCTCACGGCCCGCATGGCCGGCGTGGTCGAGCGCATGGCGCGCGCCGGCCATCCGCCGCTGGATGCGCTCTCGCCCGACGAGGCCAAGCGGGCCTACGAGAAGGGCGCCGGCGTGCTCGAAGTGCCGAAGCCGCCGCTGGCGCGCATCGAGGACTTCGCCATCCCCGCCCGCGACGGCGCCGCGCTGCCGGCGCGCCTGTATGCGCCGTCGGCCGGGCGCCTGCCGCTGCTGCTGTACTTCCACGGCGGCGGCTTCACCGTCGGCAGCATCGCCACGCACGACACGCTGTGCCGCGTGCTGGCCGCGCAGTCGGGCTGCGCGGTCGCGTCGGTGGACTACCGCCTGGCGCCGGCGCACCGCTTCCCCACCGCCGTGCACGACGCCTGGGACGCCGTGCAGTTCATCGCGGGGCAGGGCGGCGGCGCGCTGGGCCTGGACACCGCCCGGCTGGCCTTCGGCGGCGACAGCGCCGGCGGCACGCTGGCGGCGGTGTGCGCCATCCTCGCGCGCGACGCCGGCCTGCCCGTCGCGCTGCAGCTGCTGTTCTATCCCGGCACCGGCGCCCGGGCCGACACCGACTCGTACCGCCGCTTCGCCGACGGGCCGGTGCTCACGCGCCGCCTGGTCGACTGGTTCTTCGCGCAGTACATCGACGACGCCCAGCGCGAGGACTGGCGCTTCGCGCCGCTGCTGGCCGACGACGTGGAAGGCGTGGCGCCGGCCTGGATCGGCCTGGCCGAGTGCGACCCGGTGGTCGACGAAGGCATCGCCTACGCCGACAAGCTGCGCCTGGCCGGCGTGCCGGTCGACCTGGAGATCTACCGCGGCGTGATCCACGAGTTCCTCAAGATGGGCCGCGCCATTCCCGAGGCCCTGAGCGCGCAGGCCGATGCCGCGCGCGCCCTGCAATCCGCTCTTCTTCGACCATGACCGACCCACGACCCGACCCCACCCGCGCCGACTTCCGCTTCTTCCACCGCCTGCGCGTGCGCTGGGCCGAGGTGGACATGCAGAAGATCGTCTTCAACGCCCACTACCTGATGTACTTCGACACCGCGGTGGCCGACTACTGGCGCGCGCTGGCGATGCCCTACGAGGAGGCCATGCACCAGCTCGGCGGCGACATCTTCGTGCGCAAGGCGACGGTGGACTTCCGCGCCTCGGCGCGGCTGGACGAGGTGCTGGACGTGGGCATGAAGTGCGCGCGCATCGGCAATTCCTCGATGCTGTTCGAGGGCGTGCTGTTCCGGCGCAACCAGTACCTGGTGGGCTGCGAGCTGCTGTACGTCTTCGCCGACCCGGCGACGCAGACCTCCCGGCCCGTGCCGGATGCGCTGCGCGCCGTGCTGCAGGGCTACGAGGCCGGCGAGCCGATGACCGAGGTGCTGACCGGCGACTGGGCCGCGCTGGGCGAGGGCGCCTCGGCGCTGCGCCGGCAGGTCTTCATCGAGGAGCAGGGCATCCCGGCGGCCGAGGAGTGGGACGCCGCGGACGCCACCGCCGTGCACGCCGTGGCGCGCAACCGGCTCGGCCAGGCGATCGCCACCGGGCGCCTGCTGCCGGCCGAGGACGGCGTGGGCCGCGTCGGCCGGATGGCCGTGCACCGCGTGCTGCGCAACGGCGGCCACGGCGAGGCGGTGCTGCACGCGCTGGAGAACGCCGCCCGCGCCCGCGGCGACCGCGCCGTCACCCTGAGCGCCCAGCGCGACGCCGAGCGCTTCTATGCGCGCTCGGGCTACGCGCCGGCGGGCGAGCCCTTCGAGGAAGTGGGCATCCCGCACATCGAGATGCGCAAGGCGCTGTGAGCGCCGCCGGCCGTCGTCAGTACCGCGGCGGGTCCGGCACGTAGCCGGCCGGGGATGCAGGAAAAGGCGAGGGCGTCGGCGAAGGACGCGGCACCGGTGCCGGGATGATGCCCGCTGCCACCAGGTTCTCCCGGCTGTCGTAGCGGATGCGCAGCAGCTCGTCGGGCCGGTCGCTGCGGCGCTCGAATTCCGTGTGCGTCACCCACGACGTCTCGCGCCGGCCGTGGCCGGTGCCCAGGCCGGGCGCCGCCTTGCGCGAGGCCATCGCATCGGCCGCCGCGCCGGCTTCCGGCGCAGGCGGCGCCTCGGCTTCGGCACGCTGCTCGCGCTGCAGCGCGGGCGGCGGGGCCGGCACGGCCACCGGCTGCGGCCGCTCGCGGAACACGGCGACGCCGATCACACCCACGTGGTCCGGCCGGCCGGTGCGGCTGGCATAGGAACGCGCGACGGCGGTGAACTCGAAGGCGGCGATCTCCGAGTCGCTCTTGCGCCAGCCGGCGATGTCGGCGCGCTGCCCGGCGTCGAGGACGTAGCCCGTCTGCTGCACGCCGGCCGTCTCGCCGCTGAGGATGTTCACGCCGTCAACCGACATCACGGCCATCAGGCGCTCGCCCTGCCGGTTATGCACGCGGATCGCGTAGCGGGCGCCGGGCCGGCCGGCCACCCAGAGCTCGCCGCCGTGGCGGTACAGGGGAAGTTCGCGCCCGGTGGCGCGGTCGACCACGCTCACCTGCAGCCACCGGCCGGCGCGGGTGTCCGGCGTCGGCATGCGCAGGGCGTGGGCGGGCAGGGCGGCGGCGCTGGCAGCCAGCGCCAGGGTGCCGAGGAGAAGGCGGCGATGCATGGAACGGTCCTTTCGCGTTGAGGAGGGATGTGCCTTGCACGGCGCAGCCCTGCGAAAGGGGTTCGGGGTCGCCGGAAAAAAGTATCCCGCCTGCCGGATCAGATGTCGTGCAGCAGCGGATAGGGCAGCGGCTCCAGCCGGAGCACCGGGCCCTGCGGCGACGCGGCATGCAGGGCGCCGGCCTCCAGCGCCGAGGTCTGCATCGACACCAGCGCCGACCAGCCGCCGTCCGGGCCGGCCGCGGCCTGGACCACCGTGCCCACGGGCTGCTGCGCATCCGCCTCGGCAAACACCTCCTGCCCGGCGGCCAGCGGCGCATCGGCCTCGACCAGGTAGGCGCGGCGCTTGAGCGTGCCGCGGAACTGGCTGCGCGCCACCACCTCCTGGCCGGGGTAGCAGCCCTTCTTGAAGTTCACGCCGCCGACCGATTCGTAGTTGAGCATCTGCGGTACGAAGGCCTCGACCACCGGCGCGCTCAGCGTCGCCACGCCGCTGCGCACTTCGCTCCAGGCCCACAGGCCCGCATCGAGCGCCGGCGCCTGCGGGGCGGGTGTGCCCTCGGGCGCGAGCCACAGGGCGCGCGGCACGCCGTCGGCCGGGTAGAGGGCGATGACGTGGGCCGGGCCGGCCGCCGTGCAGGTGCCCGGGGCGGCCAGCGGATCGGCGCCGGCCGCAGCGATGGCGGCACCGGCCAGCCCGCGCACGGCGAATTCGGCGCTGGCATCGGTGAGCCGGGCCTTGGCGCGCAGCACGTACATCGACAGGCGCTTGAGCGTCGGCGCGAGCAGGTCGCGGCTGCACACCAGCAGCACCTGCTCCGGCGCCGGCCTGATGCCGACGAAGCTGGCCAGCATGCGGCCCTTGGGGCTGCACAGGGCGGCCAGGCGCGCTTCGCCGGGTTTGAGCAGCGCGAAGTCCTGGGTCAGCTGGCCATGCAGGAAGCTGGCGGCATCGGGGCCCTCGGCGCGGATCACGCCCAGGGTGTCGAGGGGAGGCGTCACACCCTGCAGCGTCACGGGGTTCGGGGAGGCGGCGGTCATCGCTGAATTATCATGACCGGCTCCTTCCAGCAGGCGCCGCAGGGCCTTCCCGGGCTGCCTGCCGATCGCCGACCCGCCTGCCGTGCGCCGCTTTTTCCTCACCCTGTTCCTGCTCGCCTCGCTGGCCGTGCTCGGCACCGGTGCCGCCGCGCTGTGGTGGGTGCACCGGCCGATCGCGCTGCCGGCGCCGCAGGTCGATCTCTCGATCGAGCCCGGCACCACGCCGCGCGGCGTGGCGCAGGCCGTGGCCGCGACGGGCGCCCGCGTGCATCCGCAACTGCTGTACTGGTGGTTCCGCTTCTCGGGGCAGGACCGGCAGATCCGCGCCGGCAGCTACGAACTGGAAGCCGGCCTGACCCCGCGCACCCTGCTGGCCGTGCTGGTGCGCGGCGAGGAGGCCACGCGCAGCATCGTGCTGGTGGAGGGCTGGAACTTCCGCCAGGTGCGCGCCGCGCTCGCCAAGGCCGAGATGCTGCGGCCCGACAGCGCCGGCCTCACCGACGAGCAGCTCATGCAGCAGCTCGGCCGGCCCGGCGTCGCGCCCGAGGGCCGCTTCTTCCCCGACACCTACACCTACTCCAAGAACTCCAGCGACGTCGCCCTGCTGCAGCGCGCCATGCGCGCCATGGACCGCAAGCTGGAGGCGGCCTGGGCCGCGCGCGCCGACGACCTGCCCCTGAAGTCCGCCGACGAGGCGCTGATCCTGGCCAGCATCGTCGAGAAGGAGACCGGCCGCGCGGCCGACCGCGCCGAGATCGCCGGCGTCTTCGCCAACCGCCTGCGCATCGGCATGCCGCTGCAGACCGACCCCAGCGTCATCTACGGCCTGGGCGAGAAGTTCGACGGCAACCTGCGCCGGCGCGACCTGCAGGCCGACACGCCCTGGAACACCTACACCCGGCCCGGCCTGCCGCCCACGCCGATCGCCATGCCGGGCAAGGCGGCGCTGCTGGCCGCGGTGCAGCCGGCGCGCCACCGCTCGCTGTACTTCGTGGCGCGCGGCGACGGCACCAGCCACTTCAGCGAGTCGCTGGACCAGCACAACCGGGCGGTCAACAAATACCAGCGGGGGCAATGAGGATGACGCGCGGCCTGTTCATATCGCTCGAAGGCATCGACGGCGCCGGCAAGTCCAGCCACATCGACGCCCTGGCCGGCCTGTTCGAGGCCGCCGGGCGCACCGTGCGCCGCACGCGCGAACCCGGCGGCACGCCGCTGGCCGAGACGCTGCGCACGCTGGTGCTGTCGGAAGCGATGGACCCGCTGACCGAATCGCTGCTCGTCTTCGCGGCGCGGCGCGAGCACGTGGTGCAGGTGATCGCGCCGGCCCTGGCGCGCGGCGAAGTCGTGCTGTGCGACCGCTTCACCGACGCCACCTTCGCCTACCAGGGCGCGGGGCGCGGCTTCGACACCGGCGTGCTGGCCACGCTGGAAGGCTGGGTGCAGGGCGGGCAAGGGCAGGGCGGCGCCCTGCTGCAGCCCGACCTGACGCTGTGGTTCGACCTGGCGCCGGAGATCGCCGCCGAACGGCTGGCCGGCGCGCGGCTGCCGGACAAGTTCGAGGCACAGCCGGTCGAGTTCTTCCGCCGCGTGGCCCGGGGCTATGCCGACCGCGCCGCGGCCGATGCGGCGCGCTTCGAGCGCATCGGCGCCGACGCGCCGCGCGAGGCGGTCCGCGCGCAGGTAGAAGCGGCCGTGCGCCGCCGCGGGTGGCTGGCGTGAGCGTTGTTGCGCCCCTGGCCCCCTGGCTGGCCCGCGCCCGCGACGAACTGCTGCGCCAGCGCGGCCATGCCTGGCTGCTGCACGGTCCTTCCGGCCTCGGCCAGTACGAGCTGGGCCTGGCCCTGGCAGCGGCCTGGCTGTGCGAGCAGCCCACGCCGCACGGCGCCTGCGGCCACTGCCCGAGCTGCCATGCCATCGCCGTGCGCACCCATGCCGACCTGGCGGTGCTGATGCCCGAGGTCGACATGCTCGAGCTGGGCTGGCCGCTGGGCGAGAAGGCCCAGGCCGACATCGACGACAAGAAGCGCAAGCCCAGCCGCGAGATCCGCGTCGAGGCGATGCGCGATGCGGTCGGCTTCGCCCAGCGCACCAGTGCGCGCGGGCGCGGCAAGGTGGTGCTGGTCTATCCGGCCGAGCGGATGAACGCCGTCACCGCCAACGCCCTGCTCAAGACGCTGGAGGAGCCGGCCGGCGACGTGCGCTTCGTGCTGGCCAGCGAAGCCGCCTGGCAGCTGCTGCCGACGATCCGCAGCCGCTGCCTGGGCTACGCGCTGGCCTGGCCCGCGCCCGACGAGGCGCGCACCTGGCTGGAGGCGCAGGGCATCGCGGCCGGCGAGGCCGAGGCCCTGCTGCGCGCCGCCGGCGGCCGCCCCGATGCCGCCCTGCGCCTGGCCCGCAACGGCCCGGCCCCTCAGGCATGGCGGCTGCTGCCCAAGGCCCTGCTGCGCGGCGAGGCCGCGGCGCTGGCCGGCCAGGCGCCGTCCGCCGCCATCGAGGCGCTGCAGAAGCTCTGCCACGACCTGATGGCCGTGCGCGCCGGCGCGGCGCCGCGCTTCTTCGACCTGCAGGACCTGCCGCCCGCCCCGCCGGCGGCGCCGTTGGCGCGCTGGTGGCAGTCGCTGGCGCGCGCGGCGCGCACGGCAGAGCATCCATTCAACGCCGGTCTCATGACGGAGTTCCTTGTGAGCGAGGCCCAGGCCGCCCTAAACTCGGCGCGCGCCGCACGCCCCAGACCATGAACACGCCCGCCGCCCCCGCAGCCCATCCCCCCCGTCCCAGCGTCATCCAGTTGGCGATCAAGGAGAAGGGCGCGCTCTACGCGGCCTACATCCCGCTGTTCGCCGAGGGCGGCGTGTTCATCCCGACCTCGCGCGAGTACCGGCTGGGCGACGACGTCTACGTGCTGATCACGCTGCCGGACGACCCGCAGCGCTATCCGGTGGCCGGCAAGGTCGCCTGGATCACGCCGCAGCGCGCCGCCGGCAACCGGTCGCCGGGCGTCGGCATTCGCTTCCCCTCCGACGAGAAGTCGCGCCAGCTCAAGGCGCGCATCGAGGAGGCGCTGGGCGGCAGCATGGCCTCCGACCGGCCGACACAGACCATCTGAGCCCGCCGGCACGCGGCCCGGCCGCGGCGCCCCGACAATGACGCTCATACCCGCCGGCGCCGGCCATGACGCCGGCCGTCTGCCATTTCTCCTTCGATGTTCACCGACTCCCACTGCCACCTGAGCTTTCCCGAACTGCTGCAGGACCTGCCGCGCATCCGCGCCGACATGGCCGCCGCCGGCGTCGACCGGGCCCTGTGCATCTGCACCACGCTCGAGGAATTCGACGACGTCCACCGGCTGGCGTCCGATTACGACAACTTCTGGGCCTCCATTGGCGTCCATCCGGACAACGAAGGCGTCCGGGAGCCCACGATCGACGACCTGGTCCAGCGCGCCGCCCGCCCCAAGGTGATCGCCATCGGCGAGACCGGCCTGGACTACTACCAGATGGACGAGCGCAAGGGCGGCCGCAGCGTCGCCGACCTCGAGTGGCAGCGGGAGCGCTTCCGCACCCACATCCGCGCCGCGCAGCAGGTGCGCAAGCCGCTGGTGATCCACACGCGCGAGGCCTCGGCGGACACGCTGCGCATCCTGCGCGAGGAGGGCGAAGACGGCGGGAGCAGGGCGGCCGGCGGGGTGTTCCACTGCTTCACCGAGACGGCCGAGGTGGCGCGGGCGGCGCTGGACCTGGGCTTCTACATCTCCTTTTCCGGCATCCTGACCTTCAAGAAAGCCGAGGAACTGCGCCAGGTGGCGGCCTTCGTGCCCATGGACCGCATGCTGATCGAGACCGACAGCCCCTACCTGGCCCCCGTGCCGTACCGCGGCAAGACCAACACGCCCGCCTACGTGCCCTATGTCGCCGCACAGATTGCCACGCTGCGCGGCATGCCGGTGGAGGCCGTGGCCGAAGCCACCAGCCGCAACTTCGAAACGCTCTTCAGGGACATTCATTCATGAGAATTCACTTCAAGAAATTTACATATCTCATTCTGGCATCAGGAATTTATCTCTCGGCTCATGCCACACCAGCGGACGACTTCTTTCGTGCCGTGATCAGCGACAACCCGGGCACCGTCGAGCGCCTGATCGAGCGCGGATTCGACCCCAACACGCCGGACGCCAAGCAGCAGCGCGGCCTGGTCATTGCCCTGCGGGAGCCGTCGCCGCGCGTGGCCAAGGTGCTGATCGCCTCGCCGAAGACCGACGTCGATGCCGCCAACGGCAGCGACGAGACGCCGCTGATGATGGCCGCGCTGAAAGGCCGCAAGGAGTTCGTCGACCAGCTGCTGGCGCGCGATGCGGCCGTCAACAAGACCGGCTGGGCGCCGCTGCACTACGCGGCGACCTCCGGCCAGGTCGAGATCATGAAACTGCTGCTGGAGCGCTACGCCTTCATCGACGCCCAGTCGCCCAACGGCACCACGCCGCTGATGATGGCCGCCATGTACGGCTCGGCCGAGGCCGTGAAGTTGCTGCTGGACGAAGGCGCGGACATCACGATGAAGAACCAGCAAGCCATGACGGCGCTGGACTTCGCCCGGCGCGGCAACCGGCCCGATGCGATCGAGTTGCTGAGCGCCGCCGCGGCCAAGGCGCCCAGAGCGACCAAGCCGGCGGGCGATGGCCGCTGGTAGCGGCGGCCGGGCTGCGAATACACATCGATGAGAAATACAATGTGTACGACGTCGAAAGCGCACACAACAATCCTGGTTATGTCAAGCGGTTTTCGCTTGAAATTGTGACAACAGATTAACCGAGAATCAGGCCTCCCACCCGGAGGCCTTTTTCATGCCCGCGCCACAGTCACCAGATCAGTTCCTGGCTCACATGCAGCGCCTGCAAGAGCAGGCTGTCCTCGAAGTGGAGCGGGCCACCTTCTGGCTGTTCGTGCTCGGCGTGTTGAGCACGTTGGTCTTCTTCTGGATGCTGTACTGGGTGATCCGCTGGGGTGTGCGCGACGGCATGAAGGACGCCACGGCGCGGCCGTGGTACCGAAACGATCGACGCCAAGTGAGCCGCGATCGCGAGCCCGGAGAGATCCGGCTCGATTGACTTCCGGGGCTGCCTGCGGGTACCCCGCAGGCACGTCTACAGGGGGTTGCACCCCCTCCCTGCGCTTCGCTCCGGCCCCCGGAGGGGCTTCACCCCTCCCGCTACGCGGCCCCCACCCGAAGACCGTTTGTCTTCAAGAAGGAGCGATCAGCCGCCCGCAGTGCTGAATGACCAGGGCGATGACTTCGGCACCCGGGGCTTCGCCTGGTCGGCCGCAGGATCGGGCGCAGGAGACGCCGCAACGGTCTGGGGCATGTCGCCTATCACCACGAGGCCGCTGGGCGCCTGTGGCGCGTTCTCGTGGCTCGGCGGGGCAGGGCGGTCGACCTGGCGGTCTCGTGCCGCCCTGGCACCCTCGGGCTCGAAGTCCAGCCAGATCCCGGCCTTGACGATCTGCGCGCAGATCTGCGGGCTGGTCGTGTACGGCGTGGCGTCCTGCGTGTAGCAGCTGCACCGGTCGCCCATCTGCACGCATGCGGCCGGCACCGGCACGCGCTTGGGCTCGGTCAGCTTGTCGTAGGCCGGCGCCGAGTGCACCAGGCCCCCAATCCGGGGACGGTACGCCGCGATGTACTCCGTCGCGCTCTTGACCTTCGGCGTGTCAGAAACCCCGCCAGTGGCCACCAGGCCGGATGCCTGGCCGCGCGACGGCTTGGCGGCCTGGGCCGGCTCATCGCCCACCATGTTGCGGTAGGCGCTGCGGACGCCGAAGAACAGCAGCAGCGGCGCCAGCACCAGGCAGGCCAGCAGCACCCACACCTTCTTCGGAATGCGCAGCTTGCCGGTGTGCAGGAAGGCCGAGTCGTACCAGTCGTACACCTCCCGCGGGAAGGGCCGCGCCTTGACTTCGCCGCTTCGGCCGCTGCCCATCGACTCGCATTGCAACTGCACGCTGTCCCAGCGGCAGAAGTTCGAGACCGGCGCGGCGCCGGCCAGGCGCTTGACGTGCTCGTGCCAGCCAGGCGCCTGCACCAGATTGCGCACGAACTTGTCGATATTGCCGGGATGCTGGGTGAGCAGGAAGAAGTCGAAGCCCCTGGACCGATGTTCGGTCAGGTGCGCGATGTGCGGCGGCGGGAACTGGCTGGGCGGCCGCTGGGGCAGGTCGTAGTGGCACTCATCGACCAGGAAGATGGTGCCGTCCTCCTGCGCCTCCCAATCCTTGAAGTGGATCAGCTTCCAACCGAACTCCTCGAGCTTGGCCGGCTTGATGTTGCAGTAGGGCGTGTTCGCCTTGGCCTTGTCCGGGTAGTCGGCCGGGCGGATGTTGATACACACCGGCCGGCCGGTCTCCAGCTGGAGCTTGCGAACGTCCTGGAGGGTGAAGAGGGTCTTGCCGGAGCCGTTGCCGCCAGTGCGCAGGTAGAGCATGGGTCAGAGCTTGAAGAAGCGTTTCACGGCGAGCGCACCGGCCGCATTGCGAACGGCCGTCATGCTCAGACGCGCCACGTAGGCGCTGCACACCACGTTGATCGCGTTGCCGACCTTCATGAAACCGAGCAGGCCCACCAGCTCGGCGGGCAGGCCGGAGAAGTTGTTGAGGGCCTGGGCCTTGAGGTGATCGAAGGTGACATCCATGCCGGTGTACGTGGCAATGCCGATGCCCAGGCCGATCAGGACCTGGACGGCCAAGCTGCCGGCGACGTAGCGCAGGCCACCGAAGAAGGCCGCGAGCAGCCAAGGGATGAAAGCAGGCATGTCAGCCTCCGATGACGATGCGGGCGGCGTACAGGTACGCGCACACCATGAGGATGTAGCCCAGGTATTCGAGCCACGGGCACAGGTCGGACAAGGGCAGCACGATGGATTTGTCCATCACGACGATGGTGAGATCCGAGAGGCATTGCGACACGCCCAGCGCGTTGCTGCTGTCGAGGTCGGACGGGCTCATGTTGAAGCTCGGCCTGCTGGCCGCAGGAAGGTCGCCGGTCTGGTCCTGACCGGCCTGGCCCTTGGCCTTCATCGCGTCGTACGCCTGACTCTCATCGGTCGGGTCGGGCGTCTTCTCGAAGAACTGGCAGTTGCGGCGGTACTGCTCTTCGGCCATAGCGTTGACCACGGCATCGTCGCTGACGGCTTTGAAGCCGCCGGCGCACGTCCCAGAGAACGAAGACTCGCCATCGCCATCGCCGCCACCACCGCCCTTGCAGACACCATTACCGCTATCCCTCGAACAAAGGGAGCCGCGCGATTCGGTCGTGCTTGTTGTGCTGGTGCCCGTCACGTTGCCGCTGGCGTCCTTCGTCGTCGTCTTCTCCGTGGTCGTGCACGTCGAACCGTTGCACTTCGTGTCGGTCTCCTTCGTGGTCTTGGAGCCATCGGGATTCGTCGTTTCCTTCGTACCAGCCCAGTCCACGCCCTTGTTCGGGTCAGGCTTCGCACAGACCGACACGCCGTTAACCTCGCCCTGATAGCCACCGACACAAGGCGGGTCCTTCGCGGCAGGCTGTTTCTCGGTGCCCTCCGGATCGCCTTCGGTCGGGTCGCTCTCGCGGCAAGTGCTACCAGTCACGCGGGCATCGCCCTGCGTGTACCAGTTGCCATCGGCATCGGGGAACGACTTCGCGTTATCCAACGCGATCTTGCAACCGGCATCGAGCGGCACCTCGCCGCCCACATAGCCAGGCGTGTCGATGGGAGAGCCTGCGAGCGTCAGGTTCTGACAACCGGACTTCGTCCCACGGCCGGGAAGCTCGGTGAACCAGGGCGGCATGCTGGAAGCGTTCTCGCACCATTGCTTCCACTTCTCCGATGCAACCGGCGCAGGCTCACACGCCGTATGCGCGCTGTTCTCCACATAGCCAGAGTTGCACTGACACTGCCCACCCCCGGCATCGGTGCTGTTCGCAGGACAGACGTTGCCGCGAGACGTCTTCGTCACCGACGATGACGTGTTAATCACAGTGCCATTGGTTTTATGAGTCAGCGTGTACGCGCAACGCGCAGGAGCCGTGTCCACATACCGCATATTGCTCACGGTATAGACCGGGTCTTGTCTCGCCTCAACCTCAGCACAAGCCTGCTCACCAGTCGGGAATTGCACCCCATAGACAACATACCAAAAGCCCTGCTGCTTCGGAACGAGAGCATGCGCCTGCCCAGCCATCAGCAGCAGTGCCGCAACGATCAGGCGGAGAACACAAGCCACGCGGCCCCCAGGATGGCGATGATGACGAACAAGCCCACGTGTGCCCCTCTGCGAAGCGCACACCGCGTGCGCTTTGAAGAGAGCCCCGGGTGATCAGGCCGGGGTCCGAAGGTCGATCAGCCGCTGATGGCGCGACGGACCCAGCGGAAGGCGGCGATGCCGACCACCACGACCAGGATGGCGGCACCGATCGCGGCGATCGGCACGGCCTGCGCGCTGATCTTCGCCACCACGTCGGCCACGTCGATGGCGCCGGTCTCCTGCGCGAAGGCAGGGGCGGCCGCAGCACTCGCGGTCGCAACCACGACCAGCGCGTTCACCTTGCCGCGAGCCCAGGCGGCGGCGTTCGAGACACGTTCCTTGATTTCCATTTCAGTCTTCCTTTTCAGGTTGTTCTCCGGATTGACGAATGAGGAGCACCAGCTGCCGGAAGACCCAGCCGATAGCCCACACCAGCAGCACCGCGCCGGCGATTTGTGCGCCCTCTGCAGGTGTCAGCTGCAGGGGCGGCAAAGAGAGTTCGTGTACGACGGTGACGGTGCATGCCGCATCGCACTGGATGGTCTGTTGCGGATCCATCAGCGACCACCACGCGCAGCCCGCAACGTCGCCTCGATGAGCAACGCCACCAGCACGATCAGCACGGACCCGACGAACCACCACCAGCGCCAGTTCACCAGCGCCACGAAGGCCACCAGAGACCACCACCAGGCCACCACCAGCGCCGTCCAGCGGATGCACCAGCGCATCACAGCTCAGGCACCTTCGTGCAGCGGATGCGCGCCACCAGCTGGCGGCGGCGCGACTCGAAATACTGATGCGACAGCTCGCCGGCATGGGCGATGACGCCACAGACCAGCACGCCGCAGAAGAAGGCGAGGGCGGTCATCACGCCGCCTTCGGCATCGGCTTGGCCAGGTCGATCGGAACGACCTTGAGCACGGTGATGGACTGGCCACGCTTGGTCGCACCCAGCTCGATGAGCACCTTCGCAGAGATAGGGAAGGGCAGGTGCATCAGCGGCTTGACCACGCTCGAATCCACGCACTTGTATTCGACCGTGCGGAAGCCCTTGTAGTTGTCCTTCGAGGGGTCGAACGCCTCCTCGATGAACACCTGGCCGCTGTCGTAGTCCTTGCCCTCGACGTTGCCAACGAAGAAGCCGGCGCCCTTCACAACCATGTCCTTTTCGATCTGCATGCTCTTTCTCCTACTGCGGAGGGCCAGGCGGCGACCCGTTCAAGAACCCGCCGAGGCTTGCACGCTCGAGCCGCTTCGGTATGCCAGGGCGGGAGATTTGTTGGTAGACGTCCTCGAAGGAAAGGCCGGTCAGGCGCAGCACGTGCAGCACCTTGCCGGCCTGGTTCGTCGCATGCTCGACAGCGACCTCCAAGGCGATCTCGCCTTCCTTCTGGTGCGTCTTGATGCGCTCGCCGGCAACGTCCATCAGCTGCTGAAGGCAGAGGTAGGCACCGACGAAGTACTTATCGCAGTCCGTGAGCATGTCCAGCGGCAGCTCACGGTCGTTGTTGCGCAGCTCGACCTCGAAGCGAGTCCACTCGCTCTCAGGGTTGCCGAGCTGCCGGCCCTTCTCGTAGACGCGGCACATCTTGCCGTTCTCTCGCCGGCCGATCTCGATGGTGCGGCCGTGCACCGGCACGTCCGAGCCCCAGTCACCGACCAGCGAGTGACGCGGGCGATTGCCCTGCGCGCCGGCGCGGAACTCGCCATGCCGCCACCAGTCGAGCGCATCCTCGACGGTGAACTCCCCATTGAGCAGATCGACAGCCAGGTCGACGCGCGTCAGCGCGATCTCGTCGCACAGCTCCAGCTGCGCCCGCAACGCCGACCAGTTGCGCACGAGCGCGCAGCCGTGGCCCGTCAGCTCCAGGCGGGCCTTGCCCTTGCGGGCCTCACCGCCCCAGTCCAACCGGCCGAGGTTGATGCTGGAGCCCTCGCGCACGGTCCAGAACCTCATGCCGTGGGCGTACTGGTGGAAGCCGTGCGTGCTCTCGGCCGCGACCTCGCCACCGAGCAGCGGAAACAGCCACTCCTGCACGTTGAGGTCGATCAACTCGCCCTCGACCGGGCAGAAGGTGGCCGTGAGCCAATCGACCTTCGCGCCCTCCTGAGCCGTTTTTTCCCCCCTGTTAGAGGAGGGGGGGAGGGAGCGCGCTGCGCGCGCTCCGCTTGCGCGCCGCGCGCTCCCCACCGCCCGAGCATCCCGGCGCCTGACTGTCCGGCTCTCATGCGCGCCACGCGTTCCGAGCCCGCACGGTCGCGCCAGCCAGTGTGTGGCACGGGTGTCCGGACTGCTGACCGCAGATGCGGAACCACGCGGCGCGATGTGCCAACGTGCGCGGCAGCAGGCAAAGGAACGTGCCGCGCCTCACAGCGGCAACCTCCGCTGGAGCCAGAACTCACGCTTGAAGATGACGGCGCGGTACGGCACCGTCCGCGCTTCCTGCTTTTGTCCCTCTGCCGCCATAATCGTCCTCGCCGCTGATACGCGTAGCAATCATTGCTACGTCGGCGGGAATGTATCAAGGATTGCTACATGAAACAAGCACCGACGCCTGAACTGCTGGAACTCATTGACCGCGCAAGCCAAGCCGCAGGAAGCGACTACAAGCTCGCCCAGCTCATCGGCCAGGGCCGCCAACGCATCAGCAACTGGCGCCACGGCGAGGTGCCATGTCCGCCCGAGGACCAGGCGCTCATGGCTGCAATCGCCGGCCTCGATCCAGTCGCCGAGCTCGCGCGCGCGACCGTGCGGAAACACGAAGGGTCCAAGAAGGGAGATTTGCTGATGCGGGCCTTGGGAAAGGCTTCGCCAGCGATTGGCGCGGTCCTCAGTTCCGTTGGCGCCGCCATACTGGTGATCTCTGGCTGGATCACCCCGACGCCGACAAGAGCTACTGAGGCACGAGAAATACAATGTGTATTATGTCAAATCAAATGGCAATCAAGATCTGACGCGTTCCTCAAACCGTCCCCCCGGGGCCCACTCCCTCGCCCTGCCGCTCAACTCACACCGAGTGCCGCGTCAGCGACAGACGGATCTTCTCGATGGCCCGCGACGGGCTGAGCCCCTTCGGGCACACCTCGGTGCAGTTCATGATCGTGCGGCAGCGATAGAGCCGGTAGACGTCGTCCAGGTAGTCCAGCCGTTCGGCTGTGGCGGTATCCCTGCTGTCGGCGATGAAGCGGTAGGCCTGCAGCAGCCCCGCGGGACCGATGAACTTGTCGGGGTTCCACCAGTAGGACGGACAGAAGCCGCTGCAGCAGGCGCACAGGATGCATTCGTACAGCCCGTTCAGCGTGTCCCGCTCCTGCGGCGACTGCAGCCGCTCGCGCTCGGGCGGCGGCGCATCGTTGATCAGGTACGGCTGCACCTCCCGGTAGTGGGCGAAGAACTGCGTCATGTCGACGATCAGGTCGCGGATCACGGGAAAACCCGGCAGCGGCCGTAGCACAACCAGCTCCTTCAGGTCATGCAGCGGCTGGATGCAGGCCAGCCCGTTGCGCCCGTTGATGTTCATGGCGTCGGAGCCGCACACCCCTTCGCGGCACGAACGCCGGAAAGACAGCGTCGGATCCTGCTGCTTGAGCCGCATGAGCGCATCCAGCAGCATGCGGTCCGCAGGGCTGGTCTCCAGCTCGTAGTGCTGCATCCTCGGGCGAAGGCCCGCGTCCGGATCGAAGCGGTAGATCTGGAACTTCACGATGCGCCCTCCTCCTCGGTCATCTCCACATCGGCCCGGCGAGGACGAGCAGCGTGCGCACCCACACGAACGCCAGCCCCATGCCGAGCAGCGCGAGCAGCGACAGGCGCAGCCCTGGCCGGTGCACGTAGTCGAGCAGCACGTCGCGCACGCCGACCCAGGCGTGGACCGCGAGCGCACCCACCACCAGAAGCAGCACGGACGCGCCGGCTGGATGGGCCGCGAACGCACGCCACGACGGCCAACCGGGCCGGGCGCCGGCGAGCAGCAGCCAGCAGCCGCCCGCCAGCACGGCCGCCAGCAGCACGAGCGCGCTGATGCGCTGCAGCAGCCACGCCCGCTGGCCGCTCCACTGCCTCATCCGAGCCTCCGCAGCGCAACCAGGCCCAGCGCCAGAAGGAAGGCGGCCGCCAGGACGCCGAAGGCACTGGCGCGCGCCTGCGGCAGCCGCGCGCCGATGCCGATGTCCATCAGCAGATGGCGCATGCCGGCCAGCACATGGTGCAGGAACGCCCACACGGCGATGAACTCGGCCGGCATCGCCCACGGCGAGTTCCAGGCGGACCACAGCGCCTCATAGGCCTGCTCGCTGTGCAGCGAGGCGGCCAGCGCGGCCGGCACGAAGGGCAGCAGCGCCGCCAGCGCCAGGCCGGACAGCCGGTGCCCGATGGACACGATCGCCCCGACCGGAAAGCGGATCGCCGCCAGGTTCAGGAAGCGCGGCCGCGCGGCCGTGCCGGCGCGATGCAAGGCGGCGGCCCGGTCATCCGTGCTGCGCCAGCGTGCTCGTGCGTCCAATGCCTTCTCCCAGGACCAGCCATGCGAGCGGCTTCCAGTCGCGGTCCGCGCGCGCGCCCATGCCTGCCAGCGCATCTTCCAGCGTGAACCGGTCGAGGTGCTCGAGAAAACTGCGCAGCGCCCCTTCGAGGATGCCTGCCAGGCCGCAGCGCCCGCTCAGCGTGCAGTCGCTGCCGCCCGCGAAGCACTCCACGAGGTTGAAGTCGGGTTCGATCGAGCGCACCACGGCGCCCAGGTTGATCTCGCGCGGCGCATGCGCGAGGCGCATGCCGCCGCCCTTGCCGCGCGTGGTCTCGATCCACCCGTGCCGGCCGAGCTGGTGCGTGACCTTCATCAGGTGCGCGCCGGAGACGCCGTAGGCGTCCGCGACCTCCTTGATCGTGCACAGGCGCCGCGGATGCCTCGCCACATAGACCAGCAGCCGCATCGCAAGATCCGTCATCCGCGTCAGTTGCATCGCACTCTTCCTGGCTGCCTCGCGTCGGCGCAAGCCGACGGCTCCATGGGGTCTGCGCCGGCTTCCATTGTTTATAAGATGTATTTAGGATCCATTTTATTCCGCGCGCCCACGATGACCAAGGCGCTGTCCTGTCCCTTCCCGGAGGTGCGCAGTGGCGTTGCAGCATGCACGATTTCTGGAAGCCATCGACCTGGCCGCTCCGGAACCGATCGGAAGTTCGTCGACCAGCAGCAGCCTGCTCAAGACCGGGCAGATGCAGGTCATGCGGCTGGTCCTGCCCGCAGGCCACGCGCTGCCCGAGCACCACGTCCCCGGCGAAATCACCATCCAATGCCTCAGCGGCGAGGCGGACGTCACGACGCCGCACGCGTCGTGCCGCCTGGCGCCCGGGCAGCTCGTCGCGCTGCCCGCCGCCGAACCCCATGCCGTGCACGCGAATGAAGCCAGCACCCTTCTGGTGACCGTGGTGCGCATCCAGGCGAACGGCCTGCCATCGACATCCCAAGGAGACTTGCCGTGAACAACACCCGCAGGTTGTGGCTGGCGCTCGGCGCGCTGCTCATCGTCTCGTTCTCGGTGCTGCTGTGGTCCGGCGCGCAGATCCAGCGCAATGCCGCGCCGATGCCCGAGCGCGTCGTCGCCGAAGGTGGCGCGACGGTCTACACGCGCGCCGACATCGAGCGCGGGCGCCAGGTCTGGCAGTCGATGGGGGGCATGCAACTCGGCTCGATCTGGGGGCACGGCGCGTACGTGGCGCCCGACTGGAGTGCCGACTGGCTGCACCGCGAGGCGGTGGCGATACTCGACCGCTGGGCCAGGGCCGAGCATGCCGGCAGCAGCTTCACCCAGCTGCCGCCCGACGCGCAGGCCGCGCTGCAGGGCCGCCTGCAGCCCATGATGCGGCGCAACACCTACGACCCGGCCAACGGAACCATCACGCTGAGCCAGGACCGTGCCGCCGCGGTGGCGCAGGTCGCACAGCACTACATCGGCCTGTTCGGCAACGACCCGGCCACCGCCGAGTTGCGCGAAGCCTATGCGATGAAGGACGACACGGTGCCCGATGCCGAGCACCGCAAGGCCCTGAGCGCCTTCTTCTGGTGGACCGCCTGGGCGGCGACAACGGAGCGGCCGCGCGCCGCCGCCGCGGTGCTGGCGCCCGAGCACCCCGCGATGCAGGCCCGGCAGGTCACCTACACCAACAACTGGCCGGGCGAGCCCCTGGTGGGCAACGCGCCGCCGGCCAGCACCTGGGTCTGGAGCGCCTTCAGCGTGCTGTTCCTCATCGCCGGCATCGGCCTGCTGGGCTGGCACCACGCGGTCACGCGCGACGAGGACCCGGAACACAGGCTGCCGGCGAGCGATCCGCTCGCGGCCCTGAAGGTCACGCCGTCCATGCGCGCGACGGCCAAATACTTCTGGCTCGTGCTGGTACTGTTCCTGGTGCAGATCCTGCTCGGCGCGATGACCGCCCACTACCAGGTGGAAGGCCAGCAGGCCTACGGCTACGCGCTGGCCGACGTGCTGCCCTACTCCATCACGCGGACCTGGCACACGCAACTGGCCGTGCTATGGATCGCCACCGCCTGGCTCGGCACCGGGCTGTACATCGCGCCGGCCATGTCGGGGCATGAGCCGCGCTGGCAGCGCGCCGGCGTGAATGTCCTGTTCGCGTGCCTGCTGGTCATCGTGGTCGGCGCGTTCACCGGCCAGTGGTTCGCGGTGATGCAGAAGCTCGGGCTGGACTACAACTTCTGGTTCGGCCACCAGGGCTGGGAGTACGCGGACCTCGGCCGCTTCTGGCAGATCTTCCTGTTCATCGGCCTGCTGCTGTGGCTCACCCTGGTGGGCCGGGCCCTGTGGCCGGTGCTGCGCGGCCCGGCCAGCGAATCCAAGGCCATCGTCGGGCTGCTGTTCCTGGCCACCGTGGCCATCGGCGTGTTCTACGCCTCGGGGCTGATGTGGCGCGAGCATTCCCACATCTCGGTGGTCGAGTACTGGCGCTGGTGGCTGGTGCACCTGTGGGTGGAGGGCTTCTTCGAGGTCTTCGCCACCGCCGTCATCGCGCTGATCTTCACGCGGCTGGGCCTGCTGCGCACGTCCACGGCGGCGGTCGCCGTGCTGTTCGCCACCATCGTGTTCATGACGGGCGGCGTGCTCGGCACCCTGCACCACCTGTACTTCGTCGGCAGCCCCACGGCCGTGGTGGCACTGGGCGCGAGCTTCAGCGCCCTGGAAGTGGTGCCGCTGGCCTACCTCGGCTTCGAGGCCTACCACACCTACCGGCTCGGGCACTCGACGCCGTGGATGCAGCGCTACCGCTGGCCGATCTACTTCTTCCTGGCCGTGTCGTTCTGGAACCTGGTCGGCGCCGGGCTGTTCGGCTTCCTGATCAACCCGCCGCTGTCGCTGTACTACATGCAGGGCCTGAACCTGACGCCGCTGCACGGGCACACGGCGCTGTTCGGCGTCTACGGCATGCTGGGCATCGCGCTCGTGCTGTTCTGCGTGCGCGGCCTGCGGCCGCAGGAGGCCTGGAACGAGAGGACCCTGCGCCTGAGCTTCTGGGCGCTGAACATCGGGCTGGCGCTGATGGCCGTGCTCACGCTGCTCCCGCTGGGCACGCTGCAGTTGCTGGCCGCCATCGAGCACGGCTACTGGTATGCGCGCTCGGCGGAGTTCATGCAGAAGCCCATCGTCGACCTGCTGATCTGGATGCGCGTGCCGGGCGACGTCGTCTTCAGCATCGGCGCGCTGGCGCTCGCCTGGTTCGTGCTGAGGCTGTGGGTGCGCCCGCGCTCCCGCCAGCCCCTGGCATCCGGCGCGGGCGCGACAAGCCGCTGAACGGCGAGCGACCGGGCCGCGGATGTTCGAGTTCTATCCCCAGATCAAACTGATCCACATCGGGCTGGCCCTGGCCAGCGGCGCCCTCTTCGCGGCGCGCGGCGCCGGCGTGCTGGCCGGCATGGGCTGGCCCCGCCACGCCGCCGTGCGCATCGCGAGCTACGGCATCGACACCGCCCTGCTCACCGCCGCGCTGATGCTGGTGTCGATGCTCCCCGGCGCCATGTTCGCGAACGGCTGGCTCTACAGCAAGCTGGCGTTCCTCGCGCTGTACATCGTCCTGGGCGTGCTGGCGCTGCGGCGCGCCCGCAGCCGCCGTGCGCGGGCATGGTGCTACCTGGCGGCGCTGCTGGCGTTCGGCATGGTCTACAGCATCGCGCGCGCGCACCATCCGCTCGGCCTGCTGGCGAGGTGGTGGGGCTGAAGGGGCGTCGGCCGCCCTCGCAGTGAGACCGTCGCCGGCGGCGCGTGGCCGCCAAGCGCCGACTCCAACTGGACACACTCACTTCACGAATTAAATGCAAATCATTATCATGCGCTGTTCATTGAAAGAGGGTTTATGACGCGCAGGGCATTTGGCAACGGGCACGGAAAGCGCGCGGGATCGCGCCTGGCGATCGCGATGGAACTGGCGTTCGCCGCCAGCGCGGCGATGTGCGGCGGCGCGGCGCTGGCACAGGCCGCGGATGGCGCCGCGGCGGCGCCCGGCGAGCCCGCGGCAGCCGAGACGCTGCCCTCGGTCACCGTCACCGACCACCGCGGCGCGGTGGACGAAGCGCCGCCCCCTGCCCCGGGCGGCCAGGTGGGTAGCGGCGCGCGCATGGGCATCCTGGGCAACGCCCCGGTCATGGACACGCCCTTCAGCGTGACCAGCTACACCGCCCAGGCCATCGAGAACGACCAGGCCCGCTCGGTGGCCGACGTGGTGGCGATGGACCCCTCCGTGCGCATGGCCAGCGCACGCTCCAACATCAACGAGGACATCATCATCCGTGGCTTCCAGGTGCCCAGCGGCGACTTCGCGCTGAACGGGGTGTTCGGCCTGACGCCCTACTGGCGCGCCCCGCTGGAGGCGGTGGAGCGCGTGGAGATCATCAAGGGCCCTTCCGCCGCCCTGTTCGGCATGACGCCGTCCGGCAGCGTCGGCGGCGTGGTCAACCTCGTGCCCAAGCGCGCGGGCAGCGAGCCGGTCACGCGCATCACGGCCAGCATGTCGTCGAAGTCCGTCCTCGGCGGGCATATCGACATCGGCCGGCGCTTCGGGCCGGACGGCGCCTTCGGCGTGCGGGTGAACGCGATGCATCGCGAAGGCGACACGCGGATCAGGGGCCAGTCGACGCGCGAGAGCCTGGGCTCCGTCGGGCTGGACTACCGCGGGCGGGCGCTGCGCGCCTCGCTGGACCTGCTGTGGCAGAAGGAGCGCATCGACAACGTGGTGCGCCAGTTCCAGGCGGGCCCGACGCTCACCGCCATTCCCCGCGCGCCGGACAACACCCTGCCCTACCCCGGCTACGGCTGGTCCGACGGGCGCCACGGCTCGGCCCTGGCCAAGGTCGAATACGACATCACCGACCACGTCACCGCCTACACCGCCTACGGCCGGCGCAAGCTGAACTGGGGCGCGGTGGCGGCCAACCCGGTCATCCTGAACACGGCCGGGGACTATTCGTACTTCGGCGGCTGGCAGCGGATGACGGTGGAAAGCGAGTCGCTGGACGCGGGGCTGCGGGCCGCCTTCTCGACCGGTCCGGTGGGCCACAGCCTCGCGCTCGGCGTCACCCGGCTCGACCTGGAGCAGCAACTGGGCTTCTACACCGGCTTCCCGCCCGGCACGTCCAACCTGTACGCGGGCCTGCTGCCGGCCACCCCCTCGATCGCCGGCATCCACAACCCGCTGCGCCCGATGAACCACAGCAAGCTGAGCAGCGTGGCGCTGGCGGACACCCTGTCGTTCATGAACGACCGGCTGCTGGTGACCCTGGGCCTGCGCCGCCAGAAGGTGGAGGGGCAGAGCTACAACTTCACCACCGGCCTGCCCAGCGGGGCGCGCTACGACGAGAGCGAGACCACGCCCTTCGCCGGCGTCGTGTTCAAGCTGCGACCCGACATCTCGCTCTACGCCAGCTATGTCGAGGGCCTGTCGCAAGGCGAGACCGCGCCCACCAGCGCAGCCATCACCAACCCGGGCGAAGTCCTGCCGCCGTACATCTCCAAGCAGAAGGAGATCGGCGCCAAGTTCGACCTGGACAACCGCATGATGGCGACGGTCAGCCTGTTCGAGCTGACCAAGCCCAGCGCCGGCATCTCCGGCTCGACCTTCGGCGTGTTCGGCGAGCAGCGCAACCGCGGCATCGAGGCCACCCTGGCCGGCGAAGTCACGCGCGGCGTGCGCGTGCTGGGCGGCGTCACCTACACGGACGGCAAGATCACCAAGGCCGCGACCGCGCAGCTCGAGGGCAAGAAGCCGATCGGCGTGCCGGAGTGGCAACTGAACCTGGGCGCCGAGTGGGACACGCCGTTCGTGCCCGGCCTGACGCTGACGGGGCGCGTGATCCACACCGCCAGCACCGCCGTGAACGCGACCAACACGCTGTCGATCCCGGCCTGGAACCGGATCGACGCCGGGGTGCGCTATGCGATGAAGGTCGGCGGCAAGCCCGTCACCCTGCGCCTGAACGTGGAGAACCTGCTGGACAAGAGCTACTGGGGCACCGCGACGGCGGGCTACCTGTTCGTGGGTTCGCCGCGCACCTTCAGCCTGTCGGCCAGCGTCGACCTCTGAGGCGAAGGCGATGTCCACCCGCGCCTGGACCTGGGTCCACAAGTGGAGCAGCCTGGTCTGCACGCTGTTCATGCTGCTGCTGTGCCTGACGGGGCTGCCGCTGATCTTCCACGAGGAGATCGAGCACCTGAGCGGCGTGGTCGAGGCGCCGCCCATGCCCGAGGGCACGCCCAACGTCAGCCTGGACCGGATCGCGCAGGCGGCGCTGGCGCGGCGCCCCGGCGAGGTGATCCGCTACATGTTCTGGGAGCAGGACGAGCACCCCGACATCACCTACGTGTCGATGGCCCGCTCGGTCGATGCGCCGCCGGAGGAGAACAACGCCGTCATCGTCGACTCGCGCACCGCCAGGGTGCTGGACGAGCCGAAGACGAACGAGGGCTTCATGTACGTCATGCTCAAGCTCCACGTGGACATGTTCGCCGGCCTGCCGGGCATGCTGTTCCTGGGCTTCATGGGGCTGCTGATGGTGGTGGCGATCGTGTCGGGCGTGGTGCTCTACCACCCCTTCATGCGGCGGCTGAAGTTCGGCGCGCTGCGCACGCAGCGCAGCGCGCGCATCAAGTGGCTCGACTGGCACAACCTGCTGGGCATCGTCACCGTCGTCTGGCTTTGCGTCGTCGGCCTGACGGGCACCATCAACACGCTCAACCGCATCATCCTGGGCATCTGGCAGATGGACCAGATGGCCGAGATGACGGCGCCGTACAAGGGCCTGCCGCCGGTCACCCGGCCGGCGCACCTGGAGGCGTCCATCCGCGCCGCGCGCGAGGCAGTGCCCGACATGGAGGTGCGGCTGGTGGCCTTCCCGGGCACGATGTTCTCCAGCCCGCACCACTACACCTTCTTCCTGAGGGGCGGCACGCCGGTCACCTCGCGCCTGCTCAAGCCGGCACTGGTCGATGCCGGCACCGGGCGGCTCACCGATTCGCGCGACATGCCGTGGTACGTGAAGACGCTGTTCCTGTCGCAGCCGCTGCACTTCGGCGACTACGGCGGCCTGCCGCTGAAGCTGCTGTGGGCGCTGCTCGACCTGTTCGCCATCGCCGTGCTGGGCAGCGGGCTGTACCTGTGGCTGCGCAAGCCCAAGGGTGCCACGGCGCCGGACCTTGCTTCCGACGACCTGGCCGACGCGGGCCCGGTGCCGGCACACGCGCTGCGCCACGGCGGCGCGAACGAGGTGACGTCGTGAACCGCTCGCCCCGCACGGACCACCCGCAGTCGGCCGGCGAGGTATTCCGCGTGCCCGTGCTGCTGGGCCTGGCCACGGTCGTCGGCCTGGTGTCGGCGCTGCTGGGCGACGGCCCGTGGGATGCGCTGTCCTGGCTGGCCATCCTGGCGCCGATCGCCGCGGTGGCCCTGGCCTGGCGGCGGCGCAGCTGAAGCCGCCCTTCGTCGATCGGGCATATCCCCGGGGCGACGGGCAGCCGCGGGACGCTTCCCGACGCCTCAGCGGCCGCGCGCCTGCGCTTCCGCGAGGTCGAGGAAGGCGGCGATCGGCCGCGAGAACTGCCGCGCGCGCAGGCAGATCACGTGGCTTTGCGTGTAGCTCGGGAAGTCCGAGATGCGCAGCGGATGCAGGTCCGGGTGCTCCCGGATCTCGGCCTCCGACACGATGCCGATGCCCAGCCCCTCGCGCACGGCCTCGCGCACCGCTTCGCGCGGGACGTCCATGACCACCAGCGGGCGCACGCCATGCTCGGCCATCGTCGCCTCGATGGCATCGCGCGTCATCGATCCGGCCTCCCGCATGATCATCGGCTGGCCGTCGAGCTGGCGCAGCTTCACCGATTCGAACTGCGCCCATGGGTGATCGCGGTTCACGAAGATCTGGACCTCGTGGGAGCCGAGGCGCACCGAATAGAGCCGGGGGTCGTCGCCGGGGTTGCCGGTGATCGCGACGTCGGTGACGGCGTCGAGGATCTTGCGCATCACGCCCTGGGAGTTGTCGCTGTCCAGCCGGACCTGGACGAGCGGAAAGGCCTGCCGGAACTGCGACACCAGCTTCATCACGAAGCTGGGCCCCACCGTGCCGACGCGAAGCTGCCCGGCGACCTCGCCGTTGACCGAGCGCAGCAGCTCGACCGCCTGCTCCTCGTGCAGGAAGATCTGCTTGGCGATGGCGAACAGCGCCTCGCCGGTGGTGCTCATCTGCAGGCCCCGCGCCGAGCGCAGGAACAGCTCGACCCCGTAGCGCTCCTCGAGCGCGCGCACCTGCACGGTCAGCGTCGGCTGGCCGACGTGCAGCAGCTTCGCCGCCTTCGTGAAGCTCATCTCCTGCGCGACCGCGTAGAAGGAGCGCAGCTGGTTGAAGTTGACGAAGGGCAGGCTGCGTTCGATGTCCCGCTCCACCACTTTCACGACGCCTCCACCGCGGCGCGGGTCCGGGCCAGCAGCGCGCGCATGACGGGCCCGTCCGAGCCGGCCATCTGGCGCAGGATCGAGTAGTGGTCCGCCCCGGGCACGACGAGCATCTGCGCCGCGTCGGCTCCGCCCTCTCCCGCCGACCAGTGCGCCACGTAGCGGCGCGCCTGGTCGTGGAACGCGGGCGTCTCCTCGGCGCCGACGGCGGCGAGGAGCCAGCCGGCGCCCGCGGGCCGCGCCAGGGGGCTCAGCCGGCCGGCGAGCGCATCGTCGATGCCCACGTCCGCGCCGATCGAGGTGCGCACCAACGGCGCGAGGTCGAACAGCCCGCTCAGCGCCAGGCAGCCGGCGATCCGCTCGCGCCAGTCCGGGTCCGAGGCGAGCATCGCCGCCAGGTGGCCGCCGGCCGAATGGCCCGCGACGACGGTGCCGCGCCAGGCCGGCAGCAGCGTGCTGCCCGGCCCGTGCAGCCAGCCCATCGCCGCGCGCAGGCTCTGCACGATGTCCGGCATCGGACATTGCGGCGCCAGCGGATAGCCGATCACCGCCACCGAGAAGCCGTGCTGCCGGAGCGCGCCGGCCACGAAGGCGTAGTCGTCCTTGCGCTGGCTGCGCCAGTAGCCGCCGTGCACGAAGACCAGCAGCGGGCACCCGTCGCGCCCCGGGAAGAGGTCGATGCATTCGCGCGGGTGCGGGCCGTAGGGCTGGTCCAGCCATGCCGGCGGCTGCGCGCGGGCGGCCGTGCTGGCCGCGGCGATCTCGGCATAGACCGCCGTGCGCGACGGGTACCGATCCGAAAACACATACTGCCGCTCGATCGGCGGATCGATCTCCATCGTGTCGTCTCCTTGCTTGTCTTGTCGGCCCCGCAGCTATTCGAAGTGGATGACGCTGCGCAGCGCGCTGCCGTCCTGCATGCGGCGGAAGCCCTCGTCGATGTCGGCCAGGTCGAGCCGGTGCGTGATCAACGGGTCGAGTTCGAGTTTGCCATCCATGTAGAGGTCGACAAAGCGGCCCAGGCCGCTGCGCCCCTTCACGCCGCCGAAGTAGCTGCCCTTCAGGGTCCGGCCGTAGCGCACCGCGACCGGCGGCACCGCCATCTCCGCCCCCGCGGGCTCCACGCCGAGCAGCACGCAGGTGCCCCAGCCCACCTGGCACACGTCCAGCGCCTGGCGCATCACGCCGGTGTGGCCGGTGCACTCGAAGGCCACGTCGACGCCGCCCCCGCCGAGCGCGCGGACCTGCTCGGTCACGCGCCCCGGCTCGCGCGAGGCGTCGATGAAGTCGGTCAGCCCGAAGCGCCGCGCCAGAGGCTCCTTCGAGGCATGCAGGTCCACGCCGATGATGCGGCCCGCGCCGGCGATGCGGGCGCCCTGGACGATGTTCACGCCGATGCCGCCGAGCCCGAAGATCACCACCGTGTCGCCTTCGCGCACGTCGTCGAGCGCCGCGCCGACGCCGGTGGTCACGCCGCAGCCGAGCAGGCAGACGCGGTCGAGCGGCGCGTCCTGGCGGATCTTCGCCAGCGCGATCTCGGGCACCACGGTGTAGCGCGAGAAGGTCGAGGTGCCCATGAAGTGGTGCGCCACCTCGCCGCGCCAGCGGAAGCGCGAGGTGCCGTCGGGCATCACGCCGCGGTCGCGCGTGGGCTTGATCGACCAGCAGAGGTTGGTGCGCCGGCTCAGGCACATGCGGCAGGCGCCGCACTCCGGCCCGTAGAGCGGGATCACGTGGTCGCCCACCGCGAGGCCGCGCACCTCGGGGCCGACCTCGACCACGCGGCCCGCGCCCTCGTGGCCGAGGATCGCCGGGTAGACGCAGCTCGCGTTGCTGCCCTCGATCGCGGTCAGGTCGGTGTGGCACAGGCCGCTCGCGGCGATCTCCACCAGCACCTCGCCGGGGCGCGGCGGCGCGACCTCGACCGTGTCGACGACGAAGGGGCTGCCCGGCGCCGTGAGGATGGCGGCTCGGCTCGCGATCACGTGGCCACCGCCTCGGACAGGGCACGCGCACGCGGCACGGGCAGCGCGCCGTCCTCCACCGGCTCGCCGCGCTCGATCAGCTTCATCGCGCGGCGCAGCTCGCGGGCGCAGTCGATGCCGATCGCGCCGCGCAGGCGCGCCGATCCGTCCAGGTAGCAGGCCAGGCGCGGGCCGTCGTCCGGCGTGTCCAGGACGACGCAGCGGTGGCCGTCGTCCGGCCGGCCGGCGATCTGGATGTTGCGGCCGTACTGGTCCGTCCAGAACCAGGGCACCGGCGGGCGCGGCGGCGGCAGGCCCAGGATCGAGGCCGCCGCCGCCTGGGCGCCGTCCTCGGCGTTGCGCCAGGATTCGAGGCGGTGGTCGAGCCCCGCGCCGGCGTCCACGTGCCGGGCCGCGTCGCCGACGGCGTGGATCGCCGGGTCGCTGCTGCGGCCCGCGGCATCGACGACGATGCCGTCGCGCACCGCCAGCCCGGCGGCGGCGGCCAGTTCGTCGTTGGCGCATGCGCCGATGCCGACGACGATCGTGTCGGCATCGACCGAGCGGCCATCCGTGAGGTGGATCCGGCCGGGAGCGATGCGCTCGACCGCCTGGCCGAGCAGCACCTGCACGCCGCGTGCGCGGTGCAACTCGATCTGCTCGAACGCGAAGGCCGCGGGCAGCAGCCGCGCCAGCGGCCGCGGCGCCGCCTCGACCAGCGTCACCTCGGCGCCGAGCGTGCGCGCCGTGGCGGCGAGTTCCAGCCCGATGAACCCCGCGCCGACGATGCCGACGCGCTGCCCCGGCGACAGGCGCGGCGCGAGCCGCAGGGCATCGTCGACGGTGCGCAGGTACAGCAGTTCGGCGCCCGGCTCGACCGGCCCCGGGAACGCGCGCGGCCGTGCGCCGGTCGCCAGCACGAGGTGGTCGTAGTCCAGCGCGCAGCCGTCGTCCAGCCGCACCCGGCGCGCCCCGCGTTCGATCGCGACGGCGCGCGCCGAACGGCGCAGTTCGACGCCGAGCTCGCTCCAGCCCGCCTCCTGCATCAGCAGCAGCGATGCGGGCTCGGCGCGGCCGAGCAGCACTTCCTTCGACAGCGGCGGGCGCTCGTAGGGCGGCAGCGCCTCGTCGCCCACGAGCATGACCGGACCCGCATGGCCGAGCCGCCGCAGCGCCTGCGCGGTGCGCCCGCCCGCCTGGCCGGCGCCGACGATGAGCACGCGCCCGTTCACGGCCGCACGGCCTCGCGTTGCCCGCGCCGGCCGCGCAGCACCTGGCCGACGATCTCGCGGTGCACCTGCCAGTAGCTCGTCGACAGGCAGCCCAGGTGCGGCCTCAGCTCGCGGTGCAGGCGGCCGAGCGCATGGAAGGGCACCGACGACGCGACGTGATGCTCCGCGTGGTAGGGCATGTTCCAGTACAGCGTCCTGAACACCGGGTTGGCCAGCGTGGTGCGCGTGTTGGCGAGCAGGTTCGGGCTTTCCTCGGCACCCGTGTGCTCGGCCATGCGGATGGCGCGCAGCACCGGCTCGCCGATGAAGCGCGGGAAGAGCCAGTAGAGCACCGCCGCCCACGAATGCAGCGCGATCGAAGCGGCCGCGACCAGCAGGTACACCAGCACCGCGCCCCGGATCTCCCAGCTCACGCGGCGCACGTCGCTGGCCGGGATGAACGACAGCTCCAGCGCGCTGAAGCGCCCCGTCGTCCCGCGCCAGAGGGTGCCCAGCATCTTCGGCCAGAACGAGGCGCCGAGGATCATCGCGAAGTAGGCGCGCATCGAGTCCGGGAAGGGCACGATGTCCGGGTCCAGCGCGTCGTGCTGGGTGTAGGTGTGGTGGGCCGTGTGGCGGTACTTGAAGTACAGGAAGGGCCGCATGCTGATCAGGCCGGCCAGCATGCCGACGGCGGTGTTCAGCCAGCGCGTGCGGAAGGCCGTGCCGTGCGAGCACTCGTGCAGCGGCGCGAACAGCAGCACGATCACCGTGCCGTGCACGAAGGACGCCAGCAGCCAGGTCCACCAGACATCCTTCGCCAGGTAGACGAGCGTGCCGGTGGCCAGCAGCGCCAGCGCGTGGATCGCCAGGTGTGCGAGGCCCGGGCCGTTGCTGCGCTCCCGCAGCGCCTTGAGCGTCTGGCGGGGAATCTTCTCCGGCCCGGTCAGGGACCATTCCTGTGTCCCCATGCGGCCGAACGTGGTGTCGCTCATCGAATGTCTTCCTCAAAGTGGTGGACTCGTCTGCCCGGGCGCCATGGCCATGCGCGGCGCCTCGCCGGCAGACTGGATCGATGCTAGGAGGCACGCCCGCCGGCGGCCAATTCATTGTGTGAACGTGCCCATTGATCGGCGGCGCCTCGCCGCCCTGCCCTGTCAGGCCGCCACGGCACAGCGGGCGATGGCGTCGGCGTCAAAGGCCGCGCGCTCGAACTCGCCCGTGATCCGGCCGCGGCTCATGACCGCGATGCGGTCGCACAGCCCCATCAGCTCGGGCAGCTCGCTGGAGACCACCAGGATCGCCTTGCCTTCGGCCGAGAGCCCATGCAGCGCCTCCCAGATGTGCTGCTTGCCGCCGACGTCGACGCCGCGCGTCGGCTCCTCGACGATCCAGACGTCGGCGCCGCGCGCCATCCACTTGCCGAGCACCACCTTCTGCTGGTTGCCGCCCGACAGGTTGACCACGCCGCGATGCGGCGCCGGCGCCTTGATCCGCAACTGCTCGATCAGCGCCCCGCCCCGGCGCTGCTGCCGCTGCCGGGACACCAGGCCCAGGCGCGAGAGCGGCGCCAGCGTGCCGAGCGTGAGGTTGTCGTACACCGACATGCCGAGCACCAGCCCCTCGGCCTTGCGGTCTGCCGGCAGGTAGGCGATGCCGGCCTCGATGGCGTCGCCCACGCCGGCGAAGCGCATCGGCCGCCCGCGCACCCGCAGCTCGCCCTCGTCGGGTGCGTGCAGCCCGAACAGCGTGCGGATCACGCTCTCGCGCTCGCAGCCCATCAGACCCGCGATGCCGACGATCTCGCCGGCATGCACGGCCAGGTCGATGCCGCGGTAGCGGCCGCGCAGCCCGAGGCCCACGGTCTCGATGAGCTTCGCGCCGCGCGCCGGCGCCTGGCGCGGCGGGAAGCGCTCGCCGAGCTCGCGCCCGACCATGGCGCGGATCAGCTTCTGCTCGTTCGCCTCGCCGGCGCCGAAGCGCGCGGCGACCCGGCCGTCGCGCAGCACCGTGATGCGGTCGGCGATGCGAAGCACCTCCTCCAGCCGGTGCGAGACGTAGACGATGCCCAGCCCCTCGGCGCGCAGCCGCTCCACCGTCTGCAGCAGCAGCGCGACGTGCTCGTCGGTCAGCGAGGCGGTCGGCTCGTCGAGCACCAGCACCCGCGGCTGGCTGGCCAGCGCCTTGCCGATCTCGACCAGCTGCCGCTCGCTGAGCGACAGCGTCGCGGCGCGCTGCTGCGGCGAGATCCGCGCGCCGAGGCGCTGCAGCAGCTCCGCGCTGCGCCGGTGCATCAGCGCGCCGTCGATGCGGCCGAGCGCGTTGCGCGGCTCCTGGCCGAGGAACAGGTTCTCGGCCACCGTCATGTTCGGGCACAGGGCCAGCTCCTGGTGCACCAGCGCCAGGCCGCTGCGGCGTGCCTGCAGCGGGCCGGCCAGCCGGGTCGGCCGCCCGAGCAGGAAGAGCTCGCCCTCGTCGGGCTGCTGCAGGCCGTTGACGATGGCCAGCAGCGTCGACTTGCCGGCGCCGTTCTCGCCCACCAGCGCATGCACCTCGCCGGGCCGCACGTCGAAGCTCACGTCCTGCAGCGCGGCCACGGCGCCGAAGCGCTTGCCGATGCCGCGCACCTCCAGCAGCGGGGTCGCCGAGCCGATGGCCGACATCGTCAGGCGCCCTGGCCGAGGCGGTAGCGGTCGAGCAGCGCGTGCTGCCGGTCCATCGCGCCCTGCAGGTCCTGGAACACCGCCTGCCACAGCGCGAAGAACTCGGCGTAGCGCTGGTGCATCGCGGCGTCGGGCTCGATGGTCTGCTTGATGGTCGCGATCTGCGGCACCGGCTCGCAGGGGTCACGGTAGATGCCCGCGCCCACGCCGGCGAGGATCGCGTCGCCCAGCGGCGCCGCCTCGTTGACGTCGGGGATGTCCAGCGGCAGGTTCACCACGTTGGCGGTGATCTGGTTCCAGAAGCGGCTCTTGGTCGGGCCGCCGTTGAGGATCAGCCGGTCGAGCTTCACGCCCGCCGACTGGGCGATGCGGACGTTCGAATAGAGGTCGAAGGCCACGCCCTCGACCAGCGCGCGGATGAAGTGCGCCCGCGTGGTGCCGGCGCGCACGCCGAAGAAGGTGCCGCAGGCGTTCGAGTTCCAGTTGGGCGCCAGCGAATTGCCGAGGTACGGCAGGTACAGCAGGCCGTCGGCGTTGGGCGCGACCCGCTCCGCCTCGGCGGTGAACAGGTCGAACACGTTCTGGCCGACGCGTTCGGCCACCTGCCATTCGACCGAGCCGAAGTTGTCGCGGAACCACTTGAGCGAGGCGCCGGTGAAGGCCATCGGCGCGTCGAACATCGTGAGGCCGGGCAGCACGTGCGGCCACTTCAGGATGCGGAACTCGTCCACGTCCTGCTCGGTCGGGATCATGATCCCGAGGTTGGAGCCGGTGCCCATCGAGTAGTAGGCCTGCCCCGCCTGGGTGACGCCGGCGCCCAGCGCCGCCGAGCTGATGTCGGTGCCGCCCGCGACCACCGGGATGCCGACCGGCAGCCCCGTCTCCTCCGAGGCCAGGCGCGTGATCTCGCCGACCACCTCGTGCGACTGGTAGATGCGCGGGTACTTGTCGATGGGCACGCCGATGGCGTCGGCCACGGTCTCGTTCCAGCGGTACTTCTTGTACTCGTAGGGATAGAACAGGCCGGCGTCGCCGGTGTTGATCGAGAAGGTCCCCGTCATGCGGAAGGTGCAGTACCCCGCGGGCGAGAGGAACTTGTGCGTCGCGTTGAAGACGTGCGGCTGGTGGTTCTTGATCCACAGCGCCTTCGGCTCGATGAACCAGGGCGCGACGCGGTTGCCGTTGATGCGGTTGATCGTGTCTTCCCCCACGCGCTCGCGGATCTCGGTGCACTCGCGCTCGGAGCGCGCGTCCATCCAGATCATCGCGTCGCGCAGCGGCCGGCCCGCCTGGTCCACCGGCAGCGTCACGCCCACCAGGCCCGAGATCGCCACGCCGCCGATCGCATCGGCGAACTGGCCCTTGTCCAGGCACTGGCGGATCGACGCGACCACCGCCTTCCAGTAGTTGTTCGGGTCCTGCTCGGCCCAGCCCGGCTGCGGGTGGAAGAGCGGGTGCTCGCGCGAGCCGGTGGCGACCACCTTGTTCGTCTGCGTGTCCAGCACCACCGCCTTCACGTTGGTGGTGCCGATGTCGATGCCGAGCATCAGGGTGCGGGCCATGTCTTCGTCTCCTTGGATGGGGGTTTTCTCTTCATGCGCCGCGGCGCTGCATCGCCGAGGCCGCCGCGACGGCGGCGATCAGCACGACGCCGATGATCAGGTCCTGGTACCACGCGCTCACATCGTGCAGCGTCAGCAGGTTCAGGCCGGCCGCGAAGACGAACGCGGCGCACAGCGTCCGCCAGGGCGAGCCGTGCCCGCCCATCAGGCTGGTGCCGCCGAGCACCGCGATGGCGATCGCGCTGAGCTCGTAGCCGGTGGCCATGGGCGCATCGACCGAGTTGGCGCGCGAGGTCAGGATCAGCCCGGCCAGCGCGGCGCACAGCCCGCTCGCGACGTAGACGGCCACCAGCCACCGGCCCACGCGCACGCCCGCGAAGCGCGCCGTCTTCTCGTCGCCGCCGATGGCGTAGATCCGCTTGCCGGCAAGATGGGCATGCAGCAGCCAGGCGAACACGGCAAACACCGCGAGCAGCACGAGCGCCGCCACCGGCACCGGGCCGACCCGGGCCTCGCCGAGCCAGCGGTAGGCGTCGCTGCGCAGGTAGTACGGGCGGCCGTTGGAGAGCACGTAGCTCAGGCCGCGCAGCGCGCTGAGCGTCACCAGCGTCATGATGAACGGCGCGACGCGCCCGCAGGCCACGCCCAGCCCGTTGAACAGCCCCACCAGCGCGCCGACGGCCAGCGTCAGCGCCACCACCGGCGCCACGGGGCCGACGTAGGTGTTGCCGCGGCCCATCATGCGCACGTCGAGCATGCCGCCGGCCACGACCATGATCTCCACCGCGGCGATCACGCTGAAGACCATCGTCGCGCCGACCGACAGGTCGATGCGGCCCGTCAGCATGACGAGGTTCATGCCCAGCGCGAGCAGGCCGAACACCGCCACCTGCCGCAGCAGGTTCGCCATGTTGTCGGCGCTCAGGAAGTACGGCGAGCTGAGCGCGCCGGCGGCCAGCAGCGCGACGAGCAGCCACAGCATCGGCTGGCGCAGCGCCGCGGCGGCCGCGGAGCCCGCATGCGCGTCGCTGCCGGGTTCGGGCCGGGTCAACGGCAGTGCGCTCATGCTTCCCGCTCCTTGCGCTGCAGGCTGTCGGGCAGCACCACGAGCAGGATCACGGCGGCAGTGACGATCTGCTGGACGTAGCTGCTCACGCCGGCGATGTTCAGCGCGTTGTTCACCACGCCGATGATCAGCGCCGCGAGCAGGGTCCCCTCGATGGTGCCGCGCCCGCCGGCGAGCGACACGCCGCCGAGCGTCGCCACCGCGATCACGCTGAGTTCGATGCCGGTGAAGCCGGCCGGCCCGATGTAGGCCAGGCGCGCCGTCTCCAGCAGCCCGGCCAGCGCGGCCGCCAGGCCGCTGGCGACGAACACCAGCAGCCGCACGCGGTCGACGCGGATGCCCGACAGCCCCGCCGCCGTGGCGTTGCCGCCGACCGCGTACAGCGCGCGGCCGAACCGCGCGTGGCGGGTCAGCACGACCGCCGCCGCGGCGGCGATGGAGAACATCCACACCGGCACCGGGATGCCCAGCACCGCGCCGCGGCCGAACCACAGGTAGCCCGCGCTGCCCTCCGGGTAGATCGCCTGCCCGCCGGACAGGATGTTGGCCAGCGCGCGCAGCACGCCGAGCATGCCCAGGGTGACGATCAGCGAAGGCACGCGCAGCCGGGTCACGAGCAGCCCGTTGACCAGGCCGCACGCCACGCCGGTCGCCAGCACGCCGGCGACGACCAGCGCCACCGAGCCGCTCGGCAGCAGCATGCCGCCGACCACGCCCGAGACCACCGCGACGCCGCCGATCGACAGGTCCAGCTCGCCCGCCAGCAGGACCAGCGCCATGCCGAGCGCCATCACGCCCACCGTCGAGACGGCGAGCAGCACGGTGCGGGCGTTCTCGGCCGTCGCGAACGCCGGCTGGAACACCGAGGCGGCCGCGACGAGCAGGACCAGCAGCGCGACGCGGCCCGCGACGGCATCGAGGCTCAGGCGCTGCCGGGGCGATGCACCGGCCTGCGCCGCGGCGGCGGGCAGGCGGTCGGCCGCTACGGTGGTTTCCATCCTGGCTTCTTCCGGTGTGGCTGGGTGGAACACGGACCCGCTTACTGTCCGGCCGCGGGCTTGTCCGGGCCGAAGGCGTAGGGCCACTCGTCCGGCGTCAGCGTCTGCACGCCCTCGATCGTCATCTTCGTCTTCGTGATCATCGGCAGGTTGGGCGTGAGGATCAGCTTCGGCGGCGCCTCCTTCAGCAGGCCGGCCTTGAAGCCGATGTGGCGGATGACCGCGCGCACGCCGAGGTCGCCGATCAGCGGCGTGTAGGGGGCCACCATGTCGATGTTGCCGGCCTTGACCTCGCGCATGATCTCCTTGGAATCGTCGTCCGCGACGATCACGATCTTCTTGCCGCCGGGCGCGCTGTTCAGGCGCTTGGCCTCGCGGATGGCGTCGAGCGCGCCCATCGCCTCCTCGCCGCCCGCCGTGTAGACCGCGCTGACCTCCTTGAAGGCCTGCATCGCGTCGGCCGTGGTCTTGAAGGTCAGCGTGCGGTCGCTGTTGACGTGGTAGGAGCCCAGGATCTTGTAGCCGGGGCTGCGGCCGATCACCTGCAGGAAGCCGCCGGCGCGGATCGAGTCGGCGGTGCTGCCCAGATCCTTGCGCGTCAGCACCAGGTTGCCCTGTCCCTTCAGCACCTCGTTCAGGTACATGCCCTGCTGCACGCCGTTGGCGTAGAAGTTGCCCGTGACCTCGGAGCTGACCTTGTCGGAGGAGGTGCGGCGGTCGACGCTCACCACCGGGATGCCGGCCGCGATCGCGCGGTCCACCGGCGGCCCCATCGGCGCCTCGCGCTGCGGCCACAGGACGATGCCGTCGTACTTCTTGGTGACCCAGGTGTCGATGACCTGCGCCATCTTGTTGTCGTCGTACTGGGCGTCGATGACGTCGATCTGCACGTTGGGGTGGCGCGCGGCCTCCCACGCGGCGGTGTCGGCGAGACTGACCAGCCACGAGTGGTTGAAGCCGTGGAAGACGAAACCGATGCGGTAGGTCTTCTTCGGATCGAGCACCGGGCCGTCCGGCAGCGGCAGGTAGTCGGTGAACGGCGCCTTGATCGGCAGCTTGCTGTAGGGCCCGACGAAGGAGGCGCCCATGCCGGGCTTCCACACGAAGCCGTCGGCGAGCTTGCCCACCGGGTAGGCCTCGAGCTCCTGCGCGAAGCCGTCCTTGGCGAAGATGGCCTTGACGGCGGGATTGGTCATCGACTTCTCGTCGACCTTCGCGTACTTGGCGATCACCGTGTTGAGCTGCTCGTGCACGGAAGTCTGCGCGGCTGCGCCGGCCGCCACGCCGGCCAGGGCGGCGGCGGACAACGCATGGACGAGGCTGGCCATGCGCACCATGGGCTTGAGGTTCATTCTTGTCTCCGGTTGATGGGCTTGCATTCACGCCGCCGCGAAGATGCGGCGGCGCACGCTCGGGAAAGGCCGGGCCGCGCCCGGCCGCAGGCTGGGGCCTGTTAACGCTATGCGTCGAGCGCGATCAGCACCTGTCCGTCCTCGATGCGCAACGGATAGGTCTTCAGGTCCTCCGTCACGGGCGGTGACATGGCGCGGCCGGTGGGGATGTGGAACAGGCCCTGGTGCAGCGGGCACTCGACCGTGTCGCCGTCGACGTAGCCGTCCGACAGGTGGGCGTGGGCGTGCGTGCAGATGTCGGCCGTCGCGTACAGCCGGCCGTCGAGGTTGAAGAGCGCGATGCACCGGTCCTCCACCTCGCAGCGACGCACGTCAGACGGCTCCACGTCACCTGTGCGCGCGATCGCGATCCAGCGTTGGGTCTCCGGCTTCGACATGTGTCTCCATGCATTGATTGATGCGATGGACCGATCGTAGGAAGCCGCATCGGCGGGGTCGATTTCATTGTTTCAATGCCCGCATTGACACGGCCGCGAAAGATCGAGGGTTTCTACCCATGCCGGTGCCCGGCCGCCCGCTGTCGTGGGGCAGCCATATACTCGTTGTTATTGGTCAACCGATTAATTTCATGGCGACGACGACGGGCACTCCCAACCGCGCAACGCGCGTCAAGCAAAGAGGACCGGGCCGGCCGGAGGGAACGAGCGCCGTCCGCGACGAGATCATGGACGCCGCCGAGGCGCAGTTCGCGGAGCTGGGCTATGCCGGCACCACGCTGCGCGAGATCGCCGCGGCCACCAACGTGACGCAGGCGCTGATCAGCTACTACTTCGGCTCGAAGTACGGGCTGTTCGAGGAGACCTTCCTGCGCCGCGGCCAGGTCATCTCGCGGCAGCGGACCGAGCTGCTGGAGGCGCTGCTGGCCCGCAAGGGCAAGCCCACGGTGCGCGAGATCGTGCACGCCTTCCTCTCGCCCACGCTGGCCCTGCGCTCCACGCCGCAGGGCCGGGCCTTCCTGCGCCTGCAGGCCCGGCTGCACACCGAGCCGCCGGAGATCTCGTACAAGCTGCGCACGCACGCCTACGGCTCGTCGACGCAGCGCTACGTGGATGCCTTCCGGCTGGCGCTGCCGCAACTGGGCGAGCTGGACGCCTACTGGCGCGTGACGCTGATGGTCGGCACCTACCTCTACGCCTTCTCGGACACGCACCGCATGGAGGAGATGACGCCCAAGGGGCTGTACGACCCCGAGGACACCGAGGCGCTGATCGACCAGGTGAGCCGCTTCGTGGTGGGCGGCTTCCAGGCGCGCTGAGGCACCCTCCCCGCCCCGCCCCCTGCCGCGCAGCTAGGCGGGCAGCAGCCCGCGCAGCGCCTCCAGGCTCAGCACGTCCGCGTACTTCTGCCGCATGTCGAACAGGCTGGCCTCGTGCGGGCCGATGGCGCGGTCGCCCACGCAGTCCTCCACCACCACCGGGCGGAAGCCCCAGCACATGGCGTCGACCACGCTGGCGCGCACGCAGCCGCTGGTGACGCAGCCCGCCACCAGCAGCGTGCGCACGCCGCGCTGCGTGAGCCAGGGCGCCAGGTCGGTGCCGAAGAAGGCCGAGGGCACGTTCTTGCGCACCACCCGCTCGCCCGCCGCGGGCGCGAGCGCATCGACGATGGCGCTCGCGGGCGAATGCTCCTTCAGGCCCAGCATGCCGGGCACCTTGGCGCTGAAGATGTTGGCGTCGCTGTCGTCGTCGGCGTAGACGATGCGGCTGTGCGCCACCGGCCACCCGCGCTCGCGCGCGGTCGCCAGCAGGCCCACGGTGCGGTCGATCGCGGCCGGGATGTTGCCGCCGCCGAAGGTGCCGGGGTCGGCGAAGCCGTTCACGAAGTCCACGATCAGGAGGCCGATGGGCGGCTGCACGCCCAGCCCGGCGCCGAAGCCCTGGCGCTGGTAAACCTGCGACTCGTCACGCATGGGCGGGCTCCTCCTGCGCCGGCGCCTTCTGCGGCTGCATCAGCGACTCCACCACCTTGCCGTCGTTCACCACCTGCAGGCCGTCGACGAAGACGTTGCAACGCCGCATCGGGATGTCGATGTGGCACGCCGTGGTGCGGCTGCCGCCGGCCTCGTTGTTGGGGCCGAGCGAGAACAGGAAGTTGCCGCTGACGGCGCGCGCGTCCATGCCCAGCGTGGCCTCGCGGTCGTACAGGCCGAGGGTGGACCAGAAGGCGCGCTTCTGCAGGCCCCAGCCCACGTGCGAGATGGCATAGGCCTCGGGGTCGGCGAAGGACTCGATGTACTCGCGCAGCAGCTCGGCCTCGGCGTCGCCCTCGATGGCAGTGACGAAGCCGTCCTTCACCGTGAGCGTGATGGGCTCGCCCACGTAGTTCTTCATCGGCAGCAGCACGTCGCCCTTGGCCAGCACGATGCGGCCCTGCGCCCCGCCCTCGTTCGGCCAGGTGAAGGCGAAGCCGCTGGGCCAGTGGTCCCATCGGCCGGGCTGGTCGACGAAGCCGTACTCGGCCGTCACCGGGTACTCGCCCAGCGGCAGGCGCAGGTCGGTGCCGGCGGCGGAAGTCACGTGCATCTCGCGCCTGCCCTCGAGCAACGCGACGCCGGCCTGCACGCGGTGATAGTCCTCCAGGGTGGGCACCATGCGCGCCAGCACCTCGGGCGGTTCCATCGCCAGCAGGATCCTGGTGCCGGAGGCCAGGATCTCGTGCTGCTCGGGCGAGAACAGCAGCGTCATCAGGTCCAGCACCAGGTCGCTGGCCTTGAGCGCCGCGATGGCGGCGCGGTTGCCGGTGAGCGGCGTGGTGCCCAGGTAGGCGAGCGTGTCGCGGCTGAGCGCCTTCTCGCCGTTGACCGGCGGCAGGTCCAGCCGGCTCACGCAGGCGCCCATCATGGTGGCGGCGGTGATCGCGCAGCGCAG
>Ga0164243_10000470_pt1 | contig 75459 bp, 68 predicted proteins | sample OricompcompostOP_FD_108781 | JGI IMG/M metagenome (GOLD analysis project Ga0164243, IMG submission 108781) | Organic Plus compost microbial communities from Emeryville, California, USA - Original compost - Organic plus compost (OP) | ecosystem: Engineered > Solid waste > Mixed feedstock >... | reverse complement strand
CTTCTACAACCCGACCCGGCGTCACTCGACCCTGGGTTACCTCAGTCCTATCGACTTCGAACGCGAAGCTGGGGTAGCCTGAATGAACTTATCTCGGTGTCCATCAAACCGGCAGCAGGCCATCCTGCTCTCATAGTGAAGCTTCGACAATCTCCGGGTGCTTCTCGATAACCTTGAGCAAGACCCGATGCGCGGCATCGATTTTACGACCCTGTTCCCACCCTTCGATGGTCCGCGCCGGAATACCGAAGCGACGTTCAAATTCCTTTGGACTGCGCGCCAGAGCCTTGCGGATTTCACGAATACGGCTAGCGGACATGGGCTCCACGCGGCGGGCCTCAAGCGCGATCTCACCGCGCCTGTGAGCGATGACTTCGTGAAGAGCAGCCTCGATTTCTACCCCGAGCGGGGTGCGATCAGTATCAGCCATTTCCAATGTCCTCCTGGCCTTCGCATGGTAAACGCAAAGATCAATCCGGCGGAGAAATTTAAGCTCCCCTCGGGCTTAGTCCTAGGCGGGCCCGGAGATTGTCAAAGGCAAAGTCAAGAGCCTCTATCGCCTCCTGTTTCACCATCTTCGCATAAGGCGTGCCGGGAGCCTGTGCGTGATGGAACGTCGATAGAGTCTCCATCCTAAGTGTCTCGACAAATTCACTGACTGACGTGTCACCTCTGGTCAGAGCTGTCATCATCATTCTCAGTAGGATTTGATGTGCCGCCAACTGTCCTTCTAATCTGGCGAGAATTTCCTGATCCATATAATCGCCCTCGCACGAGGGACGGGAATTCCCTATCCTTGTCGCGTAAAGATATAAGGGCGCGACACAATGGGCGAACACTCCGGTAACCCCGGAATTGGGGTCATATTCATCTCATCTCGTCTTTTGACAGTGCTGCCACACGCGAAGCCGAGTGCGCAGGCGGGGCTAACTTTCCTTTTCACTGCCTTGCTGACCCTATCAGGATGTGGCGGTGCCCTGCTGCACCGCCCCAAGGAAACTGCCGCCATGCGTGCCGCAGAGGAAGCTTCTGCGGCGCCGGCCGAGCCGAGCGCTCCCCAGGAGAAACCGGCACCGACGCAGGCGCCTCCAGCAATATCTTCTCCGCCCGTGCCTTCCCCGGAACCAGAGGAACCAGCGGTCGCCTCGTTGCCGGCTCCCGCCGCTGCGCCGCCACCCGAACCACAGGTGACGCCGACACCTTCGGCTGCTCCCGCCGAGAGCGCTGCGGCCAGCCCGCCGCCGGTCACGATCGTCGTCACCGGTTCTCCGCGGCCGAAGCCGAAGCCGCCGGCGCCGCTGCCATTGCCGAACCTCAATATGGCATATCCGAACTTTAAGACGACGATCGTATACACGATTGCCCCGACCGATCGTTGCGCGACGTGCCAGATGGTCAGGATCACCGTGTCACCGACAGGTGAAGTGCTGATCGAGCGCGGTAATTGGGATGCTGCTGGTCTCAAATGGCGTTATCGGGGGGCCACCAGCCGCGTCAAACGGAACACGGCGAATGCCTTCGCCGCAGCGCTGGAAGTCGAACGACCCGTTGGGGAAAAATCGAGGGTCGTGACCGGGCTCGCCTGCGACATGCCCATCAGGGACGACAGTCTGACAATCGAGTGGATCGAATTTGGCCGCAAGGACAGGCTGACGGTAAAGCTCGACTGCACCGTTCAGGGTGACAGCAGGACAGTCGAACGGCTGCGCCGGATGCCCAACATCCTTGGCCTCCCGACGATTGCCGTGCCTTAGGACGGATCGACATTCATTGCATCCAGATCATGGCGGCGGCGAGGAATAGGAAGCCGGCGAAGTGGATTGTGCGGCGCTCGTAGCGGGTGGCGAATCGCCGGAAGTGTTTGAGGCGATTGAAGCATCGTTCAATCCGGTAGCGCTGCCTGTAAGCGACGGCATCGTGCGGGATGGCGATTTTGCGGGGGCGGTTTGAAGGGATCACGGCTTCGGCGCTAATTTCCGCGATGATGGCGCGTAGGTCATTGCTGTCATAGGCTTTATCGGCCAGCACGGCATCACCCGTCTGTCCGTCGAGCAAGGCGGAAGCTTGTGTGACATCGCCAACCTGACCCGCGGTGACGCCGGCATGACACCAACAATTGAAACGGCGATGCACCGTCTTCCACCTGCCATAGCGTTCGGGCAGGTCCCGCCAGTGCGCGCCGGACCGCAAAACCCAAAGACATCCGTTCACAAACAAGCGGTTATCTGATCCGGTCCGGCCCGGATCACTCGTCTTACCGGGCAGCAATGGCGCAACTTTTACGACCAATGCCGGAACACCGACGTGGACCTGGTGAAACTGCGCGATCGCATGATGGTCTTGGCGGACAGGGTGGGATTCGAACCCACGAAGAGCTTGCACCCTTGCCGGTTTTCAAGACCGGTGCCTTCAACCGCTCGGCCACCTGTCCGCGTGGCGGTTCGGCTAGCGCCGAAAGGCTGGCTTGTCACCCGCGATCGCGATTTGGCGGGCGGGCTGCCGCAGCGGGCTTGCGGGAATCGCATAATCTGACAGGGTGAGGGCATGAATATCCGTGGCCATCTGCTTGCCGTGACGGCGCTTTTCGGGTCCTGCCTGCCCCTTTCGGGCGCCTGCGCCCAGGAACCGGGGCGGGACCTTTCCTTTCCGTCCTATGTCCAGGTCCTCGCCGCCCGCGCCCGCGCGGAAGGGGTGAGCGAGGGGACGATCCGGGCGATGACGGCGGACCTCACGCCCAACAGCCGGGTGATCGAGCTGGATCGGGGCCAGCCCGCCGGCCCGCCCGGAAGCGGCTTCCCGCCGCTCGCGCCCTATATCGCCACCCATGTGGACCGGAACCGGATCGCCGGCGGCCAGCGCGTCCTCGCCGGCAGCGGCGACATCGCCCGGGCGGTGGAGCGGCAATATGGCGTGCCCGCCCAGATGGTGATCGCGATCTGGGGGCACGAGACCAATTACGGCTCCTACAAGGGCGATTTCGACCTTGCCCGCTCGCTCGCCACCCTCGCCTGGGAAGGGCGGCGGCGCGAGCTGTTCGCCACCGAATTCGTCGACCTGCTCAAGATCGCCGACAAGGGCTTCCCCCGCTCGACCCTGAAAGGGAGCTGGGCCGGGGCCTTCGGCAACCCCCAGTTCCTCCCCAGCGTCTATCTGCGCCTCGCGGTGGACGGCGACGGGGACGGGCGGAGCGACATCTGGAACAACCGGGCCGACACGCTCCATTCGATCGCCAACTATTTCCGCGACGCCGGCTGGCGGCCGGGGCAGCCCTGGGGCGTGCGCGCCACGCTTCCCGCCGGATTCAGCCCTGCGGCCTACAAGGGCAAGCTGGCATCCCCCGTCTGCCCGCGCGTGCACGAGCGCCTGAGCCAGTGGAAGACGGTGGCGGAATGGAAGCAGCTCGGCGTCCGCCCCCAGGCCGCGATCGGCGACACTGTGATGGCGAGCCTGTTCCAGCCCGACGGGCCCGGAACCCCGGCCTGGCTCTTAACCGGGAATTATAGGGTTATCCTCGAATATAACTGCTCGAACTACTACGCGATGAGTGTGGGGTTGCTTGCAGATGAGATTACCAGATAGGAATTTTGCCGCCCGGTTCGCATGGCTGACCGCGCTCGCCGCGCTGGCCGGATGCGGGGCGGGCGGGGCGCGACCGGCGCGTGAAGCGCCGGTGGCCGGGCCCGTCAACGGCCCTGCCGCCGATTACCCGATGACCATCGGGGAGCCCTATGCGGTAGGCGGCGTCACCTACACCCCGGCCGACGTGTGGAACTATGACGAGGTCGGCTATGCCGAACTCGACGGGGAGGGCGGGGATGCGGTCTCCGCCTCGCACCATACGCTCCCGCTGCCGAGCTATGTCGAGGTGACCTCGCTCGATACGGGTCGGACGATCCTCGTCCGGGTCGAGCGGCGCGGGCCGATGGACGGCCCGGCGCTGATCGGCCTGTCGCCCGGCGCGGCCCGTCAATTGGGGGCCGGCCCGGACACGCCCGTCCGAGTGCGCCGCGTCAACCCGCCCGAGCCCGAGCGCGCCGCCCTGCGCGCGGGGCACCCGGCTTCGGACCGGATGGACACGCCGATGTCGCTGGTCGGCGTGCTGAAGCGCAAGCTTCCCGCAGCCGGCGCTCCTTCCGCCTCGATCGCCCCCGTGCGCCCGGCCCCTCCGGCGCAGCCGATGCAGACGGAAACCCCGCCGCCCTCGGCCGCGGCCGTTCCCGCGCCTGAACCCACCTCGACGCCTGCCCCGAAGCTGGCCCCGAAGCCGGCCCCGCCGCCCAGGCCGTCCGCCGTGCAGGGCAAGGGCTATGTCGTCCAGGCGGGCGCCTTCTCCAGCCAGGAACGCGCCGATCGCGTGGCCCGCGCCATCGGCGGCTCGGTCAGCAAGGGCGGTTCGTTCTATCGCGTGCGCACCGGCCCGTTCGCCACGCAGCGGGAAGCGGAAGCCTCGCTCGCCAAGGTGAAAGCCGCAGGTTATAGCGACGCCCGAATCTTCCCAGGCGGCTGAGGGGGCAGGCTCCCCGCCAGAGGTTTCCGACTGGGCGGGGAGCAGGCTTGAAACGTACGACAAGGATTGGATTGTTCGGATTCGGCGCGGCGCTGCTGGCGTCGCCCATTGCGCTGCGCGCCGATCCCGCTCCGCCGGCACCGGGGGAAGCGCCGGTCGCGCTGCTGGTGGATCTCTCCTCCGGCCAGACGCTCCATGCGCACGAGGCGGATCGCCGCTTCCTCCCCGCATCGGTGACGAAGGTGATGACCGCCTATCTCGCCTTCGAGATGCTGGCGGACGGGCGGCTGAAGCCCGAACAGCGCTTCAAGGTGAGCGATGCGACCTTCGAGCAATGGTCGGGCACCGGCTCCAGCCTGTTCCTCCAGCGGGGCGAGGAAGTGAGCGTGGACGATCTGCTCCACGGCATCACCACCGTTTCCGCCAATGACGGCTGCGTCGTGCTGGCCGAAGGCGCGCTGGGCTCGGTCGACAAATGGGTCGCGCTGATGAACAGCACCGCCCGCAAGCTGGGCATGGCCGACAGCCATTTCGGAACGCCGAACGGCTGGCCGGACGAAGGGCGCACTTTCACCACCGCGCGCGATCTGGCCAGGCTGACCAGGGCGATATTCGAACGTCATCCCGATCTCTACGCGCGCTATTTCGGGCATCGCGGCTTCGCGCATAACGGCATTGCGCAGCCCAATCACGATCCGATCACCGGGGTCGTTCCCGGAGCGGACGGCATCAAGACCGGCTTCACGCGCGAGGCAGGGTATAATTTCCTCGGCACCGCATCGCGCGACGGGCGCAGGCTGGTGATGGTGCTCGCCGGGATCGACCACCCGCAGGATCGCGCGCGGATCGCCCGGGACTATATCGAATGGGGCTTCGCCGAATTCGCGCCGCGCCCGATCTTCGCCAAAGGCGCCACGATCGGACGGGCAAAAGTGCAGGACGGCGCGGAACGGAGCGTAACGCTGCGCGCGGCCGCCCCGGTGATCGCGGATATTCCGGTCGGCAGCGATCCGCGTGTCACGCTGGCCCTGCGCTATCGCGGCCCGCTCCAGGCCCCGATCGCGAAAGGCGCCAGGGTCGCCGAGCTGGAAGTGCGGATCGACGGGTTCGCGCCCTATAGGGTGCCGCTCGAAGCGGCGAGCGAAGTGCCCAAGGCCAATATCTGGCAACGCCTGGTCAATGGCGTGCTAGGCTTGTTTGCATGATCGCTGGCCGATTCATCGCGCTCGAAGGCGGGGAAGGGGCGGGCAAGTCCACCCAGGCCCGCCTGTTGCGCGATGAACTGGCGGCGCAGGGGATCGAAGCCGTGCTCACGCGCGAGCCCGGCGGCACCCCCGGGGCGGAAGCCATCCGGGGCCTGCTGCTCGATCCGCCGGGGGAAGGCTGGGGCGCCGAAACCGAAGCCCTGCTCTTCGCGGCGGCGCGTGCCGATCATGTGGGCAGGCTGATCCGGCCCGCTTTGGCTGCGGGGCGCTGGGTGATCTGCGATCGTTTCCTCGATTCCACCCGCGCCTATCAGGGCGGGGGCGGGGGCCTGCCCGAAGCCGACATCCTCTCGCTCCATCGGATAGGGAGCGGGGGGCTGCTGCCGGACCTCACTTTGCTGGTGGAAGTCTCACCCGAAGCCGCCCAGGCGCGCCTTTCCGCGCGCGATGCGGGCGGCAGCGATGCGATCGGCGGGCGCGACGCGGCCTATCATGCGCGCGTGGCAGCCGCCTTCGCGCGCATGGCGCAGGCCGAGCCGCAACGTTTCGCCCGGATCGACGGGGAAGGGGCGGCGGAGCAAGTCCATGCCCGGATCATGGATGTGCTCGCCCCGCTGCTGAAGGCCAGGCGATGAGCCATTCCGACCCAGAATATTCCGGTCATCAGGAAGCCTGGCGCGAATGGCGGGCGGCGCTTTCCGGCCCCCGGATGCATCATGGCTGGTTGCTGGCCGGCAAGCGGGGGATCGGCAAGCTCGATTTCGCACTGGCGGCCGCCCGCGAGCTGGTGGCGGAGCCGGGCGTGCCCCAGCCCAAGGGCGATCATCCCGATATCGTGGTGCTGACCAACCTTCCCGCAAATGCGGACGAGGAGAAGAAGAAAGCCGAAGGCAAGCCATGGCAGGCCCGGCGCAATATCGCGGTGGACCAGATCCGCGAGATGCAGCATCGGCTGACTACCCGGCCTACCTTGGGCGGCAGGCGGGCGATCATCGTTTCCCCGGCGGACGATCTCGAGAAGGGCGCGGCCAATGCCTTGCTCAAGAGCCTGGAGGAGCCGCCGCAGGGGACCTTCTTTCTGCTGGTGACTCACCGGCCCGGCCGGCTGCTGCCCACGATCCGTTCGCGGTGCCGCCTGCTGCGCTTCGCCGAAGCGCCCGAGAGCGAGGTCGCCGCCTTCCTCGCACGGGAAGCGCCCCAGGCCGATGCCGAGACCCGCGCCGCCGCGGTGAGCGTGGCGGGCGGATCGCCGCAGGCCGCCCTGGAATTCGTCGAGCAGGAGCTGGCGCCGCTCCACCGGCTGATGCGGCGGATATTGGAGGAAGGGGATGCCGGCTTCGAGCTGCGCGGCGCCCTGGCGGAGGAGATGGGCCAGCGCCCCGCGCGCGAGCGGCAGCTTGCCGCGATCGAGCTGGCCCGCAGCGTCGTCGCCGGGGAGATGCGCGCCGCCGATCGCCGCAGGATTCCCGCGATCGTCGAGGCGCATGGCGCGCTCAGCCGGCTGGCCGGGCAGGCGCCGACCTATAATTTCGATCCCGGGCTGCTGGTGATGGAAATCGGCAGCTTGCTCGCAGGTGCAGCACCCCGTAGGGAGCCGGCCCATGGCTGATCCCTATTACATCACCACCGCCATTTCCTATCCCAACGGCCCGCCGCATATCGGCCATGCCTATGAAGCGATCGCCGCTGACGTGGCCGCGCGCTTCCAGCGCCTGATGGGGCGCGAGGTCCGTTTCCAGACCGGCACGGACGAGCACGGGCTCAAGATGGCGCAGAAGGCGCGCGAGCTGGGCAAGACGCCGCGCGAGCTGGCCGACGAGATGGCCGCCTTGTTCATCGCGATGTGCGGGAAGATGAACGTGTCGTATGACCGCTTCATCCGCACCAGCGAGGACGAGCATCACCGCGCCAGCCAGGCGATCTGGCAGGCGATGGAGGCCAATGGCGACCTTTATCTGGATCGCTACGAAGGATGGTATTCGGTCCGCGACGAAGCCTATTACGATGCGAGCGAGCTGACCGAAGGGGAGGGGGGCGAGAAGCTTTCCCCCCAGGGCACGCCGGTGGAATGGACGGTGGAGGAGAGCTGGTTCTTCCGCCTTTCCGCCTATCAGGACCGGCTGCTGGCGCTCTATCGTGATAATCCGGGCTTCATCGAGCCGGACAGCCGCCGCAACGAGGTGATGCGCTTCGTCGAAGGGGGGCTGCGCGATCTCTCCATCTCGCGCACCAGCTTCGACTGGGGCGTGAAGGTGCCGGGCGCGGAACGCCATGTGATGTATGTCTGGGTCGATGCGCTGACCAACTACCTCACCGGGCTCGGCTACCCGGACGATACGGAGGATTTCCGCAAGTTCTGGCCGGCGGACCTGCATCTGATCGGCAAGGACATTGTGCGCTTCCATGCCGTCTACTGGCCGGCTTTCCTGATGAGCGCGGGGCTGGCGGTTCCGCGCAAGGTCTTCGCCCATGGCTTCCTGCTCAATCGGGGGCAGAAGGAATCGAAGTCACTCGGCAACGTGACCGATCCGACCGAGCTGGCGGAGCGCTACGGCGTGGACGTGCTGCGCTATTTCCTGCTGCGCGAGGTCACTTTCGGGCAAGACGGCAGCTATTCGGCCGAAGCGATCGTGACCCGCGCCAATGCGGAGCTGGCCAACAGCTTCGGCAATCTCGCGCAGCGCGTGATGGGTTTCATCGCGAAGAATTGCGACGGGGGCTTCACCGCCTCCGCGCCGGTGACGGATGCCGATGCCGAACTGCGCGCGAAGGTGAACGCTGCCTGCGCGAAGGAATTGCCTGAGGCGTTCGGCCGGATGGCGTTCTCCGCCGGGCTGGAAGCGTGGATGCAGGCCGTGTTCGCCTGCAACGCCTATGTCGACGAGCAGGCGCCCTGGGCGCTGCGCAAGACCGATCCGGAGCGCATGCAGCGGGTGCTGGCCACGCTGTGCGGCTGTATCCGGGATTTGGCGGTGGCCGTTTCTCCTGTTATTCCAATGGCTTCTACGTATATCCTCGACACGCTCTGCATTCCCGCGAAGGAGCGCGATTTCGCCGCCCTGGCGCGGGACCCGGCGTTGGGCGCGATCCGGGTCGACAATCCCTCTCCGGTCTTCCCTCGGCTCGAAATGCCCGAGCAGGAGCCGGCCTGATGCTGGTCGATAGCCACTGCCATCTCGAATATGAGGGGCTGGTGGAAGACCAGCAGGGCGTGCTCGCCCGTGCGCGCGGGGCAGGGGTAGGGGGCTTCCTCAACATCTCGACCCGCCGCAGCGAGTGGGACCGGGTGATCGCCACCGCCGCGCGCGAGGCCGATGTCTGGGCCAGCGTCGGCATCCATCCGCACGAGGCGGATGCCCATGCCGACCTGGGCGCGGCCGCGCTGCTCGAAGCCACCGCGCATCCCCGGGTGATCGGCATCGGGGAAACCGGGCTCGACTACTATTACGACAAGTCCGACCGCCAGGTGCAGCAGGCCCTGTTCCGCACCCACATCGCCGTGGCGCGCGAGACGGGCCTTCCTCTCATCGTTCACACGCGCGAAGCTGAAGAAGATACTGCACTTATCCTGCGCGAAGAAATGGACCGCGGCGCCTTCCCCGCGCTGATCCACTGCTTCACCGCATCCGCCGATTTCGCCCGGATCGTGCTGGATCTGGGCCTTACCATCTCGATCTCCGGCATCGTCACCTTCAAGAACGCGAAGGACCTGCAGGAGATCGCCGCCCAGCTCCCCGCCGACCGCCTGCTGGTCGAGACCGACAGCCCGTTCCTCGCTCCGGTTCCCCATCGCGGGAAGAAATGCGAACCCGCCTTCGTCGCGGACACCGCCGCTTTCGTCGCCGGCCTGCGGGGGGAAGAGCTGGAAAGGCTGGCAGAAACGACCACCCGCAACTTTCATGCTTTGTTCCGGAAAGCCGCCCGATGAAACTCCTCATCCTCGGCTCGGGCACCTCCACAGGGGTGCCGCGGATCGGCAATGATTGGGGCGAATGCGATCCGAACGACCCCCGCAACCGCCGCACACGCGTTTCCATCATCGTGGAAAGCGATGCAGGCACCCGGCTGCTGGTCGACACTTCGACCGATCTGAGGCAGCAATTGCTCGCCCACGATATCGAGCGGGTCGACGGCGTGTTCTGGACGCATGACCACGCCGATCATTGCCACGGCGTCGATGATCTGCGCGTGATGCGCTACGGCCGCAGCGCGCCGCTTCCGGGCTTTGCCTCGGAAGAGACGGTCCATCGCCTGCGCAGCCGCTTCAGCTATGTCTTTGCCGGCCAGTACGGCTATCCCACCATCGTCAATCTCGAAGTGCTCGACAGGCAGCGGCTCCATGCCGGCTTCGCCTTGGGCTGGTGCCAGATGCCTCACGGGCCCGCCAGGAGCACCGGCTATCGCTTCGAGGCCGACGGCAAGGCGATCGCCTATGCCACCGATTTCAGCGAGATCACACCGGAAATGGTCGAACTGTTCGACGGCGTGGATGTCCTGGTGAGCGACTGCCTGCGCCGCGAGCCACATCCCACGCATGCGCATCTCGCAATGGCGCTGGAACTGGCGGAACGATGCGGTGCCGGGCGTACGGTGCTAACACATCTCGACAAGAGCATGGATTACGCCACCGTGCAGTCCGAAGTGCCGCCAGGTGTCCTGGTCGGCTATGACGGCCTCGAGATCATGGCATGATGGAAGAATTCAGCTGGCAATCCTTCATCTGGATCGCGATGGCGCTGGTCCTGCCGATCAGTGCGCTGGTCGGACAGCGGCTCAACTGGAAGAAGGGCGTGATCCTGGCGCTGATATGGGCCTCGATCTTCGCCGTAACTGCCGCTTTCATCACGATCGTGAGGGGATAGGCCTCCGATTACGGCTTACTTGATTTAACATAATATATATTATCAATCCAACTGAGCGAACGATGTCCCAGCAGATCGACCGCCTCCTCCGCATCATGGCCCGGCTTCGCGATCCTGAGAATGGCTGCGAATGGGATGTTGCGCAGACATTCGAGACGATCGCGCCTTACACGATCGAGGAAGCCTACGAAGTCGCGGATGCGATCGAGCGAGCCGACATGGCGGATCTGTGTGGCGAACTCGGCGACTTGCTGCTGCAGGCCGTGTTCCATGCGCGAATGGCGGAGGAAGCCGGCCATTTCGCGTTCGAGGATGTCGCTCGCGCCATTTCCGACAAGATGGAAGCCCGCCATCCGCATGTATTCGGAAACGGCCATTCCGCAGGCTGGGAAGCAATCAAGGCCGAGGAACGGGCCGCCAGAGGCTCGACCAGCGCGATGGATGGCGTGGCTCGCGCCCTGCCGGCGCTGCTCCGGGCAGAAAAGCTCCAGAAACGAGCAGCGCGCGAAGGCTTCGACTGGCCCGATCCCGATGGTCCCGCCGCCAAGCTGGCCGAAGAAGTCCAGGAATTGCGGGACGCAGCCACAGCCGAAGAAAGGCTGCTGGAAGCAGGTGATGTGCTGTTCGCCGCCGTCAATCTGGTGCGAGCCTATGGCATCGCTCCGGAAGAGGCTTTGCGAGCCACGAACGCCAAGTTCGAGCGGCGATTTCGGGCGATGGAAGAACTATCTTCCGGTGATTTCAAGAGTTTGAGCTTGGAAGATCAGGAAATGCTTTGGCAACAGGTGAAGGAGGCCGAAAGAAGCCCTCAGAGCGACCCGTAGCGGCCGAATTCGCGAGGCGTGAGCCGCACCTCCAAGCGCATCTGCGGCGCCCCTTCGTTCTCGACCTGCTCTTCCCGCAAGACCTGACCATGTGCATGGAGCCACGCGATCCGCTGTCCATCACTCATCGGCAGCAGGAATTCATAGATTTTCGCATTTTCTGTCAGGATCTTGCCGATAGTTCCGAATAAGCTATCGAGGCCAAATCCTGTCACGGCGGAAATGGGAACCACGCGCTCTCCAACCTCGGCCATGGAGGAAAGCTCGTCCTGCCGTTCCTCGCTCAGCAAATCCCATTTGTTCCACGCTTCCACGATGGGAATGCGGCTTTCGCCCCCTTCCCCGTCGATCACCCCGAGATCGGTCAGGACATCCAGCACCTGCGCCTTCTGGGCGCCATTGGCCGGATTGGCCATATCCCGCACATGGACGATGACATCGGCGGCAGTGACCTCTTCCAGCGTCGCACGAAAGGCCGCGACGAGTTGGGTCGGCAGATCGGAGATGAATCCCACCGTATCGGACAGGATCGCCTTTTCCACACCGGGCAGGCGGATCGCGCGCATCGTCGGATCAAGCGTGGCGAAGAGCAGGTCTTCCGCCATCACCTCCGCCCCCGTGACTCGGTTGAACAGGGTGGATTTCCCGGCATTGGTGTATCCGACCAGCGCGACCACCGGCCAGGGCGCCCTTCCCCGCCTCTCGCGATGCAACGCGCGCGTGCGCCGCACCTGGTCGAGTTCCTTGCGCAGCCGCCCCATGCGGGTGCGGATCATCCGCCGGTCGGCTTCGATCTGGGTTTCGCCGGGGCCGCCAAGAAAGCCGAAGCCGCCCCGCTGCCGCTCGAGGTGAGTCCAGCTGCGGACGAGGCGGCTCTGCTGATAGTCGAGATGAGCCAGCTCCACCTGCAGCCGCCCTTCGGCGGTGGCGGCGCGTTCGCCGAAAATCTCCAAGATCAGCCCGGTCCGGTCGATGACCTTGCGCTTGAGCCGCTCTTCCAGATTGCGCTGCTGGATCGCGGAAAGCGCGCCGTCCACGATGACGAGCTCCGCCTCTCCCTGGAGGCAAGCCGTCTCGATCCGGTCGATCTGGCCTTCACCGAACAGGGTGCCCGGCCTGGCATCTCGAATGGGCACGACAAAGCCTTCCGCGACGACGATGCCGATCGCGAGAGCCAATCCGCATGCTTCTTCGAGCCGTGCCTCGGCATCCTCACCCCTGCGCTGGCCGCGAATATCCGGACAGACGACGATGGCCCGCGCACCGCGCGTGACCTCGCCGGTCAGATCATCGGTAAAGCTCAGTCTTCCTCGCTCTCCCCCTCCCAATCGCCGGTCAGGTCGACCGGCGCGGCGGGCTGGATGGTCGAAACCGCATGCTTATAAGCCAGCTGGACGAAACCTTCTCGCTCCAGCAGCATGCAGAACAGGTCATAGGCCGCGATCCTGCCCTGCAGCATCACGCCGTTGACGAGGAACATGGTGACGCTGACGCCGGCATCGCGCACGCTGCCCAGGAACACGTCCTGCAGCAGGCGCTGCTTCTTGTTGCCTTCACCCATCCCGCCGAATTGCGCCGCGTCAACCGGCGCACTGGGCATGATGGTGGAAATGGCGTGCTTGTAGACCAGCTGCGACTGGCCGTCGCGGCGCAGCAGGATCGAGAAATTGTCGAACCAGGTGACGATTCCCTGCAACTTGACACCCTTGACGAGGAACATCGTCACCGGTGTCTTGTTCTTGCGCAGCAGGTTGAGGAAAGCGTCCTGAAGGTTCTGCCCCTTGGCCGGTGCAGTGGCCTGCACAGGCTCGGGCGCCGGCTTTGGGCGTGCCGAAAGCGTACGTCCGGTCATGAAACTGACTCCTGTTGTTGGCGGCCGTGATTGCGGTCCGCGGTCTGGCTGCACACCCATTGCACATGACCCTGAATCGGGTGTGACAGCCGGCTGTTGAGGAGTGTAATGCGACTTCGTCGGCGGCGGCAATCCTTTTGTGCACTTGCGAAGATTGCCCAGGCCGTAAGCCCACAAATTGGAAGGCTGAGATGGAACGCGGCCTATGACTGATCTACTCAGCATCGAATACACCGCAGGAGCATGACATGCCGAAGTTCCTCGCCCTTTACATCGGTTCAGCGACGGATGAGCAGAAGGCTGCTTCCCTGATAAGCCCGGAGAAGCAGTTGGAAGGTTTGTCCGCGTGGGGCAAGTGGATGGGAGATAACGCTGCTCATATACGAGATGGCGGTGGCCCCCTCGGCAAGACCAAGCGAATCTCCCGGTCTGGCATTGAGGTGAGCCGGAACAGCCTGACCGGCTATGTGATAGTGGAAGCGGAAACCCATGAGGCCGCAGCGCCCCTTTTCGAGAACCATCCTCATTTCACCATCTTCCCCGGTGAAGCCGTGGAGGTGATTGAATGTCTCGAAATACCGGGAATGTAGCCAATCATGGAGTTGGCTTTCACCGCCACCCATGAGGGCCACAACCGGCGTCCGCCCCGGACCGGAGCCTCCTAGCGATCCTCATCCGGGCGATCGGCCATGCCCAGCAGCTTGAGCTTGCGATGCAAGGCCGACCGTTCCATCCCGATGAAACCTGCGGTTTTCGAGATATTGCCGGAGAAGCGCCGGATCTGGATCTTGAGATATTCGCGCTCGAAGCTCTCGCGCGCCTCACGCAGAGGCACGCCCATCAGGGCGGACATGCCGGAACCGCCCCCCGCCTTGCCGCCTGAAATCTCGGGCGGAAGCATGTCCGGCTCCACACGCGACAATTTCTCGCGCGGGGTGAGGATCACCGTCCGCTCGATCACGTTGCGCAGCTGGCGCACGTTCCCGGGCCAGTCGTAAGCCTGGAGCGCCGCCATCGCCTCCGGCGTCACCGTGGGTGGTGTCAGCCCCTGCTCGGCAGCATAGCGGGTGAAGAAGTGATCCGCGAGTATCGGCACGTCCTCCCGCCGCTCCGCCAGCGAGGGGATCGTTACCGGCACAACGTTGAGGCGATAGAAGAGGTCTTCCCGGAAGCGCTTTTCGGCGATCTCCTTCTCGAGATCGCGCGAGGTGGACGAAACGACGCGCACGTCCACCCCGATCTGCCGCGTCCCGCCCACGCGCACGAAGCTCTGCTCGGTCAGCACCCGCAGGATGCGCGCCTGGGTGCTTTCGGGCATGTCCGCCACTTCGTCGAGATAGAGCGTTCCGCCATCGGCCAGTTCGAGCAGCCCTGCCCTCACCTGCTTGCCTTCCGCTTCCTCCCCGAAAAGTTCCTGCTCGAAGCGCTCCGGGGTGATCCGGGCGGAATTGACGGTGACGAAGGCCTTGTCCGCGCGCGGGCTCCAGGAATGGAGCAGGCGGGCGGCCACTTCCTTGCCCGCTCCCGCCGGTCCGCTGATCAGGATACGGCTGCCGGTGTTCGCCACACGCTTCAGCGTGGCCCGGACCTGGTTGATCGCGGAGGAATTCCCGGTGAACTCGTCATTCTTGATCAGGCCTTGCCGCAGCCGCGCGTTCTCCCGCCGCAGCCGCTCGGTTTCGGTCGCTCGGCTGACCAGATGGAGCAGGCGCTCCGCCTCGAACGGCTTTTCGATGAAATCCATCGCCCCGCGAGCGACGGCGGAAACCGCCGTGTCGATATTGCCGTGCCCGGAGAAGATGATCACCGGCAGGTCCGGCTCGCGCAGCTTGATCGCATCGAGCACCTCGAGCCCGTCCATCGGGCTGCCATGCAGCCAGACGTCGAGCAGGACGAGGCTCGGCCGCCGTTCATCGATCGCGGCCAGCGCGGAAACGGAATCACCCGCCGTGCGACATTCATAGCCCTCGTCGCTCAGCACGCCGGCGACCAGTTCGCGAATATCCCGCTCGTCGTCCACCACAAGGATGTCGAGCGCCATCAGCTTTTCTCCATCTTGCCGCAACGTTTCATTCCGCTGCCTCATTGCCGGCCCGAGCCGAAAGCGGATCGCGTGCGAAGCGCAGCACCACGCGTGTTCCACCGCTTTCCGCAGGGGCGAAACTCATCTCGCCGCCATGTTCCTCGACGATCTTGTTCACGATCGCGAGCCCCAGGCCGGTGCCCTTTTCCCGCGTCGTGACATAGGGTTCGACGATCCGCTCGCGATCCTGCGGCAGGCCGATGCCGTTATCCTCGACCATTACCGTAAGCGCATCCTCGTCCGCCGTGACCTTGACGGCGATCCTGCCACGATAATCGAGCTCGGCATCCTTGGCGCGGGCTTCCACCGCCTCGGCCGCGTTCTTCAACACATTGGTCATCGCCTGCCCGAACTGATGGCGGTCACAGGCGATGGGCAGAATGCCCTCATCCGCATCGAAGGTGTAATCGATCTCGGGCTCGGCGACTTCCTGCAGGAACATCGACTGGCGCACGAGGTCGACCGCATTCTCCTGCCGAAAGACAGGCTTGGGCAGCCGCGCGAATGAGGAGAATTCGTCGACCATTTTCCGCAGATCGCCGACCTGGCGGATGATCGTGCTGGTCAACTCCTCGAACAGCTCCGTATCGGTTTCGATCTGACGGCGATAGCGGCGGTTGAGCCGTTCGGTCGCAAGCTGGATCGGAGTGAGCGGGTTCTTGATCTCGTGCGCGATCCGACGCGCGACGTCCGACCAAGCGGCCTGGCGCTGGTCGAGCAACTGGCGCGTGATGTCCTCGAAAGTGATCACATGGCCCTCGGCCGAAGGCGAGAGTTTGACCGCGAGGGTCAACAATTCGCCTGCCTTGTTATACTGCACCAGGCCGCTCAGGAGCCTCGCTTCGAGCATCGAGCCCATCTCCGGAGCGATCTCGGCAAGCTTGAGGCCGACGGGCGCCGGCCCCACGCGATCGAGCAGCAGCTTCTGGGCGGAGCTGTTCATCAGCAGCACCTCCCCCGCGCGATTGACCGAGACGATGCCGGCCGTGATCGATTCGAGCACCGCCTCGATGAAGCCGCGGCGCTCCTCGAGTTGACGGTTCGCGCCGACCAGTGCGGCGTTCTGCCGCTCGATCTGCGCGGTCATCCGGTTGAAGGCACGATTGAGCAAGCCGATCTCGTCCGCACCCGCGCGGCCTTCGATCCGCAGCGCGTAGTTCCCCTGCCCCACTTCGCGTGCGGCGGCAGCAAGCTCCGTGAGCGGCCGCACCTGCCGATCCGCAAAGCGCAAGGCGAACCAGATCGCCACACCCACCAATGCAAGGGAGACGAAGAACAGTGCCAGATTGAAGCGCAACTGCAGGGTCCGCACTCGCTGGGTGAGGATGTCGTAATCCTGCAGCACCTTCTCCGCCTGCTTCGAGGCGCTCAGCTGCAATGCGTCGGAACTTCGGGCGTTGTAGAGGTAGATGCCGGCCCGCCGGTCGATCGCGGTCACCGCCTCGATCCGGTCCTTGCTCATCCAGACCACGATCTGCTCGCCGGCGTCAATCCGCTTGATCACGTCCATAGGGACGCGCTGGCGCGGGGGATTGCCATCGGGATCCACGATCGCCGCGGTCAGCAATTCGCCTTTCGCACTCTTCTGGAGAATGGCGGATTCGGTGAGATCGCGGCCGACTACCTGCAGGAGATAGGATGCATCGAAGCCGGGCGTCGTAAGGCTGTTCTCCTGGAAATAAGCGCGCAGGTCATCCGCCATGGTGACCGTCTGGTTGCTCACGTCGCGTTGGTTCTGCTTGTAGTAGCCACGCGCGAGATTGTTCGCGTTCTCCAGGATTCCCCGCGAATTGTCGGAAAACCAGAATTCGACGCCGGACTGGAAGAGGAAGGAAGCGAAGATCACCACCAGCAAGGTCGGCACCGCGGCGACCAGCGAGAAGAAGAAGACGAGCCGGACATGAAGCCGGGCGATCATGCCCCCGGTACGCCGGATCGCGATTCGCCGCCCCAGAAGGACCAGCAGCGTCATCGCCGGAATCAGCGTGCCCACCAGCAGCGCCGCCGCTTCGCCCGAGGGGAGGATGTCGCCTGCCCTGGGCGGATTGGAAAGCTTCACCCAGCTCCACGCCAGCATGACCGCGAGCGTGAGCCCGGCAACCACTTCGAGCATGCCGAAAAAGTTCGCGCGCCGCGCGCTCACCAGCGAGCGGCGCCACCAGCGGGGCCAGCGGCGCCCCGGGGGAACTTGGGTTTCGGCCATCGTTGCGCCGTTACAACGACACTGTTGCAATTATGCAAGAAGTTTTCGCCGAAGCGGGTATCAGCTTCGCCTGACGAAACGCTCGGGGTCGATGTCCAGTTCGCCAAGCCGCTTACGCAGGGTGTTGCGATTGATCCCCAGCAGCTGGGCAGCGCGCAGCTGGTTTCCGCCGGTTTCGACCAGCGCATGCTCGAACAGCGGTTTCTCGAACGCCGCCAGTGCGGTGTGATAGAGCGTACCGGGCGGCGGCGTTCCACCCGCGAGCCAGTTGGCCAGGGCGGCGCTGAAATCCGCTCTGTCGCTTGTCGGGGCATTTGTGGGGCGCTGCTCGAGCAGGGACAACACCGTGTCGCCATCGATCAGGTCTTCCCGGGCCAGCAGCGCCAAGCGGTAGATGAAGTTCTTCAATTCGCGGACGTTGCCCCGCCAGGGCTGGCGGACCAGGACCTCCCCTGCCTCCGGGGTCAATTGCCTCCGGGGGAGGCCTTCCCCGGCTGCCTGGATCAGGAAATGCCGGGCCAGGGCCTCGATATCCCCTGCCCGCTCCCGCAGCGGAGGAAGCTGGATGGGAACGACGTTGAGGCGGTAGAACAGGTCCTCGCGGAAGCTTCCTTCCTCGATCATCGGCGCCAGGTCGCGATTGGTGGCGGCGATGATGCGTACGTCGATGTCGATCTCCTCGCGCCCGCCCACGCGCCGGATACGGCCGGACTGGAGCGCGCGCAGCAGGCGGGTCTGGGCGTCGGGCGGCATGTCGCCGATCTCGTCGAGGAACAGCGTGCCGCCGCTCGCTTGCTCGAACTTGCCGATATTGCGGGCCACTGCCCCGGTGAATGCGCCCTTTTCGTGGCCGAATAGTTCGCTCTCGATCAGTTCACGCGGGATCGCTGCGGTGTTGACCGCCACGAACGGGCCTTTGCTGCGATGGCCGAGCTGGTGGATCGCCTCCGCCACAAGCTCCTTGCCGGTGCCGGATTCACCCAGGATCAACACGGTCAGGTCGTTGCGCAGCACCCGGGTGATCATCCGGTAGACGCCCTGCATCGCCTGGCTGCGCCCCACGAGGGGCAGGCCCTCGCCCGTCTGGCCGCGCTCTTCCGGCCCGCCGGAGCGGCTCTCCGCCGCCTGGCGCGCGGCGCGCACCAGATCGTCGAGGTCGAAAGGCTTGGGGAAATATTCGAACGCGCCCGTGTCGCTGGCCCGCACGGCGGTATCGAGCGTGTTCTGGGCCGACAGGATGATCAACGGCAGGTCGGGATAGGCGGCATGGACTTCCCCGAGGGTCTCGATCCCGTCGCCATCCGTGAGCATGATATCGGTGAGCATCACGTCATAGCTGTTTTCGGCAAGCAACCGATCGCGGCCTGCGATGCTGTCGCAATGATCGACGATGAAGCCATCGTCTTCCAGCGCGGCGGTGGTGACGAGCGCGATCGATGTGTCGTCTTCCACCAGAAGTGCCCGCCTGCCCATCTGCCTGCCCTTCTTTGCCTATCTGGCGACAGGAAGGTGGATCCTGAAATGGGTCCAACCTTCGGAATCGTCGCGTTCGTGGCTGATCCTTCCGTCCATGTCGCGCACCAGCTTGTTGACCAAGGCGAGCCCCAGCCCCTGCCCGTTCTTCTTGCTCGACACGAAGGGTTCGAAAATATGATCGCGCAGTGCCGGATCGATGCCGGGCCCATTATCGCTCACCCGCACCTCGATCGGCAGCTTGACCGGCCGCCCCAGGCGGATCGCGGTCAACACCAGCCCGCTGACGAAGCGCGTGCGGATCACGATCTGCGGATTGTCTGCGTCCTGGCAGGCGTCGCGTGCGTTAGAGATGAGGTTGATCAGCACCTGCACCAGCCCATCCTCATTGCCGAGCACCGCCGGAAGGGAGGGATCGAACTCCTCGCGAAGCCCAACCTGCTTATCACCTGCTGTCTCTATCACATTGATTGCACGCCGGATTACTTCGTGAAGATTGCAAGGGGCGACGGGTTCGGGCTGTTCCCGGCCCAGCGACTGCATCCGGTCGATCAGCTTGGCGATGCGGTCCACCTCGTCAGTGATGAGGGTGGTCAGCGCCTTGTCCGCATCCTTCAGCTTACGCCCCAACAACTGGGCCGCGCCGCGAATGGCGGAAAGCGGATTCTTGATTTCGTGGGCGAGGATCGCCGGTGCGCGCAACCCCGGCTCAGCGCCCTCTCCCAGCGTCTCGGTGGCCCCAACGTCGTTCATGGCCAGGATCTGCCAGCCCGGATGACCGATCACGGGGGAGAGGATCAGATCGAGCTTGAGTTCCTGCTGGCTGCCGAACCGCGTGTTCACCGAAAGGGCGGAGATCTGGGAATCTCCCCGCGCCAGCCATTCGTAGAACCGCTTCTCGCCAAATTCGGCCACATCACCCAGCTTCTTGCCGATCAGGCGCTTCGCCCCCATGCTCATCAGCTGTTCCGCTGCCGGATTGGCGCTGCGGATCGTCAGGTCCGGCCGGAGCAGCAGGACAGCGCTGGAAAGGCTGGCGAGCTGCTCGGCCGGCTGCGGTTCGTCGCTCACGCAGCTTCGCGCCTCAGGAATGGCTCGTAGAAACGAGCCAATTCCCCAAGAACCTGTTCGGCATCATCGATGAAGTTCACATAGTTTCTGAAGTCGGCCGAGCCGTGCAGCCCCTTGGTATACCAGCCCAGATGCTTGCGGGCGATCTTCACCCCCACATCGGCTCCATAATGGTCCAACATCGCGCGGTAATGCTCGACAATAAGCCGATATTGTTCCTCGATGCCGGGGGTTTGCAGCCTCTCGCCCGTGCGCAGCCAGTGGATCACCTGGCCCAGCAGCCAGGGCTTCCCGTAAGCGCCCCGTCCGATCATCACGCCATCTGCTCCGCTTTGTTCGAGCGCACGGGCCGAGTCTTCCTCGCTGCAGATATCGCCATTGACGATGACGGGAATGGATATCGCATCCTTCACCTTGCGGATGAAGGCCCAATCCGCCTCGCCCTTGTACATCTGGTTGCGGGTGCGGCCGTGGACGGTGATCATCTTCGCCCCAAGGTCTTCGGCGATATGCGCCAGTTCGGGGGCATTCAGCGAGGAATGATCCCATCCCATGCGCATCTTGACCGTAACCGGCACCGAAACCGCCTTCACCGTGGCCTCGATCAGGCTCGCGGCCAACGGAATATCGCGCATCAGCGCGCTGCCGGCATCGCCATTGACCACTTTCTTGACCGGGCAGCCCATGTTGATGTCGATGATCGCCGCCCCGCGATCCTCGTTCAGCTTCGCCGCTTCGGCCATTTCCTGAGGACTGCAGCCTGCCAGCTGGAGCGAGACGGGATCCTCCACCGGGGCCCAGGCGGCCTTCTGCAGCGATTGGCGCGTCTCGCGGATCATTGCCGGGCTGGCGATCATCTCGGTCACGTTGAGCCCTGAACCGTAGCGCCGCACCAGGGTGCGGAACGGCATGTCCGTCACCCCGGTCATCGGGGCGAGGATCACGGGGCAATCGATCGTCACCGGACCGATGTGGATCGGCTTCAATTGCGGAGGGGCTGGAAGCGTGGTCATTTTCGTGAGAGTGCCTAAAAAACAGGCAGCGCATAGTGGATTGCGCGGCAGGCAGCAAGCCGGTAGGCGCGCCCGGCGATGATCGAGCCTTCCCTTCCCCCGGAAAGCGATCCGGAGAATGGCCGAACGAGCCGTTTTGCCGCAGTGATCGTGGCCGCCGGCAAGGGGTTGCGCGCAGGGCAGGAGGTGCCCAAGCAGTTCGCGCGATGGCGAGGAAAGCCGGTGCTGCGCCATTCGGCCGATGCGCTGGCCCACGCCGGTGCAGCGCCGATCGTGGTCGTGATCCCGGAAGGGGCGGAAGAGATCGCGAAGCAAGCGCTTGCCGGACTTGACGACATCGCTTTCGTGACTGGCGGTGCTACCCGCCAGGCGTCAGTCCTGGCAGGGTTGGAAGCCTTGGCCGCTTCCTCCCCTCCCCACGTCCTCATCCATGATGCCGCGCGTCCGATCCTGCCGGGGGCAGTGATCGCGCGGCTTCTCGCGGCTCTCGCCCGTCACTCCGCTGCGATCCCCGTGCTGCCGGTAGTGGACAGCCTGGCCCGGGCCGAAGGCGGGCTGATGGCGGGCAGCGCCCCGCGCGAGGAATTGCGCAGGGTCCAGACCCCGCAGGCCTTCCGCTTTCCCGATATTCTCGCGGCCCATCGCGCCTGGCAAGGCGTGGCCGATGCCGGGGATGACGCGCAGGTGGCTCGTGCGGCCGGGCTTGACGTGGCGCTGGTCGAGGGCGACGAAGCGTTGCGCAAGCTCACTTTCAAAGAGGATTTCATGGGCGACCTCCCGCCGATCCGCGTGGGCACCGGCTATGACGTGCACCGCCTGGTCGAGGGAGGAGAATTGTGGCTGGGAGGGATACTCATCCCCCACACCCACGGGCTGTCCGGCCATAGCGATGCCGACGTGGCCATCCACGCTGCGGTCGATGCCCTGCTGGGTGCGATCGCGGGCGGCGATATCGGCCGGCATTTCCCCCCCAGCGACCCGCAATGGCGGGGCGCCGCGTCGAGCCTCTTTCTCACCCATGCGGTCGCAATGTTGGGCGAAGCGGGCTATCGCGTGGGCAATCTCGACCTCACGATCATCTGCGAAGCCCCCAGGATCGGGCCTTATCGCGAGGACATCCGCGCGAAACTCGCCCAATTGATGGACGTTGACATCGAATGTGTGAGCGTAAAGGCCACCACAACCGAGCGGCTCGGCTTCACCGGCCGGGCCGAAGGCATCGCGGCGCAGGCGATCGCCACCGTGATGCGCATCGACCGATAGGGAGTTCTGCATGAGAATCCGCACGATCCTCGCCGGCTTGTCGCTCGCATCTCTGACCTGCTCCCAGGCGTCGGCGGCGCAGGATTGCGTGAGCGAAGCGGAAGTGGCGGCACTCTTTGTCTATGCGATGCCATCCATGCTCGATTCCGCGCGAAATAGCTGTGACAAGCAGCTTAGATCGAACGGTTTCTTCAAGACAAACGGCTCGCAGCTGATCGGCCGTTACGCCGCCCTGCAGAACGAGACCTGGCCTCGGGCCAAGCGGGCGGTGCTGCTGTTCGCCAGCGCCTACCAGAAGCAGGCCGGCCGGGCGACGCCTGCGGCGAACGGCTTCGGCGGGCTCGACACCAATGCCCTGCTCGGCTCGTTGCCGGACAACGTCGCACGTCCTCTGGTGGACGCGATCATCGTCCAAAGGGTGGCGGAGGAGTTGAAGCCCGAGCAGTGCCGTAACGTCGAGCGTGTGGCCCAGGCCATCGCCCCCATCGAGCCCCGGCTCGCGGCCGTCCTGATCGGCACGATGATGAGCCTGGTCGGCCTGGACGAACCCAAGATCTGCAATTCCGAGGCCCCATGACAGACAGTATCCTCCCCCCGGACATCGTCGCGTTGGCAAGGCGTGTGATCGAAGAGAACGCCAAGGAAGGCCGAAAGGTCGCGCTGGCCGAAAGCTGTACCGGCGGCCTCGTCGCGGCCGCGTTGACCGAGATTCCCGGCTCCTCCGCCGTGCTCGACCGCAGCTACGTCACCTATTCGAACCAGGCCAAGCAAGAGATGCTGGGCGTTTCACCCGACATTATCGAAGCGGTAGGCGCCGTCTCGATCGCCTGCGTCTATGCGATGGCGCAAGGCGCGCTTGAGCGCAGCCATGCGGACGTCGCCGTGGCGATCAGCGGGATCGCCGGGCCCGAAGGCGGCAGCGAGCAGAAGCCGGTGGGCACGGTGGTCTTCGCCAAGGCTCATCGCGGATCGGACGAGGAGCCCGAAGCGGAGCAGCGCCTGTTCGAGGACAAGGATCGTGGCGGAGTGCGCCGTCAGGCCACGCTGGTCGCACTCGAACTGCTGCTGCCGTAGAGCACGGCCGCCCGTTCCTCGAAGGCGGCCACCATCTTGTGGAACGCGCGGTCGACATATTGGCCGGCCAGCGTTTCGAACAGCCGGTTGCGAAAGCTGAAATCGACGCTGAAGTGAATTTCGCAGCCATCTCCTTCGATCGGCGTGAATTCCCAGCGATTGTCCAGATCTTTCAGCGGGCCATCGACATAGATCACCTCGATCGACCGGGGCCGGTCCTTCAGCACGCGCGAGGTGAATTTCTCCCGCAGCGCCTTGAAGCCCACCAGCATGTCGGCGATCATCTCCGTCTCGCTGTCGGACCGGATCCGGGTGCCGACCACCCAGGGAAGGAACTCGCCGTAACGGCCGACATCGGCCACCAGATCGAACATCTGCTGGGCGCTATAGGGCAGGCGCCGCGTCTCGCGAATGGAAGGCATCAGCGCCCCCGGGCAAGCTTCGCCTCGCGGGCGGCCTGCATCTGTGCGAAATCGGCGCCCGCATGATAGCTCGAGCGGGTGAGCGGGCTTGAGGCGACCTGCAGGAAGCCCTTGGCTCGGGCAATGGCGCCGAAGGCCTCGAACGCCTTGGGAGTCACGAATTCCTCGACCTTCGCATGGCGGGGTGTGGGCTGGAGATACTGGCCCATGGTGATGAAATCGACGTCTGCGCTGCGCATATCGTCCATCACCTGATGCACTTCGAGCCGCTGTTCGCCCAGCCCCAGCATGATCCCGCTCTTGGTGAAGATCATCGGATCGTGGCGCTTCACTTCCTCCAGCAGCCTCAGCGAAGCGTAATAGCGGGCGCCGGGCCGGATCGTGGGATAGAGCCGCGGCACGGTCTCCAGATTGTGGTTGTAGACATCCGGGCCGGCGGCGCAGATGGCTTCCACGGCGGGCCGCATCTTGCCGCGGAAATCGGGGGTGAGGATCTCGATCGTCGTGCCGGGGGTGGTGCGGCGCAGCGCTTCGATCACCTTCACGAACTGCCCTGCCCCGCCATCGGGCAAGTCGTCCCGGTCGACCGAGGTGACGACGATGTGTTCAAGCCCCATCTTTGCCGCCGCTATGGCCACATGATCGGGCTCGAACGGATCGACCTTGCGCGGCATGCCCGTCTTCACGTTGCAGAAGGCACAGGCCCGCGTGCATACGTCGCCCAGGATCATCACCGTGGCGTGCTTCTTGGTCCAGCATTCACCGATATTCGGGCACGCGGCCTCCTCGCACACCGTATGCAGGTTCAATTCGCGCATCAGCGTGCGGGTCTGGTGATATCCCTGGCTGACGGGCGCCTTGACCCGGATCCAGTCCGGCTTGCGCCTGCGCTCGGGCTCCCTGGCCGGCTCTCCGGCCGGTTCCAGGTCCGGTTCACTGGCGGGAAGCGGCGCTGAAGAGAGATCGTTCATGGGGACCATCTAGGCGCGAGGCTTGCCTGCCGCAAGCGGGCGAGGCATGGCGGGCGCCATGTCGATCCCGCCCTCCCCCGAACTCGACGGCCTGCTCGCGGGTTATCGCCGTTTCCGAGAGAATCGCTGGCATCCGCAGCGCGATCGCTGGGCCGCCTTGCGCGAAGGCCAGTCTCCTCGGGTGATGATCATCGCCTGTTCCGACAGCCGGGTGGATCCTTCACAGATATTCGATGTCGATCCGGGAGAGATCTTCGTGATCCGCAACGTGGCGGCGATGGTTCCTCCTTTCGAGACGACGCCCGGCCACCACGGCGTTTCCGCTGCGCTGGAATTCGCCGTGCAGGTGCTCAAGGTGAGCGAGATCCTGGTGATGGGCCACGGCATGTGCGGCGGCTGCAAGGCGGCGCTGACGCAGGAACTGCACGGGGCCGAGCCGGGCGAAGGCGGCTTTATCGCCGACTGGATCGGCATGCTGGACCATGTGCGGGAACCGATCGTGCGGGAACACGGAACGAAAGGGCGCGAGGCCGAACGGGCTATGGAGCAGGCCGGCGTGAAGGTCAGCCTTGCCAACCTCAGGACCTTTCCCTGCATCCGCCACAAGGAACGCGCCGGCGAGCTGACGCTGCGCGGCGGATTCTTCGCGATCTCCGACGGGGTGCTGCACTTGCTCGACGAGGAAAGCGGGGAATTCATCCCGGCCGAGTAGTTGCGCTCGGCTGCTTGCCCCTGCACAAGGCGCGCATGGATCATCCGCTCGAGAACATCGCCCTCCTCATCGACGCCGACAATGCATCGCCTGCCGGCATCGATTCCGTCCTCACCGTCCTCGCCGAGCTGGGCGCGGTCAATATCCGCCGGGCCTACGGCAATTGGCGCAAGCCGGCGCTGAAGGGCTGGGCCGATATCGTCCATCGCTATGGAATCGAGCCGCAGCAGCAGTTCGACCTCACCAAGGGCAAGAACGCCACCGACATGAAGATGACGATCGACGCGATGGACCTGCTCTATCGCGGGCGCGTCCACGGCTTCGGCATCATGAGCTCGGACAGTGACTTCATGCCGCTCGCCATGCGTATCAGGCAGGATGGCTATCCGGTCTACGGCTTCGGCAGCCCGCGCACGCCGGAAGCCTTCCGCCAAGCCTGCACCCGCTTCATCGATGTCGAAGCGCTCATAAAGGCGGACAAGGCAGCACCTGAGCCCGTCTCGGCCGGGCAGATCGACGAGGATCTGCTCCACCTGCTTGTCGATGCCTATAACGCCAGCAAACGGGACGAGAAAGGCTATGCCAAGCTGGCGGAAGTGGGGCAGCGAGCCGGCAACCGCTCCAGCTTCGATACGCGCAATTACGGCTTTCCGCGCCTTATCGACCTGATCGAGACCATCCCCAATTTCGCGGTTGAACGGCGCGAGGGCGGGCAGGTGTGGATCAAGCGGCTGCGTTGAGCGCAGCGGAAGTGTTTCGCCATTTCCGCGGCGAGGCACCCTTTCTTTTCGATAGGGTGCTGCCTTCCCATGCTTCCGCGAGAATCAAACCGACCTCCTGGGATGGGGGCACAGCGCGCCGCGCGGTGTTAAGATTAACTAGAAAATACCCGTAAGCCCTTCCCTCGCAAGGGAAAAGCCCAAGAGTGCGGCGGGATCGTCGCGACCCAGCCGCACTCTCGATTGCCTTACTGCGCCGCCGGAGCAGGCGCCGCGGCAGTGGTGCCGCCGGCTTTGCTGTCGATATAGGCCAGCCACATCTTGGCGATCGGCTCGCGCACGCCGGTGATCTGCTGGAAGGTAGCGCGGGCCTCGTCGAACTTGCCCTGGTCGGCCTGCACGATGCCGAGACGGGTGGTGACGCGGTCTGTCTCCACATTGCCCTTCTGCAGGGCCAGCTTGTACATCTCCTCGGCGCTCGCGGCATCGCCCAGCGACATGAAATTGTCGCCGGCGGCACGGGCAGGCACGCCGTCCTTGGCCGTGCGAGCATCCTTTGCGAGCTGCGGAGCGTCCGAGCGGTCGGCCGCGCTGCGGCCTTGCGCGGTGGTCTTGGCGTCCTGCAGGAACACATCGCTCGGCTGGATCAGGCCCTTCGAGACCGCTTCGTCGATCAGCGGAAGCACCTCGTTCGACATCCGCCGGGGGTCGGCCGCTTCGATATAGTCGACATATTCGCGCCCGGTGAGCAGCGCGTTGGTCCGCTTCATCAGGCGCATCAGGTCCAGCGTTTCCTGTGCCGCAAAGCCGTAGCTGTCGCCCACCACGGCCAGCGAGGTGTTCCAGGTCTCCGGCGACGGGTGATAGCGGACCAGATCGGCCGCCCAATTGGCGATCTCATTGGTCATCTTCGCTTCGTAAGCGACCTGGAGAGCGCGGCGGAACGTGTCTTCCGGGATCGCCTTGCCGTTCTTCGCCACCAACTCGTGCAGGGCGGCGAGGCCTTCGGCGTTCTGGTTCTGGGCGAAGAAGGTCTCGGCATAGAGCCGCTCGATATTGTCGCCGGTATGGCCGGCATCGATCGCCTGCTTCAGATAGGTCCGCGCGTTGGCATAATCCTTCATGTCCCACGAAAGGCTGCCGACATAGTAGTTGAAGGTCGCGACCTGCTCATCGGGAACCTTGCCGCTTTCGAGCTGCAGCATCAACCCCTGGCGCTGCACCGTGGGATCCTTGAGCTTGCCGCCGATATTGAGGATCAGCTGGCCGCCGGCGAGCTTGTCGTCATCCGTCTTGATGGCCTCGACCAGGCCCGGGATCATCCCGCGCAGCGCTTCCGCACCGGCGGCATCGGTGGCCTTGCTGTTGGCCTCGCTCATCGGCTGATAGGCCTTGACGAAGGTAGGGGAATAGTCCGCCTTCCCTTCCTTCTGCTTTTCCTTGGCCGCATAAGCCGGCTCTGCCACGCCCGCTGCGCCAAGGATGCCGGCGCCGGCCAGCGCGATCGCGAGCGCAAGGCTCGACGCGCGGCCCTTGCGGCCTTTGTGCTGGGCGGGAAGGAACGCTGGGAACATCGGTCACTCTCCTGTCAGGATTTCTAGGCACTGCCTGCAAATTGCGCTGCGCAGCTACTGCCGCTTTGCGTGGAATAATGCAAATGCATGATGGGAAAATCGCGCTGAACCGCATTTGAACGATGGCGTGAGCACCCTTGCACCCAAATGTGGATAAAGGGCGCTTTCAGAGCCCTTCCCCTCCCCTTTCGCTGGCGATCTCCGGCCCGTTCCCCTAGGGCAAGATATACACCCGACAACCAGAACGAAGAACGCAGGTGAGCGACAGTACCGATATTTTGGAGCCGGCACAGCCGGCCGGCGAATTCCAGCGCGTCGACATCGTCGACGAGATGAAGACGAGCTACCTCGATTACGCGATGAGCGTGATCGTGGCCCGCGCCTTGCCCGACGTGCGCGACGGGTTGAAGCCCGTGCATCGCCGTATCCTGTTCGCCAGCCAGGAAGGCGGCTTCGTCCACAACCGCCCCTATCGCAAGTCGTCCAAGATCGTGGGCGATGTGATGGGCAACTATCACCCGCATGGCGACAGCGCGATCTACGACGCACTGGCGCGCATGACCCAGCCTTGGTCGATGCGACTGCCGCTGATCGACGGCCAGGGCAATTTCGGCTCGATGGACCCCGATCCTCCGGCTGCCATGCGCTACACCGAAGCGCGGCTCGCGCGGGTCACCAACACCTTGCTCGACGATCTGGACAAGGACACGGTCGATTTCGTCGAGAACTATGACGGCTCGCGTTCGGAGCCTTCGGTGCTCCCGGCGCGCTTCCCCAACCTGCTGGTCAACGGCGCAGGCGGCATCGCCGTGGGCATGGCGACCAATATCCCGCCCCACAATCTGGGCGAGGTGATCGACGGCTGCCTGGCCTTCATGGACCGGCCGGAGATCACCAGCGAAGAGCTGTGCGAGATCATCCCGGGGCCCGACTTCCCCACTGCCCCGCTGATCCTGGGCAGCGCGGGCGCGCGCGCGGCCTACACCACCGGCCGTGGCTCGATTCTGATGCGATGCCGCCATTCGATCGAGGAAGGTCGGGGCGACCGCCGCTCGATCGTGCTGACCTCGATCCCCTATCAGGTCGGCAAGGCCAATCTCGTCGAGAAAATCGCCGAAGCCGCCAAGGAAAAGCGGATCGAAGGCATCTCCGACATCCGCGACGAATCCAATCGCGAAGGCGTGCGCGTGGTGATCGACCTCAAGCGCGACGCGACGCCCGAAGTCGTCCTCAACCAGCTGTGGCGCCACACACCGGCCCAGGCCAGTTTCCCGGCGAACATGCTGGCGATCAGCGGTGGCCGGCCCGAGGTGCTCACGCTACGCGCGATCATCCAGGCCTTCATCGCCTTCCGCGAGGAGGTGATCACCCGCCGCACCAAGTTCGAGCTGAACAAGGCGCGCGAACGAGCCCATATCCTGCTCGGCCTGGTCGTGGCAGTGAGCAATCTCGATGAGGTGGTGGCGATCATCCGCGGTTCCTCGAACCCGGCGGACGCCCGCGCCAAGCTGCTCGCGCGCGAATGGCCGATCGGCGATATCGCGCAATATATCCGGCTGGTCGAAGCGATCGAACCCAATATCGAGCAGGAAGGCGGAGTCTACCGCCTGTCCGAGACCCAGGTTCGCGCGATCCTCGACCTGCGTCTCCACCGCCTCACCGCCCTCGGCCGCGACGAGATCGGCGATGAGCTCAAGGAGCTGGCGGCGAAGATCGAGGAATATCTCTCGATCCTGGCGAACCGTGCGAAGCTCTATGAGGTGATGCGCGCAGAACTCGCGGAGATCCGCGAGCTCTACGCCACTCCGCGCGTCTCCGAGATCGCGCCCGCATGGGACGGGATCGAGGACGAGGACCTGATCGAGCGTGACGAGATGGTCGTGACGGTGACGCTGGACGGCTATATCAAGCGGACACCCCTTTCGACCTTCCGCGCCCAGAACCGCGGCGGCAAGGGCCGCGCCGGCATGTCCACCAAGGACGAGGACGCGGTCAGCGCCATGTTCGTCACCTCGACGCATAATCCGGTGCTGTTCTTCTCGACCGCAGGCAAGGTCTATCGCCTCAAGGTGTGGAAGCTGCCGGAAGGCGGGCCGGCCACCCGCGGCCGGCCGATCGTCAACATGTTGCCGGCGCTTGATGAAGGGGAGACCATTGCCGCGGTCCTGCCCCTGCCCGAAGACGAGGAAAGCTGGGGTTCGCTCAATGTCGTCTTCGCGACAGCCAAGGGCGGCGTGCGGCGCAATTCGATGGATGCCTTCGCGAACATCCCGTCGAACGGCAAGCTCGCCATGCGGTTCGAGGATGGATCGCAGGACCGCCTGATCGGCGTTGCCCTGCTCGATTCGGGCGACGACGTGCTGCTCGCCTCGCGCGACGGGAAGGCGATCCGCTTCGCGGCGGACGATGTGCGCGAATTCCAGAGCCGCACCTCCACCGGCGTGCGGGGCATGACGCTGAAGGGCGATGACGAGGTCGTTTCCCTCTCCATCCTCCATCGCGTGGGCACCGCGCCGGAAGAGCGGGACGAATATCTCCGCTACGCTCCGTGGAAAGCGGAGAAGGACGGCGAGCCCTCCCTTCCGAGCGAACGTTTCGCCGAATTGGTGGCGAAGGAGCAATTCATCCTCACCGTCTGCGCCAATGGCTATGGCAAGCTCTCCTCGGCCTACGAATACCGACGGACGGGGCGTGGCGGCCAGGGGATCGCGAATATCGACAATATCCGGCGCAACGGGCCCGTCGTGGCGAGCTTCACTGCCACGCAGGCCGATCAGCTCATGCTGGTGACAGACCAGGCCAAACTGATCCGCATCGGGCTCGATACGCTGCGTGTGATCGGGCGCGGCAGTGCCGGCGTGCGCCTGTTCGACGTCGCGGAAGGCGAAAAGATCGTCAGCGCGGTACGGATCGACGAGCAGCCCGAGCCGGAAAACCCGGCAGAGGAAGCGATCGCCGAGGAGATGGCCGCCCGCAACAGCGAGGGCCCGGAAGGCGCCGAAGCCGAATAAGGCCCGGCTCCTCCCCGGGGTGCCGGACCTCTAATTGCTGGCGGCGATCCGCAATTGGGGGTTCCGCTTGCACAAGGTCTGGATCACGCCGGTGCAGATCAGGAACTGGGCTAGGTAATAGCTCGGCCAGATCAAGGCGTCGGGGATGGCGCTGTTCGCCAGCGGGCCCAGTTCCGCGAAGAGCAGGATGATCGAAAGGACGAAGATCGCGGCCCCCACCCCTACCCGGTAGCGCGGGAAATTGCTGACCCAGGCGCTTGCCGCCATCGCACCGACCGATAGGCCGTAAAGCGCGACCTGCAGCGCGGATTCGCGATCCGCCGGCAGGATGAACCCCATGAGCATCGGGGCGACCAGCAGCACGACTGCGGCGATCTTCTGCGACCGGGTGATGACCTCGCAACGGTTTCTCAGGAACAGGCTGAGCGAGAACACATGGGCAAGGAAGAAGACGAGCCCGCCCAAAATGAGGTAGAATTCCATGACCATGTCCCCGAGTGCGCATAACCCCATCACCCACACCAGGATGCGCGCATCGGGGCCGGAATGGCGGAGATAAGCGTAAACGGCGAGCAGGCCCACCGCGAACCCCTTGACCGCCACGGTGACGATCTGGGGAATGTCCGCTGCGGCCAGATAGAAGAAGGCCGCCGCCGCAAGGATGCTGGCGAGCAGCAAGGGTCGCTTCTCGTAAAGGGCGCGCTTGGGCATGGTTTCCTCCGCCGCGCCCCTTGGCCTTGAACTTTGCCGAGCGCAAGCAGTAGGGCCGGAAGCGATGGCGTACGATATCCACATAATCGGCGGCGGTCTCGCCGGAAGCGAGGCGGCGTGGCAGCTCGCCCGGCGCGGAGCGAAGGTCCGGCTGTCGGAGATGCGCGGCGGCGGCGGAAACACGCCTGCGCATCAGACGGACGGACTGGCGGAGCTGGTCTGCTCGAACAGCTTCCGTTCCGACGATGACGAGAGGAACGCGGTCGGCCTGCTCCATCACGAGATGCGGCGGCTGGATTCGCTGATCATGCACGCGGGGGAAGCGGCGCGGGTTCCGGCCGGTTCGGCGATGGCGGTCGATCGCGACGCGTTTTCGGCCGAAGTGCAGCAGGCGTTGGAAGCGCATCCGAACGTCACGATCACGCGTGAAAGGGTGGATGCCCTCCCCCCGGCCGGGCTCACCATCGTCGCCACCGGCCCGCTCACCGCCGCCGCGCTCGCCGCCGATATCGGCCGGGCGACCGGTGCGGAAAGCCTGGCCTTCTTCGACGCCATCGCCCCGATCGTCCATCAAGACAGCATCGACATGTCGGTCTGTTGGATGCAGTCGCGCTGGAACAAGGGCGACGGCAAGGATTACATCAACTGCCCGATGGACAAGGAGCAGTACCTCGCCTTCCACCAGGGCCTGCTCGACGGCGAGAAGACCGGTTTCCGCGAATGGGAGGCGGACACGCCCTATTTCGAAGGATGCATGCCGATCGAGGTGATGGCCGAACGCGGCGTGGATACGCTGCGCTACGGCCCGATGAAACCGGTGGGGCTCGACGATCCGCGAACCGGCCGCTGGCCCTATGCGGTGGTGCAGCTGCGGCAGGACAACAGGCTCGGCACGCTGTGGAACATGGTGGGCTTCCAGACCAAGCTCAAGCATGCCGAGCAGGTCCGCTTGTTCCGCACGATCCCCGGCCTCGAAAAGGCGGAATTCGCCCGGCTCGGTGGGCTGCACCGCAACACCTTCCTCAATTCCCCGCTACTGCTCGATCGCCAGCTCAGGTTGAAAGGCGCCGAGCATATCCGTTTTGCCGGGCAGATCACCGGCTGCGAAGGCTATGTCGAAAGCTCGGCGGTCGGACTGATCGCGGGGATGATGACGGCCGCCGAGCTGGCCGGGCGGCCCTGGCATTCTCCTCCGCGGACCACCGCGATGGGGGCGCTGCTTGCCCATATCACCGGCGATGCCGAGGCGGAGAGCTATCAGCCGATGAACGTCAATTTCGGGCTGTTCCCTCCGCTTCACGAGGTGAAGAAAAAGCAGCGCAAGGAAGCCTATACCGAGCGCGCCAAGGTCGATTTCGGCGAATGGCTGGCCGGGCTGGAAGCCTTGCCGGCCTGACCTGCCGCCTGCTCCAAGTCGATCAGCATTTGCAGGCCGGCTTCTTGGGTGCCTCCTTGGGCCTGGTCGCGGCAAACTCTCTCGGGGACAGTTCTCCATCGTGGTTGATGTCGGCCTTGTCGAAGCGTTCGGCGGTGGTCACGGCCCATTCCTCGAAGGTCAGGAGGTTGTTGCCGTCCTTGTCCAGCTTCCTGAAGGCGTCGGCTCGGGTGGAGAGCATCTCGTTGCGAGTGATCTTCCAGTCCCGATTGCGATCGTAGCGGAAGAAGCGCTGCTGTTCCTTCGTCAATTCGTCTGCTTCGGGCGGCGCGGGGCCGCGCAGGCCGGAAACGTCGGCGGAAGGGAGCTCGGCGGGGGGTGAATCCGGCGCTTCGGACGAAGGCGGCGGCGCGCCTTTCTCGACCTCCGCCTTGCTCTGCCACCAGATCAGCCCGACGCTCGACAGCAGCAGCGCCGCGAAGGCCCCCAGAACGGTACGATTCATTCCAATTTCCTCAAGCCCGGCAGGCGGTGGGCATAGACTAGCGCCCGAACAACCCCAAGCGCATTGCTGCAATCACGCTGCCCCGCCCCGCTATCAGCGGAGCGCCCTGGTTGGACAGGCTGCGCCGCGCCAGCTCGTCCAATACCGCGAGAGGGCGCATCGTGCGTGACAGGCGCAGCCGCCCGCCCCGTGGGGTCAATGCCAGCGCCCTGGCCCGCTCTGCGGGATCGGCAAGCCCTCCCACAAGGTCGGCCAACGCCCAGCGCTGGCCCGCGATCAGCACATGCTCCGGTTCGTCCCCGGCTCCCAGCGTCCGCGCAAGGCCAAGCAAGGACTGCGCCCGGGCGGATATGAACGCCGCGGCGGTGGCTTCCGAGAACTCCTCCGACAGCAGCAGCTCCCAGCCATCGACCAGGGCCAGCAGAGCCTCGCTTTCATCGGCAAGCGGATCGAGCGCCCGGATCAGCTCATCGGACCGTTCGCGAACCTCGGGAGCGAGGCGGAGCTGGTCGCGCCACCAGGCAAGCCGCATCTGCGCCATGATCGGCTCGCTCGCCTGGCGCAACGCCTGGCCGAGCCGGGCGTCCAGCGCGAACAGGGGCCCGAATACATTCCTCGCGCGCGCTGGAGCATAGGAAAGCGCGAGCCGCTGCGGCAGCGGCAGCATGTCCAACAATTCCGGCGAGAGATTCGGGGCCATGGCCGGCGGATCGCGCAAAGCGGCCGATCCGGCAAGCCTCTCTCACGCATCAACCTTGAGTGCGCTTGAGGTTGGTGCTTTTGGCCCCTCCCTCGTCATTGCGAGGAGGCGGAGCCGACGCGGCAATCCAGGGCTGCTGAGCGGGACTCTGGATCGCCGCGGAACCTTCGGTCCCTCGCAATGACGGAGGGGAGGTAGCCCGCAACCGCCAAGGACTCCAGCTTTCGCTTCGAACACCTGCCCGTTCGTGTCGAGCGAAGTCGAGACACAAGAAGCGCTGTGCCAGCGTGTCTCGACTACGCTCGACACGAACGGATGTTTTCGTCCGATCGAGACGGACTTTAACGATAGCAGACCTTCTTCGCCGCCTCCACGATGCGCGAGGCATCGATCAGCGCCAGCTTTTCGAGATTGGCCGCATAAGGCAGCGGAACATCCTCGTTGCAGACCCGCAGGACCGGGGCATCGAGGTAATCGAAACCGTCCTCCATGCAGATTGCCTGAATCTCGGAAGCGATCGAGCATTGCGGCCAGCCCTCTTCCGCGACGACCAGGCGGTTGGTCTTGGCCAGGCTTTCCAGCACTGCTTCCCGATCGAGCGGGCGCAGGGTCCGGAGATCGATGACTTCGGCGTCGATCCCTTCCTCCGCCAGCTTGTCCGCCGCCTCCAGCGCCAGGCCGACGCCGATGGAATAGGACACGATGGTGACATCCTTGCCTTCCCGCATGATCCGCGCCTTACCGATCGGAAGAACGTGATCATCGAGCTGGGCAAGCTCGAAACTGCGGCCGTAGATCAACTCGTTCTCGAGGAAGATCACCGGATCTTCGCTGCGGATCGCGGCCTTGAGCAGGCCCTTGGCATCGCTGGCATCGTAAGGCGCGATCACGATCAGGCCGGGCACGGAGGCATACCACGGAGCGTAGTTCTGACTGTGCTGCGCGGCCACGCGGCTCGCCGCTCCGTTCGGCCCGCGGAACACGATCGGGCAGCGCATCTGGCCGCCGGACATGTAATTGGTCTTGGCGGCGGAATTGATGATGTGGTCGATCGCCTGCATGGCGAAATTGAACGTCATGAACTCCACGATCGGGCGCAGGCCGCCCATCGCCGCGCCGGTGCCGATGCCGGCAAAGCCATATTCGGTGATCGGCGTGTCGATCACCCGCTTCGCCCCGAACTCTTCCAGCAGGCCCTGGGTGACCTTGTAGGCGCCCTGATATTCGGCGACTTCCTCGCCCATCACGAAAACGCGGTCGTCCCGCCGCATTTCCTCCGCCATCGCATCGCGCAGGGCCTCCCGAACCGTGACGGTGACCATGTTGGTACCGGCGGGAATCTCGGGATCGGCAGCGCGCGGCTTGGCGGCGGGCTTTTCCGCCTTTGCCGCCGGTTCACTGGAGGCAGGCTCGCCCGCAGGGGCCTCCGCCTCGGCTTTCGGAGCAGGAGCCGGCGCGGGCGTTTCCTCGCCCTCGCCCGCCAGCACTGCGATCACGGTGCCGACCTTCACGTTCTCCGTGCCTTCCGGGATCACGATCCGGCCGACCGTGCCTTCATCGACGGCTTCGAATTCCATCGTCGCCTTGTCGGTCTCGATCTCGGCCAGGATGTCGCCGGCCTTCACCTCGTCGCCTTCCTTCACCAGCCATTTGGCAAGCGTGCCTTCCTCCATGGTGGGCGAAAGCGCGGGCATCTTCAGTTCGATCGCCATCTCAATAGCTCCCCACCAATACGTCGGTGTAGAGCTCGGCAGCCTCGGGCTCGGGCGAATTCTCCGCGAAATCGGCCGCTTCGGCCACCACAGCGCGAATCCGTTTCTCTATGTCTTTCAATTTCTCTTCCGGAACGCCGCGCTCCAGCAGCTCGGCCCTGGCATGTTCGATCGGGTCGCGCTTCTCGCGCACGTCCTGCACTTCCTCGCGCGTGCGATATTTGGCGGGATCGGACATCGAATGCCCACGATAGCGATAGGTGTTGAGCTCCATCAGCACCGGGCCGCCGCCGGCTCGCACATGTTTCAGCGCGATCTCCGTCGCCTGCCGCACTTCCAGCACGTCCATCCCGTTCACATCCATGCCGGGGATGCGGAAGGCGGTGCCGCGGCGGTAGAAATGCGTCTCGGCCGAGCTGCGCTTGACCGAGGTGCCCATGGCATACTGGTTGTTCTCGATCGCGAAGACGATCGGCAACCCCCAGAGCGAAGCCATGTTGAAGGTTTCGTATACCTGCCCCTGATTCGCCGCCCCGTCGCCGAAATAGGCGACGCACACGCCGCCATCGTCGCGATATTTGTGCCCGAAGGCGAGGCCCGCGCCCAGCGGCACCTGCGCGCCGACGATACCGTGCCCGCCATAGAAGGCGTGCTCGGTGCTGAACATGTGCATCGAGCCGCCCTTGCCCCGGCTGATGCCGGCCTCGCGGCCGGTGAGTTCGGCCATGATGATCTTCGGATCGATCCCATAGGCCAGCATGTGCCCATGGTCGCGATAGCCGGTGATGACGCTGTCCTTGCCTTCCTGAAGCGCGGACTGGATGCCCACGGCGACCGCTTCCTGCCCGATATAGAGATGGCAGAAGCCGCCGATGAGGCCGAGACCGTAAAGCTGGCCGGCACGTTCCTCGAAGCGGCGGATCAGCAGCATCCGCTCGTAGAGTTCGAGCAGCTCCGCGTCGCTCGCCTGGTAGCGCTTGCTCTGCGCGTGCTCCTCCTGAAGGCTGTGAAGCGCGAAATTCCCTTCGCCCGGGCTGCCTTCGTCCGAAGGTTTCTTGCGGGCCGGCTTGCCGGAGGAAGAGGCAGGTTTCGCCAAGTTCAACATCCTTTCTCAAGCGCCGGGGAAACGCGGCCTCCCGGCATTGCGCAACGCGGCCTTCACCACGCTGCGGTCAGCCGGCCTATAAGCGCAAGCCGCGCGCCTGCGCAACGGCCAGAGCGCACCCGACATGAAACAATCGAGCGTTATCTGGTGTGCGGTTTGAGAAAAATCAACCCATCAGGTTAATGAAGGGTGATGACGACCTCGTCCGGATGGACAACATTGAGGTTCTTGCGCAGCAATTCGCCCACGAGATCCGGATCGGCATGATCGGGATCGAGCAACGCCACACGATTCTTCAACTCGTCCCGCTCTTCGGAAAGCGTGGTGATCTCCGCCTTGCGCTGTTCGAGCGTGGAAAGATTCTCGCTCCACGCGAGCACTCCGCTTGGGCCGGCGAGCGCCATTCCGCCCAGGAACAGCAGGAAGCCGAGCGCCCCCATTTGCGCCAGCCTCTCGCGCCGAGTCAGAACGGTTGCTTCACTTGCCGACATCCCCGCACAGAATCACACTTATCGCGAGGATTCAAGCAGTTTGGCAGTGTCTCGGTTTGAATATCGGTCCGTTACCTTTTTCGTCATTCCCGCGCAGGCGGGAATCCAGCTTCCGGCGTCGCCACTGGATTCCCGCCTGCGCGGGAATGACGAACGAGGGGGAGGCATGGCCCGTCCGGATCGCGAACCGAAATCCAGACCGAGACACTACCAGCAGTTCCGCTTGGGAACGGGCGCTCAGCGCACTCGCCGCCGCGTCGCCTTCGCAGTGCCGTCCGGCATGTCGGGCCGCAGGTCGATCGCCGTGCCCGGCGCGCAAAGCGCATCGATCCCGTCGAGTATCTCCGGATCGAGCCGCATATCGCCTGCATCGAGCAGCGTTTCGAGGTGGTCCATGATCCGCGGCCCGATGATCGCCGAAGTGACCGCGGGATGCTCGGTGGTGAAGGCGATGGCCATCTGCGGCAGCGTCACCCCGGCCCGGTCCGCCAGCGCGGAAAGCTCCGGAAGAAGCGCCAGCTTGCGCCGGATGGCCTCGGTCTCCGGATCGAATTGCCCGGTAAAGCGCCGGGCAAAATCCACGATCCGGCTCTCCTCGGTGAAATCCGCCGTCGTGCGGTATTTGCCCGAGAGGAAGCCGCCGTCGAGCGGACTCCACACGATCATCCCCATGCCGTAGCGCTCACAGGCCGGCAGGACGAAGCGCTCGATGTCGCGATTGAAGATCGAATAGACGCTCTGTTCGCAGCGGAACAGCAGGTGGCCCCTGCGGTCCGCGGTCCATTGCGCCTCGACGATCCGGTCAGCCGGGAACATCGAGCTGCCGAAAGTCCGGATCTTGCCTTGCCGCACCAGGTCCGTGAGGGTGAACAGCACCTCGTCGATATCGGTATCCGCATCGTAGCGGTGGATCTGGTAGAGGTCGATGTAGTCGGTTCCGAGCCGCCGCAGGCTGTCCTCCACCGCCTGCACGATCCAGCGGCGCGATCCGCCCCGACGGTTCGGATCCAGGCCCATGGGGCCGAAGAACTTCGTGGCGAGCACGACATCGTCACGCCGCCCCTGTAACGCCTTGCCGACGATCTCCTCGGATTCGCCGGCGGAATAGACGTCGGCCGTGTCGATGAAATTGATCCCCGCATCGAGCGCGCGATGGATGATCCGCACGCAGTCCTCCTGATCGGGATTGCCGCCCTTCCCGAACATCATCGTGCCCAGGCACAGGCTGCTCACCCTTATCCCCGTGGCGCCCAGAACCCTGATTTTCATCGCATACCCTTCCCGCTCGCGTGATCCGCTATCCTAGCAGCCGACCCGTATCAGACAAAATCAACTTCATGCTTGGCCGGCTCCTGGAATGTCTGCTACCGCGCCTGTGGCGAGAGGCAGCCTGGACGAAGGCGGAGAGGAAGATATGGCATTCGAGTTCAAGGGGCGCACCGCCTTCATCACCGGCGGCGCGAGCGGCGCGGGCTTCGGCCAGGCGAAGGTGTTCGGTCGCGAAGGGTGCAGCATCGCCATCGCGGATATCCGCGCGGACGCGGTGGAACAGGCCGTGGACGAATTGCGCGCCGAAGGGATCACCGCGCACGGCGTCGTCCTCGACATCACTGATCGGGCGGCCTTCGCGGAGGCGGCGGATGAGGTCGAAGCCCGGCTCGGACCGGTGACCATGCTGTTCGGCACGGCGGGCGTCTCGATCTTCGGCCCGCTCGAAAAGGCCAGCTACGACGATTACGACTGGATCATGGGCGTCAATTTCGGCGGCGTGGTCAATCTGATGCAGACCTTCGTCCCGCGGATGATCGGGCACGGGAAAGGCGGGCATATCGTCAACACCGCCTCGCTGGGCTGTTTCATGGCAAATAGCGGCTCCGGCATCTATTCCGCATCCAAGTTCGCGGTGCACGGCATCACGATGGCGATGCGCGACGCGCTCAAGGATTACGGGATCGGCGTTTCGGTGCTGGCCCCCGCCAACATCAAGTCGAATATCGCGGAAAGCATTCGCACTCGCCCGGCCCGATATGCGAATTCGGGCTTCGCGGTGGACGAGCGGGAGATATCCGCCCTGCACGAGATTTACGCGCAAGGCATGGAGCCCGAGGAACTGGCCGGCCATGTGAAGCAGGCGATCCTGGAAAACCGGTTCTACGTCATTCCCTATCCCGAGGCGCGCCCGGGATTGGAAGCGATCTTCCAGCAGGCGCTGGATGCCCTGCCTGCCCCCGACACGGACCTCGAAGGGCAGGAGAAGCGCGGCAAGGCGATGATGAAATATATCGAGGCCCGCCGCGAGATGGACGGCGATCGTTACGGCTCCTCCCCTCGTTGAGAGGTGAATGATCCGCGGATAGAGTCAATCTCGCAAAAAGCGGCTCCCCCCTGGGATCAGGAGCCTTCGAATTCCTCGAAGGCTCGCTCCCGCTCGAGTTGGGCGGCGGCATTACGGCGAATCTTGTCGAACACCGCCATGAACGCCGCACGCTTTTCCGCCGGAATCGATTCCATCAGGAATTCGGCGCGCTTGAAGCTCGTCTTGAGGATGACGTCATATAGCTTGCGGCCCTCTTCCGTGGGCGAGAAGCGTCCATGGCGCCGCCCCGGCTTGCCCTCCCGAGTGACCAGCCCGCGTTCGATCAGATGATTGACCGTGCGGCCGGCCTGGCTGTGATCGCGCTCCAATGCCTTGACGAGCCGCGGCCAGTCGGTCGGCGGATCATAGGCGATCTCGGAAAGCACCCAAGCCTCGAAGTTCGACAGGCCGATCATCCGCTTGTGGGCAAGCGCGCCGCTGCGCGAAAGATAGGCGCTGAGGGTGAGCAGAGGCGGCACGATGCGCGACCGGTCGAGCATGATCGGCTCGCCCGAGTGCCGTTCCTCGAAGTCGTAGGCCGGTTCCGGCTCGCGATCCTGCGAGCCGTTCTTGGTCATCGATTCGCGCTCCTGCTCGTAAAGTGAAACCGAACGGTCGAGCAGGATCTCCATGACCGAGAAGAAATCGGACAACTCGGCATCGCTGATATCGAAGCCCAGCTCGCGATTGCGCAATTCCGCCAGGCGCAACAGCCGGTCCGCCAGAATCTCGCCCTTGCGGGTCAATGTCAGCGGGCTGCGTATCTGCTCCCGTTCCACGATGGAAAGCTCCAGCAGCCGCTTGACCGACCGGCTGACCTGGGCCTTGTCCACCCCGGCCGCCGCGGAGATGGCGGCGGGCACCTGCGGCCCATGCTTGCGCAGGAACAGCAGGATACGCCTGTCGAGCTCCACGATATCGTCGATCTCGCGGGCATAGGAAAGCTCGGCGCTTTCGCGCACCTTGTAGAGCAGCTGCCACAATTCGCCCTGGAATATCTGCGGGCGGCCCTGAGCGGCCTGGCGCTCCGCCTCGGCCATGCTCTGCTTGACCGCATCGCTGCTGACCTGCCCGAAGCCGTCAAGGATCGTTTCGAGCTGTGATTCGAATTCCTCGCCCGGCCCTTCGGCGGTCGTGCCGGAAACGAAGGCTTCCGTCGCCGCGCCCAGCGCGAAGCGATCGACAATGCGGATGGCTTCCTCGCCCTGGGCACCGAGGGACGAAATCAACGGCACCAGGGCGGCATCGTCCCGGGGCGGAATGCGCGCGCCGTTGGTGAGACAGTCAACCGCATTCGCCCAGCGAAGCCTGGCGTGCTCCTGCAGCAGCTCACGCCAGACGGCGGCCTTGCGGCTCGCCCGCGCACCCCCGTCATTGGCTGCGGCACGCGCCTTGTCAGCCTTCTGGACCATTGCAGATACTCTCCATCATGCGCCGCAAACCCCTCGTAACCGCGGCATCATAGCAAACTAACTAGATTTGCCGCGAATGGATAGGGGGAAGCGCCCGACAAACCGCGCCATTCGCTCATGATCATACCGCAAGTTCGCCGAGAGAGCGGACCATGAATGGACATAGAATACTATCGGCCGGCAAAACATATGGACATAGTCAACTATAACCGGCTATTTCCCTCTCCGCTCAGGCCCCACGAGAGGGCCGGAACAATCGGACAAAGACATCGGGCGGATGGCAACGGCCGCTCCGCCCGCCTTGGGAGAGGACGGGATGGCAACGATCACCACGCCGGCGGCGGACAATGCGCCTCCAGCACCACAGCCCTGGCCTGCCGCCGGCAGGGCCTGGACCGCGGTGGGCCTGCTGGCCATCGCGCACATGATCAACATGTTCGACGCGGGGCTCACCGGCTTCCTGATCGAGATGATCAAGGCGGACCTCAAGGCGAGCGATTTCGAGATGAGCCTGCTCACCGGGCTGGCGCCGGTGCTGTTCTACGCGCTGGTTGGCCTTCCGATGGCACGCCTGATCGATCGCTATCCCCGCACGATCGTGATGCCGATCGGATCGATCTTCGTCGGCGTCTTCACGCTGGCCTGCGGGCTGGCCCAGAATTTCTGGCAATTGTTCCTCGGCCGCATGTTCGTCGGCTCTTCGGCCACTGTGCACGGCCCTGGCTTCTATTCCCTGCTGTCGGACTATTTTCCTCCCCAAAAGCTCTCCCGCGCCATTGCCGGGATGCAGTTCGGCTTCGTGTTCGGCACCGCCTTCGCCTCCGCACTGGGCGGGCTGCTGGTCGCGACCGCAGTGGGCTGGGGCGAGAGCTCGTGGCTCGGCCTCACGATCAAGCCGTGGCACAAGGTCTATATGGTTGGTGCGATCGGTGCCTTCGTCGTCGCGCTGATCCTCTGGTCGATCCGCGAGCCGGAGCGGCGCAACCTCGTGACCCCGTCCGCGGCCCCGCAGGCCGACGTGATCCCGCTGGGAGAGATGTTCAGGGAATTCTGGGCGCGCCGGCGGGTCTACCTGCCCCTGTTCGGAGCCCTTGCGGTGATCTCCATCGAAGGCGGCGGGATCATCCAGTGGCGCATCCCCTTCCTGATCCGCACTTATGGCTGGGACGTGGCGCAGATCGGCATATGGCAAGGCGTGACCACGCTGGTCTTCTCGCTGCTCGGCCTGCCGCTGGGTGCGTGGCTGACTGAATTCCTCCAGAAACGTTATGACGATGCGCCGGTGCGGGCAGTGATCGTGACCTGGTGCTGCGCCCTGCCCTTCTCCATCTTCAGCCCGCTGATGCCCACGGCCGAGTTGTCGATCCTGCTTGCCGGCATAGGGGTCACTTTCGGCATGGCGGGCGCGGTTCCGCAGAACACCGCGGTCCAGATCATCACGCCGAACCGGATGCGGGCACAGGTCACTGCGCTGTTCCTGTTCATGTTCACCGTGGTCGGCGGCTTCGGCCCGACCATGCTCACCGGGATCTCGGCGGCGCTCGGCGGGGAGGACTATCTGGGGCCCGCGATGGCGATCACGGTGGCGACGATGATGCCGGTCGCGATGGTGCTCCTCGCGCTGGGCCTCAAGCCCTATGCCCGCGCGATCCGCGAGGCGAAGGAAAGCGGGCTGATGTAGATGAGGGAGAAGGCGCCGGCCCGGCCAGGGCCGGCGTCGGATGCCCCCTTATTCGCCGGGCATCTTCTGGCCCATCTCCTCGCGGAATTTCGCCCGGCGGATCGAATCCGGATGGTCCTTGTACAGCAGCATGGCGTCGATCACTTCCTGGTTGCGCTGCTCCTGCCCGCCCGCGAATTCGGGATAGGGGAGTATCCAGAACTGGTCCTTCTCCACCGCTTCGCGCACCACGCGGCCGAGATCGACCGGATCGAAGCCGCTTTCGATCACCTTCTTGAGCTGCGCGAACACCGCTTCGTCACGGCCGTAATAGCCGGTCTTGCCGAACTTCTCCGGCCGGGCCTCCACCGAGCGGTGGATGTTGGTGTTCACCCCGCCGGGGCAGAGCAGCGAAATGCCGATGCCATAGGCCGGCATTTCCGCCCGAAGCGATTCCGCATAGCCGCGCACGGCGTATTTGGTCGTGGTGTAGATGCCGCAGCGCGGCAGCGCGACGAAGGCCGACATCGATGCGGTGATGACGATATGGCCGCCTTTTCCCCGCTTTATCATGCGCGGGATGAAGGTCATGCATCCATTGAGCACCCCGCCGACATTGACGCTCATCTGCCAGTCCCAATCGTCATAGGTCGCGTCTTCGAGCGGCCCGAACTGGCTGACGCCGGCGGTGTTGCACAGCAGGTCCACCGGGCCGAACACCTCTTCGGCCTCGTCGGCGGCGCGGGCATAGGCGTCGCGATCCGTGATATCGAGGCGGATCGGGTGGACCGCCACGTTCTTTCGGCTGAAATAATCCATCGCTTCGTCCAGCGCGTCTTGCCGGATGTCCGCGATCACCACCTTCATCTGCGCTTCCTCGGCGAACACCTTGGCCTGGCCCAGCGCCACGCCCGATCCTCCGCCCGTGATGAAGGCTACCTTGCCTGCGAGATCCTTCACGTTCCTCTCCTGTCCTGCATTCACTGCCGACAGACCGCATCAAGGGCCTGCCGGATTCGGACAAGATCAATTTCTTTAGCAAAAGACGCAAGCTTCTTCTGGACAAAGTCATCCGGGGCTTCCACCGTGCCCCCGCAATCCATATGGGCCGAGCAGCCACAAGCGAGAGGAATCACATGAAGGAAGTACGCGGCAAAACCGCATTCATCACCGGCGGTGCCAGCGGCATGGGCCTGGGCATGGCGCGAGCCTTCGCCGAAGCCGGCATGAAGGTCGTGATCGCGGACATCCGGCAAGACGCGCTGGACGAAGCGATGGCCGAATTCTCCAGCACCAATTTCACCGTCCATCCGATCCGCCTCGACGTGACCGACCGCGAAGGTTGGGCGAAGGCGGCGGACGAGGCGGAAGCCACCTTCGGCAATATCCACGTCCTGGCCCTCAATGCGGGCGTGGGCATCGGCGGACCGATGTCGAGCGCGACCTTCAAGGATTGGGATTTCAACATCCAGGTGAACCTCTACGGCGTGGTCAACGGCCTCGTCACGATCCTGCCCCGGATGCAGGCGCATGGCGAGGAAGGCCATATCGTCGCCACCAGCTCCACCGGGGGCTTTTCCGCGGTCGGCTCGGCCGGGCTCTACTGCACGGCCAAATATGCGGTGGCCGGGATGATGGAATCGCTGGCGACGGAACTCGATGGCAGCCCGATCGGCGTTTCCTGCTTCTTCCCCGGCCCGGTTACGACCAATCTGGGCGTCTCCACCGCTGAAACCCGGCCGGAGCACCTGCGCAACGAGACCGGCAGCCTGGACGGCCGCAGCGGGCCGCCGCCCAAGCTCGATTTCAGCTCCTTCATGTCGAAGGAGGAAGTCGGCAAGCGCGTGCTGCGCGGCATCCGGCGCGGCGACCTGTTCATCATGACCCATCCGGAATTCACCGAGGGCATCAAGGCCCGCAACGGAGCGCTGCTGCGCGCCCAGCCGGTAGAGCCGCGCAATGAGGAACGGGCCAAGATCGTCGCGCAGTTCGGCACGCTGATGTACAATCCGATCTACGACAAGCAGCAGGTGCTGGACGGTCCGCCTCTCGACTGAGCCCTGACACCATCGCCGGGGTTTCGCCTTCCTTGGGGTGACGGCGGTTTGCGTCTGCCTGGTTGACTCCCGATCGCCGCACAGCTTCGCTGGCGGCGATCACGACAAGGAGAGCGCCATGCCGAAAATCATCCGTCTTCATCGCCAGGGCGGCCCGGAAGTGCTGGTATTCGAGGATATCGAGCTCGATCCGCCGGCCGCGGGCGAGGTGCACATCAAGGTGGAGGCGATTGGCCTCAACCGCTCGGAAGCGATGTATCGCGCCGGCCGCTACCCTGTTCCGGCCACCCTTCCCTGCCTCATGGGATACGAGGCCTGCGGCACGATCCTGCGCCTGGGGGAAGGCGTAGAGGGTTACGAAGTGGGAGACCAGGTCTCCGTCCTCCCGCTCTTCCAACTCGGCACCTACGGCGTGTGGGGCGAGGAGGCGATCGTCCCCGCATCGGCCCTGCTGCCCGCTCCTCCCGGCCTGAGCCCTGCCGAGGCGGCTGCGGTGTGGATGCAGTACATGACCGCCTTCGCGATCATCGAGGCCGCGCAGATCGGCATCGGCGACGGGGTGATCATCCGCGCGGCCTCCTCGAGCGTCGGGCTGGCCGCGATCCAGCTCGCCAATTGGGCCGGGGCGATCCCGATCGCCTGCACCCGCACGAGCGAGAAGGCCGATGCGTTGAAACAACACGGCGCGGCGCATGTGATCGCGACCGAGGAGGAGGACCTGGTGGAGCGGGTGATGGAGATCACCAGCGGCCGGGGCGCGCGCACCGCATTCGATCCCGTAGGCGGGCCTTATGTCCACACCCTCGCTTCGGCGCTGGCGGAACGCGGAATCCTGATCGTATATGGCGGGCTCAGCGAGCAGGAGACGCCTTATGCCCATTGGCCCTGCGCGATGAAGGGGGCCTCGATGCGCGGCTGGGTGGCCTCGGAGATATGGAATCATCCCGAACGCTACGAGCGCACGCAGGAGCGGATATTGGCCGGATTGACCGCCGGCCATCTCAAGCCGGTGATCGCGAAGACCTTCCCCCTGGATCGGATCGCCGAGGCGAACGCCTATCTCGAATCCAACCAGCAGATCGGCAAGATCGTGGTGACGGTGTAACCCCGGGAGGAAGCTTCGCGGGCATTGCGCTCGCCCCTTCGTCATTGCGAGCGTAGCGAAGCAATCCAGGGCCCTTGTGGGAGGCCCTGGATTGCCGCGGGACCTTCGGTCCCTCGCAATGACGAAGGGAAGGATGCGGGCCGCCGCCTGAGACCCCAGCTTCCGCTGGAGTGACGGAAGAAGGACAAGGCCGGCGCCTACTTCACCAGTCGGTACCCCACGCCGGGCTCGTTGCGGATGAAGGAGGCCGGAGCAGCATCCCCGCCCAGCTTCCTGCGCACGCCCCTCGCCGCGACGCGGAGATATTCCACGTCCCTTTCATGCCCGGGCCCCCAAACGTTCCGCAGGAGCTGCGAATGGGTGATGACCCGGCCGGGATGCTTGGCCAGCTCCGCCAGGAAGCCGAATTCCTTGGGCGTGAGATGCACTTCCTTGCCCCCAAGGCGCACGAGGCGCGCGGAAAGATCGATCTCCACCTCACCCACCTGCACCATCCGCGTTTCGGACTCCGCCGCCAGCCGATGGCGCAGGGCGGTACGGACCCGAGCGAGGACCTCCTCCGTGTCGAAGGGCTTGGTGACGTAATCGTCGGCGCCGAGATCCAGCGCGGCCACTTTCTGCTCGGTCTCGTCCCGCGCGGAGATGACGATCACCGCCGCACCCGCCGCCTTGACCAGCGGCACCAGCTCCAGCCCGTCGCGATCCGGCAGGCCGAGGTCGAGCAGCACTGCATCGGGCTTGTCGATCTGGAGAGCGGTGAGCGCTTCCCTGGCCGATCCTGCCTCCACCAGCCTGTAGCCAGCCCGCGCCAGCCCCGCCCCCAGCAGGCGGCGGATGGGCGGCTCGTCATCGACCACCAGCAGCTTGGGGCCCGCGGTCACTCCTCGATCGTCCCCTTCACCAGCTTCTCTTCCGGGAAATGGAGGAAGAAACACGCACCCGCGCGATCCTCGCGATTGGCGGCCTGCACGGTAAGGCCCATCGCCTCGGCGAAGCCCTTGACGATGGCGAGGCCCAAGCCCGTTCCTCCCTTGCGGTCCGATCCTTCAATCCGGATGAAGGTCTCGAATATCCGGCGCTCCTCGCCGGGTGGGAGGCCCGGCCCCTCATCCAGCACCGAGAGGGTGAGCCCGTTCGCATCGCGCCGGGCGGCGATGGTGATCGGCGTATCCCGCCCGCCATGCTTGGCCGCGTTCTCGATCAGGTTGATCAGGCAGTGATGGAAGATTTGCGGATCGACAGACACAAAGGGCAGATCCGGCGGGACCTGCAGATTCACATGCCGGCTATGAAGCGCCCGGCGCAGGTCGTGAACTGCGGACGCTACCGCGTCGGTCAGGTCCACCGGCTCGATCGACTGCTGCAGCGCGCCCGCCTCTATTCGCACCATGTCCAGCAGATTGCCGACAAAACGGTTGAGCCTCTCCGCCTCTCCCCTCGCTTCGAGCAATTGCCGCTCCTGCTCCTCGGAACCGGGACGGATCTCTGCCAGCAGGCCCAGGATGGTGGTCAACGGCGTGCGCAGATCGTGGCTGACCGAGGAAAGCAGGGCCGCGCGCAGCCGGTCGCGTTCCTTGAGCTGGGTTACGGTGGCCATCTCCCCTTCGAGCGAGATGCGCTCCAGCGCGAGCGCCGCCTGGTCGAGCAGACTGAGGAGCAGGGGCAGCTGGTCCGAGCGGATCGGGGTCCCCGCGTCGGGTCGCGACAGGCCGAACACGCCGAGCACATGACCTGCCGCGGCAAGCGGGTGAAACTGCCAATCCGATGCGGTGAGCGTTTCGGTGCTGTGCCCCGCCGGCTTGTTGTGATCGAATGTCCAGCGCGACGCCGCCTGCTCAAGCGCCTCGACCCCGGCCTGCGGGGGAACCGCGGCGCGCAGGGCCAGCTGGCCCGCTTCGGGAAGCAGCAGCATCGTGTTCACTCCCAGCAACCGGCCGATCTCACCGCACAGCAACCGGGCGAGTTCGTCCCCATTGCTGATCGCGGTTAACTGCCGGGCGAAGCCGGCGAGCGAGCTGTTCTGCGCCGCGCTGCGCTGGGCCAGCAAGGCATGTTCGCGCACCCGCGCGGCTAATTGGCTGCTCGCGACGGCAACGGCCAGCAACACCAGCACCGTGAGGATGTTCTGGGGATCCTGTATGGTGAAGGTGTGGGTCGGCGGAATGAAGAAGAAATTATAGGCCAGCGAAGCCACCAGGCTTGTCGCGATCCCGATGCGCAGGCCATAGCGCGATGCGGCCACCATCACCGGCAGCAGGAACAGCAGGCCGGCATTGGCGATATTGCCTATCTCGGACAGGCTCACACCCAGCAGCGCCACCACGGCGACCAGCATGAAGGCGACGAGATAGTCCCGCGGCCGGCCCCAATCGGCCGCGGGTCGTGCCGCTTGCGCGCGGCGGGAGCGATCTTCGGCCTGCATCGGCAATACATGAACCGCGATCCCGGGTGTCTCGCGCACCAGGCGGTCTACCACCGAACCGTATCGCAGCTCGAACCAGCGTGACCGCGTCGACTTGCCGACGATCAACTGGGTCGCACGCGCCTCGGCAGCGAAGCGGTTGAGCCCTTCCACCACGGTTCCCGCCGGGACGGTGGCCACCTGGCCGCCGAGTTGGCTCGCAAGATGGAGCGCCGCGGCGAGTTGCGCGTTCTCCGCGTCGCTGAAACGGCCGGAGCGCGGCGTCTCGATATGGACGGCGGTCCACGGCCCTCGCAGCGCATCAGCCAGGCGCTTGGCCGCCCGGACGAGCTCGACCGCACCAGGAAGCTCGCTGACAGCCACCACGATGCGCTCCCCCGCCGCCCAGTTCCCGGCCAGTGCATGGGCGCGCAGATATTCGACCATCTCCGCATCGATCGCCTGCGCCGCGCGCCGCAGCGCCAGCTCCCGCAGCGCGGTGAGGTTGGATTTCGAGAAGAAATTGCCCAGCGCCCGGTTCGCCTCCTGCGGAACGTAGACCTTGCCCTCCTTCAGCCGCTCGATCAGCTCGTCAGGCGGAATGTCGATCACCTCGATGTCCGCGTTCTCGATCACCCGGTCAGGCAGGGTTTCGCGCACCCGCACCTTGGTGAAGGAAGCGACCACGTCGTTCACGCTTTCCAGATGCTGGACGTTGACGGTCGAATAAACGTCCATTCCCGCCGCGAGCAGTTCCTCCACATCCTGGTAGCGCTTGTCATGGCGGCTTCCCGGCGCATTGGTGTGGGCTAGTTCATCCACCAGCACCAGCTCCGGCCTCCGGGCAAGGATCGCGTCGATGTCCATCTCGGGCAGCACGCGCCGCTGATATTCGACCTGTTTCTTCGGTATGATCTCCAGCCCGCGCAGGAGCGCCTCGGTCTCCTTGCGGCCATGCGTCTCGACCACGCCGATCACGACGTCTGCCCCGGCGCGCTTGCGCTCCATCGCCTCCCTCAGCATCTCGTAGGTCTTGCCCACGCCGGGCGCTGCGCCGAGGAACACCTTCAAACGCCCGCGGCCCTCCTGCGCGGCCTGGCGCAGAAGGGCCTCGGGGCTGGGTCGCTGATCCGGATCGGGCTGCGAGCTCACGACATCCTTTTAGCGTGTTGTCCAGCCATTGTATCCAGCGCTCGATTGAGCAGGAGCACATTGACCCTGGGTTCGCCGAGGAAGCCGAGCAAAGGCCGCTCGATATGGGCGCCTATCAGGGAGCGGACCCGTTGCGGCGTCAATCCCCTTGCCCCGGCCACCCGCTCGGCCTGGAAGAAGGCCGCCTCGGGGCTGATATGCGGATCGAGGCCGGAGGCGGACGTCGTCACCAGATCGCCCGGCACCGGGTCTGCGGCACCCAGCCTGTCCATATCCGCCTTCACCCGGTCATGCAGGGCCTGGCTGGCCGGTCCGAGATTGGAACCGTAGCTGTTGTCAGCCTCGTACCCCTCGCCGGCGGCGGAGGGGCGCGGATGGAAATAGGCATCGCCCGAGAAACGCTGCGCGATCAGCTCGGAACCGATCACCCTGCCCCCGTCGCGGATCAGGCTGCCATTGGCCTGATAAGGAAACAGGAACTGGCCGGCGCCGGTGAGCGCGGCCGGATAGGCCAGGCCGAGCAGCACGGCGAACAGCGCGGTGAGCACCAGCGCTGGGCGGATTGCGGAAGCGAGATCATTGAGCATGGTTCGTATCCTCGAATTCAGGCCATTCCGATGCCGCTCACGGCAAGGTCGATCAGCTTGATCCCGATGAAGGGCGCAAGCAGGCCGCCGAAGCCGTAGACGGCAAGGTTGCGCGCCAGCAGCGGCCCGGCGCCGATCGCGCGGTATTTCACGCCCTTCAACGCCAACGGCACCAATGCGGGAATGATCAGCGCATTGAAGATGATCGCGGAAAGGACCGCGCTGCCGGGCGTGGCGAGGCCCATGATGTTGAGCACGCCCAGCCCCGGATAAAGCACAACGAAGATCGCCGGAATGATCGCGAAATATTTCGCCACGTCATTCGCCACCGAGAAGGTGGTGAGCGCACCGCGCGTCATCAGCAACTGCTTGCCGAGGCCGACGATCTCGATCAGCTTGGTCGGGTCGCTGTCGAGATCAACCATATTGCCCGCTTCGCGCGCTGCCTGGGTGCCGGTGTTCATCGCCACGCCGACATCGGCCTGGGCGAGCGCCGGGGCGTCGTTCGTTCCATCCCCGCACATGGCCACCAGGCGACCGCCGGCCTGTTCCTTGCGGATCAAGGCGAGCTTGTCTTCCGGAGTGGCCTCGGCAAGGAAATCGTCCACTCCGGCCTCGGCGGCGATTGCCGCAGCGGTGAGCGGATTGTCGCCGGTGATCATCACCGTGCGGATGCCCATCCGCCGCAATTCGGCGAAACGTTCGCGCACTCCGGCCTTGATCACGTCCTTGAGCGCGATGGCCCCCAGGATGCGGCCATCGCGCATCACGGCGAGCGGAGTCATGCCGCCTCGTGCGATTTCCCCGGTTACCCGGCGCAGTTCCTCAGCCACGGCGCTTTCGCCCGATCCCGGATTTGCGCGCAGCACCGCATCGACCGCTCCCTTCTGGATCAGCGACGCTTCGAAGCTCACGCCGGAGATGCGGGTCTGCGCGGTGAAAGGGATCACTTCCGCACCCTGCGGCAGCGCCTGCCGCTCGACCCCGAATTTCTCACGTGCGAGCGCCACGATCGAGCGGCCTTCCGGCGTCTCGTCCGCCAGGCTCGCCAGCAGCGCCGCCTCCGCAAGCTCTGCGATGGGGACGCCTGTGACGGGATGGAATTCGCTCGCCTGCCGGTCCCCGATGGTGATCGTGCCGGTCTTGTCGAGCAGCAGCACATCCACGTCGCCCGCGGCTTCCACGGCCCTGCCCGATTTGGCAAGCACGTTGAAGCGCACCAGCCTGTCCATGCCGGCGATGCCGATGGCGGAAAGCAGGGCCGCGATAGTCGTGGGAATCAGCGTTATGAGCAGCGCGGCGAGCAATGCCACCGGGATGCTGCCGCCCGCATAGGAAGCGAAGCCCGGAATGGTGGCCACAGCGATCAGGAAGATGATGGTGAGGCCCACCAGCAACACGGTGAGGGCGATCTCGTTCGGCGTCTTCTGCCGTTCCGCGCCCTCGACCAGCGCGATCATCCGGTCGAGGAAGCCTTGGCCCGCCTCTTGCGTCACGCGGACTGTGATGCGATCGGAAATGACACGGGTGCCGGCGGTTACGGCCGAGCGATCGCCCCCCGCCTCACGGATAACCGGTGCACTTTCCCCCGTGATCGCGGCTTCGTTGACCGAGGCGACGCCCTCGATCACTTCCCCGTCGGCGGGAATGAGGTCCCCCGTCTCCACCACCACCACGTCGCCTCGCTTGAGCTGTGAGGCGGGCACGGTCTTCCCGTCGGGTAGCCGGGCCACAAGCTCGGACTTGGTCGCCCGCAAGGAGGCCGCCTGCGCCCTGCCCCGCCCTTCGGCCAGCGCTTCCGCGAATGTGCCGAACAGCACGGTCAGCCACAGCCACGCGATGAGCTGGAGCTGGAAACCGAACGGGAGGCCTTCCTCCCCCACGGCAAGGAGAACGGTAAGCAACAGCGCGACGACGGCGGTGGTAAAGAGCACCGGGTTCTTCACCAGCTGCCGCGGATCGAGCTTGCGCAAGGCATCGCCCATCGCCGGAACGACGAGCTTTGCCGAAAAGATGGAAGAGGTGCTTGTCATGATGACGAAAGCCTTCAGAAGAGCCGGCCCTGGGCCATCGCGAGATGATCCGCGACCGGGCCGAGGGCGAGGCTGGGCAGGAAGGTGAGGCCCCCGATGATCAGGATGATCGCAACGAGGAGGCCGATCCACAGCGCGCCCGTGGTGGGGAAGGAGCCGGCGGTTTCCGGCGTGTATTTCTTCGCTGCCAGGCTGCCGGCGATCGCCAGGACCGGCACGATCATGAAGAACCGGCCGATCCACATCGCCGCGCCCAGCAGGCCGTTGTAGAACGGCGTGCCCGACGTGATGCCGGCAAAGGCGGAGCCATTGTTCCCGGTCGCGGAGCTGAAGGCGTAGAGTATCTCCGAAAAGCCGTGCGGCCCCTTGTTGAGCGGGCCTGCCAGCCCGGCGGGCAGCACCGACGCCAGCGCGGTGAAGCCCAGGATGCAGAGCGGCAGCACCGCGATGGCGAGTACCGCCAGCTTGACCTCCTTCGCCTCCACCTTCTTGCCGACATATTCCGGCGTGCGGCCGACCATCAGCCCCGCGACGAAGACCGCGAGCAGCGCGAAGAGCAGGAAGCCGTAGATCCCGGCTCCCACGCCGCCGACGACAATCTCGCCCAGCTGCATGTTGAACATGGGAATCATCCCGCCCAGCGCGGTGAAGCTGTCATGCATCGCGTTGACCGCGCCGCACGAGGCCGCGGTGGTGACGACGGAGAACAGTGCGGAGGCGGCAAGGCCGAAGCGCAGCTCCTTGCCTTCCATGTTGCCGCCCGCCACCCCGAGCTGATGCAGCAGGGGATTGCCGGCTGCCTCCTGCCAATAGACGACGCTCACGCCGGCCAGGAACAGGATCATCATCGCAGCGAGGATCGCCCAGCCCTGGCGCGTATTGCCCACAGCCTTGCCGAAACACCAGGCGAGTCCGACTCCGATCGAGAAGATCGAGAGCATCTGGACGAAATTGGTCAGCGCAGTCGGGTTCTCGAACGGGTGGGCCGAATTGGCATTGAAGAAGCCGCCGCCATTGGTGCCCAGCATCTTGATCGCCTCCTGGCTGGCCACCGGGCCCACCACGATGCTTTGTTTCGCCCCTTCGAGGGTGGTGGCGTCGACGATGCTGGCAAAGGTCTGCGGCACCCCGCTGGCGATCAGGAACAAGGCATAGACCACCGACAAGGGCAGGAGCAGGTAAAGCGTGATCCGCGTCAGGTCGGCCCAGAAATTGCCGATCGTCGCGCGATTGCCGTCTCCCGTTCCACGACGGGCGAAGCCGCGGAACAGGGCGAAGGCAATGGCGATGCCGGTCGCGGCGGAAAGGAAGTTGTGCAGGGCCAGGCCCAGCATCTGGCTGAGGTTGGAAAGCACGACCTCGCCCGAATACCATTGCCAGTTGGTGTTGGTGGTGAAGCTCACGGCGGTGTTGAACGCCCCGTCCGCACCGATGCCGGCCAGCCCGCGAGGATTGAGCGGCAGGAAGCCCTGCAGCCGCAGCACGGCATAAGTGAACAGCAGCGTCACGACCTGGAACAGCAGCATGTGCAGCGCGTAGCGCCGCCAGCCCTGCTCTGCAGAAGGATCGATCCCGGCCAGTCTGTAGAACCCGCGCTCCACCGGGGCCAGCACGAGGTGAAGCGGCGCGCGCCGGCCTTCGTAGAGCGCGAAGAGCCACAGGCCCATCGGCTTGGCGATCGCGATGATGACGGCGGTGAACGAAAGGATCAGTATCCAGCCCTGAACGGTCATGGCCGGCTCCTTTCAGAAGCGCTCGGGCCGCACGAGGACGGCGACGAGATAGATGAGAAGGCCGAGCGCGGTAAGGCCGGCCAGCATGAGCTCGATGGTCATGGCGAATTCCTCAGGCGTTCTCGCAAAGACGCAGATAGGCGAGCACAGCCAGGGCAAGCCCCGCCAGAAGACCGAGCCAGATCAAGTCGTCCATGAGATATTTCCTTGCTTCACAATGAAAGGCTGCCCCGCCGCGTCACGCTGACGAGCCTGAACAGGCCCGGCCCTTCGAGAAGGAAGGGCCAGCCCAGGCACCAGCCGTGAACGACGCCGATCGAAGCGATGAATTCCGTCGCCCTCGGCTCATGGAGCGGAGGCCGGTGGACGGAACGATAAAGCCAGATCGTGGCGAAGGCGCAGGTGGCGAGCATTGCCAGCCCGAAGCCCCGCAGCACCGCTTCCGCTGCCCACCAGCGCTTTCCGCTCTGGATGCGACGGATGATCGCGTTCATCTTGGACTCACTCCGACAGCGTTTCACGCGGTTTCGTGAAAGCGCATGTGGGAGGGAGGGCGATTAAGGTTCCACGGGGAATCCGCGCGGCGACATAAAGAACCCGTAAAGTTCTTGGTCGTCGGTCAGATCGCGGGATGCACGCAAGCGAGCCCGCAAGACAGTGCGGGTGCGGTCCCGTCCATCGGCGTCGGAGAAATCGAACTCTTACCGCACTCGTACATCACCGCTCACTGAACGGAGCTAGCCGCCTGCCCCGCACGGGCCAGGCGGCCCCTTGCCGGATAGACCGATATGGCCAGCATGGAGGAAACGCAGGCCGATTGGCATGATAAGCCGGAGCCGGCGGAGCCCGTCAGAATGGTGAAAGCGCCTCAGCTGGCAAGGGTGAGCCGCGAGAGGTCGAAACCCGCGACGCGCAGATGGGCGACGGCCGAAGCCATCGCCCGAGAGATGGGGGAAGCGGTCTCTTCCCCCGAAAGAAGCGCCAGCGTGCGCCGCACAGGGCCGGGGTTGTCGGCGGCCACGCCGCGCCACAGGCTGAGGAGCACGGCCTCATCCTCCACGATACGGGGGAAATCCACCGGCGCGAAGGAAATCCGCTCGCCCCCGCCCCGGTGAAGCAGCGTCATGGCGATGTGGAAGTCCGGCAGCACCGTCCGCGCGTTCAGCGCGGCGAAGGCCCGGTGGAGGGCGACCGGCGGGCAGGTGCCGCATTCCAGCGCATGCCGCCAGCCGCGCATCGCCCAGAGCAGGAACCTGCCGCCCCTGCACAGGCTGTCCGCGGGTTGATCGACAAGATTGTACACCGGCGGTCTCCCGTAGAGATGGCGATTTTTATAAGCTATTGAGAGTCATTTGCAAATGCCCATTGCTTTCTCTATGCGCCTGCGCGAGCGTCTCCTCCGGACGGTGCCGGCCTTCCCTCTTCCGGCACGGGAAGCGCTTTTGACCGCAATGCAGCCCCAGGAGCATTCAATGACCGAGACCCGCACGGAGAGTGACAGTATTGGCGCGATCGAGGTGCCCGCCGATGCCTATTGGGGCGCCCAGACCCAGCGCAGCATCGAGAATTTCCCCTTCGGGTCGACCGAACGCCTGCCGATCGGCATCATCCACGCCCTCGCTATCGTGAAGCAGGCGGCAGCGCGGGTGAACCGCGCCCACGGGCTCGAGGCCAGGCTGGCGGACGCCATCGAGGAAGCGGCCGCCGAAGTGGTCGCGGGCCGGCATGACGACCAGTTCCCGCTGGTCATCTGGCAGACCGGCAGCGGCACCCAGTCCAACATGAACGTGAACGAGGTGATCGCCGGCCGCGCCAATGAGATCCTCACCGGCAAGCGTGGCGGCAAGAGCCCGGTCCACCCGAACGACCACGTCAACCAGGGCCAGTCGTCCAATGACAGCTTCCCGACCGCGCTGCATATCGCCGCCGCCCGCGCCGTCACCGGCGCGCTGCTGCCCGCACTCGACCGGCTTCATGCCGCGCTCGACGCCAAGGCCCGGCAATGGGCGGGCATCGTGAAGATCGGCCGCACCCATCTGCAGGACGCGACGCCGCTGACGCTGGGGCAGGAATTTTCCGGCTATGTGCAGCAGATCGCCAATGCGCGCAGCCGCATCGCCCAGGCGCGGGAGGAAGTGCTGCTGCTGGCGCAGGGCGGCACGGCGGTCGGCACCGGGCTCAATGCCTCGGAAGGCTTCGACACGGCGGTGGCGGCCGAGATCGCGGCGCTCACCGGCCTGCCCTTCCGCACCGCGCCCAACAAGTTCGAGGCGCTGGCGTCCAACGATCCGCTGGTGCATCTTTCCGGCACGCTCAACACTGCGGCGGCCGCCTTCACCAAGATCGCCAACGATATCCGCCTGCTCGGCTCCGGCCCGCGCTCCGGGCTGGGTGAGCTGGACCTGCCGGCCAACGAGCCCGGCAGCTCGATCATGCCCGGCAAGGTCAACCCCACCCAGTGCGAGATGCTGACCATGGTCGCGGCGCAGGTGATCGGCAACCACCAGGCGGTGACGGTGGGCGGATTGCAGGGCCATCTGGAGCTCAACGTGTTCAAGCCGATGATCGGCGCGGCGGTGCTGCGCTCGATCCACCTGCTTGCCGTGGGTGCGGAAAGCTTCGCCGAACGCTGCGTGGACGGGCTGCAGGCCAACGAGGCGCGGATCGCCGAGCTGGTGGACCGATCGCTGATGCTGGTGACCGCGCTGGCGCCCGAGATCGGCTACGACAACGCCGCGAAGATCGCCAAGCACGCCCACGGGCAGGGCCTGACGCTCAAGGAAGCCGGCCTTGCCCTGGGCCTGGTCGACGCGGAGACCTTCGACCGGCTGGTCCGGCCCGAAACGATGGTGTGAGCGGGTATCCAAGATCCTCCCCTGCAAGGGGAGGTGGCAGCCCGCAGGGCTGACGGAGGGGTGTCAGCCTGTCGAGAGGGGGATATCCCTCCACCACCGCCTGCGGTGGCGGTTCCCCCTTCCCCTAAGGGGGAGGATCAGTCTCACACGGCGAAATAGCCCGGTTGCGCGAGGTCCGCGAGCAGGCCGCCTGTCACGAACACATGCATTTCGGTCTCCCGAGTATTTCCGTGGTCGATTCCGCCATTCAGCCCAGGCGCATGGACAGCTCGACATCCTCGGCGAACGGCACCGACAGATAGCCCCCCTCCGCCGAGCGCATCCGCGCGATATATTCGGGGCTGTGATCGGCATTGTCGGCCACGATCAGCGCACCCGGCCGCAGGCGGCCTTCGGTGAGGGCCAGCACTTCGGGATAGAGCGCCTTGGCCCCGTCGAGCAGCAGCAGGTCGATCGTTTCGGGTAGATCGGCGCTCAAGGTCTCCAGCGCGTCGCCCTCGCGGAACTCCACCAGATCGGCAAGGCCGCCCGCCGCCAGATTGGCCTGCGCCCGTGCCACCTTGGACGGCTCGAACTCGGTCGTGATCAGCAGGCCGCCGCCATTGTCCCGCAGGGCAGCAGCAAGATGCAGGGTCGAAAGGCCGAACGAGGTGCCGAACTCCACGATCGATCGCGCGCCGATGCTGCGCGCCAGCATGTAGAGCAGCATTCCGGTCTCTCGCGAGACGGCGAGCGGCATGTCCTTCAAGGCTCGGTAGAAATGGGCATATTCGGTCTTGCTGTGCATCAGCCGGGCCCGTTCCTCGGGGGAAAGGCCGGCGATGGCCGGGGCCGAAAGCGGCGAGGAGCTTTCATCCTCGGCGAACAGCCGGTCGAGCAAGGGGGCGAGAGGGGTGGTCGTGAGCGTGGTCATGATGATCTCCGTGGTTCGCATGCGGGATGGAAGGCGGCATGGACATGTCCATGCCGCTCCGCCTGTCGGGTTGTAGGTGAGGTGAAGCGCCGACTCGGTCCGGTGCTATGGTTTCAATTTGTGCCATAATAGCGTTACGATGTCAATATAAATAACCTTATGGGCGCTTATCCTTTTTTGTCATTCCCGCGCAGGCGGGAATCCAGTGGCGACGCTGGAAACTGGATTCCCGCCTGCGCGGGAATGACGAAAAGGCGATGTTCCTTTCCACTTTGGCGAACCGAGATCCAAACCGAGACGCTACCGACGTGGGCCCTCGCTTGTGCCGGGAAAGAAATACGACTAATCCTTCGCATTTCCTATTCGCATTGCCGCCCCGCCCGATGACAGATCGCCGAAACCCCCGGATTTCCTTGCGCAAGAAGCCCAGCCAGGCGCGTTCGGCCGAGCTGGTCCGTGCCATTCTCGATGCAGCGATTCAGGTTTTGGCGAAGGAAGGCGCGCAGCGTTTCACTACCGCGCGGGTGGCGGAACGGGCCGGTGTCAGCGTGGGATCGCTCTATCAATATTTCCCCAACAAGGCTGCGATCCTCTTCCGGCTGCAGAGCGACGAGTGGCGGCAGACGAGCGAATTGCTGAGCAGCATCCTGGAAGACCGCCGGAGCCCGCCGGCGGACCGGCTGCGCACCCTCGTCCACGCCTTCATCCGCTCGGAATGCGACGAGGCGGAGATGCGCATCGCGCTCAACGACGCCGCGCCGCTCTATCGCGATGCGCCCGAAGCGCAGGCCGCAAGGGCCTCCGGGGACCGCACCGTCAGCGACTTCATGCGCGAGCTGCTGCCGGAGGCCACGGACGCCGCGCGCGACCTTGCCGGCAAACTGATCACGACGACGCTGAGCGAACTGGGCAAGCGTTTCTCGGAAGCGCCCCGGACGGCGGCCGAGATCGAAACCTATGCCGACGCGATGGCGGATATGTTCTGCGCCTATGCGCGGCAGCTGCGGCACGGCTGACAGCCGCCACCGGGCAAGCGCCCATCCTGTAACCGAACTTTCGCGCGACTGACATCGAAGCGCCATCGAGCCGACCAACGGGCTTCAAAAACCAGGTCCATGGGCTGCCCCATACACAAGCCAAAAATGGGGGCATGATCATGACCAATGCGTTCCGAGCCACCGCTTCCTCCCTCGCCCTCGCCTTCGGCCTGGCGCAGCCCGCCTTCGCGCAGCAGGAACTCGCCGAGGCGGACGTCACCGATGCGATCGTCGTCACCGGCGTGCCGGCGACATACAACAACAGCGCGGTGACCGAGGTGATGAGGGAGCAGCAGGCGCCGCTCACCAGCCCGCTCTCGATGATCGACAATCTGCCCGGCGTCTCGGTCCAGGAAGGCGATACGTTCGGCTTCGACGACTGGTCGACCAACGTCGCCATCCGCGGCTTCCAGTCCAACCTCGATTCGCAGCAGGTCGGCATCACCATCGACGGCCTGCCCAATGGCGGCAGCAATTACGGCGGCGGGGCCAAGGCCAACCGCTACATCGATTCCATGAATATCGGCGGGGTCGTGGTGTCGCAGGGCACGGCGGATATCGGCTCGCTCTCGAACGAGGCGCTGGGCGGCACGATCGATTTCCGCACCGACGACCCCACCGACGAGCGCCGCATGCGCGTCTCCGCCACCTGGGGCCAGTTCGAGGCGCAGCGTTATTACGCGCGCTACGACACCGGCCTCATCCTCGGCGGCCAGCTCAAGGCATGGATTTCGGGCAGCTACCAGGAGGCCACCGACTGGGCGAGCAAGTCGGCCGACAACAACCGCACCCATTTCGCCGGCAAGTTCGAGACGCAGGGGCCGCTCAAGGTCACCGGCTACATGTCGTACGACGACACGCTGGAGAACAATTACGACCAGGTCTATTCGGCAGAGCAGTTCGAGCTGATGCCCAATACCGACGGGCTGATCGGCAACTGGACCGGCGTTCCCTATGTCGACCAGGTCTATCGCCAGGTCTGGGCGACGCTGCGCAAGAACTTCTTCACCTACCTGAAGGCCGAGGGGAATATCGGCGAGGCCATCACGCTGAAAGGCGCGGCCTATTTCCACCGCAACACCGGCCGGGGCGACTGGGCGCCGCCCTATCTCGTCGACGTGGTCAGCGACGGCGCGGGCAATGCGGAAAGCGAACTGGGCGGCGGCACCGTCGATGGCGGATCGCCGCTGGGCTACATCTATTTCGTGGATGCGAACGGAGTGTCGCTCTCGCCGATCGCGGGCTGCGCCTCGACGCTGACCTTCCCCTATGGCGGCACCAGCAACCCCGCCTATGATCCGGCCTGCTATCCGGCAGGGGCGATCCCGGTCCAGTCCTACCGCCACACCCATTATGAGAAGAACCGCGTGGGCGTGACCGGCGAAGGCGCCTGGACCGCACAGCTCGGCGAAGGGGAGAACCGGCTGCGCGCCGGCTTCTGGTACGAGGACGTCCATCGCGAGGAATCGCGCGACTGGCACAAGCTGGTCGATGCCCGGGTCGGGCCGGAATTTTCGGAAGTGCCCTACTGGATCCAGTACAGCCGCAAATATCCGCAGAGCACGTTCAAATGGTATGCCGAGGACCAGCTCTCCTACGGCCCGGTAATCGCGAATATCGGCATCAAGCAGTTCCACGCCGAGATCGAGCGCGAGGACCTGTTCGGCGAAAGCGAGGACACGAAGGTCAGCTCGACTTCCAAGGTGCTACTGTCCGGCGGCCTGCAGTTCAAGGCCACTCCCGGCCTCACCCTGTTCGCCGGCTATGCCGAGAACTACAGCGCGCTGACCGACGGGATCCTGGAAGTCGCCGATGCGGATCTCAGCACGCTGAAGCCGGAGACGTCCCGCAATATCGAGGGCGGCGTCCGCTACGAATCCCCCCGTTTTCAGGCGTCCGCCACCTATTTCAACACGAAGTTCGACAATCGGATCATCTTCCTGTCGAACAGCAGCGAATCCGGCGTCGACTATCTCGGCGAAGGCAGCGGCACCTATCTGAACGCGGGCGGCATCGACGCGGAAGGGTTCGAGCTGGCGGCCAATTTCCGTGTGACCCCGGAACTGACCCTCTACGGCAGCTACACCCATATCGACGCCAAATATCGCGGCTCGGGCGACGCCACGCTGGACGCGGAGAACGGCATCGTTGCCGGCAACACGGTCACGGGCATTCCCGACGACATGTTCGTGCTCTCGGCCGATTGGAGCAGCGGCCCGTTCCGGATTGGCGTTTCCGGGAAATACACGGGCAAGCGCTATGTCGACACCGCCAACAGCTGGCGCGCGGACAGCTATTTCCTGGCCGACGCCTATGTCGGCGTGCGGGGCGAGGCGATCAGCGACACGCTGCACGCCCTCGAGTTCCGGCTCGTCGCCAACAATCTCACCGATGAAAGCTATCTGGGCGGCATCGCCACCAATGCGGCATGGATCGGAGCGCCGCGCACGATCACCTTCACGGTGACGGCGGACTTCTGATCGGGCGGGGAACGGAGAAACCCATCATGCGGGAAGAAAACACGGTGAACCGGCGGCAGGCGGTTGCGCTCATGGGCGCCGGAGGGCTGGCGGCCGCCCTGCCCCTGCGCGCGGCAGCGGCGCCTGCCCCCTCCTCGCGCTTCCGGCACGGCGTGGCGAGCGGCGATCCCGATGCGACGGGCGTGGTCCTGTGGACGCGGGTGGAATCTTCGGCCCCGGCCGAACGGGTCGAATGGCAGCTCGCGCGCAATCCGGATTTCGCCTTCATCGTGAAATCCGGCACCGTGGAAACATCAGCGGAGCGGGACTACACCGTCAAGGTGCTGGCGGAGGGGCTGCAGCCGGGCGGCACCTATCACTATCGCTTCCGCGTGGATGGGGAAACGTCCCCGGCGGGCCGGACGCGAACCTTGCCGCAGGGGGCGCTCGACCGCCTCGGCGTGGCGCTGATAAGCTGTTCCAACTACCCGTTCGGCCATTTCAACGCCTATGACGCGATCGCGCGCGATCCGCTGGTCGATATCGTGCTGCATACCGGCGATTACATCTACGAATACGGCGCGGACGAATGGGGCGGCGAGACAGGGCGCAGGATCGGCCGGGTGCACGAGCCCGCGCATGAGATCATCAGCCTGTCCGACTATCGCACCCGCCATGCTCAATACCGCCGCGATCCGGGGCTGCAGGCGATGAGCGCCGCCCATCCGCTCGTCGCCTGTTGGGACGATCACGAAAGCGCGAACAATCCCTGGATCGGAGGGGCGCAGAACCATCAGCCGGAGCAGGAGGGCGACTGGCTCAGCCGGCGCGCGGCCTCGATCCAGGCCTATTACGAATGGCTGCCGATCCGCGAGCCGGGCCCCGGACGCAGCCGGGCCGAATTCTGGCGCGCCTATCGCTTCGGCGACCTGGCGACACTGGTGACGCTGGAGACCCGGCACACCGCGCGCGCCCGGCAGATCGATTATGCGGAGCACGCGGCGCAGCTCACCAGCAAGGAGGCGGTGGAAAGCTTCCGCCGCAAGGTGCTCGGCGCGCCGGACCGGCCGATGCTGAGCCACGACATGGAGGGATTCCTGGCCGGCGCCCTCTCCCGCTCGGTCGCCGAAGGGCAGCCCTGGCGCCTGATCGGCAACGCGATCCCGATAGCGCGGATGGACGTGCCCGACCTCATCGGCGCCGGATTGCTGCCGGAACCCGATGCGCCGGGCCTCGCGGAGCCGGTGAAGGTGCTGGCGTGGAAGGCCAAATGGAACCTGCCGTTCTACACCGACACCTGGGACGGCTATCCCTGGGCGCGGGAACGCTTCTACGGCCTGTGCAGCGATGCCGGCGCGCGCGATCTGATCGTGCTGACCGGCGACAGCCACAGCTTCTGGGCCAATCGCCTGGCCGACGGTTCAGGGCGCACCATGGGCATCGAGCTGGGAACGGCTGGAATCACCTCACCCGGCGATTTCGTGGAAAGCGGTTTCGGAGAGGCGCTGGCGGGCAAGCTGGACAAGGCCTTCGCCGACCTGCTGGACGAGGTGCTGTGGACCGACAATTTCCACCAGGGCTATGTCCGCCTCGACCTGCGGCGCGATACGGCGCAGGCCAGCTTCATCGGCATGTCCACCATCCTCAGCCCGCATTACACCGTCAAGCCGCTGCGACAGTTCGCGATCGGGCGCAGGAACGACAGCCTGGAGCTGCTGGGCTGATTTCCTGGCCGTCGGGCCGGTCGCAAAGCCTGACGGCGGACACAGCAATCTCCTCTTGCACCGATGAACTTGACTTCGCGCGGCGAAAAGCCCATCTTGGCGCCGCTAACGTCGCCTGCGACGGAATTTGTGGCTTCCGGGCCGTTTCTTCCTTTCTCGTATCGCGCTACCAGCTCCGTCGGTGCTTTTGCCGGCGGATTATTCTGTTTTCGTGAAAGGAAAACGCTCATGCCTATTGGCACCGTCAAGTTCTTCAACACCGACAAGGGTTACGGCTTCATCGCGCCCGAGGACGGCGGCAAGGACAGCTTCGTTCACATCAGCGCCGTCGAGCGCGCCGGCTTCTCGACCCTCCAGAAGGACCAGCGCCTCAGCTACGAGGTCGAAACCGACCGGCGCGGCAAGGAATCCGCCGTCAACCTTCAGGCGGCCTGATCCAAGAGATATTTCCGGATGGGCGCCTTTGCGTCCATCCGGAGACGATCCTCAAATCATCTACCTGCACGCTGCCCGCAAGACGCGGTGCCATCGCATCCACTCCAAGAGGAGCGACCGCGCAAAAGGCAGCCGGGAATGCGCCGCCGGCGCATCCCCTCAAACGATAAAGAGCGCGCCGATTGATCGCGCGCCAAGGAAATCATGCACTTCAAGACTCAGACTATCGAATCCGCTTTCCGTTCTTTTCATGGCCTTTCCAGGCCGAAGCCGCCGCAATCGCGCGGCACCCTTTCCCGGCAGGAGTTGCGGCGCATCATCGCCGAGATGCTCGACTGACCGTACCGGCGCCGAGGCGCGCAACCCGAGGAACACCCATGTCCGCCACCAGCGATTTCTATCTCGCCCGCGCTGCGGAGAGCGCCCGCGATGCGCAGGCGACCGATCTCCCGAATGTGCGGGAGCGCTGCCTGCGCTCCGAAGCCGCTTGGCGGACAATGGCCGATCGCCTCTTGAGAAGCGAGATGGAGCGCGAGCGGAAGGCCAAGGGGTGACCGCAAGTCGCGGAACCCAGGCACATGGCGGCCGAACGCTGTTATTCAGCCGCCAGTAATTAATCCAAATTCAATGAATTCCATCAATATTTCGACTTCCAGAGGATCAACCGTTGGGAGCGCATTTGCTGGAATTCAGAAACAGGATTCTCGAGCAGATCGCCAAAGGCTCTCCGCTCAAGGAGACACTTGATCGGCTTTGCAGCGAAGCCGAGCGCTTCTTCGCGTCCGGAAGCTGCACCGTGCTGACGGTGGATGAAGCCGGCATGATCCACCCCCTCGCCGCGCCGGCCTTTCCCCAAGCCTATATCGACGCGCTCGAAGGTCTCCCGATCGGCCCTGATGTGGGATCCTGCGGCAGCGCGATCTACCACAATGAATATGTATGCGTCGAAGATATCGAGCGCGATGTCCGCTGGGCGATGTACAGATCGCTTGCGCTTCCGCTCGGATACCAGGCGTGCAGCTCGCTGCCGATCCGCGACGAGGAAGGCCGGGCCGTAGGTGCGCTCGCGGTGTATTTCCCCACGAAGCATGCACCGACCAAGGCCGAGCGGGAGGCGCTGGCGAATTGCGCGGATCTGTGCGCGCTTGCGCTCGCCCGCCAGAAGCGCATCCTCGATCGCGAGCGCAAGGCGCTGATCGACGCGCTTACCGGCTTGCCGAACCGGGCGGCCTTCGATCAGGCCCTGTCGCAGATGCGCTGCGAGCTTCCCGGCAGCTGGGCGCTGTTCGTCATCGACATCGACAACCTCAAGGTCACCAATGACACGTTCGGCCACGATGCCGGCGACGAACTGATCCGCTCGATCGGCCGCCGTATCGCCTCGGCGGTGGCGCCCGACACCGTCTTCAGGACCGGCGGGGACGAATTCACGGCCATCCTGCAAGGAAGGCAGTTCCTGCACGATCTCCACGCGGCTGCCGATCTCGTGTTCAAGGGCGTCGCTCCGCCGGTGGTATACGATGGAAGCGCGTTTCTGCCGCAAGTGACGATCGGAGGCGCGGTGCTGGCCCCTCAGGACATCGCGCCAAGGGCAGTGCGCCGTAACGCCGATTTCGCGCTTTATCACGCCAAGGAAACCCTGCGCGGCGGCTTCGTCCTTTATTGGCCGGGTATCGGCACGCGCGTGGTCAATCGCCGGGCTTCGGTGCGCGAGGTGACGGAGGCGCTCGCCGATCGCCGGATCGACGTGCGTTATCAGCCCATCGTCACCCTCGAAGACTATCGGATCATCGGCTTCGAGGCGCTCAGCTGCATGAAGAGCGCCACGGGCCGGGTCCTGCCCGCCTCGATGTTCCAGGAAGCCTTCGCCGATGCCCGGGTCTCGGCGGAGCTGACCGGCTGCGTGCTCTCCGCCGTGGCCCGTGACATTCGCACATGGCTCGACCTCGGGCTTCCGGTCCAGCATGTCGGCGTCAACATATCGTCGGCGGACTTCTATTTCGGGAGCTTGCCGGGAAAGATCGAGGAAGCCTTCGCCGCAAGCGGCACCCCGCTTCGGCACCTCGTGATAGAAGTGACGGAAGACGTCTATCTCGGACAGCGGGACCAGGTCGTCGCCTCCGGCATCAATGAATTGCGCACGCGCGGCATCCGAGTCGCGCTCGACGATTTCGGCACCGGCTTCGCTGCGCTGACCCATCTCCTCAATATTCCGATCGATGTGATGAAGATCGACCGATCCTTCGTCCGCATGCTGGAGTCGGATCATCCGAGCGCAGCGATCATCCGCGGCATCCTGCAGATCGCGCGCGACCTCGGCATCAATGTGGTTGCCGAAGGGGTGGAGACGACAAGGCAGATCGAATTGCTGAGAACGATGGGCTGCGCCCTCGCCCAAGGCTTCGTCTTCTCGCGCGCCATCAGGCGGGCGAAAGCGACGGAATTCCTGCGCAAGCATGGCGCCAGGATTCCGGATTCGGGCCCTCTCGAACCGCAGCAGACAGAGGCCGAGCCCCCCTCCCCCCGGACGCTTCGCATAGCGTAAGCGCGACCCCGGCCGGGCCCCCGACGACAGACCGCTTGCCACGCAGCGGCTGCAATTTTGCTCGGCGGCCGACAGCCGTCGCAAAACCGTCACCAACACGTGGAATAGGCGCGCTCCTGACAACATCTGGCGCCGCGGACACCAGTGCTCGCGGCGTTCTTCGATAATGGGGGCACGAATGTTGCAAAAGTCCGCTGTCGCATCGCTCTTCCCCGCCGGCCCGGCCTTCGCCGGCGGGGAAGAGACCATCACCCGGTCAGATCCGGAGCAGACCGCCGAAGCCCGCAGCGTCACACTGCGCAGCCGGACCTTCATCGACCAGGGCCTGGTCGGCGCCGGCCGGCTGCCGGCGGACACGATCGATTTTCTCGGCGACGCGCTCGGCTCCTTTTCATTGAAAGGCGAACACAAAAAGCGCGATTATATACTTGACAAAGCATAGTTGAAATCGCACTATTTGGAACATGGATATCACCGCGCCCCGCTTCACCGATGAGAACGCAGCACGCGAGCACCTGGAGGGCCTGCGCTGGCCGCAGGGTCCGTTCTGCCCACATTGCGGATCGTACAGCGCGAAGCGGCTTCCTGCACAGCGTGGCCGCCCTACCAAAGCGCATCCGGAAGGCGCGCTGCGTGCGGGCGTGATTCAGTGCAACGACTGCCGCAAGCAGTACAGCGTGACAGTCGGCACGGTGTTCGAGAGCAGCAAGATCGCGCTGCATAAGTGGGTTCTGGCAACCTATCTGCTGTCGTCCAGCAAGAAGGGCATGAGCGCACACCAGCTGCACCGTATGCTGGGCGTCACCTACAAGACGGCTTGGTTCATGGCGCACCGCATCCGCGAAGCCATGAGCACCGACATTGATACGCCGTTTGGTTCGGGCGGCGGTTCGGTGGAAGTCGATGAGACGTTCATCGGGCGCGACCGCAGCAAGGCCAAGGGCGCAACTGGCTATGAGCACAAGATGAAGGTGTTGAGCCTGATCGACCGTGCAACTGGTCGCTCCACCTCGGTCGTGGTCGAGAACGTCACGATGGCGACGTTAACCCCGATCCTGAAAGCCAAGATCGCGCCGGAAGCTACAGTGCTCACCGACGACGCAGGACAGTACCGCCGCATGGGTGAGCACTTCACGGCGCACAACACGACACGTCACACGAAGGGCAACTACGTTGATCCCCAGAACCCCTCGACGCACACCAACACGGTCGAAGGCTATTTCAGCGTGTTCAAGCGCGGGATGATCGGCACCTACCAGCATTGTAGCAAGGGCCACTTGCCGCGCTATCTGGCGGAGTTTGATTTCCGCTACACAAACCGCAAGGCTGTAGGCGTAGATGATGCGACCCGCACCGACATTGCCCTCAAGGGTATCGCCGGGAAGCGCCTCATGTATCGGCGGCCTGATATCGGGGCCTAGGTACCCGGCTCTTGGTAGGAAGCGTCGTCGGAGGTGCCGCGCGAAACGCTAGACCGTTTCGGACTCGACTCCTTCGCCGGTTTATGCGGCTTAGGCGGCGTGCTGAGCATCCGGCGCAGCACGTCATCTTCGTTATGGATTCGCTCGGCCATGTCCCCACATACATCTGTGTCGTTCAATCACCTATACCGAGAGTTATGTGCCTGTGTAGGCCACCTGTTTATTTGCTTTGCACGCTTTGAAGGAGCGTTGTCGGCTATCCTTCGGCTGCACTTGGCGAACAACACTGCACTCGATCGCTATGAAAGCGTCGCCTTGTCCAGCGCAATTTACGGCAGTTTAAGATACAAAGCAGCTAGAGACACCATCAAGCGACTCCTCAAACTGCAGAAGGCAGATAAGCATCTTATTGAATTTATAGAAAGAGTTTTTGCCCATGTCGGGCATATTGAGGAATTTAGGAATAAGATTGCCCATGATACCATTGTTGCAGTTCACGAAGAACATGTGACGGATGATGGATTTTGGCAAGTATCCGATCAATCTACTACCAGAGATATTCGAAATCCAAAGATTTACGTATTCAACGCGGACTTAGTAGCAGATGCTGCAAATGATCTGGTTACAGCCGCAACAAGGCTTGGGCAAAATGTCGAGAACGCATTGCTTTTCGACGGACTAAACATCGAGCCGATTCCATGGCAGTATAAACCATCAAAGCTAAAACTCGTGAATCTTGATAAGGTCCGTAGCGCTCGACAACGCTCTCACCCGCCTCAATCATCTCCTCAGTAATCTCGATTTCAACCGGCCTGTCACGCTCGTTTTCCATATCCCTATCCTTGCGCTTTGTCAGGTATATAATCACGACAAAAAGGGAGGGCTGCGCTTTCGAAAGCTGCCGGCAAGCTATGCCTGCCCGCTAACAACGAGTTGTTTCACTTTTTGGACAGCTCATCGCTGGAAGCGGGGCACGCAGCACCGGTAGTGCCGGATTGGACTTGGCTGAAAGGGGGGGCGGAGCGGGTCTTCCCGCCTCTCCGACGTGACCTTTCCGGTCAATCGCGGCTTGGCTATTGTGATAGTCGGTATTATGTTCCAACCGATATGGAAACAATCAGCGCAGTACGGGGTCGCCCGCGTGAGTTCGACGTCGACGAGGCATTGGCCCGTGCGCTGCATGTCTTCTGGGAAAAGGGCTATGATGGTGCGTCGCTGACCGATCTCACCGAGGCGATGGGAATCACCCGGCCCAGTCTCTATGCTGCATTCGGCAGCAAGGAAGACCTCTTCAAGCGCGCGCTTGATCTCTACGAGAGCGAGAAGCTGGCCTATGTCGGCTGCGCCCTGGAAGCACCTACCGCGCGAGGCGTGGCGCAGCGCCTGCTTGAAGGGACGGTGGAGAACATCACCAGCGAGTGCCCTGGCTGCCTGGGCGTGATCACCGCAGTAAGTTGCCGGAACGATTCACCGATCCAGCAGGATATTCGTGCGCGCACCCATTACATCCGCACGGCAATCGTCGAGCGGATGCAGCGGGCGATCGACAGCGGAGATTTCACCATTCCCGTCGATGCGGAATCCATGACCAGCTACCTGCTTGCCGTTGCGCAGGGAATTTCCGTTCAGGCCGGCGCAGGCGCAAATCGCGAGGAACTTGAACGGGTTACGCAGGCCACATTGGCGGTCTGGCCGGGGCGCTGAATTCGGCAAATTTTGCTGCGTCGCAAAAAAATATCGAGCGGTATAGAAATATCGCTTGACCTGAACCTCAGATTACATACTTATCGGTATAGAAAGCCGTGGAGGAGATTTCCGCGCGGGCCGACCGGCCCATGCGGGTTTCCTCGACGGTTTTGATCTGCCTACCCGCACCGCCTCTCCGAAGCTGCCTGTTTCCAGGCACGGTGGTGCACGCCCATGAGGATTCCCTCGATGAACGACATGACGCCCATCGAAACAAACGAGCTGAATCAGCTCGATGCACTCGAAAACCCGCCACGCCGCCGCCGGATCGGCTCCGCTGGCTGGATCGCGATGGTGATCGCGGGCATCGCTCTCGCCTGGTTCCTGCTGCATGCCCGCGGTGCGCCGGCCGCCGCACCGCCCCCGCCGGTCGTGACCGTGGCGACGCCGCTGCAGCGCGAAATCGCCGAATGGGACGAATATATCGGCCGCTTCGAAGCGAGCCGCAGCGTCGAGCTCCGTCCGCGTGTTTCAGGCCAGGTCACGGCGGTGCATTTCCAGGACGGGCAATTCGTACGCGCCGGCCAGCCATTGTTCACGATCGACCCCCGGCCTTATCGCGCTGCGCTGGCCGAGGCGCAGGCGGGCGTGGCCACGGCAAGGAGCGATCTCACGCTTGCCCGCAGCAATCTCGAACGCGCATTGCGGCTGGTCGAGGACGATGCGGTGGCGAAGAGCGAGATCGACGCGCTGCAAGCGCGAGTGACCGCCGCCAAAGCCGCCCTCGCCGCCGCTCAGGCCCGAGTACGTTCACGCAGCCTCGACGTCGAGTTCACCATCGTTCGCGCACCGATCAGCGGCCACATTTCCAATCGCCGGGTCGATCCGGGCAACCTCGTCGCCGCAGGCGATGGTCCGGCGGCCACCTTGCTGACCACGATCGTGGCGAGCGATCCGCTCTATTTCGTCTTCGATGGCTCCGAGGCCTTGTTCCTCAAGGGAAAGCGCGAGGGGCTCGATCGCGGCGCGGACGTGCAAATCCGCCTGCAGGACGAGGCCGATTACAAATGGCGCGGCAAGCTCGACTTCACCGATAACGGCCTGGACGCCAATTCCGGCACGATCCGCGCACGCGCTCTGGTCCATAACCCCGAGCATTTCCTGGCCCCCGGTATGTTCGGCAATATGCGCCTGGCGAGTGGAGGCACGGAAAATGCGCTGCTCGTGCCCGATACCGCCGTGCAGTCCGACCAGACGCGCAAGCTGCTGCTGGTCGTTGCAAAGGATGGCACGGTTTCCGCCAAGGAGGTCGATCTCGGTCCGGTGATAGACGGAGGCTTGCGTGTGGTCCGCGGCGGCCTCGCTCCCGGCGACCGGGTGGTGATCGAAGGCACGCAGATGGCCATTCCGGGCAGCAAGGTAATTGCGCGACGGGGCCGTATCGATCCACCCGGGAACGTCGCGCCCAAGGCTACCGCCGTCGAGGCCTCGCCCGGCGCGGCGACGCTCGCCGGCTGACCACCCAGCCTCACCGCCTTTTCCCGTTCGTCCCCTCGATTCCACCAGGAGCCCGAAATGCGCCTGTCTCGCTTCTTCATCGACCGGCCGATCTTCGCCGCGGTGATCGCAGTGATCATCACCCTTGTCGGTGCGATCTCGTACTTCTTCCTGCCGGTCTCGCAATATCCCGAGGTCGTGCCGCCGACGGTAACGATCACCGCAACCTATCCCGGCGCCTCGGCCGAGACAGTGGCGGACACGGTCGCCAATCCGATCGAGCAGGAAATAAACGGGGTGGACGGCATGCTCTACCTCTCCAGCCAGTCGACCGGCGACGGGCGGGTAACGATCACCGTCACCTTCGAGCCGGGCACCGACCTCGACGAGGCGCAGGTGCTCGTCCAGAACCGCGTCGCCATCGCCGAACCGCGCCTGCCTGAGGAAGTGCGCCGTCTCGGGATCGTCACCCGCAAGACCACGCCGGATTTCCTGCTGGTGGTGAACCTGATCTCGCCCGACGGGTCGCTCAGCCGCGAATATATCTCCAACTACGCCCAGACCCGCATCAAGGACCGCCTCGCCCGGATCGAGGGCGTGGGCGACGTGCAGCTTTTCGGCAGTCGCGAACTGGCCATGCGCGTGTGGATCGATCCCGGCCGCGCGGCGGCACGGAACCTGACCGCGGGCGAGATCGTCTCCGCTCTGCGGGCACAGAACGTCCAGGTCGCCGCCGGAACGCTCGGCCAGCCGCCCAGCCCGGGAAGCGCCTTCCAGCTCAACGTCGAGACACAGGGCCGCTTCACCAGCCCGAAGCAGTTCGAGAATGTCGTGATCCGCACCGATTCCGAAGGCCGGCAGATCCGTGTCGGTGATGTCGCGCGGGTGGAGATCGGGGCCCAAGACTATGGGACCTCGGCCTATCTCGACGATCTCGATTCGGTCATCATCCCCGTCCTGCAGGAACCTGGTTCGAACGCCCTCGCCTCGGCCGAAGAGGTTCAAGCCACGATGGAACAGCTCTCCGCCGATTTCCCGGCGGGGCTCGAATATCGGATCGTCTACAATCCCACCGAATTCATCCAGCAGTCGGTCGATGCGGTGGTGGAGACTCTGTTCGAAGCCGTGCTGCTGGTCGTTCTGGTGATCGTCGTCTTCCTGCAGAAATGGCGTGCCTCGCTGATCCCCGTGCTGGCGATCCCGGTTTCGCTGATCGGCTCCTTCGCCGTGCTCGCCATGCTCGGCTACTCGCTCAACAATCTTTCCTTGTTCGGGCTGGTGCTGGCGATCGGCATCGTGGTCGACGACGCGATCGTCGTGGTCGAGAATGTCGAACGCAATCTCGAAAGCGGCATGACCCCGCTCCAGGCAGCGCGCACCTCGATGGACGAAGTGGGCGCGGCGTTGGTTGCCATCGTGCTCGTGCTCTGCGCGGTCTTCGTACCCACATTGTTCATCGGCGGCCTTTCCGGCGCATTCTACCAGCAATTCGCCGTGACCATCTCCGCTGCGACGGTGATCTCCCTGATCGTCTCGCTCACGCTTTCGCCGGCGCTGTCCGCGCTTCTGCTGCGCAGGCACGAACAGGCTCCCGACGGCGCGTATTGGCGGCAATTGGCCGACCGCGCGGGCAACGCGTTCAATCGCGGCTTCGAGCGCTTCAGCGAAGCCTATGCACGCTGGACCGCCCGGCTGGTGGCCATGCCGCGGCGCATGATGATCGCCTATGCGGGCCTGATCGCGCTGACTGGTGCGGCATTGTGGGCCACGCCGACCGGCTTCGTCCCGCAGCAGGACCAGGGCTACTTCCTCACCGTGATCCAGCTTCCGCCGGGCTCGGCAACCTCGCGCACCGACGAAGTGATGAAGAAGGTCGCCAAGCGCATGCTGCCGATCGACGGGATCACGGGCGCCGTCATGCTTTCGGGCTTCGACGGCACGACAGAGACGCAATCGGCCAGCGCCGCGGCCGCCTATTGGGTGCTCGACGATTTCAAGGATCGCGCCGCCAAGGGCCAGACAATCGACACCCTCATGGCCGAGGCCCAGAAGGCCACTGCCGACATCAGCGAGGCGCGGCTGATGATCGTCAAGCCGCCGGTGATCCGCGGCATTGGCTCGGCGGGCGGCTTCCGCATGATGGTGGAAGACAAGAACGGTGAAGGCTATCGCGCGCTGCAGGAAGTCTCCAACGCAGTGATAGCCAAGGCCAACCAGCAACAGGGGCTGGCCGGCGTCTATACCTTCTTCGATACCGCTACGCCGCGTGTGCGTGCCGACATCGATCGCGACAAGGCGCAAGTCCTGGGCGTTCCGCCGGCGCACGTGTTCGAAACGCTGCAGGTCTATCTCGGCTCGGCTTTCATCAACGACTTCAACCTGCTCGGCCGCACGTACCGGGTGACCGCGCAGGCCGACGCTCCGTTCCGCGAGAACCCCGCCGACATCGCCAACCTGCAGACCCGTTCCGATAATGGCGCAATGGTGCCGATCGGATCGGTCGCAACGCTGAGCGACACCACGGGACCTTACCGGGTTACCCGCTACAATCTCTCCCCGGCGGTTGCGATCGACGGCGATACAGCGCCAGGCTGGTCGTCGGGCCATTCGCTGACGACGATGGAGAAGGTTGCAGGCGAGACGTTGTCGCGCGGTTACGACTACGAATGGACGGGCATCGCCTATCAGCAGAAATACGCCGGCAACACCGCGATCCTCGTATTCGCGCTCGCCGTGCTGCTCGTCTTTCTCGTGCTCGCGGCACAATATGAAAGCCTGGTCATGCCGTTGGCGATCATCCTGATCGTGCCGATGTGCCTTCTGGCGGCGATGATCGGGGTCAATCTGAGAGGCATGGATAACAACGTGCTGACGCAGATCGGCCTTGTTGTGCTGATCGCATTGGCGGCAAAGAACGCGATCCTGATCGTCGAATTCGCCCGCCAGGGAGAGGAGCAGGACGGGCTGTCCCCGGCCCAGGCAGCCGTGCGGGCTGCGCGCACCCGGCTGCGCCCGATCCTGATGACCAGCTTCGCCTTCATTCTCGGCTCGGTGCCGCTGGTGATCGCGACCGGCGCAGGGGCGGAACTGCGCCAGGCGCTCGGCACCGCGGTGTGCTTCGGGATGCTCGGCGTGACCGGTTTCGGCCTGGTCTTCACGCCGACCTTCTACGTCGTCTCCCGCAGCCTTGGCGAACGCATCGACCGGCTGCGTGACCGCTGGCGTTCCAACAACCACGATCCCTTGTCGATCCCTGCCGAATAGGTGTCAGGATGAAGCTTCGAACCCTCGCTCTCACCACTCTTTCCGCGCTCGCTCTTACGGGGTGCGCGGTGGGGCCGGACTACGTCGCGCAGCCTATCCGTTCGGTGGCGTCCGGCCCCTTTCTTGCCGCCGGTGATCCCCCGGTTTCACCGTCCCCGCTGCCGGCCGACTGGTGGCGGCTCTACAACGATCCGATCCTGGACGGTCTCGTGGCCGACGCCTTGGCCGCGAACACGGATGTGCGCCAGGCCGCAGCACGCATCGAACGTGCCCGCGCAGGACTGCGCGGTGCGCGCGCCGGGAGATTGCCGCAGACTTCGATCGGGGCCAGCGGGAGTTACGTTCGTCAGCCCGAAAGTCAGGTCCTGCCCGGCGCCGATCGCGAAGGGTGGAGCTACGATGGCGGGATAGAGGTCGGCTACGAGCTCGACCTGTTCGGCCGCGTCGACCGGTCGGTCGAAGCCGCGCGGGCCGACCTTGCGGCTAGGCAGGCCGATGCCGACGCGGTGCGGGTCATGGTCGTGGCGGACACGACGCGCGCTTATGCCGATGCGGCTTCCGGCGCAGCGCAGCTACGCGTCGCGCGCGAGATCGTCGATCTGCTCGACCAGTCGCTGGCATTGACCACACGGCGCCACGATGCGGGGCTCGAAAGCAGCCTCGCCGTCGCCCAGATCAGGACCTTGCGCGAACAGCGTGCGGCAGAGATCCCGGCGCTGGAAGCTGCCCGGCAGGCGGCGCTGTTCCGTCTCGCCACCTTGACCGGCCGCGCCCCTGCGGAATTGCCGCCGATTGCAGGCGAACGCAGCATCGGGCTGGAGATCCGCGAACCGATCCCGGTTGGCGATGGCGCGGAACTGCTTGCCCGGCGGCCGGACATCCGTTCGGCGGAACGGCAGCTGGCGGCGGAAACCGCACGGATCGGTATCGCGACTGCCGACCTCTACCCACGCATCACACTGGGCGCTTCGATCGGCTCGACAGGGCCGGACCTAGGTGATGTGTTCACCGGCGGCCCGCTGCGGTGGCTGCTCGGCCCGCTGCTGAACTGGGCCTTCCCCAATCAGGAACCGGCCCGGGCGCGCATTGCCATGGCAGAGGCCGACACGAAAGGCGCGCTGGCCGCGTTTGACGGGGTAGTCCTGCAAGCGCTGGAGGAGACCGAGACGGCGCTATCCAACTACGCGCGATCGCTCGAGCGGCGCGCGGCGCTGCAGGCGGCCAGTGAACAGGCGGAACGGGCGGCCCGGATTACCCGGGCGCAGCAACGCGAAGGCACGATAGACTCGCTGGCAAGGCTCGATGCGGAACGCACCCTGGCGGAGGCCAGGGCCCAGTTGGCGGATCAGGACGCGGCCGTCTCGCGGGCACAGATCGATCTGTTCCGTGCCTTGGGAGGCGGATGGGCATCCCAAGATGCCGCGAGCCAAGGATGACGCATGAGCCGAAAGCGCAGCGCCAGCTTACGCATGTTCCGTTAAAATATCGTGGGGAAAGAAGAAGTTAGGGCGGAGGTAAGCTGGTGCGCCCAAGATGATGAAGATGAGAACTGGTTTATTGCCGTTTTGGCCTGCTGCCGGTTTGGTGGACACCGAGATAGGGTGTTTCCACCTATCGGAGGTCCACAATGCAAAGAAGGAAGTTCAGCCGCGAGTTCAAGCTTGAGGCGGTGAGGATGGTCCGCGAACG
>Ga0164243_10000469_pt1 | contig 75630 bp, 78 predicted proteins | sample OricompcompostOP_FD_108781 | JGI IMG/M metagenome (GOLD analysis project Ga0164243, IMG submission 108781) | Organic Plus compost microbial communities from Emeryville, California, USA - Original compost - Organic plus compost (OP) | ecosystem: Engineered > Solid waste > Mixed feedstock >... | reverse complement strand
TCGTGGATGTTGCGGCCGGTGGAGAGGTCCATCACCGTGTCGGCGCCCCAGCGGATCGCCCAGACCATCTTGTCGACTTCGCTTGCGACGTCCGAGGCGACGGCGCTGTTGCCGATATTGGCATTGATCTTCACGAGGAAATTGCGGCCGATCGCCATCGGCTCGCTTTCCGGATGGTTGATATTGCTGGGAATGATGGCGCGGCCGCGCGCCACTTCGTCGCGGACGAACTCCGGCGTCACATAGTCAGGGATGGCGGCGCCCCAGTCCTGCCCGTCGCGGACATATTCGGCGAGCCGCTCGCGGCCCAGATTCTCGCGCTCGGCGACATATTCCATCTCCGGCGTGATGATGCCGCGGCGGGCATAGTGCATCTGGGAGACGTTCATGCCCGGCTTCGCGCGCAGCGGGCGCTGGACGACATTGGGGAAGGGCCGCACGCCGCCCGAGCGGTCCGGCCCCTTCATGCCATTGTCCTCCGGCTTCACCGAACGGCCGGCATAATCCTCCACATCGCCCCGGCCGAGGATCCAGTCGCGGCGCAGCGCGGGCAGGCCCGCCATGATATCGATCTGAGAGGCAGGGTCGGTATAGGGGCCGGAGGTGTCGTAGACGCGCACCGGCGGCTCGCCGCTGGAGGGCTCCAGGTCGATCTCGCGCATGGCGACGCGGATGCCGCTGCCGGACTTGGCGGCGACATGGATCTTGCGGCTGCCGCGAATGGGTCCGGTAGTGACCGCGACTTCGGTGCGGGCGGGGAGGTCAGCCATGAGTGAGGGGCCTTTCGTTCGGGAATGTCAGACGTAGAGATGATCGGGGAGGCCGACCTTGCCGGTGAGGCCGGCAAGGGCCAGCAGCACGCCGAGGACGAGCGCGACGATGCCCCAGATGCGGATGAAGCGCATCGACCAGTGGCCGATCCGCAGCAGCGGGCCGGGCACGGCGATCAGCAGCGCGCCTTCCAGCAATGCGATCCAGCCGACCGCCGAAACGATGATCGCCAGCGGATCGGTGAGGCGGCTGTGCGTGATGGCGATCGCGATGCCGATGGCGAAGACCAGCACGCCCATGGTGATCTGCAGGCCCGGCGAGGCGGCGAGATCGTCCATGATCGCTTGCCAGCGCTGCGGCGCGACGAGCGCGGCGAGGCCGACGAGCAGCAGATAGAGGCCGATCGCCTCGGCCAGATACAGGGTCGTCACGGAGAGCGTGGTCATGTCCTTGCCTCCTCCTCGCATCGGTGCGGAGGGGGGACGGATGACGGGACTTGAGGCCGCTCCGCTCCCTCCGCCGGTACGATCCGGTTCAGGTTCGACGGGTCGGATGGCGCTACCCATCCCTCTCAGCCATGTTGCCCGCCTTCGAAACATCTCGGCGGGAGCCGGCTCCCCGGGGATCGGACCATGTTAGCCTGCTTCGGGGTGCGGGCCAACCCACAAAGCGGGGGCGATTCAGTGCAGCATGCCCGACTTCCCGACCTTTGCATTTCCGTTCGCTTCGAGCGTAGGGTCGAGCTTGTCGAGACCCGCAGTCGAGAAGGGCGTTCTCGACAGGCTTCTCGACCTCGCTCGCTGACACGAGGCGCGTGACTCGTGTCAGCTGCTCGAACCGAACCCGTTCCCGTTCGCCCTGAGCGAAGTCGAAGGGCTCTACCGAGCGGAGCGAAGGAGCTTCGCCTCAGGCTCAGCCAAGCCCCTCGACTTCGCTCAGGGCGAACGGGACTCGTATGTCCGCTTTCTACCTGACAGCTGTCACCTCGCCGTGCGAGACGACGAAATCCTGGGCGCTTTCTCGCTAAGGCCGGTGCCATTTCTGAAACCGGCGCTGGAGGGCGAAGAGCGCCCGACCCAAGGCTCCATCGCACACCACCTCGGGTCAGAATGTATAGGCGAGCCCCAGGCCCACCATCCACTGGTCGCGCGATCCCGCCACGCTGACCACCGGGCTGGCGGCGAAGTCATTCAGGAGGCGCGTATAGGCGACGCCGCCGATCGCGGAGAGGCCGCCCGTCAGGTCGCCGGTGAGCGAGACGTCGAGCGCGCCGCCGATCGTCCAGTCCTTCCAGCCGGATTTCGCGTTGAACACCGGCAGGCCGCTGGCCACGCTCTGGGCGGGCGTGATCGTGTAGTAGCTGCGCGCATAGTCGCCGTCCGCATGGGTGGCGGAGACGAACAGCAGCGCCAGCGAGCGTCGGCTGAGCGGCGTGATATAGTTGATGTTCGGATTGATGAGCGTGCCGCCATGGCCGCCTGCCACGTCGTGTCGCACGCTCACCGTGAAGCCCAGCCGGTCATAGTCGCTGGTGAGGACGCCGCGCCGGGCGATGCCGGCCATGCCGCCCAGCTCCACCGAGATGCCGACCTTGCCGAGCGCCCGGATGCGCGGATCGTCGATCGACTTGAGCGTGGCGCGATTGAGGCCGATCGAGGCGACCGGCCCCAGGGTGAAGCTCCAGCCCGGCCCTTCCGGGGCGCGGATGAGGTTCACGCTCACCCGGTTGCCGAGATAGGAGAAGCCGATCCCGTCCACTCTCCCGACCACGCCGGGCACCGGCAGCAGTTCGTAATCGTCCGATCCCTCATAGTCGGCGACCCGTCCGATCCCGACACCGGCCATGATGAAATCATCGTCCTTCGACGCGGATTGCGCCCGGACCGCCTGGGGCAGGATGGCGGCGGCAAGGAGGAGGCAGACAGGGAAGATACGCAAGATCGGCTCCCGGAAATGGGTGGATGATGATCCTCTCCAACGCGGCATGGGGCGTTTTGGCTCCCTGTGCCGGGCGACTGTGGGCCAGCCGGCGTTGCCGGGTAAGATAGTGCGTTGTTAACTGGGGAATATCGAGCATGATCGGCAAGGTGTATCGATAGGCGTCCGCACGTCAATGACTGCTACAGTGGGGACCTGACTGGCAACAAGGCACCGTTCGCCCTGAGCGAAGTCGAAGGGCTTGGCTGAGCCGCAGGCGAAGTCCACTTCGCTCCGCTCAGTAGCGCCCTTCGACTTCGCTCAGGGCGAACGGGAATGAAATGTCCGCAATGGGTCGCAAGCCGACATCCACGACACGCCGTGTTAATAAGCCGTGAAAGGCCCATCCAACGCCTTTTGAACTGTAAGCCCCACAGCCGACATCCTTCCCGCCAAGGAGTCTCCACCACCGCCCGGAACACCGGGACCTTCCCTTCCCGTCGCGCTGCGCTATGGCGCGGTGATGACCGTCGACACCAGCTTCCGCGTGCCGCCCGATCCCGGCCGCACTCGCTTCGCCTTCGCTGTCCATGCCACGGACGGCAAGGCGCGCACTGGCGCGATCGCCATGCTGCGCGGCACGATCCGCACGCCCGCCTTCATGCCCGTCGGCACGGCGGCGACCGTCAAGGCGATGCGCCCGGCCGAGGTGCGCGCCAGCGGGGCGGACATCATCCTGGGCAACACCTATCATCTGATGCTGCGCCCGGGCGCTGAGCGGGTGGCGGCGCTGGGCGGCCTTCATGCGCTCTCCGGCTGGGAGCGGCCGATCCTCACCGACAGCGGCGGCTATCAGGTGATGAGCCTCTCCGCCCTCACCAGGGTGAGCGAGGAAGGCGTCAGCTTCGCCAGCCATCTCGACGGTTCCCGGCACATGCTGAGCCCGGAGCGCTCGATGGAGATCCAGCGCCTGCTGGGATCGGACATCGTGATGGCGTTCGACGAGCTGGTGCCGACCACCACCACGCGCGACGAACAGGTCCGCGCCATGGAACGCTCGATGCGCTGGGCGGCGCGTTCGCGGGCCGGGTTCGACGCAGGCGGCGAGCATGCGGCGCGCGCGGCGCTGTTCGGCATCCAGCAAGGCGCGCTGGACCCTGAGCTGCGGCGTCGGTCGGCGCAGGCGCTGGTGGAGATCGGCTTCGATGGCCATGCGGTGGGCGGCCTCGCGGTGGGCGAGGGGCAGGCGGCGATGTTCGCCTGTCTCGACCATTGCGTGGACCCGCTGCCCGCGGACCGGCCGCGCTACCTGATGGGCGTCGGCAAGCCGGACGACATCGTGGGCGCGGTGGAGCGCGGCATCGACATGTTCGACTGCGTGCTGCCGACCCGTTCGGGCCGCAACGGCCAGGCCTTCACCTGGACGGGGCCGCTCAACATCCGCAATGCCCGCTTCGCCGAGGATCTGGCGCCGCTCGATGCGCGCTGCGACTGCCCGGTGTGCACGAGTGTCAGCCGCGCCTATCTGCACCATCTGGTGAAGGCCGGCGAGATGCTCGGCGCCATGCTGATGACGCAGCACAACCTGCATTTCTACCAGGCGCTGATGGCGGCGCTGCGCGAGGCGATCGGGGACGGGCGGCTGGCGGCGTTCGCACAGGGATTCCGCGCCGACTATGCAAGCCGGGCGTTCTGAAGCAGCGGGATCAGCCAGGCTTGCCGGATTGGCGCCGCCTTCCTCTCCCCTTGGCGGGAGAGGAAATTGCCGGTGCACCTCGCATCCTTCGGCGCTAAGAGGCCGCCATGGAGAGCCTGACGAGCAGCCCCATGGCCGATACCTTCGCCCGCGCCCGCGCATATTCGCCGTTCTTGGCGCGGCGGATGGACATCCATCCCGATCTGGTCGCCTTGCTCGAAGCCGGGGAAACGGACGCGGCATGGGCGGCCGCGTGCGTGCTGGAGCCGGATGCTCCGGTCGACCGCCGGCTGCGGCTGCGGCGCGGCGCCGTCGCGCTGGTGGCGGCGATCGCCGATCTTTCCGGTCTCTGGGATCTCGATGCCGTTACTCGCCATCTCTCCGATTTCGCGGACGAGGCGGTCGAAGCCGCGCTCGCCGCTGCCTTCGCCGAGCGCTATCCCGACGAGGCGCCGCGCGGCATCGCCGTCATCGCGCTCGGCAAGCATGGCAGCCGGGAGCTGAACTACAGCTCGGACATCGACCCGATCCTCATCTTCGATCCCGCCACCATCCCCACGCGCGGACGGGAGGAGCCGCAGGAGGCGGCGCAGCGCCTGGCCCGCCGGATGATCGCGCTGCTCACCGAGCGGACCGGGGACGGCTATGTGTTCCGCGTCGACCTGCGGCTGCGGCCCTCGCCCGAGGTCTCGCCGATCATCCTGCCGGTGGGCGCCGCCATCTCCTATTATGAGAGCGCGGCGGTCGGCTGGGAGCAGGCGGCGTTCATCCGCGCGCGGGCGGCCGCCGGAGATTTGGCGCTGGGGCGCGCCTTCCTGCAGACCATCCGGCCGTTCGTCTGGCGGCGCAGCCTCGATTTCGGCGCGATCCGAGCGATCAGCGACGTCTCGCGCCGCATCCGCGCCCATTATGCCAGCGGCCAGCGCTTCGGCCCGGGCTATGACCTCAAGCGCGGGCGCGGCGGCATCCGCGAGGTGGAGTTCTTCGCGCAGGCGCACCAGCTCATCCAGGGCGGCCGCAATCCGGCGCTGCGCCCGCCGGCAACGCGCGATGCGCTGCGGGTGCTGAGCGAGGCCGGCGTCATCCCGGCCGAAGCGGCGGCGCGTCTGGACGCGGCCTATGTGATGCTCCGCACCGTCGAGCACCGGCTGCAGATGGTCGACGACCGGCAGACCCACAGCCTGCCCGACAGCGCTGCCGCGCTGGACAATGTCGCGCGGCTCGCCGGCCATGCGGACGGCGCCGCGCTCATCGAGGCGCTGCGCCCGCATGTCGAGGCGACCGGGCTGCAGTTCGACGCGTTGGTCGGCGAGGATGAGGCGGGCGACGCGCGCCTGCCCGACGATCCGCGCGCGCTCGCCGATCGGCTCGGCGACATCGGCATCGTGGACGCGGAACCCTTCGTACAGCGCATCGGCCATTGGCGCGAGGGCAGCCTGCGCGCGCTGCGCAGCCCGGCGGCGCGCGAGGCGCTGGAGGAGCTGCTGCCGGACCTCATGCGCGAGCTGGCCCGCGCGCCCGCGCCGCTCACCGCGCTCAACAAGCTCGATCAGGTGATCGCCGGCCTGCCGAGCGCGGTCAACCTGCTGCGGCTGCTGGTGGCCCGGCCGGGCCTCGCCCAGACGCTGGTGACGGTCCTCGCCCATGCACCCGTGCTGGCCGATGCGCTGGGGCGCCGTCCGGCGCTGTTCGACGGCCTGATCGATGCCAGCGCGCTGGAGCTGCCGCCGGACGTGCCGACGCTGGTCGCCGATTGGCAGGCGCGCGACACCAGCGAGGATTTCCAGCAGCGGCTCGACCATATCCGCCATGCCGTCAGCGAGCGCCGTTTCGCGCTCGGCGTGCAGATCGTCAGCCGGGAAGTCGATCCGCTGGCGGTCGGGCGCGGCTATGCGCGGGTGGCGGAAGCGGCCGTCGAGGTGCTGGCGCGGGCGGCGATTGCCGAGTTCGAGGAGACGCACGGCCGCGTGCCGGGCGGCGAGCTGGCCATATTGGCGCTCGGGCGGTTCGGCGGCGGGTTGCTCACCCATGCCTCGGACCTCGATCTCGTCTTCCTCTTCACCGGCGATTTCCAGGCGGAATCGGATGGGCGGCGGCCGCTTGGCGGCACGCTCTATTTCAACCGGCTCTCGCAGCGCGTCATCAACGCGCTCTCCGTGCCGACCGCGGCGGGCGCGCTCTACGAGGTGGACACACGGCTGCGACCCTCCGGCAATCAGGGGCCACTGGCGGTGAGCTTCGAGAGCTTCGCGCGCTACCAGGCGGAAAGCGCGTGGACCTGGGAGCATCTGGCGCTCTGCCGGGCGCGGCCGGTGTTCGGATCGGCGACGGCGCGGGCCGATCTCCAGCGCATCGTCGACGCGACGCTGACGGTCGAGCGCGATCCCGCCGCGCTGCTGGGCGCGGCGGTGAAGATGCGCGGCGACATCGCGACGCACAAGCCGCCCGCCGGACCGCTCGACGTCAAGCTGGCGCCGGGCGGCCTCGTCGATCTCGAATTCCTCATCCATGTGACCCAGCTCAGCCACCGCACCGGCTTCTCGCCGAGCCTCAATGTGGCGCTGGAGAAGCTGACCGGCGCGGGGCTGCTGCCGGCGGACCTGATCCCGGCGGCGGACCTGCTCACCCGCTATCTGGTCGTCTCGCGGCTGGTCGCGCCCAAGGCGACCGAACCGGCGGAGGAAAGCCGCTGGCTGGTCGCGCGCGCCTGCGAAGCGCGGGATTGGAACGACCTCACCGCCCGGATCGCGGCCGCCCGCCGGACGATCGGAGACCAGTGGCGCGCCCTGGCGGTCGGGGCCGTATAATCCCCTTCCGCTTGCGGGAGGGGTCAGGGGTGGGCATTCTGCTTCTCGGCTCAAGCGCCTCTTCTCGATGTTGCCTGGCCCACCCCGGCCCCTCCCGCAAGCGGAAGGGGAGAAAAAGAAAAGGAGCGAATCCCGTGCTGCAGGAAGGCGAAACTCTACCGGACGTCACCTTGACCGGCGTGGATGGCGCGCCGATCAAGCTGGAGGATTTCCGCGGCAAGCCGCTCGTCGTCTATTTCTATCCCAAGGCCGACACGCCCGGCTGCACCACCGAGGCGATCGATTTCACCGGCCTCGTCGACCAGTTCGGCGCGCTGGGCGTGCCGGTGATCGCGGTGTCGAAGGATCCGGTGAAGAAGCTGGCCCGCTTCGCCGAGAAACATGGCCTCGCCGTCACGCTCGCCGCGGACGAGGACGGCAGCGTGTGCGAGGCGTTCGGCACTTGGGTGCAGAAGAAGCTCTATGGCCGCGAATATATGGGCATCGAACGCGCGACCTTCCTGGCCGATGCGCAGAGCCGGATCATGCGCGTCTGGCCCAAGGTGAAAGTGAAGGGCCATGCCGCCGAGGTGCTGGAGGCCGTGAAGGCGCTGGGCTGAAGGCGGGCGTGGGGGCTGGTGGTCAATGCGCGCGTGAAACTGCCTCTCCCTCCGTCCCGAACCCGTCCCATAGTGACCGCGCCGGCGCTTATGTCTATCGGCTCCCGCGATGACCGGCGCCTTCCTCATCGTCACGGCCTTCGTCACTGCCTTCCTGTCCGGCATCCTCGGCATGGCGGGCGGGCTGGTGCTGATGGGCGCGCTCGCCTTCGTACTGCCGGTCTCGGCCGCTTTCGTGACGCACGGCATCCTCCAGCTCGTCGCCAATGGCTGGCGCGCGGTGCTGCATCGGCGGCATATCGACTGGGCGATCCTGCGCAACTATGCCGTCGCCTCGGCTTGCGCGGCGGGCGTCGTCGCGCTGATCGGCTTCACGCCCTCGCGGCCGCTGCTCTTCCTGCTGCTCGGCCTGGTGCCGATGCTGGTCTGGCTGCCGCGCCGCTGGATCGCGCTCGATGCGGCGAAGACACCGCACGCGCTCGTCTCCGGCTTCCTCGTGACTGGGCTCAACCTGACCGCGGGCGTCGCCGGCCCGCTGCTCGACATCTTCTTCGTGCGCACCGCGCTCACCCGGCACCGCATCGTCGCGACCAAGGCGGCGACGCAAGTGCTGAGCCATCTCGCCAAGATCATCGTGTTCGGCACGCCGCTGGTGGCGACGGACGCGCCCGGCCTGCCGCCCTGGTGGGTGTTCGCGCTGGCGGTGCCGCTGTCGATGCTGGGCACGGTGCTGGGCGGACGCGTGCTTGACCGGATCAGCGATGTCGACTTCAAGCGCTGGACGGCCTGGATCGTGACCGTGATCGGCCTTGGCTATCTGTGGAAGGCGCTGGCGGCATGGCTGTGAGTCTGGGCGAGGCCTGTGTCGGCGTACTGCGTTGCGGCGATCCGCGCGCCAAGCTGATGGCGGCGCGCCGTGTGGCGCGGGACTGGCGGCTCGGCCGGCTGACGCATCGCTTCGATGCGGCGCCGCCGGACCGGCCGGCGCGGCCCGCGGCGCCGGAACTGCTGCCGCCCAATCGGATGCCCAAGCGTGGCAAGGGCGGATCGGTTCGCGCGCGCATCGCGATGATCCATGCGCTCGCGCATATCGAGTTCGTCGCGATCGATCTCGCTTTCGATCTGGTGGCGCGGTTCGGCGTCGGGTTCCCGCCCGCCTTCGCCGACGACTGGCTGCGCGTGGGCGCCGACGAGGCGATGCATTTCGCGCTGCTCGATCGTCGCCTGCGCGCGCTCGGCAGCCACTATGGCGCGCTGCCGGCGCATGACGGGCTGTGGGAGGCCGCGCGGGAAACCGCGCATGACGTGGCGGCGCGGCTCGCCGTGGTGCCGATGGTGCTCGAAGCCCGCGCGTTGGACATCACGCCAGCGACGATCGCGCGGTTCGAGAGCTTTCAGGATCAGGACACGGCGCGCATCCTGCATCGAATCGTTGATGACGAAGTGCGCCATGTGCACGCGGGGACGAAATGGTTCCTGTGGTCGACGAAGCGAAATGGCGTCGACCCGCAACAAACTTACCAAAAACTCGTCAGGTTGCATTTTCGGGGCGCGCTGAAGCCGCCGTTCAACGACTCAGCGCGTGGTCAGGCCGGTTTGACGCGGGATTTCTACGCGCCTCTTGCAGGTTAACCCTTTCTTCGCTGGAAAGTTCCCAACAGCCCATTGTGCTGCAACAAAAAATTCACATGAGCCCGGGGCGACGGGCTCAAGATGGGGTTCGCATGTTTCAATCCTTTGCTGTTGCCTTCGCGACGGAGGGCTTTTCCCGATGTGCCGCAGGCATGATGGCCATGGGCGCCGCGCTTGCACTCGCCGCGCCGGCCGCTGCGGATGAGACCGCGAACGACGCGCAATTCTCCTCCCTCTATGCCGCCTGGCAGCGCATGGACCAGGGCGGGACCGAGCAGAGCGCGCGAACCCGTTCGTCCATTCCCTCGCGCCAGCCGGTCGATGTGGTGCGGCTCTCGTCCAATTTCGGCGGCCGCTCCGATCCCTTCAACGGCCATCGCCGCATGCACCAGGGCATCGACATTCCAGGCCCGCTCGGCACGCCGGTCTATGCGACCGCCGATGGTGTCGTGCAGCGCTCGAGCTGGGTCAATGGCTATGGCAATCTGGTCGAGATCAATCATGGCAATGGCCTCGAGACGCGCTACGGCCATCTCTCCAAGCTGATCGCCCAGCCCAATGAGCGCGTGCGGCGCGGCCAGCTGATCGGCCTGATGGGCTCGACCGGCCGCTCGACCGGTAGCCATCTCCACTATGAAGTGCGCATCGCCGGCGCGGCGGTGAACCCGATGCCCTATATCGAGGGCACCAATTACGAGCTGGCGCTGGCCGATGCCCGTGCGCACGAGGCCCAGCAGACCGCGATGGGCGGCCCCGAAGCGCGCCGCAGCACGGACAACAGCGACCGCGATCTCGGCAAGTAACGTCACGTCGCTTGCCGGCCGGGCGGCCGCGCCCTATCTTGCGGTCATGGACATAGCCCTCACATCGAGCGCGGCCGCCCGTGTCGCCCGGATCGCGCAGCGCCAGAGCAAGCCCGCCATCCTGCGCCTGAGCGTGGAGGGCGGGGGCTGTTCCGGCTTCCAGTATCGCTTCGGCCTCGCCGACGCGCCGGAGGATGACGATCTGGTGGTGGAGACCGACGGCGTGAAGCTGGTGGTCGATGCGATGAGCCTCGATCTGGTGCGCGGCGGCATCGTGGATTTCGTCGACAATCTCGGCGGCTCGGCCTTCAAGGTCGACAATCCCAATGCGGTCGCCGGCTGCGGCTGTGGAACCAGCTTCGCGGTGTAAGCGTGCCCTTCCGGGCGCGCCTGCATCGGATGCCGGCTTGCGACTGATCTCTACCATTTCATTCCCGTCCGCTCAGGGCGAATGGGTTTCTATTGTCGGGTTCTTCTCCGCCCCTCAGCGGCCCTCCGACCACATGATCGCCCATCAGGCACAAGCCCCTTCGCCCGCGCTTGTCGAAGCGCCGTTCTTCTTCCAAGGAAGGACCAGAGTTTCTGGAGCCTGCTCGCCATGCGCATCGCCACTTTCAACATCAACGGAATCCGGGCCCGCCTGCCGCGCCTCGTCGAGTGGCTGGAGGAGACCCAACCGGACGTCGCCTGCCTGCAGGAGATCAAGACCCAGGACGAGGGCTTTCCGATCAAGGAGATCGAGGCGGCCGGCTATGGCGCCATCTGGCATGGCCAGAAAGGCTTCAACGGCGTCGCCATCCTGGCGAAGGGCGAGACGCCGCGCGAGGTGACGCGCGGGCTGGAAGGCGAGCCGGAGGACGATCACAGCCGCTATATCGAAGCCGATGTGAACGGTGTGCGGGTGGCGGCGATCTACCTGCCCAACGGCAATCCCGTGCCCGGCCCCAAGTTCGACTACAAGATCCGCTGGATGGGCCGCCTGCGCCAGCGCGCCGCGCAGATCTGGGCGGAGGAAGTGCCGGCGGTGCTGGCCGGGGATTATAATGTCATCCCGTTCAACCGCGATGTGTGGAAGCCCGAGGCGATGGCCGACGACGCGCTGATGCAGCCGGAGAGCCGCGCTGCATACAAGGCACTGATGTTCGACGGCTGGACGGATGCGCTGGCCGCGCGCCATCCCAATGGCGGCATATGGACCTATTGGGACTATCAGATGGGCGCCTGGCAGCGGGATGCGGGCTTCCGTATCGATCATCTGCTGCTTTCGCCGGCGGCCGCCGACCGGCTGGTCGATGCCCAGGTCGACAAGGCCTATCGCGGGCGGGAGAAGGCCAGCGACCATGCGCCGGTCTGGGTGCGCCTGCGGGCGTAGGCCGGGTCGGCTGAACCAATTTGGGACGTGGTTTCCTCCGCATTTACAATTCGAGGCAATGCCGTCCCTTTTCCGTAACATAGTCCACCTAGCTGGCGCCGGCAAACATAGGACGGCGGGGCATTTCCGCTCCGCAGCCATGGCAAAGAGTGGGCATTATCATGACGAAGAAGCTTTTCGCGCTCGGCGCGGCGATGGTCGGTCTGGCGGCGGCGGGCGCGCAGGCGAGCGGCATCAATCCGGGAACCGTGTCTCCCTATGTGCTGGCGGATGCGGACTATACGCAGGATTTCGATAGCCTCACGCCGTTCGGCAGCAATCTCACGGCGCTGCCCGAGGGTTGGCAATTCTATGAAGGCGGCGACTTCGGCGACGGCTTCTATGTGGGCGGCGTCAGCAATACCTCCGGCGGCATCCATGCCTATGGCTCGGGGACCGAGCGGGCGCTGGGCGGGATTCCCGGCAGCACCATCACGCCGCTCCATTTCGGCGTGATCTTCGAAAATGGCCTGGGCGCCGCGATCAACGCGCTCGACATCAGCTATACCGGCGAGCAGTGGTACAACACTGCCGTCGCGGGCAAGCTGACGTTCGAATATTCGCTCGACGCGCCCAGCATCAATGACGGCACTTGGACCGCTTTCTCGGCGCTCGACTTTGTCGGCCCGGCGACCGGCGCGAACGCGGTCGACGGCAACGCCGCCGCCAATCGCAGCCAGGTGAGCGCCCTGATCGACGGCCTGTCGATCGGCGTCGGCGACACCTTCGCCCTGCGTTGGACGATCGCCGACAGCAATCCCGCCCTGACCGAGGACGGTCTGGCGGTCGACGACCTGACCATCACGGCTTCGACCGCGATCGCGGCCGTTCCCGAGCCCGCCACCTGGGCGATGATGATTGGCGGCTTCGGCCTGGCCGGCGCCGCGCTGCGTCGGCGCGCCACGCGCATCGCCTTCGCCTGAGATGGATTTGGGGGATAGGAAACCCGTCCCCCGAACCATTATGCGAGATGATCAGAGCAACCTGCCCTCAATCGGCATCACTCTTCCGCCACCGTTCGCCCTGAGCTCGCCGAAGGGCTGTTCTTTTCTTCTGCGTCGCCAAAGTGGAAGAACGGCCCACTATGCCCCTCAGCTGACGGGCGGGCGGCGCCGATAGCTCAGCGCCTCGGCAATGTGGAGGCGCCCCACCGACTCCGCGCCGGCCAGGTCGGCGATGGTGCGGGCGACGCGCAATATGCGGGTATAGCCACGCGCGGAAAGCTTCATCGCGGCCGCCGCCTGCGCGAGCAGGTCGCGGCCGGGCTGGTCCGGCGCGGCGACGGCTTCGAGCGCATCGCCGTCCAGCTCGGCATTGGTGCGGGCGCCGTTGCAGGCGGTTGCGCGGCCGGTCTGCGCGGCGCGGGCTTGCGCGACGCGGGCGGCGACTTCGGCCGATCCCTCGGCCGGCGGAGGCAGCACCAGATCGGCGGCGGTGACGGCGGCGACCTCGACATGCAGGTCGATCCGATCGAGCAGCGGGCCGGAGACCTTGGCCTGATAGTCGGCGGCGCAGCGCGGCGCGCGGGCGCAGGCAAGCGCGGGATCGCCCAGATGCCCGCAGCGGCAGGGATTCATCGCGGCGATCAGCTGGACGCGCGCCGGGAAGGTGACATGCGCATTGGCGCGGGCGACGCTGACCTCGCCCGTCTCCAGCGGCTGGCGCAGGCTGTCCAGCACCGCGCGCTGGAATTCGGGCAGTTCGTCGAGGAACAGGATGCCGAGATGCGCGAGGCTCACCTCGCCGGGCTTCACGCGCAGCCCGCCGCCGGTCAGCGCGGCCATCGAGGCGCTGTGGTGCGGCGCGCGATAGGGGCGGGCCTGGCTGATGCGACCGCCGCTCAGCGTGCCGGCGACCGAGGCGACCATGGAGACCTCCAGCGCCTCGGCGGGCGTCAGCGGCGGCAGGATGCCGGGTAGGCAGCTCGCCATCAACGATTTGCCGGCGCCGGGCGGACCGACCATCAGCAGATTGTGGCCGCCGGCCGCGGCGATCTCCAGCGCGCGCTTGGCGGTCTCCTGGCCCTTCACCTGGCGCAGATCGGGGCCTTGCGACAGGGGCTCGGCCTCGGCCGGCGCTGGCCGGGGCAGGATCGTGCCGCCTTTCAGATGATTGATCAGCATGAGCAGGTCCGGCGCGGCCAGCACCCCGTCCGATCCCGCCCAGGCGGCCTCGGCGCCCTGCGCCGCCGGGCAGATCAGCGTGAGACCGCGCGAAGCGGCATGGAGCGCGGCGAGGAGCACGCCGGGGATGGGGGCGATCCGGCCGTCCAGGCCCAACTCGCCCACCACCAGATGATCGGCCAGCGTCTCGGCATCGACCACGCCCATGGCGGCGAGCAGGGCGAGGGCGATGGGGAGGTCATAATGCGAGCCTTCCTTGGGCAGGTCGGCGGGCGAGAGATTGACGGTGATGCGCTTGGGCGGCAGCGAGAGGCCGATCGCGGCGATCGCATTGCGCACCCGCTCGCGGCTTTCCGCCACCGCCTTGTCGGCAAGACCGACGACGATGAAGTTGGGCAGCCCGGCGACCAGCTGGCACTGCACCTCGACCGGGCGCGCGTCCAGACCCAGAAAGGCGACGGTCGCCACGGTCGCGATCACGGCTTGTCCCCCCTTTGTTCCGCGCGCCCGCTATGCGGGTTCGGGCGGGCGGAGTCGAGAGGGTTTTGCGGTTCGGCTGCAGTTTGATGGTGGGCCTTGGGAGCCGCATGGCTTCAAGGCGCGGCCATAGCCCCCAGGCCCGTTCGGGCTAAGCCTGTCGAAGGGCTGTCGAAACCGCCCTTTTCGACAGAGCGGGGGCACAACTTCCACAACCTCTCCGTTCGAGCCGAACCGAAGGGGATGCAAGGGCAGGCGCCGGCAGGCTGACGCTCACTAAGCCCGTTCCGCCGGCACGAAGCGGGGCGGTAAGCTGAACAGGGTGACGAAGCGCTGTTCGAGCGCGGGATCGCCGGTCATGACGAGCATGTCGGCCATCGCCAGTTCGGTCAGCGGCACCTTGCCATAGAAGCGCGCCGCAAGGCCTCGCGCCTTGCCGGCATAGGCGATGTCCGGCGTCGTGGCTTCGCCGGCCTCCACAAGGAACTGCCCCGCCGCCAGCCGGCCGCGATAGGGCGTGCCTTCGATGTCGAAGCCGGCGGACAGCGCCAGGTCGCCGGCCTTGGCCGCGTCCAGGTTGATCCGCAGCGAGAGCAGCATGGCCACCGCGCTCAAGGGCAGCATCCGGTCGTGCGTGGGCGAGCGATAGGCCCATTTGGCCATGGCGAGCACCATCGGCTCGGCTTCCCGGCCCCATTCGGTGAGGCCGTAGACCTGCACATTGGCCGGCGGCGGCAGGCGCAGCCGCTCGACGATGTGCCGCGTCTCCAGCTCGCCGAGGCGCTGGGTCAGCACATTGGCGCTGAGGCCGGGCAGCGCGGCGCGGATGTCCGAAAAGCGACGCGGTCCGAGCATAAGCTCGCGCATGATGAGCAGCGCCCAGCGTTCCCCGACCAGATCCAGGCCATGGGCAAGGCCGCAGGCGTCCTCGAAACGACGCTTTTTGGCGGCTTGCGACTCGATAGTTATTTTTTCTAACTCCATAGTTGTTTTATCTAATCGATTGAGCCAGACTCGTCAAGGTCAGGCGATTCGCCCGGCGACGAACACACAGGATTGGATGCAAAGCCATGGACAAGATGATCTTCGTGAACCTGCCGGTGACCGATCTGGCCCGCTCGATCGCTTTCTATGAAGCCATCGGCGCGAGCGCCGATCCGGTGTTCCGCGACGAGGCATCGCAGATGATGCGCATCTCCGACACGATCTGCGTGATGCTGCTCACCCATGGGAAGTTCAGCAGCTTCACCAGCCGCAAGATCCCCGATGCCCATGAGACCGCGCAGGTGCTGCTCGCCCTGTCCGCCGAGAGCCGCGATGCGGTCGACGCGACAACGGAGACGGCCGGGGCGGCAGGCGGCGTCGCCGATCCCAATCCCGTTCAGGATCACGGCTTCATGTATGGCCGCAGCTTCGCCGACCCCGACGGTCATATCTGGGAGCTGGCCTGGATGGACATGTCGGCGGTGCCCCAGGCCGCGGCCTGAGGGCGCGGCGGTCCGAGGAGGCCAGCCATGTCGTTCCAGGCCACGCTCGATACCGCCTGGGCCCGGACGGGCCAGTCGCTCGACGATCTGCGCGCCTATGCCGTCTGGCAGGGCTATCTGGAAGGCGGCCGGCTCAAGCCGGGGATCACGGCGCACATCGTGATCGCGGACCTGAACCGTGATTTCGGGCTCGAATATGGTCAGGCCATCGCGGTCTACGACCTGCTCAAGGATCTGGACGGCGAGGGTGCGCGTTGATCGTTCGCGCCGCGACCGACCTTGCCGACACAAGGAGGACAGGATGCCACAGAAAGACGATGCCCCGATCGAAGTGACCGGCTTTGCCTGGGTCCCGCCCTTCGCCCGCGGCCATGTGCGCGACATCCGCGTGCGCTGGGCGCTGGAGGAAGCCGGGCTCGATTATCGTACGCGCCTCATCAGCGCGGTGCAGCGGCCGCAGGATTATTTTCGCGAGCAACCCTATGGGCAGGTGCCTTTCTACCGGGAAGGCGCGATCGAGATGTTCGAGAGCGGCGCGATCGCGCTGCACATCGGCGAGAAGGACGAGCGGCTGCTGCCACGCGATCCGGTCGGGCGGGCGCGGGCGATCACCTGGCTGACCTCGGCGCTCAACAGCCTCGAGCCCTACATCATGAACATGGTGACGATCGACACATTCTGCGCCGGGCAGGATTGGGCGGCGCTGCGGCGGCCGGAGATGGTCAGGTTGATGGAACGGCGGCTCGGCCATCTCTCCGACGCGCTCGGCGACAAGGAATGGCTGGAGGACCGGTTCACGGTCGGCGACCTCATCACCATCGAGGCGCTGCGCAATCTCGACGCCGATCGCCTGGCGATCCCGGACAATATCATTGCCTATCGCGCGCGGGGCGAGGCCCGTCCCGCGTTCCAGGCGGCGCTCGCCGCCCAAATGGCCGATTTCGTGCCTGATGAGGAAGGAATGCCAGCATGACCTATGTCGATGGTTTCGTCTGCCCGGTGAAGCCGGGCCGCAAGGACGATTATGAGAAGATGGCGCAGATAGCCGCGCCGCTGTTCCTCGAATATGGCGCACTGCGCGTCGTCGAGGCGTGGAATGAGGATCTCATGGTCGGTAAGACCAATGACTTCCGCACTGCGGTGATCGCCGAGGAAGGCGAGGATATCGTCTTTTCCTGGATCGAGTGGCCCGACAAGGCGACCCGCGACGGCGGGTGGGAGAAGCTCATGAAGGATGAGCGCATGAAGGGCCCAGAGGATAATCCGATGGCGGGCGCGCGCATGATCTATGGCGGTTTCACCGCCATCCTCGATCAGAGTGCCTGAGCGCCATCCGGGCGCGACGATCATCGATGGACCAGGTGACGAGCGGCGACGGACTTCTCTCGCCCTCGTCCATTTTCGGAGAGACATGGATCATGGCCAACAAGCAGGGCGAGTTCATCTGGTATGAGCTCATGACGCCGGATGTCGCGGGCGCGCGCGCCTTTTACCAGGCCGTCGCCGGCTGGACGATCGCCGACAAGAGCGAGATGCCCGGCATGGACTATCGCATGGTCAATGCGCCGGACGGCTCGGTCGGCGGCGTGATGCCGATCGACGCGGACATGGCAGCGCATGGCGCGCGGCCGATCTGGGTCGGCTATGTGGGCGTCGAGGATGTCGATGCCAGCGTCGCGGCGATCAAGGCGATGGGCGGCGCGATCCATATGGGACCGGTCGACATTCCGGACGTCGGCCGGCTCGCCATGGCGAGCGATCCGCAGGGCGGCCTCTTCTATGTGATGCGCGGCGCGGTCGAGGACGGCACCAGCACCGCCTTCGCGCCCGGCAAGCTCGGGCATTGCGGCTGGAACGAGCTGTCCACGCCGGATCAGGACGGGGCGCATGCCTTCTACGGCAAGCTGTTCGGCTGGACCAATCCGGAAACCATGCCGATGGGGCCGATGGGCGACTATCGCTTCCTCTATCTCGACGACCTGCGGCTGGGCGCCAGCATGCATAAGGACGGGCAGGCCTTCTGGCAGTCCTATTTCCACGTCGCTTCCATCAACGCCGCGGTCGATGCGGTGAAGGCGCAGGGCGGCACGGTCGACCAGGGCCCGATGGAAGTGCCCGGCGGCGATCACATCATCGTCGGGACCGATCCGCAGGGCGCGCGTTTCGCCCTGGTCGGCCCGCTTTGAGGAGAGGAAGAATGAGCAGTCCCATCACGCCGTGCATCTGGATGAACGGCACCGCCGAGGAAGCGGCGAATTTCTACGTCGCGCTGTTCGACGACGCGCGCATCGACCAGATCGCGCGTTATCCGGAGAATTCGGCCTATCCGGCGCCGTTCGCGCCGGGCACCGCGATGCTGGTCAATTTCACCATCAACGGCCAACCCTTCGCGATCCTCAATGGCGGGCCGGAATTCCCGCTCACCGAAGCGGTGTCCTTCGTCATTCCCGTGGAGGACCAGGCCGAGCTGGATCGCTACTGGGACGGCCTTGTCGCCGATGGCGGGTCGGAGAGCGTGTGCGGCTGGTGCAAGGACAGGTTCGGCGTCTCCTGGCAGGTCGTGCCGCGCAAGATCCTCGACATGCAGGCCCAGGGCACGGCGGAGCAGAATGCGCGCCTCTCGGCCGCGGTCATGACGATGCGCAAGCTCGACGTCGCGGTGCTCGAAGCGGCCTATGCGGGCGAGACGGTGTGAGCTACCAGCTCTTCGCGCATCCCTTCTCCTCCTATTGCTGGAAGGTGATGATCGCCTTCCACGAGAAGGACCTGCCCTATGAGCTGGAGCTGGTCGAATCGCCCGAGGTGATGGCCGCGCTGCGCCGGCACTGGCCGCTCGGCAAGTTTCCGGTACTGGTCGATGACGGCGTGCCGGTCATCGAGACGACCACCATCATCGAATATCTGGACATGCGCCACTATGAACGCGCGCCGCTGATCCCGGCCAATGCGGTGGACGCGCTGGACGTGCGGTTCATGGACCGGGTCTTCGACAATCATGTGATGACGCCGATGAACGAGATCGTGCAGGCCTATCTCGCCGATCGCGACGCGCCCGACCGGACGCGGATCGAGAAGGCGGAAGCGGCGCTGGACACCGTCTATGCCTGGCTCGAGGTGCGGCTGGCGGGCCGGACCTGGGCATCGAGCCACGGCTTCTCGCTGGCCGACTGCGCGGCGGCGCCCTCGCTCTTCTATGCCGACTGGGTGCGGCCCATCGGCGAGCAACTGCCCGCCTTGCGCGCCTATCGCGCCCGGCTCAACGCGCGGCCTTCCGTGGCGCGCTGCATCGAGGCGGCGCGGCCCTATCGCGGCTATTTCCCGCCGGGCGCGCCGGATCGGGACTGAGCCGCGGGATCAGGCGCTTCCACTCACATCCTTCGCGACAGGGAGCGAAACCGATGACCGATGCCTCCGATCTCACCCTCAGCGTCTCCACTCATATCGAGGCCTCGCCCGCCGAGGTCTGGGCCGTCATGACCGGGCGGCTGGAGGAATGGTGGTGCCCCAGACCGTGGCGCGTCGAGCTGGTCGCGCTGGACTGGAAGCCGGGCGGCCGCTGCGCCATGACCATGCACGGCCCGGCCGGCGAGGTGATGCCCAATGAGGGCGTGTTCCTGGAGGTGATGCCGGGCCGGCGCTTCATCACCACCGATGCCTTCACGACCGGTTGGGTGCCCGCCGGGCCGTTCATGGTCGGCATCTGGGCGATCGAGCCGGATGGCGCGGGCACGCGCTACACCGGCGCGGCACGGCACTGGACGCAGGATGCCTGCGAGCAGCACAGGGCGATGGGCTTCGCCGAAGGCTGGGGAACCGTCGCCGCGCAGCTCAAGGCGCTGTGCGAGGCGGATTGAGGATCGAGGGTAGGCTTCAGGAGAGTGACCAGAGCCCGTTCGGATCGAACGGAATCAGTGCTCCTGCGAAAGCAGGAGCACGGGTGATTCCACTTGACAGGACAGGGCTCCAAGTCGGCGACCACCTCGCGCCGGCGCACCGTTCAGTCGGCCGCCACTCCCACCGGCTCCAGCATGCCCGCGACCTCCGCCGCCATGCGCACGTCGCCCACTAGGAACAGCATGTTGTTGAGCGTCGCATTATGCTGGGCGTCGCTGAGCGCGGCAGTGGCGTCGGCGGTGAAGATCACGCGATAGTTGAGCTGCATGGCATCGCGCGCGGTCGCTTCGCAGCAGCAATTGGTCAGCGTGCCGGTGATGATGAGCGTGTCGATGCCGCGTTCGCGCAGGATGGCGTCGAGATCGCAGGTGCCGGGAATGAAGGCGCCGAAGCGGCGCTTCTCGACCTGGAGGTCGACGGCCTCGTCGATGTCGAGCGCCGGCCAGAGCTGCCAGTGATGCGCGCCGGGTGTGAAAGCGTCCTGATGCAGCGCGCTCGTGCGCGCCGAGGATCGGCTATAGAAGGTCGACCAGGAGTCGAGATCGCCGACCGGCGTGGTGAATTTGAGGAAGATGTTGGTGCCGCCCGCCGCGCGCAGCGACCGGCTGATGCGGTTGACCGCCGGCACGATCTCACGCGCCATCGGCACTTCGACCGGGGCGCCCGGCTCCATGAAGCCGTTCTGCAGATCGACCACCAGATGCGCGGTGCGGCGCGGGTCGAGCTGTTCGATGACATGCAGCGCACCGCCGCGATCGGCGCGCAACTGCTCGACGAGATCGGGATCGAGCATGATCTTGTGCATGAGGGACTCCTCTCCTGGGCCGCTTCACCAGAGCATAGCGCGTTTCGTGCCGCAGGCGCAGCGACTTCTCGCCCGCCGCGGGCCCGTCAGTCCTTGCGCCGCCTTATGGCCGCGATCACCGCTTCGGACACAGGCTTCACGCCGAGCGCCAGGGCGGAAGCGGGCGGCCAGCGCCCCTCGCGCACGGCGGCGCGCAGCGCAGCCGGATCGGGCGGCGGCCAGGGCAGGCCGGGCCGCGAGAGCCGCGCGATCAGCCGCTGGCGCGCCTGCTCCTCCTCGGGCGAGACCAGGCGCAGGGGCTGCGCGATGCCGAAGGCCGGCAGGGCGCCGTCCGGCCCCACTGCCCAGGGATCGGCGCCGGCCTCGATCAGCACTTCGGCGACGCGCATCGAATCCATGTCCACGATGGTCTGCAGCGCGCTGGTGCCGGTGCTGTCCGTCCAGCCGAGGTCCGCGCCATGGCGGATCAGCAGCGTCGCCGCCTCGGGGTTCGCCTTCCGGCCGGCCGTGACCAGCGGCCAGGGCGCGCCGGGCGTGGTCTTCTGCGGATCGGGGCTGCCGCCCGCGGCCAGCAGCCGCTCGGCATCGCTCAGTCGGTTGCCCTGCAGGGCAAGGTCGAGCGCGTTGCCCGGCACCGCGCCGTTGGCGGCCACGCCGGCGTGCAGCAAGGTGTCGAGCATCCGCGTGTCGCAGCGCGCCACCGCGAAGGTCAGGAGGTCGCCATATTCGCCATCAGGCTGGAAATCAGGGTAGCGGCGCACCGGCACATGCGTGGTCGCGAGCGCGGGATCGGCTGCCAGCATCACCCGCGCCCGGTCGGCATGGCCGGTCAGCACCGCCTCGGCGATGTCCCGGCCCGCCTGGCCGTTGGTCACGGTGAGCACGACGCGCCGTGCATCCGGCAGCGTGACGCCGTGGAAGCAATCGGCGGCGCCGGCGGAGCAGGAGGAATTGGTCATCATGATCGCCACCCCGGCTCCCGCCAGTGCATGAAGGCGGCTGAATCGACCCATCAATCAATGCGGCAAGCTGCTGAGTACCCAGTCCATGCCATGCTTATCAACGGGATTGTGGCGGTCAAGCCAGCTCTTGCCTTCGGGCGCGACGGCGTCCAGCGCGTGGCGGTCGCCATAGGCCGGCGGCGCATCGGCGAGCGCGCCACCGGCGATCCCGCCGATGCCGCCGCCCAGCAGGCCACCAAGGATGCCGCCGATCGCGCGGTCGCCGCCATCCTGGATGGCGGAGAGGATCTCGCCGCGCACATACCAGGCATCGACCTGCGCCTGGCTGGCGATGCCATTCTGCTGGCGGATGCCGTTCGCCTGGTCGATCGTGTGGTCGGAGAGGCCGGCCGCGTTGAACGTGTCGGCCGGACGGCCCGACGCGATCGCCGCCGCCGAGGCGAGCCCACCGCCCAGCGAATGGCCGGTGAAGCTGACATGGTCGGCGAGCTCGGAGCGGCCGATGCGCTCGCCGATGGCGAGAGCGGCGCGATAGTGCGTCGAATCGAGGCCGACGCCCTGCTCGAGGTTGCTCCGCCAGTCGGCGCCGCTCTGTGTGCCGCGGAACGCGATGACATATTCGGCATTCTCGCCGCTGCCCTTCACATAGACCCGTGCGCGGAAATCGCCGGTCTGCAGCAGCGACGGATCGAGATTGAGCGCCTTGAGGTCCTCGGCGCTGGCGACCGAATAGCCAGCCGGGGGTCGCGCGCTGTCATTATAGACGTCCTGCGCGAGCAGGGCATGGGCACGCAGCTCCTCGTTCGAGGCGGAAGCGCGCTCCGGTGCTGCGGCGGCAGCGAGCTGGACCGGCTGCGCCTGGCCGGCGGCAAGCTCTTGCTCCGGCGCGCGCGGGGCGAATGACGGCGCAAGCGGGCCGATCCCGATCCCCTGCAGCCCACTGGCATTGGATGTGTCCAGATACATCGCGGTCCCTCCTGCGATTTCGTTCGACATAGCAGGGGCCGGTGCGGCTGTCGGTAATCGATCGGATTAGGGACGGCAGGTCGCGGCTTGATCGCGATCATGGCGCAGGCACCTTCCGCCGCCTGATCCGCCCGGCATTCGGCACCGATCGTCAAGCCTCTTGAAACGTCGTGATATTGCCCGCCAAATTGTCTACAACCATAGGAAACGATCCTGGGGAGAGGTAGCAGGCATGGGTGTGGAGCAAGGCCCGGAAGGCATGGACGGCGCGCAGGGATCGCATGCCGGCAGTTTCGACGATTGGGCGACCTACTATCATGATTATTATCCGCGCGGAGGACGGCTCGACCGCGAGTATCGCCTCTCGCGCATGCTGGTGCTGGCAGGGCGGTCCTGGGTCACGCATATCGACAACCGCCTGCGCGCCGCGACCGGGCAGAGCCGCGCGCGCTGGCAGGCGCTGTTCGCCATTGCCTTCGGCCCGCAGCCGGTGACGCTGACCGATCTCGGCCAGCGGCTGTTCGTGCAGTGGCCGACGCTGGTCCGCGTGGTCGAGGGGCTGAGCGCGGACGGCCTCATCGAACGGATCGACAATCCGCGCGATGGCCGCTCAAAGCTGGTGTCGCTGACGCCGGCGGGCCTGGATGTGGTCCGCCAGATCCGGCCGATCCTCGACGAGGAGCGGCGCGTGATGCTGGCCGGCCTCGACGATGCCGAGCTGGCGCAATGCGCCGAGCTGCTCGACCGGATGTTCGACAGCGTGCGCGGCGGCAAGCGCGCATAGCGCGTGGCGTTTTGCCACGCGGCGTGGCATCAGCGCCGCCATGCCCACGATCGCGCTGCTGCTCGCCTCGAACATCCTCATGACCACAGCCTGGTACTGGCATCTCAAGGGTGGCATGACCAGGCCGCTGATGCTGGTCATCCTCATCAGCTGGGGCATCGCCTTCTTTGAATATTGCTTCGCCGTGCCCGCCAATCGCCTGGGCTATGCGAGCGGCTGGACCGCCGCCCAGCTCAAGATCACGCAGGAAGTGATCGCGCTGGCGGTGTTCGCCCTGTTCATGATGACGGTGCTCGGCGAGCCGCTGCACTGGCGCCATCTGGGCGCCTTCCTGTGCATGGTGGGCGCGGTGGCCTTCCTGTTCTGGGGACGGAACGGAGGCGTTTGAGAGCCGGAGCCAGCGCGCGCTCAAGCCCCTCCGTTCCCGCTCCCCGCCGGCGCGGGGCGCGTGGGGAAGTCCGTCAGAAGCCGTAGACCAATGTGGCGCGCGTGATCGTGTCGGTATTCTCCGTGCCGGGAGGCGGATTGGTCTCGTGCCGCACGCCGAAGGAGAGCCGGGCGGAGAGCGCGCCGCTGAGCGTGGCGGTGAGCGAGGCCGTGTTGCTGTAGGTGCTGTTGTCCGATCCGATCAGCGCCTGGGCATTGTCGATGAAGTCGATGGTCGGCGTGATGTGCCAGACCAGGTCCGCGCCCGCGAGCCCCTCGATCTCGCTCGTGTCCGGCTCCAGGAGCCAGTTGGTGCGCCGCCAGGCGGGGCCGGCCTTGACGTCCAGCGTCAGCGGATCGCTGACGATGACGCGATAGCCGACGCCCGCCGATCCGGTGATGCGATTGTTGAAGCCCTGGAACCGGTCCTTCTCATACATGGCGAGGCCGAACAGGAAGAGTCTGTCGCTCAGATTATAGTTGGGCTCGTAGCTGGCCATCCACTGGTTGCGGGTCGTCACGCCGTCGCTGCGCAGATAGTCGGCGGCGGCGCGGAGCTTGTGGCTCCACTTGATGCCTTCCTTGGTGAGTATGAGCCCGGCGCTGAGGCCCGTGCTCTCGGTATTGCCGGTCGCGATCGAGCCGCCCAGCTCGCCGCTGCCGTGCCAGTCCTCGAAGAAGCCGGCCTCGCGCTTGTGCGCCAGCGCGGCTTCGGCGACCGACTGGTTATGCGCGGCGACGAGCGCGTCGATCTCCGCGGCGTCCGCCGGATTGGCGGACTTCGCGATCTTCACGACACTGGCGATGTCCGCGTCATTGCCGGTCGCGAAGGCGGCGTCGAGCATGGCGCGGACAGGGGCCGACAGTTCGGCCATGGCGGGTGCGGTGCCGGTTGCAGCAGTCAGCACGGCCAGCACCGCGAAAGCGCGGGTGGATGTCGTCAAGGGCTTTCTCCCTGAGTCGATGGGACACGCGCTCAGTAGCAAGCCGGTCCGCTGCTGTCCGGCCGGCTGGCCTCGAATTGACCATCTTTAACCATTGGAGAGGCGGTATTTGCGTGGCGGGGCGACAGGGTGCCGCCCCACAGCGCCCGGCAGGACCTTGTGGCCTTACATAGGCCGCAGCGCCTCAGAAGCCGTAGACCAGCGTGGCGCGCGTGATCGTATCGGTATTCTCGGCGCCGTCCGGCGGATTGCTTTCGTGACGCAGGCCATAGCTCAGCCGCGCCGAGATCGGGCCGCTGATCTTGGCGGTGAGCGAGGCGGTGTTGCCGAAGGTGCTGTTGTCCGAGCCCCAGACGGCCTGGGCATTGTTCGCGAAATCGACGCCCGGCCAGACATGCCAGACGAGATCAGAGCCGGCGAGCCCCTGGATTTCACTGCCGTTCGGCGCGTCGATCCAGTTGGTCCCGCGCCAGGCGGGGCCGCCCTTCACATCGAGCGTGAGACGGCTGGTGTTGACGACGCGGTAGCCGAAGCCGCCGGACAGGGTGATGCGATCCTCGAAACCCTGGAATCGGTCTTTCTCATACATGGTGAGGCCGTAGAGATAGAAGCCGTCGCTGAGCTGGAAATTGGGCTCGTAGCTGGCCAGCCACTGGTTGCGGGTCGTCAGGCCTTCGCTGCGCTGATAGTCGGCCGCGAGGCGAACCTTGTGCCGCAGCTGCAGGCCGTCCCTGGTGACGGTCAGGCCGGCGCTGAGGCCGGTGCTGTCGGTATTGCCGGTCGTGATGAAGCCGCCCAGCTCGCCGCTGCCGCTCCAGTTGTCGAAGAAGCGCGCCTCGCGCTTGCGGGCGAGGGCCGCCTCGGCGACGGCCTGCTGGTGCGCGGCGACAAGTGCGTCGATCTCCGCGGCGTCTTCCGGATTGGTGGCTTTCGCCACGCGGGCGACGGCGGCGATGTCGCCGTCATTGCCGCTGGCGATCGCCGAATCCAGCATGGCCCGCACCGGCGCGGGCAGGTCGGCCATGGCCGGCGAGGCACAGGCCGCCATGAGCGCGGCCGATATCGCAAGGCGTCCGGCAAATCGGGTCATCAATCTCCTCCGCAATGACATGGCGATGCCCCTCTAACAGGATGGGCGCGGTTCGCGCGATATGGCGGCGGCCATTTTTTTGACGCCGGCGGCACGGGTCGTCGCATGCGCGACTCAGCCGGCCTCACCCAGCCGGCGCGCGCTGGCGCTCATATGCGCATGGGTGATGGCGACGGCCAGCGCATCCGCCGCGTCCGGCCCGGCGGGCGCGCAACCGGGCAGCAATCGGGCGACCATGGCATGGACCTGGTCCTTGCCGGCGCTGCCGACGCCGACCACGGACTTCTTGACCAGCCGCGCCGCATATTCGCCGACCGGCAGCCCGGCCCGTGCCGCGCCGAGCAGCACGACGCCGCGCGCCTGGCCGAGCTTGAGCGTCGATTGCGGATTGGTGTTGACGAACACTTCCTCGACCGCCGCCGCATCCGGGTCGTGCGTGGCGATCACTTGCGCCAGCGCGGCATCGAGCGCGGCAAGGCGCGCGGGCAGCGCAGCGCTCGCATCGGTGCGGATCTGGCCGTTGGCGACATGCGAGAGGCGATTGCCCTCCGCGCGGATCACGCCCCAGCCGGTGGTCCCGAGGCCGGGATCGAGGCCGAGGATGATCATGAACCTCCTCCCTGCCGCCTGTGAGAAACCCCACTCCTCGGCAAGCTCAGGGCGAATGGGGAGAGGGGTTTTGCGTTGATCTCGGCGGGAGGGAGGGCGACAATCAGCCCAGCTTCTCCATCACCTCGTCGGGCACTTCATAATTGCCCCAGACGGTCTGCACATCGTCATCATCGTCCAGCGCGTCGACCAGCTTGAGCAGCGTGCCGGCATTGCTCTCGTCCAGCTCGACGGTGGTCTGCGGCTTCCAGGCGAGCTTGGCGCTGTCCGCCGGGCCGAGCTTCTCCTCCAGCGCCTTGGCGACCTCGTGCAGCGCGTCCATCGCGGTCCAGATCTCGTGCTCGTCCTCGCTCGACTCCACATCCTCGGCGCCAGCTTCCAGCGCGGCCTCGAAGATGGCGTCGGCATCGCCCGCGCCCGCCGGATAGGTGATGAGGCCCATCCGGTCGAAGCCGTGGCTCACCGCGCCCGATGCGCCGAGATTGCCGCCGTTCTTGGAGAAGGCGGTCCGCACATTGGTGGCGGTGCGGTTGCGGTTGTCGGTAAGCGCCTCGACGATCAGCGCGACGCCGCCGGGGCCATAGCCCTCATAGCGCACTTCCTCATAATTCTCCGCGTCGCCCTTGCTCGCCTTGTCGATGGCGCGCTGGATATTGTCCTTGGGCATGGACTGGGCCTTGGCGGCATTGACCGCGAGCCTGAGGCGCGGGTTCATGTCCGGATCGGGCGTGCCCATCTTGGCGGCGACGGTGATCTCGCGGCTGAGCTTGGAGAACATGGCCGAGCGCTTCTTGTCCTGCGCGCCCTTGCGATGCATGATGTTCTTGAATTTGCTATGGCCTGCCACGGCCGGCTCCTTCGACTTGGATGATCGGTGAAATGATCGCGCCTCCTATCGCGGCGGGGGCGATGAGGCAACGGGGCGCGAAACCGGTGGCTCGATGCCGCGAAACGCCATAATGCGCCCGGCATGCGAATCCTGCTGCCCTGATCGACGGGCACTTCCCGGATGCGCCGGCGCTGTTCGCCCGGCGCGGCTGGACCCTGCCGGCGCGCATCGGCCGTGTCTATGATCCCGCTAGCGGCTGGCCAGTCAGGTCCGCCCGCGCTATCCCCGCGCCATGGCTTCCCGGAATCACCTCTACCTCGTCGACGGCTCGGGCTATATCTTCCGCGCCTATCACCAGTTGCCGCCGCTCACAAACCGGCACGGCACGCCGGCGGGCGCGGTCTATGGCTATACGGCCATGCTCTGGAAGCTCGCCGACGCGCTCGACAAGGCGGAAGGGCCGACGCATCTCGCCGTCGTGCTGGACAAGGGCTCGCACACCTTCCGCAATGATCTCTACGATCAGTACAAGGCGCACCGGCCGCCGCCGCCGGAGGACCTGATCCCGCAATTCCCGCTGATCCGCGAGGCGACGCGCGCCTTCTCGCTGCCCTGCATCGAGGAGGACGGGTTCGAGGCGGACGACATCATCGCCACCTATACCTGCAAGGCGGTGGAAGCAGGCTGGGACGTCACCATCGTCTCCTCCGACAAGGACCTGATGCAGCTCATCCAGCCGGGCGTGGACATGCTCGACACGATGAAGAACGAGCGGCGCGGCGCGGATTATGTGGTCGAGAAGTTCGGCGTGGCGCCCGAGCGGCTGGGCGATGTGCTGGCGCTGATGGGCGACGCCGTCGACAATGTGCCGGGCGTGCCGGGCATCGGCGCCAAGACGGCGGCCAAGCTGCTCGCCGAATATGGTAGCCTGGAGGCGGTGCTGGCCGGTGCGCCGGCGATGAAGCCCAGCAGGATGCGCGACAATCTGATCGAGCATGAGGCGCTGGCGCGGCTCTCGCGCGAGCTGGTGGCGCTGCATTGCGAGGTGCCGCTGCCCCATACGCTCGACGAGCTGAAGCTGGACGGCATCCCGCCCGAGCCGCTGCGCAACTTCCTGGAGGATCAGGGCTTCAAGTCGCTGCTCTCGCGCATGGCGGCGCATGCGCCGGGCCGGCCGCAGGCCGATCCGGTCGCGGCGGCGGTGGCGACGGCCGATCTCGAGCCCGACACGCCGGACTTCATCGATCTGCCGCCGATCGACTGCGACAGCTACGAGACGGTGACGAGCATCGAGCGGCTGGAGCACTGGATCGCGCAGGGCCATGCCAGCGGCATCATCGCTATCGACACCGAGACGGATTCGCTGGACTCGATCGCCGCCAACCTCGTCGGCATCTGCCTTGCGACCGAGCCGGGCAAGGCCTGCTACGTGCCCATAGGCCATCGCTCCGGCGACGACATGTTCGGCGAGGTGCCGCCGCAGCTTCCGCTCAGCGATGTCGTGGCGCGCCTCAAGCCGCTGCTCGTCGATCCCGGCGTGCTCAAGATCGGGCACAATATCAAATATGACCTCAACGTCCTGATCCGCCACGGGCTGGATGTCAGCCCGATCGACGACACGATGGTGATGAGCTTCGATCTGGACGCCGGCCAGTCGCTGGCGGGCCACGGCATGGACGAGGTCGCCCACGCGGTGCTGGATCATACCTGCATCGCCTACAAGGATGTGGCGGGCACGGGCAAGAAAGCGATCAGCTTCGCGCAGGTGCCGCTCGATGCCGCGACCCGCTATGGCGGTGAGGATGCGGACGTGACCTGGCGCCTCTGGACCCGCTTCAAGCCGCGCCTGCATCAGGAAGGCGCGACGCGCATCTATGAGCTGGTCGACCGGCCGCTCATCCCGGTGGTGGCGGGCATGGAGCGGGCCGGCATCAAGGTCGACCGCGATCATCTCTCGCGCCTCTCGGGCCGGTTCGCGCAGGAGATCGCGCGGCTGGAGGCGGAGATCCATGAGGAGGCGGGCCAGCCCTTCACTGTCGGCTCGACCCAGCAGCTCGGCGCGATCCTGTTCGAGAAGATGGGCCTCAAGGGCGGCAAGAAAGGCAAGTCCGGCGCCTATTCGACCGACGTGACCGTGCTGGAGCGGATGAAGGCGGACGGGGTGAGGATCGCGGGGCTGGTGCTGGACTGGCGGCAGCTCGCCAAGCTCAAGTCCACCTATACCGATGCGCTGCAACAACAGATCAATCCCGATACGGGCCGCGTCCACACCAGCTATTCGCTGACCGGCGCGCAGACCGGCCGGCTCAGCTCGACCGATCCCAATCTGCAGAACATCCCGATCCGCACCGATGTCGGCAAGCAGATCCGCGATGCCTTCATCGCCGAGCCGGGCCATGTGATCCTGGCGGCGGACTATAGCCAGATCGAGCTGCGCCTCGCCGCGCATATGGCGGACGTGCCGCCGCTGCGCGAGGCCTTCCTGCGCGGCGAGGACATTCATGCGGCGACGGCGCAGGAGCTGTTCGGCGAGGTGAACCGGGATACGCGCGGCCGCGCCAAGACGATCAACTTCGCCATTCTCTACGGCATCTCGCGCTGGGGCCTCGCTGCCCGGCTGGAGATCGACGCGGACGAGGCACAGGCGATGATCTCGCGCTATTTCGACCGCTTCCCCGGCATCTCGGCCTATATCAACGAGACGCTGGAGGGCGTGCGGCAGCGCGGCTACACCCGGACGCTGTTCGGCCGCAAGACCTGGTTCAACCAGATCAAGTCGCCCATCCAGCATGTCCGCCAGGGCGCCGAGCGCGCTGCGATCAACGCGCCGATCCAGGGCACCAGCGCGGACATCATCAAGCGCGCCATGGCGCGCATGGGGCCGGCGCTGGCGGAGGCCGGCCTTCACCGCGTGAAGATGCTCCTCCAGGTGCATGACGAGCTGGTGTTCGAGGTCGCGGAGGATGAGGTCGAGCGGGCGAGTCCGGTCATCCGCGCGGTGATGGCCGGCGCGGCCGAGCCGCTGGTCCGGCTCTCGGTGCCGCTCGGCGTCGAGATCGGCACGGGGCCGAGCTGGGGCGCGGCGCATTGAGGGCGCGGCCGGCTCAGGCAGCGGTGGCGCTGCTGCTTCTCGCGGCAATGGCGGGCTGCACCACGCCGGCCGGCCCGCCCGAGCCCCCGGTCGCCGCGCCCATGCCGGCGGGTGCCTATGTCCTGGCCGGCGACAAGATCGCCTCCATGCTGGAGCAATGCTCGCGCCAGACGCCGGAGGTCGGCGAAGGGAGCTGGACGCCGGGCGCCGCCGATATCCGCGCGCTGGAGGCCCTGCTCCCGGCCGCGCTGGCCAAGCGCTGGCCGGATCGCGACTGGTCCGGCTTCCCGGACAAATGGGCGCGCCAATATGTCGGCATCCTGCGCGGCGGCCGGCGGCTCCTCTACGGCAATTTCGTGCCCCGCGATGTCGCGGGGGAAGCGCCGGGCGTCGAGCATGAAGCGATCATCATCTGCGATGGCGGCCCATCCTTCTTCGGCGCCGAATATGACGTGTCGGGCGGCACGATCACCCATCTGGCCTTCAACGGCCGTGCCTGAGAATTTTTCCCCCTCCCGCCTGAGGGAGGGGGAACAAGGTCTGCTGGACCCTACCCCATCCCTTCGCCTACACTGGATGTTCGGAAATGAAGCGGAACGGGAAGTGACATGCCCTTTCGATTCAGGAGAAGCGACGGCACGGTGGAAGCGGGCGTGCGGCGCATCGCCTGCGAGCAGATCGATCGCGCGCTCGAGGCGATCCGGGCGGCCGATGAGGATAGGGCCGAGCAAGCGGTGCATGAGGTGCGGCGGCGGATCAAGGCAGTGCGTGCCCTGTTGCGGCTGGTGCGGCCGGCGTTCGCGGGCTTCGATCTGGAGAATGCCGCCTTCCGGGACATGGGCCGGATGCTCGCGCCCGCGCGCGATGGCAAGATCCTGACGGACACGCTCGATGCGCTGGCCGGGCAGAGCGACGTGCCGCTGGATGCGCAGCGGATCGCATCGCTGCGCAAGCGCCTTGGCGGCGCCGCTGCGCAATCCCGGCCGCTGCACCGGGTTCTGGCGCAATGCGAGGAAGCGCTGATCGCGGCGCGCGTGCGCGCGGCGGGCTGGAGCCTGCAGGCCGACGGATGGGACGCGCTGGACGTGGGATTCGCCCGGACCGTCCGCGCCGCGCGCCGCGCCATGCGGGACCTTGCGGAAAGCGGCGATCCGCATTGCAGCCATGAATGGCGCAAGCAGGTCAAATATCATTGGCACCATATGCGCCTGTTGCGCGGCGTCGCCGATCGGCCGGCCGAAACGCGCATCGAGCGCGCGACCCGCCTCGCCGACCTGCTCGGCGACCGACATGATCTCGACCTGTTCGTGGAGACGCTGCCCGGCAAGGCGACCCGCGCCGATGCCGCGATCATCGATCGGCTGGTGCTGATGGCCAATCGCCGCGCGCGACATCTCGGCCATGATGCCCGCGCATGCGGCACGGCGCTGTTCGACGAGAAGCCGCGCAAGCTCGCCGCCCGATGGAGAGAGCGCTGGGAGGACTGGGCGCGCGAGCTGGCCTGACCGGCCCGCCGTCAGTGACTCGGATCGGCCGCTTCTTCGTGCCGCATGTCGACGAGGGCCGCGAGCGTGCGGCATGTCGCGGCGATGTCGTCCGGGCCGAGGCGGGCAAGGAGCTGTGCGCCGATCCGGGCGCGCGCCTCAGCCTGCGCTTCGGCGGCGCGCCATGTTGCTTCTTGTTCCATGGCCGGCCCCATGAAGCGAGTCAGGCAATTAGGGCTGGTCCGGATGAAGTGGAATCAGTGCTCCTGCGAAAGCAGGAGCCCGGGGCGCATGAGCAGTGCATGACCGCCCTGGGTTCCTGCTTTCGCAGGAGCACAAGGTAGTTCAATCTCAATCAGACAGAGTCTAGAGCAACGAGCTTTATAGAAGAACGGTTCGCCCTGAGCTTGTCGAAGGGCCGTCTTTCTCTTCTTCTTCGCGCTGGAAAAGAAGAAGGACAAGCCCTTCGACAAGCTCAGGGCGAACGGGGTGGAAGAGTGATGCCGACTTTGGGGGATGGTGCTTTAGTCAACTAATTTGACTGTCAACCAAATTGATTGCTGGTTGTAGTTCCTCAACCCTGCCGCGCGCTCAGTTCGCGCTCCCAGGCGAGGGCATGGGCGATGATGGTGTCGAGATCGGCATGGGCGGGCCGCCAGGGCAGGGTCTCCAGGATCGCGCGATTGTCCGAGATGAGGGCAGGCGGGTCGCCGGCGCGGCGCCCTTCCATGCGGCGCTCGATCTTCAGGTTCGTGGCGCGGTCGACCGCGTCGAGCACTTCGAGCACCGAGAAGCCGCGGCCATAGCCGCAGTTGAGCGTGAGGTTGCGCTGCGGCTGCGCCATCAGTGCCTCCAGCGCGAGCAGATGGGCGGCGGCGAGATCGCTCACATGGATATAGTCGCGCACGCCCGTGCCGTCGGGCGTGTCGTAATCGGTGCCGAACACCGCGACATGGGATCGCTTGCCCAGCGCCGCCTCGACCGCGACCTTGATGAGATGGGTGGCGCCCGCCGTGGACTGGCCCGAGCGCGCTCGCGGATCGGCGCCGGCGACGTTGAAATAGCGCAGCGCGCAATAGTTCAGCGGATGGGCGGCGGCGACGTCGGCCAGCATCAGCTCCGTCATCAGCTTGGACGTGCCATAGGGATTGATCGGCCGTTTCGGGCTGTCCTCGCGCACCGGGCTTTCCTCGGGAATGCCATAGGTGGCGGCGGTCGAGGAGAAGATGAAATGCGGCACGCCCCGGTTCACCGCCGCCTCGATGAGCGCGCGGCTGTTGGCGGTGTTGTTGCGATAATATTTGAGCGGGTTCTCGACCGATTCCGGCACGATGATGGACCCGGCGAAATGCATGATGCCCTTGACGCCATGGTCCGCGATCACCCGCTCGACCAGCGCCATGTCGCCGATATCACCCTCGACGAAGGCGGCCTTCTCGTCGACTGCCCAGCGGAAGCCGGTGGTGAGATTGTCGACCACCACGACCGGCCAGCCGGCATCGACCAGCGCCAGCACGGCGTGGCTGCCGATATAGCCGGCGCCGCCGGTGACGAGGATGGTCGGCTTTTCTGAGGTCATGGTCGCTCCCTCGGGTGGTCGGAAGGATCAGTAGAAATGCGCCAGGAACGGCACGAAGAGCATCAACAGGAAGAGGATCAGCGAGGCGAGCAGCCAGTGCTTGCGCGCGCTCATGGATCAGCCCTCGCGATCTCGCGCGGCCGCCACCGCCTTGCGCACCTCCTGGGAAGCGCCGCGCGGCAGGACGAGCACTTCATCGCCCGTGGCGATGACGATCAGGTCCTGCGCGCCGACGATCGTCACATGCGGGCCATCGCTGCGCACAAGGCAGCCATGGCTGTCGATCGCGGTCGCGCCGCCCTGGAGGACGTTCGCCGCCGCGTCCGGATGGCCCAGCGCATGGAGGGCGTCCCAGCTGCCGACGTCGGACCAGCCCATGCTCACCGGTGCGCAGGCGACCTTGTCCGCGCGCTCCATCACTGCATAGTCGATGGAGTCGGACGGGCAGGCCGCGAACGGTTCCGCTGCCGGCATGAGCGTGTCGCCGTCGCGCGCGGCGCCCGCCATCGCATCGCGCGCGGCGGCGAGCATGGCGGGCTGGTGCGCGGCGAGCGCGGCGATGAAGGCGCGCGCGCCAAACAGGAAGATGCCGGCATTCCAGACATGGCCGCCCTCGGCCAGCATCGCGGTGGCGCGCGCCCGGTCCGGCTTCTCGACGAAGCGGATCACCCGCCGCACGCCGGGCGCCAGTTCGTCGCCGAGCGCGATATAGCCGAAGCCGGTTTCCGGCGCGTCCGGCTCGATGCCGAAGGTGACGAGCCAGCCGTCCGCCGCCAGCGGCGCCGCGCGCGCGATGACGGCATGGAAGGCCGCGACGTCCGCGATGACATGGTCGCTCGGCATCACCAGCATCATGCCGTCCTGCGCTTCCAGCGCCAGCGCGGCGAGCGCGATGGCGGGCGCGGTGTTGCGCGCGCAGGGCTCGAGGATCAGCACATGATCGCGGCCGGCCTGCTCGCGGACGAGATCGGCATGGGCGGCATTGGCGACGATGACCGGCGCCGTCGCGCCGGCGAGGCCCTCGAGGCGGGCCAGTGTCAGCGCGAACATGGTCTGCTCGCCGGTGAGCGGGATGAACTGCTTGGGTCGCTCGGCGCGGCTGACCGGCCAGAGTCGGGTGCCCGCGCCGCCGGAGAGGAGCACAGGCGTGATCGGCGGAAGCGCGGACATGGGACGAAGCTAGCCTTTGCCTTGATGCGGATTCGCCGCCTGATATCAACCTAGTGACCGATGACGCGGCCTGCCGCAAGTCCTTCGCACGCCCGGTTCAGAACGCCTTGCTGATCGAGCAGGCGGCCGGGCCGAGAATGACGACGAACAGTGTCGGCAGGATGAACAGGATCAGTGGCACCGTCATGATCGCCGGCAGGCGCGCCGCCTTTTCCTCGGCGCGCATCATGCGCTCGTGGCGGAACTCGGCGGAGAGGACGCGCAGCGCCGAGGCGAGCGGCGTGCCGTATTTCTCGGTCTGGATCATCGTGGTGACGACGCCCTTGAGCGCGTCCAGCTTCACCCGGGTCGCCAGATTCTCGAACGCCATGCGCCGCTCGGTGAGGAAAGACAGCTCGATCGCGGTGAGCTGGAATTCCTCGCCCAGCTCCGGATAGGCCGCGCCCAGCTCGCGCGCCACGCGGGCGAAGGCGGCGTCGACGGTGAGGCCCGCCTCGGCGCAGATGACCAGCAGGTCGAGCGCATCGGGAATGCCCTTGCGGATCGCGGCGGAGCGCTTGGCGATCTTGTTGTCGACATAGATGTCCGGCGCCTTGTAGCTGAGCAGCAGCGCGCCGGCGAACACGCCGAACCGCTTGATCTCGCCCCATTCCGGCCAGACATTGAAGCCATAGATCAGCAGCGCGGCCGTGCCGCCGATGACGATCGGCAGGACCATGCGGCCGAAGATGATCGCGATCGCCCAGTCCTTCGAGCGGATGCCGGCCTGGGCGAGGCGGACCTGCGCCTGCTTGAGCTGGTCCTCCTGCAGCACCTTCATCGCCGAGAGGACCTCGCGCATCCTGTCGGTGGCGTCGTTCTGGTGGACGATCTTCGCGCGGCGCTTGCCGGTCGAGGCGGCGATGCCCGCCTTCAGCTGCTCGCGCCGCTCGTTGAGCGCCTTGACGCGGCGCGCCATCGGGTCGCGCACGGTCGAGGCGGCATAGATGGCGACCAGCACGCCGAGCGTGGCGAGCGCCGAGAGCAGTGTCGCGAGATCGGCGGCGGTGAGACCGAAGAGTGTGGCGCCGGTGGATGTCATTGCCTCGAACCGCCTCTCAAATCTCGAAATTGATCATCTTGGCCATGATGAACACGCCGATGCCCATCCAGCACAGGCCGCCGATCCCGATCAGCTGCATCAGGCCCAGGCCGAACAGGCCGGCCGGATCGCCCATGAAGAAGGGCGTCATATAGTTGAAGTTGAGCCAGCAGATCAGGCCGAAGACGAGGAAGGGCAGCACGCCGATGATATAGGCGGAGGCCTTGGATTCGGACGACATCGCCCGGATCTTGAGCTTCATCTGCGCGCGCTGGCGCAGCACCGAGCCGAGGTTGGACAGCGTCTCGGCGAGGTTGCCGCCGGTTTCGCGCTGGATGGCGAGCGTGATGCAGAAGAATTTGAACTCGGGCGTGCCCAGCCGCTCGGCGGTCTCCAAGAGGCTCTGGTCCAGGCTCCTGCCGATCTTGACGCGCTCGGTGATGAGCTTGAACTCCTCCCCGACCGGCCCCGGAATCTCGCTGCTCACCACGTTCATCGTCTCGCTCACCGGCAGGCCGGAGCGCAGGCCGCGCACGAGCAGGTCGAGCGCGTCCGGGAACAGCGCGGTGAACCTGTTGACCCGCCGGGCGATCAGCTTGCCCACGACCATGTGCGGCAGGCCGAGGCCGGTGGCGAGGCTGACGAACAGGCTGGGCGGGAAGGCGAAGCCGCGCAGCAGCATCAGTCCCATCAATACCGTGCCGAGCAGGGCGCAGGCGGTCATATATTGCGCGAGCGTCCATTTCCTGCCGGTCATGGCCAGGCGCTTGCTGAGATTGTCCGGGTTGGGGATGAGCGAGACGAGCAGGTTGGTCCGCTCCGGCGTGCGCGCGGCGATCGCCTTGCGCATCCGCGCCTCGATCTGGTTCATCGCGCTTTCGCCGTGGCGGCCGCGGATCGCGGCCAGGCGGCGCGTGCGCGCGCGATCGGGCGAGGGGCCGGAGAAGGCGAAGAACAGCAGCATGACGAGCGCCACGGCAAGCAACAACAGCAGGAGCAGCTTCGCGTCGATCATCGTCCCTTCCAATCATTCACCCCGGTCCGGGGCGGCGCGCCGGGTGCGCGCCGCAGCCGGCCGCTCAGTCCGCGATCAGCGCGTCGTCGGCCAACTTGCCCTTGCCCTTGCGGGGCAGCGCTTTCTTGACGTCGAGCAGCTTGCCGATGAGGGAGCCGCCATTCTTCCGGGCGGTCGCCGTGTCGGCGATCTCCTCCATGACCGCGCTCGATGAGAGGGCGCGGTTGAGCAGAGCCAGCGCCTGGCCGAGCTTGCTGGACTTGCCGCTTTCCGCCACCGTCTTGCCGAGCTTGGCCGCCTGGCTGGCGACCTTGGCGTCATAGGGTAGCAGCATGTCGATCTTGCGCTCGATCGAATGCTCGAAATCCTTGCGCGCGATCTCGGCGACGGCCGGCTGCACCTTGTTGGCCACCACCAGCACCTGGCTCTGCGGCGCATTGGTCTTGAGCCAGGAGAGGATGCGGATGGTGTCGCGCGCGGCGGCGAGGGTCAGCTCGGTGACGACCACCACGATGTTTGATTCATGCACCAGATGCGGATGCTGGACCAGCATGGCGCGCGGCAGGTCGACGAACGTCCATTCAAAGGCGCCGCGCAGCTCGTCCTCGAGCTGGTGGTAGGCCGCGCCGTCGGTGATGAGCGGCTGGCTGATCGGCGCTTCGGCGGAGAGCAGCGCCAGCGTCTCGCTGGCGCGCACCATCGCCCGCTCGATGAACAGGCCGTCGATGCGGCTCGGATTCTCGACGGCGTCGGTGAGGCCGCGGCCCGGCTCCAGATCCATCGAGAGGGCGCCGGTGCCGAAATGCACGTCGAGGTCGAGCAGCGCGGTCGGGCGCTTGTCCCGCGCGCTGCTCAGATAGGCGAGGGACGTGGCGACCATGGAGCCGCCCACGCCGCCGCGCGTGCCGATGACATTCACCAGGACATGCGGACGCGCATCGCCCGCTTCGGCCTTCGGCGCGAAGAACACGGCCTGCGCGCTGGCAAGCGCGTCCCGCACGGTGTCGGCCGAGAAGGGTTTCAGCAGATAGTCCTGGATGCCGCTCGCGAGCAGGTCGCGATAGAGGCGGACATCGTTGACCTGCCCGCTCGCGATCACCACCGTGCCGGGTTCGCAGACCTCGGCCAGGCTGTTGATGTCGTTGAGCGGATCGCCCGATTCGGAAAGATCGACGAACAGGACGTTGGGGCTCGCCGCCATGGAGAGCGACTGGACCGCATTGCGCAGCCCGCCCTTGTGGACCTTCTCGATCGACCAGCCCATGTCCTGGACGACGGCGCGGAGCAGGTCGAGGCTGTGATCGTCGCAGACATAGGCGTGAAAGGGATCGCGCTGCTGCCCGGGCGCCTTCCAGGGTGCGTTCATCTCAATTGCCTCCCGCCGACATGGTCTGCAGACCGCCCGCACCGGTCGGCTGCTTCTCGCGATAGGTCTTGATCGCGCGGGCGCTCACGCCGTTGGTCGGGTCCAGCGCGCCTTCGCGGCCATGGACCAGATCCTGCGGGTCGGCGACCATCGCGGCCAGGTTCGTGTTGATGGCGCAGCCATAATTGTCCGAGAGACCGCCCGTGAAATCGGCTTCGGCCCGGTCGTTCCAGCTCGGGCAGCCCGGCACGCTCGCGACGGAGCGGCTGACCACCACGCGCAGGGCGCCGGATGACGATTCGCCCGCCGTGACCGGCGCGACCTCGGCGATGAGCAGGCCGTAACGGCCGACGACGGCCTCGACGCCATCGCGCAGCCCCTGCGCGGCCCCGCCCGGCGCCTCGGCGAAGGCGACGCGGTCCCCGTAGCGCAGGCCGAGCGCATCGAACCAGGCGACGAGCCGCGCGCGCTCGTCGCTGCCGAGGCCGCCCGAGCCGTCCGGCGCGACGTCGAAGACGAAATCGGTGCGCTGCACGACCGGCTGGTGGGCCGGCTCGACGCCGCGTTCGATCTGGCGCGCCGTCGCGGGCGGCATGGCGGCGAGAAGGCCGAGGATCAGCGCGGTGGCGCCGGAGCGGCGGAACAGGCGGGTGGTTCGCATCTTCTTCCTATCCCTCATCAGAAGCTGAAGCCGGGCGCGGCGTTGCGATCGGACCGGTTGCGGCGATCGCGTGCCACCTGGTCCGGCGTCACCGTGGCGGGCGGCGCATTTTCGGGCACCGGTCGGCCGCCGCCGGTCTGGCCGGCATGCATCCGGCCGCCGAGCAGGCGCTGCGCGTCGTCCGCATTGCGATAGCCGTCGGTCGGCAGGGCGAGCTGGCTCGCATCGACCGGGCGCACCAGATAAGGCGTCACGACGATGACAAGCTCCGTCTCCTGGCGGCGATAGCCTTGCGACTTGAACAGATTGCCGATGATCGGGAGATCGCCGAGGAACGGCGCCTTCTCGATCGTGTTGCCGCTCGTCGTCGAGAGCAGGCCGCCGATCATGAAGCTCTGGCCCGAGCCCAGCTCCACCGTCGTTTCGGCCCGGCGGGTCGAGATGCCGGGGATGGTATAGCCGTTGAGCCGCACCGCCGAGCCATTGTCGAGCTGCGACACTTCCGGGCGGACGCGCATCGAGATGCGGCCGTCGGCCAGCACGGTGGGCGTGAAGGCTAGGCTCACGCCATATTGCTTGTATTCGACCGAGACCTGGCCGAGCGAGGTCGAGATCGGGATCGGGATTTCGCCGCCGGCGAGGAAGCTGGCGGTCTCGCCGGAGAGGGCGGTGAGGTTCGGATTGGCCAGCGTCGCGGCCAGGCCCTGGGTCTCGGCGAGATCGAGCGTGCCCATGAGGTCCAGGCCAAGGATGTGGCCGGCCCCGCCCAGCGTCGTGCCGGTCGTGCTGCTGCTGAAATTGTAGGTGGTGGTGTCGCCGCTGTGGGTGATCGAGCCCGCGTCGCCCTGGCCGATGCCGAAGATGAAGCCGCTGCCGCCAGTGTCGCTGCTGAGCAGGTTGACGCCGATATTCTTGGCGAAATTCTTGTTCACCTCGGCGATGCGCACCTGCAGGTTCACCTGCAGCGGCGTCGCGGTGCGCAGGCGGCTGACGACCGTCGTCTGCTCGCCCGAGAAGGCCTGCACCAGCCGCTCGACCTCGGCGCCGTCCTCGGGCGCCGCGACCGTGCCGGTGAGCAGCACCATGCCGTTCATGGTGCTCACCGTCACCGCCGCGTCCGGCATGGCGAGCCTCAGCATCTGGTCGATGCTGGTGATGTTGTTGCCCACGCGGATCGCATTGGCATAGAGCATCTGGCCACTGCGCGAGGTGACGAACACATTGGTCTCGCCCGGCGCCTTGGCGATCAGGTAGATCTGGCGCTGCGAGCGGACATGCACGTCGACCACTGCCGGATTGGCGATCACCACGTCGGTCAGGTCGTTCGGGAGATTGATGACCCGGCTCTCGCCGACCGCGAGCAGCAGCGCGCCATTGTCCTGCTGGGCGGGACCGGCGGCGAGCAGGCGCGGCGGCGCGAGGGTCGCGCTGGCGGCGATCGCCAGGACGGCGGCGAGAGCGCCGCTCGCGACGCGCGCGAGCATGGGTTGGACGGCGTGGCTCATTCTCAGTGGCTCCCGACCGGAACGGTGGTGACTTCGGAGCCGCGTGCGATGCGCACGACCGGCCCCCTGACATTCTGGCCCGCCGCGCCGCTGCCCGCGACCACGCCGCCGGCCTGCGCATTGGGATCGACCGGACGGCCCGGCACGCTGCTGCGCTGGTAGCGCGACACGTCGGCGCCGGTGGAATAGGTCGAGCCGCGATCCGACGGACGATTGGCGACAGCCGCCAGCATCCGGCTCTCCGCGCGCGGATCGGCGCTGTTGGGCGCCTCGATATCGCCCGAGGCGAGCGCGGCTTCGAGTTCCTGGCTGTTGTCGGCGAGCGAGCGCAGCGAGAGCGAGATGGCGCCGATCGTCTGGGCGACGCTGATCTTCTCCGCCATGGTCGGCGTCACTTCGAGCGTGACGTTGGAATAGGTGCGTATCTCGGGCTTGCCATCCTCGCCGATCGCGTTGGTGCGCTGGTCGGTGGCGAGCACGCGCAGGTTGCGCAGGATCGTCTCGGAGACCTTGAGCGGCGCGCCGTCGCCGCCGCCCGCGACGCTCTGCGTCAGCATGACGTCGACCCGGTCGCCGGGGAAGATGAAGCCGGCGACGCTGGTCTGGGCCGAGACCGGCACGGTGACGGCCCGCATGCCGGGGCTGAGCGCGGCGGCCAGGAAGCCGCGGTCGCCCGCCTCGATGAGCGATTCCCGGGTCATCGGCTGGCCCGCGGCGATCGCCGTGCGGACCACCGAGCCGACCAGCTTGTCCGTATTGCTCTTGCCCTGGATATAATAGGCGTCCTCGACCAGCTGCTTGGGCCAGGGCTGGTAGCGGAAGGCATCGGGGCCGATGATGGTGCCGATCGGCAGCGACTTGGTGGCGACGAGGACATGCGGCATGTCCTGCGGGTTCGGCACGGCTGCGGCCTGGACGGATGGCGCGCCGCCGGTGGCGAACATGGACCGCGCGAGGAAGGCGGCGGTGACGGCAACGATCAGTGCGCCGGCCAGAAGGGCGATCTTTTTAGGTTCCATGACGAGAGACGCCTCCAAGTCGGCGGGACCAGGAGCCCCGCCGGTCCATCTATGAGATCAAAGGGTTAAGATAGCGTTCGCCAAGAACCCACAGGCCGGCGAGCGCGATGGCCACGCCATAGGGGATTTCCGGCCGGCCGATCCGCCGCGTGACCCGATGATGCGTGACGGTGGCGATGGTCACCACGCCTCCCGCCAGCGACATCACCACCAGCAGGGTGACGACCGCCGGCAGCGGCAGCCACAGGGCCAGCGCGCCGAGCATCTTGACGTCACCTCCGCCCATCATGCCGAGCGCGAACAGCCCGGTGAACAGCGCGAACAGCAGGATCGCCTGCCCCATCTGCAGGGCCATGTCGGGATAGGGCGCCAGGCCGTTGGCCCACCACCAGAGCGGCGCGAGCAGGGCGATGGCGAGATTGAGCTTGTTGGAGATGATGCGGCTGCGCAGGTCGGTCGCCGCACCCCACAGGAGGAGCAGCGCGAGCGTCGCACTCAGCACTGTCGGAAACCACACACCCACCATGGGATAATGGGCCTAGACGTCATGCCTTACCAAATCGTAACGAGCCTGCCATGCCATCCCCTCCGTTCCCCGCGACCGGCGCCGGCGCCGCGGCTTTGCGCGCAGCTATGTCATGATGACCACAGACATTCTCGTCGTGGGCGGCGGCATGGCGGGCTTCAGCATCGCCGCCGGGCTGGCCGGCAGTGCGCGCGTGCTGCTCGTCGAGCAGGAAGCGCAGCCGGCCTATCATGCCTCGGGCCGATCGGTGGCCTTCTGGGAAGAGAGCTATGGCGGCCCCGGCGTCCAGCCGCTCACGACGGCGAGCGGGCCATTGCTCGAAGGGCCGGATCCGGATTTTTCCGGGGAGCCCTTCCTGCGTCCGCGCGGCGCGATCCATATCGGCCGCGCGGCGGACGTCGCGCTGGCGGATGCGATGCGGGCGGACTTCGCGGCCAGCGGCGTCGCGCTGGAGGCCGTCGCGCGCGGCGGGCTGGAAGCGATGCTGCCGGGCCTGCGGGCGGATTGGGTGCTCGGCCTTGCCGAGCCGTCCTGCCGCGATATCGATGTCGCTGCCCTGCTGGCTGCCTATCGCCGCGCGGCGCGGCGGGCCGGCCTGGAAGTGCGGCTCGACACGCGGCTGGAGCGGGCCCGGCGCAAGGGCGCCGGCTGGGTGGTGGAGACGAGCGGCGATCCGGTCCGCTGCGCCATGATCGTCAATGCGGCCGGCGCTTGGGCGGATGATGTAGCGGGGCGGTGCGGGGTCGATCCGATCGGCGTCACGCCCTATCGGCGCACGGTCGTCCAGCTGCGCTGCCCGGACGCGCCGGCCCATGTGCCGCTGGTCGCGGGGCTGGGCGGGGATTTCTACTTCAAGTCGGAAGGCGCCGGCCGCCTCTGGCTCTCCCCGCATGACGAGACGCCCGACATCGCCCGGGACGTCGCGCCGGAGGAATGGGACGTGGCGCTCGCCATCGAGCGGTTCATGGCGGTGGTGGACTGGCGGATCGAGGCGGTCGAGCATCGCTGGGCCGGCCTGCGCAGCTTCGCGCCGGACCGGCTGCCCGTCTACGGCTTCGATCCGGGTGTCGAGGGCTTCTTCTGGTTCGCCGGCCAGGGCGGCTTCGGCATGCAGACCGCGCCGGCGGCGGCACTGATCGGCGCGGCGCTGGCGCTTGGCGACAGCCTGCCCGCGCCGGTCGCGGCGATCGACATCAATCCCTTCTCACCCGCGCGCTTCCGCTAGACCTGCCTGTTTCAGATGGAACCACCTTGGGTGGAACCGGAACCTCTCACCACGCCGCCCATCATTTGAGCGTCGCGAGATAGGCGATGAGGTCCGCACGGTTCTGGTCGTCGGCGATGCCGGCGAAGGCCATTTTCGTGCCCGGCACCTTGCGCATCGGCGCGCGCAGATAGTCGGACAGAGTGGCGGCGTCCCAGCTCAGGCCGCTGTCCTTCATCGCCGGCGAATAGACGAATCCGGTGAGCGCGGCGGCGTGGCGGCCCACCACGCCGTGCAGCGAGGGGCCGAGGCCGTTGCGGTCCGGCTCCACCGAGTGGCAGACGCGGCACTGGACGAACAGCTTCTCGCCATTGGCGGCATCGCCCGCCGGCCCGGCGTTCGCGACGAGAGGGGCCGCGGCTGCCGGTGTCGGCGAAGCGGCCGGCGCGGGCGACGCCTCCGCGACATTGGCGGGGGCAGGGGCCGCACCGTTGTGTGCGGCGACATTGGCCACGGCGTCGTTCGCGACCTCGTTCGCCTCGTTGGCGGCCGCATTCGTGGCATTGACCATGTCCGCCGCCGCATTGTCGGCATTCGCCGGCGCCTTGCCGCATCCCGCCAGCAGGATAGCGAGGCCGAGGCTGGCGGGGAGGAACGGGATTCTTGCGCGGGCGGGGCTTGGATGCATGCGAACGACTCCACTGCGAAAAAAGCGCGACCGGCCGATGTCGGATCGGCGGCCGGTGCGGCTGCATCTGCGTTGCCAAGGGGCTTGTCGTCAACCGGGATCGCCGTTTGCGCGCCTGTCCCGTCCTGGCCGAGCCGGTTGACAGGAGCGGCCCAACATGACGATGACAGGTCCAACGATTGGCGAGGCAGTCACTTAGGGGTTGGCCGGCTTGACGCAGACATTCGATGGTCCGGCCCCGGCGGCCGGCAGGAGGCCGACACTCGACGGCTCCACGCGGCTCGATCGCGAATATGGTTTCACCTACAGGATCATCCTGGTCGCGCGGCGCTATCGGGCGCTCCTCGACGAGCAGCTGCGGCCGATGGGCTATGGCACCGCGCGGATGGAGGCGCTCTCCACCATTGCCCGGTCGCCCGAGCCGAGCGCGCAGATCGCCATCGCCAAGCGCATCGGCATCGAGGGCCCTACGCTGACGCGGATGCTCGACACGCTGGAGGCGGAAGGCCTGGTCATCCGCCGGCCGGACCCGAACGACCGCCGCACCAAGCTCATCGAGCTGACGCCGGCCGGCGAGCGCGCGCTGCAGGAGATCGTGACGGTGATGAACGCCTTCCGGTCCAGCGTGCTGCAGTCGCTGACCGACAGCGAGCTCGATCAGGTCAATGAAGTGACCGACAAGCTCATGCGCCTGCTCAGCGAGGCCGAGCAGCCCTGACGCGCCGGATACTGGACGCGGCCCCGCCGGGCCGATAACGGCGATGATTGCAGGACGAACGAGTTTTCCGGGAGGATGCGCATGGCGGAGGAAGAAGCGGTCGGAGCGAGCGGGCCGCGCATCGTCCATCTCGACAGCATGACCATGGGCGGCGTGGCGATCCCGCGCCCCAGCCTGCCTCACCAGTGGATCGAGCATGACTTCACCGAGCCCGGCGAGGTCGTCGGGCGGCTGCGCGGCGCGCAGGTGGCCGTCATCAACAAGGTGCGGATGGATGCGGCGACGCTGGAGGCGTTGCCGGACCTGCGGCTCATCGCCGTCACTGCCACGGGCACGGACGTCGTGGACAGCGCGGCCGCGCGCGCGCGGGGCGTCGCGGTGCGCAACGTGGTCGGCTATGCCGGCGTCTCGGTCGCCGAGCATGTCGTCATGCTGATGTTCGCGCTGGTGCGCGGCCTGGTGCCGTTCCGCGAATCGGTGATCGACGGGCGCTGGGAGAAGGGCCGGGCCTTCACCGTGTTCGCGGCGCCGGTGCGCGACTTGACCGGCCTGCGGCTGGGCATGGTCGGCAGCGGTGCGATCGCGCAGGCCGTGGCCGAGCGGGCGCGGGCGCTGGGCATGGACGTGGTGTTCGCCGGCCGGCGCGGGCAGGCGCCGGGCCAGGGCAAGGTGGCGTTCGAGGAAGTGCTGGCGACCAGCGACATCCTCAGCCTGCATTGCCCGCTCACCGAGGAGACGCGACACATGCTGGACGCCGCCACGCTCGCCGCGATGAAGCCGGGCGCGATCGTCATCAACACCGCGCGCGGCGCGCTCATCGATCTCGAAGCGCTGGAAGCGGCGCTGGACGCCGGCCAGATCGGCGGCGCGGGCATCGATGTCGCGCCGGTCGAGCCGCCGCCGCCGGGGAGCCCGATCCTGCGGCTGGCGCGTCGGCCGAACGTGATCGTCACCCCGCATGCCGCCTGGCTCAGCGAGCAGGCGGTGACGACGCTCGCCCGGCGCACGGGCGAGAATATCGAGACCTTCCTGGCGGAATGCTGAGCATGTCGCTGCGCGCGCTGCTCGAAAGCGCCTATCTGGCCGCCGTCGCCGCCTGCAAGCGGCCCGAGGCGTTCACGGCCCATCTGCCGGCCCATCCCGCCGGGCGCGTGCTCGTCATCGCCGCCGGCAAGGGCGCGGTGCCGATGGCGCAGGCGATCGAGGCGCACTGGCCGGATGCGACCGGCCTTGCCGTCACCCGCACCGGCTATGGCGGACCGCTGAGGTCGATCGAGCTGATCGAGGCGAGCCATCCGGTGCCGGACGAGGCCGGCGCGCGGGCGGCCGAGCGCTGCCTGGCGCTGGCGGAGAGCGCGGGCGCGGACGATCTGCTGCTCGTGCTGCTTTCGGGCGGTGCCTCGGCACTGCTCGCCGCGCCCTGCCCGCCGCTCGACCTCGCCGCCAAGCAGGCCGTGACGCGCGCGCTGGTGCATTCGGGCGCCGCGATCGGCGAGATCAATCTGGTGCGGCGGCATCTCTCGCGCATCAAGGGCGGCCGGCTCGCTGCCGCAGCCTGGCCGGCGCCCACGCTGACGCTGGCCGTGTCGGACGTGGTCGGCGACGTGCCGCAGGATATCGGCTCCGGCCCCACGGTGGGCGATGCCGCGACCATCGAGGATGCGCGCGCCGTGCTGGCGCGCTATGGCATTGCGGAGCCGGCGGGCTGGAGCGAATCGGTGAAGCCCGATGATCCACGGCTGGCGCGCAGCCGGTTCGAAGTGGTCGTGCGGCCGGACGACGCGCTGGCCGCCGCCGCCGATCGCCTGCACGCGGCAGGCTATGCGCCCCGCATCATCGATCGGGAAGCGACCGGCGAGGCGCGCGAGGTCGCGCGGGACCATGCCGAGGCGGCGTTGCGCGCCCGCGCGGCGGGCGAGCGCTGCGCGCTGATCTCGGGCGGCGAGCTCACCGTCACCATGACCGGCGCGGGCAAGGGCGGGCCCAATCAGGAATATGCGCTGGCTTTCGCCGAGACCGTGGCCGGCGTCGCGGGGATCGCGGCGCTGGCGGCGGATACCGACGGCGTCGACGGCAATCGCGACGTGGCCGGCGCCTATGTCGACGGCGAGACACGGTTTCAGCTGGAAGCCGCCGAGATCGACATGGCGGCGGCGCTCGCCGACAATGACGCCGGCGGCGCGCTGGGCGAGATCGGCGCGCTGTTCGTGCCGGGGCCGACGCTCACCAATGTCAACGATCTGCGCATGATCCTGGTCGATCCATGATGCCGCAGCGCCTCACCGTCCGCACCGATCTCCTGGAGATTGCGGTGGATTGCTGGGGCGACCCGGCCGGCGCGCCGGTCCTGCTGCTGCACGGCTTCCCGTTCGATCCGCGCTCCTTCGACGCGGCGGCGGCGATCCTCGCGCAGGCGGGGCTGCGCGTGCTCGTGCCCTGGCTGCGCGGCTTCGGGCCGACCCGCTTCCGCGATGCCGGAACGATGCGCTCGGGCCAGCAGACCGCGATCGCCGACGATGCGCGCGTGCTGCTCGATGCGCTGGGGATCGAGCGCGCGCTGGTCGGCGGGTTCGACTGGGGCGGCCGCGCGGCCGGCATCATCGGCGCGCTCTGGCCGGAGCGGGCGCGCGGGTTGCTGCTCGTCGGCGGCTATCTGGTGCAGGACCTCACCGATCCGCTGCGGCCGGCCGCGCCCGCGCTGGAGCATCGGCTGTGGCACCAATATTTCATCGCGTCCGAGCGCGGCCGGCGCGCGCTCGCCGAGCGGCCGCGCGACATCTGCCTCTATCTGCGCGAGCAATGGTCGCCGGGCCTGGTGGATGTCGCGCTGTTCGATCGCACGGCGGCTTCGTTCGACAATCCCGATTTCGCCGCCGTCGCCTGGCACAGCTATGCTCATCGCATCGGCGCCGCGCCGGGCGATCCGCGCTATGCCGCGCTGGACGCGGCCCTGCGCCCGCCACCGCCCGTCAAGGCACCGACCATGGTGCTGACCCGATCGGCCGGGCTTCCCGGCGGCCCGGCCGCCGCGGTGCGGTTCGAGCAACTGCTGGAAGTCCGCGCCCTCGAAGGCACCGCCCACGACCCCGCCGCCGAACAACCGGCCGCCTTCGCCCAGGCCATGCTCGATCTGCACGCGCAGGTGTAGAGCCGAAGGGTGAGGGGAGACCCTGATGATCGCGATCTGCCCTGAAGCCGAAAAACGACATGTGCTCCTGCGAAGGCAGGAGCCCAGGGCAGAAGAGCGGTCCCTCGCCGCCACAGGCTCCCTACTTTCGCAGGTTGCCAATAATTCAAATTCAAATTAATAGGACTACACCTAAACCATCATCGCTGAGAGGCCCGCCATGGAAGTGAACAAGCTTCACCCCATCTTCGCCGCAGAGCTGATCGGGCCCGATCTGTCGCAGGCGCCGGACCAGGTGCTGATCGATCTGGTCGAGGATCTGATGAAGGAGCATCTCGTGCTCTGCATCCGCGGGCAGGGGCATATCAGCGACGCGGAGCATCTGCGCTTCGCTCGCGCCTTCGGGCCGCTGGAACTGCCGCCGGGCTATGAGGTGCGCAAGGACAAGCCGAGCCGCATGGCGCCCGAGCTTTATGACGCCTCCAATCTCGACGCGCAGGGCGAGATCATCGATCGCGATTCGCTGCGTGCCAAATTCTCCAAGGGCAATGAGCTGTTCCATGCCGACAGCTCGTTCAACGACATGCCCAGCAAATGGTCGATGCTGCGCGGCGTGATCGTGCCGCCCGAGCGGGGCGACACCCAGTTCGTCGACCTGCGCCATGTCTATGACGAGCTGCCGCAGGCGATGAAGGACCGGGTCGGGAATCTGGTCGCCGAGCACAGCTTCGCGGCGAGCCGCCTCAAGGGCGGGCTCGATCCGGACGCGGCCGAGCGCATCCGGCAGGGCATGCCGCCCGCGCGGCATCCGCTGGTGCGGATCAGCCCTTCCGGCCGCAAGGCGCTGTTCGTGAGCAGCCATGCCTATGCCGTGGTCGGGATGGACGAGGCGGAAGGACGGGCGCTGATCGAGGAGCTGCTGGACTTCGCGAGCCAGGAGCGCTTCATCTATGCGCACAAGTGGCGGCAGGGCGATTTCCTCATCTGGGACAATCGCTGCGCGCTGCACCGGGGCACCGAGTTCGACTATGAGCGCTACAAGCGCGACCTGCGCCGGGCCAACGTCAATGAATCCGGCGAGGAGCGATCGGCCACGCCGACCTTCGCCAGCCTCTCGCTCGAACCGGAGAAGGCAGCCGGCTGACGGGGCATGCGCTCCGCGATCCGGTTCCTGCCCTTGCGTTCTCTTCGGTTCGACTCGGAGAGGTTGTTACAGTTGTGCCCCGTGCAGTCGGGAAGGGCGCTCGACAGCATTCGACGGTGTTCGAGCCGACATCGGTGGTGCAGTATGGAGGCCGGTCGGCATTCACCGCAAACCGAGCTTCAAACCCGTCCGCTCCCACCCGGAATCCGGACCGGAACATGCCCCAACAAGACCGGCCTTGCATCGCGCGGCCATCCGGGGCAAGATCGTTAGATCGCTAACGACATGCGCCGATGCGCGACTCAATGCGTCCCCGAGAGGAACTAGCCCCATGGATTATCCGCTGATCAGCTGCGACGATCATCTCGATCTCAACATGCTGCCGCCCGATCTCTGGACCAGCCGGCTGCCCGATCATCTCAAGGAGCGTGGCCCCAGGGTGGAGATGGTCGATGGTCGCGCCATGTGGATCTGCGACGGCAAGACGCTGAGCGCCTGGTCGGGCGCGCCGAGCGGCCTCAAGGGCCCCAAGCCGATCTTCACCGCGCTCGATCGTGGCGGCATCGTCGATCAGACCGAGCGCCGCCCGGCCGTCGCCGAGCTACGCCTTGCGGACATGGACCGGGACGGCGTCTATGCGCATGTCATCTTCGGCCCGGTCACCTCGCTGGAGTTCGAGGACAAGGAACTGCGCGACGCCTGCTACCGGGTCTATAATGAATGGCTCAAGGATTTCTGCGCCGCCGCGCCGGACCGGCTGATCGGCGTGCCGATGCTGCCGCCCGAGCCGGAAGCGGCGGTCGCGGCGCTGGAGCATATCGTGGCGCTGGGCGGCTTCAAGCAGGCCAATCTGCAGATCGCCGTCGCCAATCCGCGCCTCGAGGATGCGCGCTGGGAGCCGCTCTGGGACCTGCTGGAGAAGAGCAACATCATCCTCTCCTTCCATGTGACGGTGTTCCCCAGCGTGTCCAATGCGTTCGACAAATATAAGGGCAGCCCCGGCGCGACTTTCCTCCATGTGAAGATGTTCATCGAGCAGTTCCTCGATCCGTTCGTGGACCTGTTCGCCTGGGGCATATTGGAGCGGCATCCGGGCCTCAGGATCGTCATCGCGGAGAGCGGCATCGGCTGGGTGCCCTGGGTGGTCGAGGAGCTGGACTATCGCCACTGGCGCCTGTGGGAAGCCGAGGAGTTCTGGGCGTCGCGCGGCGGCATCCCGCACAAGATGAAGCCGTCCGAGCTGTTCAAGCGGCAGGTCTATGGCACGTTCCAGCAGAACCCGACGGCCGTCGCGCTCAAGGACTTCTACGGCGAGGACAAGCTGCTCTGGGCGACCGACTATCCGCACCCGGACAGCATCTGGCCCAACAGCCGCAAGATCCTGGCCGAGTTCACCGAAGGCGCCGATCCCGCCTTCGTGCGCAAGATCGCCTTCGAGAATGCGGCCAAGCTCTATGGCCTCGATCTGCCTGCGCAAGTGGACGCGATCGCGGCGGAGTGACGCGGTATAGCCCTCCCAGGGGCCATAGCTCTCTCCGTTCGCCCTGAGCTTGTCGAAGGGCTGTTCTTCTTTCTTTCAACGTTGGAGAAGAAGAAGGACTGCCCTTCGACAAGCTCAGGGCGAACGGAGTTTGTTTGAGAAGTTTGAGGCGGGGCGCGAAGGCGGGAAGCCTTCCGACTGCCCCTCTCCTCACATCGCCACCACCACCTTGCCGACCTGCTGGTTGGATTCGAGGAAGCGGTTGGCTTCGACGATCTGCGCGAACGGAAAGATCTTCGCGATCACCGGCTTCAAGCGCCCGAGCTTCAGGCCGAGCAGGATGCGCTCCCGTGCCGCCTTGTAGCGATGCGGGTGGTTCCAGATCTCCGAGGCGACCCAGCCCCGCATGGAGAGGCCCTTGAAGGCCATGTTCCAGTGCGGATAGGGCGTGGGCTGCTCGGAGAGGCCGCCATAGATGAACAGGATGCCGCGCTCGGCCATGGCGCTGGTGAGCGTCTGCACATAGGGGCCCTGCACCGGATCGAACACGATGCGCGCGCCCTTGCCGTCGGTGATGCGCATCACCTCGGCGACCAGATCGACCTCCTGCGTCGCGATCACATGCGCGGCGCCCAGTGCCTTCAGGGTATCGGCCTTGGCGCTGGTGCGAGTGGCGGCGATGGGCACGGCGCCCGCCCAGTTGGCGAGCTGGATGGCGGCGAGGCCGACGCTGCTCGAGGCGGCCGGGATGATGACATAGTCGCCGATGCCCGCCCCGCCCACCTCGATGATGGCGAAGGCGGTCATATACTGCATCCAGACGGCCGCCGCCTCGGCCGGGCTCAGCCCCTCGGGCGCGGGCAGCAGGCAGCGCGCCGGCACGATCGCCTGCTCGCCCCAGACGCCATATTGGCCGAGCGGATACATGGGCAGCGCGCTCACCCGCTCGCCGATCGCGAAGCCCTCGACGTCGTCGCCCAGCGCCTCGACGATGCCGCAGGCCTCATAGCCGATCAGCGTCGGGAGAGCCGGCTTGGTCGGATAGCGGCCGGCGCGGAACATCGCTTCGGAGCGGTTGAGACCGATCGCCTCGATCCTCAGGCGCACCTCGCCGGGGCCGGGCGCGCCGACCTCCATCTCCTCGAGGACCAGCGTCTCGGGACCGCCCAGTTCATGCACGCGAACGACCTTGGCCATGATGCTCTCCCGATCCGAATTGTCCCTTCCTTCAGGGGGAGGGGGACGTTCATATATTACAGAGGCTCCGTCAGCGGCTGCTGCGCATCGTAGATCGGGTTGTACATCAGCGTGCCAAACTGGGCGACCAGAGCGGCGCGTGCCTCGTTGGGCGCCTCTTCCGGAATCGCGCGCAGCAACGCCGCGTTGCGGGCCTCGATGCCTTTCCGGAACTCGGGATGCGTCATGATGAACAGGTCGCGCCGCCGGACGCCGCGCAGCACGCGCCGGCCCACTTCCTCGGGAGTCATGAACAGGCTGGTGTCGAAGCCGGGCGCGGGGCGAGCGTCTCGCTTCGCACCCATGACCTCGGGTGACGGAGGCGGCGCTTCGTTGCGCAGATGCTCGGGCCGCGTCGCCTTGGTCGAGAGGCCGAGCTGGGTCTGCACCGGGCCGGGGAAGAATACCGAGGCCCCGAGCGGCGTGCCCTTGAGGTCGCTTGCCAGGCTCTCGAACATGCCGGCCACGCAATATTTCTCCGCGCAATAAAGCCCCGCGCCGCCCACCGCCGAGAAGCCGCCGGTCGAGGAGGTGACGACGAGATGACCGTCCTCGCCATGCCGCAGCATTCTGGGCAGCATCGTCACCAGCCCGTTGATGACGCCGCCGACATTGACGCCCATGGAGAAGTCCCAGTCCTTGTAGGTCGCGGTCAGCATCGATCCGGTGATGCCGACGCCGGCATTGAGCGCGAGCACATGGATGTTGCCGAAGCGCACCTCGGCCTCGTCGGCCGCTTGCACCCAGCCCGTCCGGTCGGTGACGTCCAGCTTCACCGCATGGACGGCAAGGTTGGTTTTCGAGAAGCCCTCCTTCGCCTCGTCGAGCGCATCTTGACGAATGTCGGCGATGACCACCTTCATCCCCGCTTCGGCGAAGGCCTTGGCCATGCCCCAGCCCATGCCGCTCGCCCCGCCGGTGATGAACGCGGTCTTGCCGTTGACGTCGAACATGGATGCGCCTCTCCTTCAGCAAGCGGCCAGATGCGCCGATAGGGGTCGCGGAGCGTCCGTGCCAGGCTCATCGAGTTGCTACTGTCCGGTTGTTTGGACTCGATATCCAATGAGATTGGAATATCAAGATGACAATGTCCAGAAAGAGCGGGCCCATCAGGGGCGGGATGTGCCTCGGCCGAGCGGCCCGGCTCAGCGCACGCGCTCGACCCGGACGGACGACTGCTGGCCCACGCGCATCAGATAGCTGCCAAGCGCGCCGCGTTTGATCCGGACCGTCTCGTTGGGCGCGGGCGGTCGGAAATTGGCGACGCGCTCGGTCATGCGCCAGACTGCGCCGTCCGAAAGCGTGAACTGCCACATGTTGAGGCCATTATCGCGCGCGGAAGTGACGGCCATTTCGATCTCGCCCGGCTCGGCCGGGCCCGGCGACGCGGCCGCCGGTCTGGGAAGCTGCTCGGCGCCGAAGCTGGAGGCGGCTGCAGCGGGCGGCCGGGGTGTGGCGGTCTGCGGCTCGGGGAGCGGCGCGGCTCCGGAGCCGGAGCCAACATCGCCCTGGCGCGCGGCGGCCGCGACGGAATCATAGCATTCGAGCCGCGCGGACTTGCTGGAGATGCGCGCGCAGACCTGGAGCTGGTCGGGCAGGCTGCCCTGGGCCAGCGCCGGTGCCTCGGTTGCGGCCAGGGTCGCCGTCATCGCCGCCGCCATCGTCAAACGTCCCTTCGGCATTCCACGCTCCTCCCGCTGTTCCGTCCCTCGCCGTGCCGGTCGTTCAGGGTCGAACGATTCTGCGCCCGCAACCGGACAGGGTCAACATGATCCATAGGAGGACCGTTCCGAATTAGCTAGGTTGACCGCCACGTGAAATGCGATCAACGATGTCCGCTCATGGGCGCGGGCGGCGCTCAGGGGAAAGCGGATATGAAACGCGGAAAAGCCATTGCGACACGGCGTGCGGACGCCGTCGACCGGGACAGCATGGTCGCTGAGGCGCTTGCGCTGCTCGAGGCCGAGGGACCGGACGGATGCACGCGCGAGGCGCTCGGCGCGCGGCTGGGCGTGCATCCCGCAGCCGTTGCAGACATCTTCCCGAATGAGGACAGGCTCAACCTCGCCATGGTGGCGCGCATGATCGCCGAAGCGACGACGCCCCCGCTCGGCCAGGGCTGGCAGGGACGCCTGATGCACCGTGCCGAGGTGGCGCGCGCGGCCATGCTGTCGCGGCGGCACGGCGCGGCATTCCTCGCGCGGCAGCCGGCGCTGTTCGCCATCGACGATCCCATGTTCGACTGCGTGCCCGCCCTGTGCGGCGCCGGCTTCGCGATGGGGGACGCGCGCATGGCGGAGCTGCTGGTCGACCGCTTCACCATCGGCTGGGCGCTCACCGCACAGGCACGGGGCGAAGCGGATGACGCGCAGCCTACCTTCGCGAGCCAGCTCAATGTCTTGCTGACCGGCATCGCCGCCTCCCGCGCCACCGGGCTCGCCATCGTGCCCTCCAACCGGCAGAGCAGCTTCCAGCACAAGGTCTGGATGCTCCTGCGCGACGCGCGCGAGAGCGCCAATATCGCCTTCGCCCGCACCGCGCACATCAACGAACTGGACCGGCGCATCCTGCTGCTGCTGCTGGCGCAGGGCGACATGACGCTGGCCGCCATCTCCATGGCCAATGGTGTCGACAAGGCGCAGGTGAGCCGCGCGATCAAGCGGATGACCGAGGTGGCGCTGCTGACGCGCGGCGGTATCCGCAATCCGATCAAGCTGAGTCAGGCGGGGCGGCAACTCGCCGAGAAGCTGCAGCGCCAGGCCGAGCTGCGCAACCGCGAGATCACCTTCGGCATCAGCGACGAGCAGCTGGTCGACCTGTTCGGCGTGCTCGACACCTTGCTGACGCGGGCCATGGCGCTGTTCGAGCAGGAGCGCAAATGGAGCGCGTCCAGCCCGCGTCAGGCCGAGACGGTGGACTTCCAGGACCTGGTCGACGAAGGACTGCCCGGCGACAATGGCATTCCCGTCGATCGCTCGCGCATCCTGCCGCCCTTCGTGACGCTCTGCTCCTATATGCTGCGCGGCGGCGCGCTGGCGCACAAGCGACGCACCGGCCTCTCCAATTTCGAGAGCTGGGTGATGTCGGAAGTCTGCCGCAACCCGCCGATCAGCTGGCCGCAACTGGTGCTGGCTCTCTATCGCGACCAGAGTCAGGCGGGGCGGACGATCAACCATCTCGTCGACATCGGCCTGGTCGAGCGCACCGGCAAGCCGGGCCGGCGCCACGGCTTCTTCGCGCCGACGCGGGAAGGTCGGCGCATCTGCGACATCATCAACGAGACCGCGGAGAAGCGCAGCGAATATCTGTTCCAGGGCATTCCGGCGCCGCAGCTCGACAACTTCATGAACGCCTTCGACATATTGGCGCGCAATGCCGAGGTGCAGGTCGCGCGCGAGCGGGCGATCCAGGAGATGGACCGGGATTGAGTGCGAGGCGGACACGCCACCTTCACGCCGGCAGCGGGATGAACTCCGTCTCGCCGGGCACATGCGGGAAGCGGTCCGCCTGCCAGTCGGCTTTGGCTTGCTCGATCCGCTCCTTGGAGCTGGAGACGAAGTTCCAGTAGATGTTGCGTGCTTCGCCGAGCGGTTCGCCGCCGACCAGCATGATGCGGCTGGGGCCGATGGCGCGCACCACGATCTCGGCGCCGGGCTTGAGGATAACCAGCTCGCCGGCCGCGAACCCGCCCTCCTGTCCCTCGACGGCGAGAGCACCGGTGATGACGTAGATGGCGCGCTCGACGTGCTCGGTGGTGAGCTTGTAGCGGGCGCCCTCCGCCATGGCGAGATCGGCATAGAGCATGTCCGAGAAGGTCTCGACCGGGGAGGTCATGCCGTCGCAGGAACCGGCGACGACGCGCATGGTGACGCCTTCGGCCTCGGCCTGCGGAATGGCATCCGCCGGATGGTGGAAGAAGGCCGGCTCGGTCTCCTCATGCGCCAGGGGCAGCGCGACCCAGGTCTGCAGGCCGAACAGCGGACCGCCGGCGGCGCGGACATCCGGCGCGCTGCGCTCGGAATGGACGATACCGCGCCCGGCGGTCATCCAGTTGACCGCGCCCGGCCGGATCGACTGGACCGAGCCCAGCGAATCGCGGTGCAGGATCTCGCCTTCGAGCAGATAGGTGACGGTGGCGAGGCCGATATGCGGGTGCGGGCGCACGTCGAGACCCTCGCCGGCGCGCAGTGTCACCGGTCCCATCTGATCGAAGAAGATGAACGGCCCCACCATGCGGCGATGAGCCGAAGGGAGCGCGCGGCGAACCTGGAAACCGTCGCCCAGGTCCCGCACGGGCGGCAACACGATCATGTCGACGGCGTCGATATCGGTAGGACGGAGGGTCATCATCCGGTCTCCCTTGGCCTGTTCCGGTTCCCGGCTAGCGGATGGCGGCCGTTCGAGACAGCATGATATTATTGTTCCAGCTTTTCAGGAAATCCGAATGGATCGGTTGATCAGTCGTCGAGACCGAGCGTACGCAAGGGCGCGCCAACCAGACCGCTGACCAGCGCTGCCTGGATCCGGGTCGCTGGCCAGAGCTTGGAGACCGGGCCGACGATTCGGTCGCGCAGGAAGGGAAGCAGCCGGCTATCCGACTGATAGACCGGCGTGAAGAGTGCGGTGAGCCATTGATAGAGGCGGACATGACGGTGGCGCAGGGCAATGGCCTGAGCAAGCGCTGCGTCGCGATCCGGCCGTTCCGCCAGCGCCAGGGCGAGCGCCCAGGCGTCGAGCAGTGCCATATTGGCACCCTGGCCGAGCTGCGGGCTGGCGGAATGCCAGGCATCGCCAATGTGGATGAGCGCCGGCTCGGCGGGCCGGGCCAGGGTGCGATGCGCATAGCGTGCGAAGACGAGCTGGTCGGGTGCCGCGATCTGGTCCAGCAAGGGCCGGCAGTCGGGCCACAGCGCCATGACCTCGCGCTTCCAGGCATCCAGGCCTGCTGCCTGCCAGTCGGCCAGCCGGTCGGCGCGCAGCGACCAGAAGAAGGCGAGGCGGCGGGTCGCGCCGCCCGAGGTGCCGACCGGCAGGACACCGGCCATCATGCTGGCGCGATGGTAGCGTTGCTGCAGCATCGTCCAGTCGAAACCAGCCTCGTCGATCCAGTCCAGCGTTGCCCAGAGCGCACCATAAGCGAGCGCCCGGCCGGTCGGCGGCGCGAGGGCGGAGCGGGAGCCGAGCGCGTCCACGACCAGATCGAACGGCTCGCTCTCCGTGCCGTCCGTCATGACGAGCATACGCAGTCCACCGGCGAGACGGCTGGTGGCGATGGTCTGCCCTGTCCGCACGGGCACGCCGGCGGCGCACACCGCGTCGAACAGCAGGGCGAACAGGTCCGCGCGGTGGATGCCGAGCCCGAACGGGTCGGCGCGGCCCAGCGCGGCATAGCGCACATCCAGCACGACGCGGCCGGAACCGGCGCTCCGCCCGGACAGGCGATCGATGCGTGCGCCGCATGCGACGATGCGGTCGGCCAGATCGAGCCGGCGCAGCACGGCGAGGCCGGTCGGCTGGAGCATGAGGCCAGAGCCGATCGGCCGCGGCGTCTCGAACCGCTCGAACAGCACCACCTTATGGCCGGCGCGGCGCAGCAGCAAGGCGGCGGCGAGTCCCGCCGGCCCGCAGCCCGCGACGGCGATCGACAGGCTCAACTCAGGCCAGCTTGGTCATCCAGCCATGCGTGTCCGGCCGCGTGCCGAGCTGGATGCCGACCAGCGCCTCGCGCAGCGTGCGGGCGACCTCGCCGCCGTCGCCATTGCCGATGATGAAGTCGCCATGCGTCGAGCGCACCTCGCCGATCGAAGTGATGACGGCGGCCGTGCCGCAAGCGAAGGCCTCCTTGAGGCGACCGCTCTTGGCGTCCTCCATCCACTGGTCGAAGCTGTAGGGCTGTTCCCTGACGGTATAGCCCGCCTCGCCGGCAATCCTGCGGAGGGAATCGCGCGTGACACCGGGCAGGATGGAGCCGTTGAGCGGCGGTGTGACGATGCTGCCGTCGTTGAACACGAACATGATGTTCATGCCGCCCAGTTCCTCGACCCATTTGCGCTCGACCGCGTCGAGGAACAGCACCTGGTCGCAGCCATGCTCGATGCCGACCGCCTGGGGCTGCAGGCTCGCGGCATAGTTGCCGCCGCACTTGGCCGCGCCTGTCCCGCCGGGGACGGCGCGCACATAATCATGGCTGACCCACAGGGTGACGGTCGACTTGCCGCCCTTGAAATAGCCACCGACCGGCGATGCGATCACGCAGTAGATATAGTCACGGGCCGGTCGCACGCCGAGAAAGGCCTCGGTGGCGAACATGAAGGGGCGCAGATACAGGCTGCCCCTGTCGGCCTCGGGCACCCAGTCGATATCCGCCGCGACGAGCCTGCGGATGCTCTCGACGAACAGATCCTCGGGCAGATGCGGCATGGCGAGGCGCGTGGCGCTCTGGTTGAAGCGGGCAGCATTGGCCTCCGGGCGGAAGCTCGCCACGCTGCCGTCGGACAGGCGATAGGCCTTGAGCCCCTCGAAAATCTCCTGCGCATAATGGAGCACTGCCGCCGCCGGATCGAGCGGGATCGCCTCGCGCGGGCCGAGCACCGCATCATGCCAGCCCTGACCCTCCGTGTAGCGGATCGTCACCATATGATCGGTGAACAGGGTGCCGAAGCCGAGCGTCTGCAAGGCGGCAGCGCGGTCCTCGGGCGTGGTCGGGCGGGGATGGGGCGTGGTCGTGAAGTCCAGCATGGCGGAAAGAATCCACTCCGAAACAATATTGCGTGATCGATTGGTCGATCCGGTAACAGGATCGTTGCGCCCTGTCATGTGCGATAGTCGGCGGAGCATCCGGCGATCGGGCTGTCGCTGCCCGGTCCCTTTTTGCGGAGCGGTCCCGCCCTTACATTGGCGACAGCGAGCGGTCGGCGCCAGGATGCCGGCCGCCTTGGAGACTGGGCTGTGACGAAGACGATCCTCGGCCGCTACGGCAATGATCGCGGCCATTGGGTGGGCGACGGCTTTCCCGTTCGCTCGCTCTTTTCCTACAATGAGCTGGGGCAGAAGATCAGTCCCTTCCTGCTGCTCGACTATGCCGGGCCGCACCTGTTCGAGCCGACCACCGCGCGGCGCGGCGTGGGCGAGCATCCGCATCGCGGGTTCGAGACGGTGACCATCGTCTATGACGGTGAGGTGGAGCACAGGGATTCGGCCGGCAATGGCGGGATCATCGGCCCGGGCGACGTGCAGTGGATGACGGCGGCGGGCGGCATCATCCATGAGGAATATCATTCCCCCGGCTTCGCGAGGGCCGGCGGCCCGTTCCGCGTGGTGCAGCTCTGGGTGAACCTGCCCGCGAAGGACAAGATGGCGCCGGGCGGCTATCAGGCGATCACGGCGGACATGATCCCGACGGTGGAGCTGCTGGACGGCGCCGGCACGGCGCGGATCATCGCGGGCGAACTTGGCGGCACCAGGGGGCCAGCGCGCAGCTTCACGCCGCTCAACGTCTGGGACGTGCGGCTCGCGGCCGGCGCGGACGTGACGCTGGACCTGCCCGAGGGCCATAATGCCATGCTGGTCCTGCTGGGTGGCCATGCGACCGTCAACGGCGCGCAGCCGCTCGGCGAGGCGGAGATGCTGCTGCTCAGCCGTGATGGCGGCGCGGTCGGCATCCATGCCGATGGCGAGGCGATGCTGCTCGTCCTCACCGGCGCGCCGATCGACGAACCGATCGTCGGCTATGGCCCCTTCGTGATGAACAGCCGCGAGGAGATCGTCCAGGCGATCGACGACTTCAACAGGGGCCGCTTCGTGACGCAGGCGGCCTGAACATAGCTCAGCGCCAGCCGGCCTCCCTGAGGACCGGCCCGAAGGTTCGGCTGACCGGCGCGATCTGCCCGCCGGCCAGCCGGGCCTCGCCCACGCCGCGCTTCCAGCGCACCGCCTTGATGGCGTCGGCCGCGACCCACCAGGATCGATGCGTCTGATAGCCATGAGCGAAGGCGAGTTCCGCCAGCGCTTCGCTGAAGCGCATGGAGAGAAGCTCGCTGCCCCGGTCGGTATGGACGCGCACGAAATGGTCCTCGGCGGCGATGGCGATGAGCCGCGCGCTGCGGCGTGGTGCCGAGAGCCGCCGGCGGAAAGTCGCTTCCGCCTCGGGCAGTGGCGCGACCACCCGGGTCCGCGTCTCGACGACCGGCGGCAGGCGCCGCCATCCCAAGGCCCGGACCGTCATCACCAGCAGCGAGATCACGAACACCTGCCAGGGGAGCCATGGATTGACGAGCCGGAGGGCATCCCCGAGCAGTCCGTGATTGAGCAGGATGACGAGCAGCGAGACCGGCGGCGTCATCGCCAGCGCCACGACGAGGATGCGCGGCCAGAAGCGCTCGATGCGCCGGCCGAGCAGCCGGTCGACCAGGATCCCGATGCACCCGCCGCCGCAGATCGCGAGCAGCCAGTAGAGGGTGCGCAGGGCCGGCGGCGATCTCAGCGTGCCATAGGGGCCGACGATCGCCATGAAGAGGCCCAGCGCGACGAACAGGGCGAGTTCCATCGCGCCGCGTCGCCAGGCGGCCGGCTGCACCATTCGCGAAGCAGATGCACCGTTCACGCAGGGCTCTCTATCCACCGCGCCGCGCATCGGCAATCCGGGCCTCGACATGACGATGAACCGGAGCCGATGACATGATGCCTGCCCTTGCCTCGCTTCGCCTTGCCGCCGGCCTTTCGACCGCATGGCGCCTCCTCGCTACGCTGCTGGCGGTGGCGATCGCGCTGTTTTCCTATCGCTATCTGACCAATGGCGGCATGCGCTCGCCGGACATACTGGCCAATGCGTTCGCCATGCCCTGGCTCGCGCTGCACGTGCTGGGCGCGGCGACGGCATTGCTGATCGGCCCGTTCCAGTTCATCGCCCGGTTCCGGCCCCGGCGCTCGGGCCTGCACCGGCTGGTCGGGCGCATCTATGTGATGGCCTGCCTGCTCGGCGCGGTGGCGGGCTTTCCGCTGGCGCTCGGGTCGACGGCAGGGCCGGTCGCCGCCGCCGGCTTCGGCACGCTCTCCATCTGCTGGTTCGCCGCGACATGGCTGGGCTTCCGCTATGCCGTCGCCCGCCGCTTCGAGGACCATCGGCTGTGGATGCTGCGTTCCTGGGCGATGACCTTCGCGGCCGTCACGCTGCGCCTGTTCCTGCCGATCATTCCCTATACCGGCATGAGCTTCCTCGATGGCTACCGGTTCATCAGCTGGGCCTGCTGGCTGTTCAACCTGGCCGTGCTGGAGATCTGGCTGCTGGTCCGCCGGCCGCGCCCGCGCCTCACAGCGTCAGCAGCCTGACCTGCGGGCCGGCGGCCGCGAGGAAAGCGATCGGCCCCGTCGCCGCGATGCGGCGGTCCAGCCGATCGGCATCCAGCCCGGCGACGGCGAGCCCGCTCTGGCAGAGGCTGATCTCCACGCCATCGTCCAGCGCTGCATCGAGCAGCTTGGCCAGCGTGGGTTCGCCGGCTGCTTTCCAGTCCGCGTCCTGCGGCGCGGCGATGGGCGGACGAAGCAAGGCGGCGGCCTCGCCCTGGATGAACAGCCGTGCCTCGCTTCCGAGCGCGACCTCGGCGCGGGCGAGCGCGAGCGCGGCGCGCAGCCGGGCGGGATCGGCCGTGACCAGGATCAGCGCGAGCGGCGGGCGGCCGCTCATGCGGAAACGAGCATGGCCGGGCAGGCCGGATCGCGTGGCACGGCCAGTTCGCGCAGCCGGCGGGCGAGCAGGTCGAACACGATGAGCTTGCCCCAGGCCGGCTCGCCGAAGGGGACGAGCGCGCGGATCACTTCCAGCGCCGCCATGCTGCCGATGATGCCGGCGAGCGCGCCGACAATGCCTTCCTCCGCGCAGGTTCGTGCCGGATCGGTGGCCTGCTCGCCGACCAGGCAGCGATAGCAGGGCTGGTCCGCCTCCCAGCCGCGCCACACGCCGATCTGCCCCTCGAACGAACCGACCGCCGCACTCACCAGCGGGATGCGCAGGCGCGTGGCGGCATCGGAGACGGCAAGGCGGGTCTCGAAATTGTCGCAACCGTCGAGGATGATGTCGGCGTCGCGCAGCAGGGCGGCGGCATTGTCCGCATCGATGGCGGTGTTGATCGGGATGAGGTGGCAATCCGGGTTGAGGCGATGCGCGGCGGCGCGGGCGGCCTCCGCCTTGGGCTGGCCGACATCCCCGGCGCCGAACAGGATCTGGCGCTGGAGATTGGAGAGCGAGACGCGGTCCGGATCGATCACCCGCAGCGTGCCGACACCGGCCGCGGCCAGATAGGCAATGGCCGGGCAGCCGATGCCGCCCGCGCCGATGATCGCGACATGCGCCGCGCGCAGCCGCACCTGCCCCGCGCCGCCGATCTCGCGCAGCACGATATGGCGGGCATAGCGCTCGAGCTGTTCGTCAGTGAAGTCCATCAGACCATCCGCACGCCGGTCGAGCCGAAGCCGCCGGCGCCGCGCACCGTTTCATCCAGCTCGAACACCTCGACCATGCGGCCCTGCTGGACCGGCGCCACGACAAGCTGGGCGATGCGGTCGCCGCGTTTGATCTCGAAGGACTTTGCGCCGAGATTGATGAGGATGACTTTCAGCTCCCCGCGATAGTCGCTGTCGATCGTGCCGGGCGTGTTGGGCAGGGTGATGCCGTGCTTGAGCGCCAGGCCCGAGCGCGGGCGGACCTGCACCTCGAAGCCGTCCGGGATGGCGATGGCGAAGCCTGTCGCGACGGCATGGCGGGCCATCGGCGCGATCGTCACATCCTCGGCGGAGACCACGTCCATGCCGGCAGCGCCATCGGTCGCATAGGCGGGCAGGGGCAGGCCCTCGCCGTGCAACAGGCGCTTCAGGCGAATGTCAACGGTCGGCCAGCTCATCGGCGATCCTCTGTATGAGCCGTGCGGCGACGGCGGATTTGGGCATGTCGGGCCAGTCCTCGACGCCCGTGGCGGTGACGAGGTGCACGGCATTGCGCGCCCCGCCCATCACGCTGATTTCCTTCGGGCCCGAGACATCGTTGGCGACGATCCAGTCGACGCCTTTGCGGGAGCGCTTGGCCGTGGCGTTCTCCACCACCTTCTCGGTTTCGGCGGCGAAGCCGATGACGAGGCCGGGGCGCTGCGCGCTGCGCGCGACGGTCGCGAGAATGTCCGGATTCTCGGCAAGGGCGAGCGGAGCGGGCGCGCCGGTGCCGTCCTTCTTGAGCTTCTGCGGCGCTTCGTCGGCCGCGCGCCAGTCGGCGACCGCCGCGACCATGATCGCGACATCGGCCGGCAGCGCCGCTTCCACCGCCGCCAGCATCTCGCGCGCCGTCTCGACATCGACGCGATCGACGCCGCGCGGCGTGGGCAGGCTCACCGGCCCGGCGACCAGCGTCACGCGCGCGCCGGCCTGGGCGGCGGCGGCGGCGATGGCAAAGCCCTGCTGGCCGGACGAGCGATTGGCGATGTAGCGCACCGGGTCGATCGGCTCGTGCGTGGGCCCGGCCGTGACCAGCACATGGCGGCCGAACAGCGTCGGGCCGGAGAGATCGGGGGCGATGATCGTGCGGGTCGTGTCGGTGAGCAGCGGATGGGCATCCGCGCCCTCGGCCAGCAGCCGCTCGACCTCGGCGGCGATCTCGGCCGGCTCGGGCAGGCGGCCCTTGCCCCATTCGTTGCAGGCCATGGCGCCGACGCCCGGCTCCATCATCTGGATGCCGTCGGCGCGCAGCATCGCGATGTTCCGCTGGGTCGCCTTGTGATGCCACATGCGCACGTTCATCGCGGGCGCCACGAGCACAGGCTTGTCGGTGGCGAGCAGCACGGTGGTGGCGAGGTCGTCGGCGATGCCGGCGGCCATCTTGGCGAGGATGTTCGCGGTGGCAGGCGCGACGACGATCAGGTCCGCCTCGCGGCTGAGCTGGATATGCCCGATCTCGCGCTCCTCCTTGAGATCGAACATGTCGCCATAGACATGATCCTCGGTAAGCACGCCGAAGGAGAGGGGTGTGATGAATTCCTTTGCGCTCTCGGTGAGCACGGCGCGCACGGCCATCCCCTTGTGCTTGAGCAGGCGGACCAGTTCCAGCGCCTTGTAGGCGGCGATCCCGCCGGAGACGATGAGGAGGATGCGGGGACTCGTCATGGCGCCTCAATTGGCCCTTCCGACTGCCCTAATCAATGACCAGCATAGGTCAGGCGCGCAATTCATGCTAGATGGCGGAACCAAGGGTCGCTTCCTGCAGATTGATAACAAGGCCGGCAAGGTCTGGCATGAAGGGAGGACTTCATGGGCAAGCATGCGATCATTCTTGGGCTCTGTCTGGTGCTCGCGGCGTGCAATGCGCCGAACGAGCCGACGGACGCGACCAATGCCGTCTGGGAGGAACCGGCCGAGAATGCGGCCGGCGCTGGCGGCAATGTCTCCGAAAATACAATGGCGGGCATGGACAATGCCGCGGACAACGCCACCGGCGACAATGCGAGCGGCGGCCACCCGACGGTCCTGCCGATCAGCGCGAACATCTGGTGCCCCGTGATTCGCGCGCGCACGAGCCAGGCGCGCTGTGACGACCTGACCGAGCAGCAGGCGAATCTGGAGAAAGGCATTGCCGCCTTCAATCCGCCGCGGGAGATGACGATGGGCCAGGCGACACGGGTCTATCTGCCGATCGGAAGGGTCGCGCATGAGGCGGCCGTGGTGCGGGCAGCCGGCGGTCCCGCTGGCAGTGCCGCGACCGTTGCCGTGCGCATCGGCCGGTTCATGACCGCGACGCTCTCGGGCAGCGCCTTCGACATCGCGCCGATCGGTGATCCCCAGCGCGACCTGGGCGGCAGCAGCTCGGAAACCTGGGAATGGGACGTGACGCCGACGGCCGGGGGCACGCAATCGCTGCGGGTGGAGCTGGAGACCTTCGCGCAGGACGAGAATGGCCAGCGCACGCGCCTCGCCCTCTTTCGCTCGCCGCCGATCAGCGTCGACGTCACCGTCACCGGCGAGCAGAAACGCAAGGCCGCGCTGGAGCAGGCCGGCCGGGAGATCGGCAACACGACGCCGCTGATGGAGAGCCTGACTAAATGGCTGGGTCTGCTCGCCGCCCTGCTGCTGGCGGCCGGTATCGTCTGGTGGCGTGTGCGCAATTTCGGCCGCAAGCCGAAGGATGACGATCCCGAACCGGAATGAGGGCCGGGCCGGTCTCGTTCAATGGAGCCACCAATGCTCCTGTGAAGGCAGGCTCCTTAGCCGAGCAGCGCCATGGCGCCAGCACCGATCGCGGCCGCGATGACCGCCACGCCGGCATAGCGCCAGAACCAGCCGCCCTTCACCTGCACCAGCTTGACCTCGGGCAGGGGGGGCGGCGGTGGTGCGCCGCCCGGCTCGGGGAAGGCGTCCTCCAGGCGGCGGATGAGGCCCGGCAGGCGTTTGAGCGTGTCGCTCGCCTCGAAGAGCGAGTCGGCGAGCTCGGCCTCGGGGCCAAGCTCGTCGCGCAGCCAGGCCTTCACATAGGGGCCGGAGACGTCCCACATGTTGATGTCGGGATCGAGCATGGTCGCCACGCCCTCGACCATCACCATGGTCTTTTGCAGCAGCAGCAGGTGCGGCTGGGTCTGCATGTCGAAATCGCGGGTGATGGCGAACAGGCCGTCGAGCATCTGGCCGACCGACAGCTCGCTGACCGGCTTGCCGCGCATCGGCTCGCCCACCGCGCGCAGGGCGGTGGCGAACTCGCCGACATCATGGTGTGGCGGCACATATTGCGCCTCGAAATGGATCTCGGCGACGCGGCGGTAATTGCCGGTGATGAGGCCGTAGAGGATCTCCGCCAGCCACAGGCGCGCGCGCCGGTCGATGCGGCCCATGATGCCGAAGTCGATCGCGGCGATGTCGCCGCTTGCCGTCACGAACAGATTGCCCTGGTGCATGTCGGCATGGAAGAAGCCGTCCGCGATCGCCTGGCGCAGGAAGGTGTTGACGAGGCGCGCGGCGATGGCCTTCACGTCATGCCCGGCGGCGATCAGCGCGGCGCGGTCGCTGATCTTGATGCCGTCGATCCATTCGAGCGTCATGACGCGCCCGTTGGTGCGGTCCCAGTCGATGGCGGGGATCACATAGCCGGAGACGGCGGCCATATGCTCGGCCAGCTCGGAGGCGGAGGCGGCCTCGCGGCGCAGGTCCAGCTCGCGCGCGGTCCAGCGCTTGAGATTGGCGATGACGAGGCGCGGGCGCAGCCGTGCGGCCTCCCCGCCGAACTGCTCCAGATGCGCGGCGGCCCATTCATAAGTGTCGATGTCGCGAGCGAAGCGCTCGCGGATGCCGGGGCGCAGCACCTTCACAGCGACGGTGCGGCCCTCGATGGTCACGGCCTTGTGGACCTGCGCGATGGAGGCGGCGCCGACAGCGGTTTCGTCGAAGCTTGTGTAGAGCGTATCGAGCGGCCGGCCGAAGCTGGCCTCGATCTCGGCGCGAATGGCGGCGAAGGGGACGGGCGGCAGTGCGTCCTGCAGGCTGAGCAGATCGCTGGCCGCCTGCTCGCCGACCAGATCGGGGCGCGTGGCCAGCGTCTGGCCGAGCTTGATGGCCGCCGGGCCGATCGCCTGGAAGGCCTCGCCATAGCGCGGTTCCTTGGGCACGCGGGCACCGAACCGGGCGATGCGCGCGATCCGGCGCACCGGGGGCGGCGTGTTGCGGTCCTTCTCGATGCCGGTCAGTGCGCCATGGCGGGCGAGCGTGCGTCCCCATTTGAGCAGGCGCCAGAGATGGGTGGCGTGAGTGGTCACTTTTGAAGCCCCTCCTCCTCAGAGGCGGGGTTGGGGGTGGGGATGCGCGGCATCGCACGCGTGGCGGGTATCGGGCATGGCCCGGCACCACCCCAACCCCTCCTCCTCAGAGGGGAGGCTATGGCTCTTCCCATCCTCACGCCTTCCAGCCCGAATGGATCGCGACGAGGCCGCCGAGGATCGGCTCGGCTTTTACCTGTGTGAAGCCCGCCGCCTCGATCATCCGCGCGAAGCTCGGCATGTCCGGGAAGCGGCGGATGGATTCGATGAGATAGCGGTAGCTCTCCTCGTCGCGCGCAACGAGCTTGCCGATCTTCGGCACCAGTCGGTGCGAATAGGCGTCATAGACGTCCGCGAAGCCGGGCCATGTGGTGGTCGAGAATTCCAGGCAGAAGAAGCGGCCGCCGAACTTGAGCACGCGATGCGCCTCGCGCAGCGCGGCCGGGATATCGGTCACATTGCGGATGCCGAATGCGATCGTATAGGCGTCGAAGCTCAGGTCGGCGAAGCTCAGCGCTTCGGCATTCTCCCGCTGCCAGACGAGGCCGGCGAGCCGGCGCTTCTCCGCCCGCTCCATGCCCACGGCCAGCATGTCGGCATTGATGTCGCTCACCGTGACGCGCGCGCCTTTCGCGGCCATGCGGAAGGCGATGTCGCCGGTGCCGCCGGCCATGTCGAGGATCGCCTCGCCCGCACGGGGCTTCACGCGGCGGACGAACTGGTCCTTCCACAGCCGGTGCATGCCGCCCGACATGGCATCGTTCATGATGTCATAGCTCTTCGCGACATTGGAGAAGACGCCGCCGACCAGCTTCGTCTTCTCCTCGGGGGCCACCTCGCGATAGCCGAAGGATACGCTTTTGCTCATGGCCGGGCTCTAACGGCTCGCGCCCGCCCGTTCCAGAGCAAAGCTGGGCGGCCTCGCGCGCCGGATCAGGCCGGCTCGGCCAGCACGATGCTGGGTGGCCCCATATGCGCGAGGAAGTCCGGCTTGCCGAGCGCGATGCCTTGCGCGCGCAGGATCGCATAGGCGGTGGTCACGTGGAAGAGGAAGTTGGGCAGCATGAACCTGGCGACATAGCCCAGACCGTCGAAGCTGTAGCCATGGCCGCTCGGGAATTTGAGGACGATCTCGCGCGTCTCGGCGCCGTCGAACTGGTCTGCGCTCACGCTCCGCACGAAGGCGATCGTCTTGTCGCAGCGCTGCTGGAGTTCGGCGAAGCTCGCTTCCGTATCCGGCATGGCGGGCGGCTCGATGCCCGCCAGCCGTGCGACGCCATTCTTGGCGCTGTCGGAGGCCATCTGATATTGCGCGGCGAGCGGCCGCATGTCGCCGATCAGCCGGGCCTCGATCAGCTCGGCCTCCCGCGCTCCGGCATCCGCCCGGTCGAGCCAGCCGCGCATGTTGGTGAGCATGTTGATGAGAGTCGGGACCGTGATGGCATAGAGCGTATTGGTCATGGGCAGGATGCTCCTGTTGTCAGGTGGCGTCGGTCTGCATGGTCCGGCCGCCGAAATCAATAGTTGCATTTTGCAATCGAATTGGTCTCGCCTTGCGCCTGATCGACGCGTGCGCCCGGCTTGACCGGATAGTCCCCCCTCGCTATAGGGCCGCCTGCCTCAAGGCCCGTGGACCGGCGCTTTTCCTCGGATTCGGTCGGTCATCGGCATGAGGCAAGCAGAGCTGAACATTGCCTATGCTCTTGCGGGGCCAGGGGGTCGTGCGACCGCCGGGTCCCTTGTCGTTTAGGGTTCGCGCCCCGGACGACGGCATGCGGCAGACGGCAAAGTAACCGCCGGGTTTTCCGGCAACGAAAGGTGAAGGGCTTCATGCCAACGATCAACCAGCTGGTCCGCAAGGGCCGCGAACCGCAGAAGGCCAAGTCGAAGGTCCCTGCGATGGAGCAGAACCCGCAGAAGCGCGGCGTCTGCACCCGTGTCTACACCGTGACCCCGAAGAAGCCGAACTCGGCTCTGCGCAAGGTCTGCAAGGTGCGCCTCACCAATGCGCGCGAGGTCATCAGCTACATTCCCGGCGAGCGCCACAACCTCCAGGAGCACAGCGTCGTGCTGATCCGCGGCGGCCGTGTGCGCGACCTTCCGGGCGTGCGCTACCATGTGCTGCGCGGCGTGCTCGACACGCAGGGCGTCAAGGACCGCAAGCAGAGCCGTTCCAAATACGGCGCGAAGCGTCCGAAGTAAGGCAGGGGAGAAGAAGATATGTCACGTCGTCGTCGCCCCGAGAAGCGCATCATCCTGCCCGATCCGAAATATGGCGATCAGGTGCTGTCCAAGTTCATGAACAACATCATGCTGGACGGGAAGAAGGCTGTCGCCGAATCGATCGTCTATGGTGCGCTCGAGACCGTCGAGGCCCGCGCCAAGAAGGATCCGATCCAGCTCTTCCATGACGCGCTCAACAATGTGAAGCCGGGCATCGAGGTCCGCAGCCGCCGCGTCGGCGGTGCGACCTATCAGGTCCCGGTCGAGGTGCGCCCCGAGCGCGCCCAGGCGCTCGCCATCCGCTGGCTCATCAACGCGGCGCGCAGCCGCAGCGAGACCACCATGGCCGCGCGTCTCTCCGGCGAGCTCATGGATGCCGCCAACAATCGCGGCAATGCCGTGAAGAAGCGCGAGGACACGCACCGCATGGCGGAAGCGAACCGCGCCTTCTCGCATTATCGCTGGTAAACATTATATAGGGGGTCGAGGCCGCTGTGTCTCGACCCCCAAACCTCCGTTCGGGCTGAGCGAAGTCGAAGCCCTGCACTGAACGAAGTGAAGTGTCTTCGCTCCGCTCATGCCAGCCCTTCGACAAGCTCGGGGCGAACGGTGAGAAGGATTTCTTACGTTCAACCCGCCGCGCGATGCGGCAACGGAGTGAAGATCATGGCCCGCAGCCACCCGCTCGAGCGTTAACGCAATTTCGGCATCATGGCGCATATCGACGCCGGCAAGACGACGACGACCGAGCGCATCCTCTATTATACCGGCAAGTCCTACAAGATCGGCGAGGTCCATGACGGCGCCGCCACGATGGACTGGATGGAGCAGGAGCAGGAGCGCGGCATCACCATCACTTCGGCGGCGACGACCTGCTTCTGGAACGATCACCGGCTGAACATCATCGACACGCCCGGCCACGTGGACTTCACCATCGAAGTGGAGCGCTCGCTGCGCGTGCTCGACGGCGCGGTCGCGGCGTTCGACGGCGTGGCCGGCGTGGAGCCGCAGTCCGAGACGGTGTGGCGCCAGGCGGACAAGTACAAGGTGCCGCGCATGTGCTTCATCAACAAGCTCGATCGCACCGGCGCCAACTTCTATTATTGCGTGCAGACGATCATCGACCGTCTGGGCGCGACCCCGGCCGTCCTCTATCTTCCCATCGGCGCGGAGAGCGATTTCGTCGGTCTGGTCGATCTGGTCGAGAACCGCGCGATCATCTGGAAGGAAGAGAGCCTGGGCGCCGAATTCTCCTATGAGGAGATTCCGGCCGATCTCGCCGACAAGGCCGCCGAATATCGCGAGAAGCTGATCGAGCTTGCCGTCGAGCAGGACGACGAGGCGATGGAGGCCTATCTCGAGGGCAATCTGCCGGACACCGCGACGCTCAAGAAGCTGATCCGCAAGGGCACGCTCAACCAGAGCTTCGTGCCGGTGCTGTGCGGCTCGGCCTTCAAGAACAAGGGCGTGCAGCCGCTGCTCGACGCGGTCGTCGACTATCTGCCGAGCCCGCTCGACATTCCCGACGTACAGGGCATCAATCCCGACACCGAGCAGCCGGACAGCCGCCCGACCAGCGACGACGCGCCGTTCGCCGGCCTCGCCTTCAAGATCATGAACGATCCCTTCGTGGGCTCGCTCACCTTCCTGCGCGTCTATTCGGGTACGCTGACCAAGGGCAGCTATCTGAACTCGGTGAAGGACAAGAAGGAGAAGATCGGCCGCATGCTGCTCATGCATGCCAACAGCCGCGAGGATATCGAGGCGGCCTATGCGGGCGACATCGTCGCGCTGGCGGGTCTCAAGGAGACCACCACCGGCGACACGCTGTGCGCCGAGCGCGCGCCGATCATCCTGGAGCGGATGGAGTTCCCCGAGCCGGTCATCGAGCTGAGCGTGGAGCCCAAGACCAAGGCCGACCAGGAGAAGATGGGCATCGCGCTCAATCGCCTTGCCGCCGAGGACCCGAGCTTCCGCGTCTCGACCGACCATGAGAGCGGCCAGACCATCATCAAGGGCATGGGCGAGCTTCATCTCGAGATTCTCGTCGATCGCATGAAGCGCGAGTTCAAGGTCGAGGCCAATGTCGGCGCGCCGCAGGTGGCCTATCGCGAGTATCTCGCCAAGCCCGTCGAGGTCGACTACACCCACAAGAAGCAGTCGGGCGGCTCGGGCCAGTTCGGCCGTGTCAAGGTGTCGGTCAAGCCGGGCGAGCGCGGCTCGGGCGTCGTCTTCATCGATGAGGTCAAGGGCGGCAACATCCCGCGCGAATATATCCCCTCGGTCGAGAAGGGCATGCGTGAGACCGCGGAGACCGGCAGCCTGATCGGCTTCCCGATCATCGATTTCGAGATCCGGCTGACGGACGGCGCCTATCACGACGTCGACTCCTCGGCGCTGGCCTTCGAGATCACCGGCCGCGGCGCGATGCGTGAAGTGGCGCAGAAGGCCGGCATCAAGCTGCTCGAGCCGATCATGAAGGTCGAGGTCGTGACCCCGGAGGAATATCTGGGCGACGTCATCGGCGACATGAACTCGCGGCGCGGCCAGATCCAGGGCACCGACTCGCGCGGCAACGCGCAGGTGGTCGAGGCCATGGTGCCGCTCGCCAACATGTTCGGCTATGTGAACCAGCTGCGTTCCTTCACCCAGGGTCGCGCGAACTACTCGATGCAGTTCTCGCACTATGATGAGGTGCCGCAGAATGTCGCTGACGAGGTGAAGGCGAAGCTGGCCTGACGGCACACCTCCTCCTCCGTTCGGGCTGAGCGAAGTCGAAGCCCTGTCCTTTCTCAGGAAAAGGACTGCCCTTCGACAAGCTCGGAGTGAACGGAAAAGGGAGAAAAGAGGCGGGTCGAAAGGACTGGATTTCTGGAAATTTGCTGCTATGGGGGCGCCTTCGCGAGGCTTCCCCGAGCGGTTGAACCCAAGCTATTTGGACAAGAAGAGGTAGGAAATGGCTAAGGCTAAATTTGAGCGGACGAAGCCGCACTGCAACATCGGCACCATCGGCCACGTCGACCATGGCAAGACCACGCTGACCGCCGCCATCACCAAGGTGCTGGCCGAGACGGGCGGCGCGACGTTCACCGACTATGCCAATATCGACAAGGCTCCCGAGGAGCGCGAGCGCGGCATCACCATCTCGACCGCGCACGTCGAGTATGAGACCGACAACCGCCACTATGCGCATGTCGACTGCCCTGGCCATGCCGACTATGTGAAGAACATGATCACCGGCGCGGCGCAGATGGACGGCGCGATCCTGGTGGTGAACGCGGCCGACGGCCCGATGCCGCAGACCCGCGAGCACATCCTGCTCGCTCGTCAGGTCGGCGTGCCGGCGCTGGTCGTCTACATGAACAAGGTCGACCAGGTCGACGACGAGGAGCTTCTGGAGCTCGTCGAGCTCGAGGTCCGCGAGCTGCTCTCCAGCTATGATTTCCCGGGCGACGATATTCCGATCGTCAAGGGTTCGGCGCTGGCCGCGCTCGAAGGTCGTGACGACGAGATCGGCAAGAACTCCATCAAGGAGCTGATGGCCGCCGTCGACGAGTATATCCCGCAGCCGGCCCGTCCGGTCGACCGTCCGTTCCTGATGCCGATCGAGGACGTGTTCTCGATCTCGGGCCGCGGCACCGTCGTCACCGGCCGTGTCGAGACCGGCATCGTCAAGGTCGGCGAGGAAGTCGAGATCATCGGCCTCAAGCCCACCAAGAAGACGACCGTCACCGGCGTCGAGATGTTCCGCAAGCTGCTCGACCAGGGCGAGGCCGGCGACAATATCGGCGCGCTGATCCGCGGCGTGGGCCGTGACGAGGTGGAGCGTGGCCAGGTTCTGGCCAAGCCCGGCTCGGTCACGCCGCACACCGAGTTCGACGCCGAGGTCTATGTCCTCTCGAAGGACGAGGGCGGTCGTCACACGCCGTTCTTCGCCAACTATCGTCCGCAGTTCTACTTCCGCACGACGGACGTGACCGGCGAGGTCAAGCTCCCCGAGGGCACCGAGATGGTCATGCCGGGCGACAATGTGAAGCTGGGCGTCAAGCTCATCGCGCCGATCGCCATGGACCCGGGCCTGCGCTTCGCCATTCGCGAAGGTGGCCGCACCGTCGGTTCGGGGGTTGTCGCGACGATCTCGAAGTAATATAGGCGGCGGGCCGTCCGGGTCGGGTGATTCGGGCGGCCTGCTTTTTTGCCGCTTCGCGCGGGCGCTCTTGAGCGCAGACTTGATCCGTTCAGGGATTGGCGCCGGGGTCATCAGGGTGGAGCGGCTTTGTTTTTGGCTCTTTCGCATCGGTAGTGGACATGGAAACGCAGAATATCCGTATTCGTCTGAAGGCATTCGACCATCGCGTGCTCGATCAGGCGACCGGCGACATCGCCGACACCGCCCGTCGCACGGGTGCGCTTATTCGCGGTCCCATTCCTCTCCCGACGCGCATCGAGAAGTTCACGGTCAACCGTGGGCCGCACATCGACAAGAAGAGCCGCGAGCAGTTCGAGGTCCGCACCTACAAGCGCATGCTTGATATCGTGCAGCCGACGCCGCAGACGGTCGACGCGCTGATGAAGCTGGACCTGGCTGCCGGCGTGAACGTCGAGATTAAATTGGCCTGACAAGGTCAATTTACCCCGGACTTGATCCGGGGCCCAGGGCGGCTCTGACCGGCCCTGGGTTCCTGCTTTCGCAGGAACACTGTTTGAGGAAGGCTTCTCAGCCTTCCGGCGAACAAGGGATACCGCCGGGCATCCATGACCTTCGGGTCGCCCGGGCCGCGTCCCCCGTCGTTCTCTCCCTCCTTCATTGGGGGCGCGAGGGCATCCAACCCTGACGGGGTGACGCATCGAGACATTGGGTTGGCCGCTTGGGCTCTCGGGCCCCGGGCGGTTTTTCGTTGGATAAGCCCCTGGCCTCCAAAGCCATGGGCCTCTGTTGGAGGATTTGATCATGCGTACCGGCGTGATCGCGAAGAAAGTGGGCATGACCCGCCTGTTCCAGGATGACGGCCGCCATGTGCCCGTCACCGTCCTGGCGCTCGAAGGCAATCAGGTCGTCGCTCGCCGCGAAAAGGATCGTGACGGCTATGTGGCCGTCCAGCTCGGTGCCGGCTCGGCCAAGGCGAAGAATGTCGCCAAGCCGCAGCGCGAGCATTTCGCCAAGGCGCAGGTGGAGCCCAAGGCGCTCCTCGCCGAGTTCCGCGTCGCCGAGGACGCCCTGCTCGATGTCGGCGCGGAAATCGCTGCCGACCATTTCATCGCCGGCCAGCTGGTCGACGTGACGGGCCACACGCAGGGCAAGGGCTTCGCCGGCGCCATGAAGCGCTGGGGCTTCGGTGGTCTGCGCGCCACGCACGGCGTGTCGCTCTCGCACCGCTCGCACGGCTCGACCGGTAACCGCCAGGATCCGGGCCGCGTGTTCAAGAACAAGAAGATGGCCGGCCATATGGGCGACCGTCAGCGCACCCAGCAGAATCTGGAGATCGTCCGCACGGATGTCGAGCGCGGCCTGTTGTTCGTGAAGGGCTCGGTGCCCGGCTCGAAGGGCGCCTGGCTGCTCGTCAAGGATGCGGTCAAGGTCGCTCGCCCTGCCGACGTGCCTTATCCGGCCAGCATCAAGGCGGCCGCCAACAACAATGCCGAGGCCCCTGCCGACACGCCTGCCGAGGACGTCGCGGCGCCCGAGGCCACCGAAGGCCAGGAGGGCTAAGTCATGAAGGTCAAGGTTCTCACTCTGGACGGCGGCAAGGCCTCCGGCGATGTGGAGCTCAACGATGCCGTGTTCGGCGTCGAGCCCCGCGCGGACATCCTGCACCGCGTCGTCACCTGGCAGCTCGAGAAGCGCCGCGCTCCCGCGGCCGCGACCCGCGAGCGCTCGGATGTGGCTCGCTCGGGCAAGAAGTTCGGTCGCCAGAAGGGCGGCGGCACGGCTCGTCATGGCGATCGTCGCGCGCCGATCTTCATCGGCGGCGGCAAGGCGCATGGCCAGCGGGCCCGCACCTTCGGCCATTCGCTGAACAAGAAGATCCGCGCGCTCGGCCTCAAGATGGCGCTTTCCGCCAAGGCGCAGAGCGGCGCGATCACCGTGCTCGACAATCTCGACGTCAAGGACGGCAAGACCAGGGAGCTGGCGGGCCACCTCGCCAGGCTCAACCTCAACAAGGCGCTGTTCATCGACGGCGAGGCGATCAACGTCTCCTTCGCCAAGGCGTCGTCCAACCTCGTCGGCATCGATGTGCTCCCCGCCATCGGCGCCAATGTCTACGATATCCTGCGTGCCGACAGCCTGGTGCTGACCCGTGCCGCGGTCGAGCAGCTGGAGGCGCGCTTCAATGGCTAAGAAGCAGGCAGCCGCGGTCGCGACCCGTCATTATGACGTGATCGTCGCGCCGCACATCACCGAGAAGGCGACTCTGGTCTCCGAGCACAACGCGGTTGTGTTCAAGGTGTCGAAGGACGCCTCCAAGCCCGAGATCAAGGCCGCCGTCGAGGCGCTGTTCGGCGTCACGGTGAAGGCGGTCAACACGATCGTCACCAAGGGCAAGACGAAGCGCTGGAAGGGCAAGCCCTATACGCGCTCGGACGTGAAAAAGGCCGTCGTGACCCTGGCTGAGGGCCAGTCGATCGACGTCACCACGGGCATTTGAGGGCGGACTGAACCATGGCACTCAAGCATTACAACCCGACGAGCCCGGCCCAGCGTGGCCTGATCCTCGTCGACAAGTCCGGCCTGCACAAGGGCAAGCCGGTCAAGGCGCTGACCGAAGGCAAGCGCAAGACCGGCGGCCGCAACAACAAGGGCCATGTGACCTCGCGCGGCATCGCGGGCGGCCACAAGCAGTGCTATCGCATCGTCGACTTCAAGCGTCGCAAATGGGACGTGGAAGGCACGGTCGAGCGTCTGGAATATGACCCGAACCGCACCGCGTTCATCGCCCTCGTGAAATATGAGGACGGCGAGCTGGCCTATATCCTGGCCCCGCAGCGTCTCGCCGCGGGCGACAAGGTGATCGCCGGCAAGAAGACGGACGTGAAGCCGGGCAATGCGATGGAGCTGGGCCAGATGCCGGTCGGCACCATCATCCACAATATCGAGATGAAGCCGGGCAAGGGCGGCCAGATCGCCCGTTCGGCCGGCACCTATGCGCAGCTCGTCGGCCGCGATCGCGGCATGGTGATCGTGCGCCTGGGCTCCGGCGAGCAGCGCTATATCCGCGCGGACTGCATGGCGACGGTGGGCGCGGTGTCCAACCCGGACAATGCCAACCAGCATCTCGCCAAGGCCGGCCGCAGCCGCTGGATGGGCATCCGTCCGCTCACGCGCGGCGCCGCCAAGAACCCGGTCGATCACCCGCATGGTGGTGGCGAAGGCAAGACCGCGGGTGGCCGTCATCCGGTGACCCCGTGGGGCAAGCCGACCAAGGGTGGCCGCACCCGTCACAACAAGGCGACCGACAAGTTCATCATCCGGTCGCGTCACGCGAAGAAGAAGAGGTAAGCGATG